>Ga0180436_10001620_pt1 | contig 21841 bp, 26 predicted proteins | sample SS_ome_2_FD_132434 | JGI IMG/M metagenome (GOLD analysis project Ga0180436, IMG submission 132434) | Hypersaline lake sediment archaeal communities from the Salton Sea, California, USA - SS_3_S_2 metaG | ecosystem: Environmental > Aquatic > Non-marine Saline and Alkaline > Hypersaline >... | reverse complement strand
CTCTAAAAGAAACTTATTTTACTGTTTCTGTCCCAGAGAAGAGATATCCCTCTTCCAAACAACGTACACATCTAATGTAGTTTGTCTCACTTGGATTTCTTTTATACTGCCTTGCATCTGCTGTATAGATCACATAATATCTGTTTTCTGTTGTTGGTGTAGATGTCCAGAAGTCTGATCCACGGTGGTATACAAACGGATTATGTTGCGGGAGATGTACACCTGCGAGCTCATCTGCGGTAGGAAGTCTCCAGTCACTATATCCGCCATAGTTCAAAGAACGGCAGTAGTTCATCGCATGTCTATGCTTTCCTGCTTTTGATACTGAGTGCCCACGGCTGTAAGCCCCATCTTCGGCATCGGTATAGGCTTGATCTTGCCACATAAGCCCAGCATCGCTCTGAATATAGACTTTATTTTCTTTACAAGCTTTACTTGAAACATTAGCCACTGGCGAAAGAGTTGTTCCTGAGTTCGCGCCTGCCATGAGTAGTGTTGAAAGCATAGAGACACATGCTGATAAAAGTACTTTTTTCATATTTTTCTCCTTAGTTATCCAATATTATTCAATATCATAATATAAGATTTATCAAACCTAGCTAAAATTCCCATATTATATGAAATAATCTAATATTATACCATGAATTATGCGTGTATTTCTATTTTCACTCCCAATTCAACTGCTTCCCAAAGTTTATCCATTGCCTTATTTGGTACAGCCATACATCCTTCTGTCCAATCACGTGAAAGCGTGTAGTTATCTCCTCTTCCATCAGCATTCCATTTAGGTTGTCCATGAATAGTGATATAGCCTCCTGGATTCACGCCTTGAGCACGAGCTCTTCTCTTATCTTCTGGACTTGGATATGAGATCATCAAAGATTTGTAGAGTCTGGAATCACATTTTTTTCTCACAATAGTATAGGCGCCTTCAGGAGTCCTATAGTCACCCGCTTTGATCTTATTTCCGCCATTCGCTCCACCCTTATCTCCTAAAGACATGCGGAATTTGTCAACGACCTTACCATCTTTATAGGTATACATCACTCTTTTTTTCTTATAGACAACGATCTTATCAATTTTCTCAGAGTGATTGATCTCTCCTCCTCTTACTAACTCTCTAATACACTCTTTGGTTGCATAAGGCGTATTATCAAGTTTTCCATAGTAGGTATTATCTGTCCCACATCCTGCAAAGAAAAGCCCCATAGCTAAACCCAGCATACTCAATTTCATTTTCATCTTTTTCCTTTGTAATAAAATAATCAACCCCAATCCTCATTTTGGCGTTTTGATTTGTGTTTATCTTTCTTATAAGAGGAGCCATTTTTTAGTTTCTGCAATCGATTGAGATTACTCATCTCTGCCTCTCTTATATCAGAAAAATGCTTATCTGTAAATTCATTTAGGCATGTTTGCTGATAAAGACGGACAATATACTCTTTTAACTGCTGATGATACTCAGACTCCAGTTGTATCTCAACTTTTTCATCAAATTTCTTTTTCAACTGCTCAAACTTTCTTACAAAATCCTCTGCTCCTACATTTTCATCCCTAAACATACGAAAGAGATTCTTACTGATTTTTTCTAGCTCTACAATATATTTTTGACGATTAAATTTATCGATCTGTTTTTGTGTATATCTCACCCTCTGCCTTTATCGTATAATGATTGGTACACCTTCACGTACAGAATACCACAATTCCCTCATTGCCGAGTTTGTTACCGCAACACATCCTTGTGTCCAGTTTTGTGTAAGTGTATAACTGTCACCTTTGCCATCTGCATTCCAAGTAGGCTGCCCATGAAGTGTAACAGCTCCTCCAGGATTTACACCCCTTTTTGCTGCACTTTCCTTATCCTCTGGACGTGGGTATGAGATACAAAGTGAACGATAATATTTAGGAGAACAGAGTTTTCTGTGGATAAAGAATTCACCTTCAGGGGTTCGATTGTCTCCTTGCTGCTGTTTGTGCCCGACAGGATTTTTTCCCAAAGAGACCGGCAGAGTATTCACGACCTTATCGTCTCGATACAAATACATAGTGCGTTCTTTTTTGATCACAACGATCTTATCTATTCTTTCTCCCGGAGAATAATCCTCAGCCTCCAGTAACTCTTCTCTACACTCTTTAAGATTATATTGGTCTTTGATCACTTCAGGTTCACCACATCCGGCCAACCATAATAATAGTATAAATCCATAAAGATAATGCATGCCCGTTATAATATCCTTCAACCATTTAATTGAGGTATTCTAGCACAAATTGAATAATGATAAATAAATAAAATTTGAAAAATATCTTTAAAGAAGAGAGAAGATAAACACTCATATCTTGAGTGTTTATCGAAAGAAAAAAGGAGATTAACAAGCTGCCTTTGCTGCTGCTAATGCCTCTTCATAGTCTGGCTCTTGAGTGATCTCTGGCACAACTTGCTTATACGCCACTTTTCCATCTTTACCTACAACAAAAATGACTCTAGCCGTTACACCAGCCAAAGGACCGTCAGCCAAAAGAACACCATAGTTATTCGAAAAATCTTTGTTTCTGAAATCTGAACATACTTTAATGTTATCGATACCAGCTACACCACACCATCTAGCTGCAGCAAATGGAAGGTCCATAGATACAGTGATCACTTCAACACCCTCAAGCTCAGCTGCTTCAGCGTTAAATCTTCTAGTCTCTGCATCACATACACCTGTATCAAGTGATGGTACTACAACTACCAATTGTACTTTACCTTCACCACCAACTGTCTCATTTTGAAGCATTGGATCACAGTTTACTACTGTAGTCACTGGTGCTGTATCACCTACGTTGATCTCTGTACCTGCTAGGTTACATACGATGTCATTTTTAAATGTTACTGTTGCCATTTTTAATTTCCTTTAAAATAATGTTTGTGCAGCCATTATCTCTTAAATAAGATAAAATTAGTCTTATTTTTTCAAAAAAGTAAAAAATGATGGTAAAAAGTTAAAAATAAGGACACAGAATGAGGCATATCAGCTAAACGACAAAGCTGTCGTTTACTTACGCTGTTTTACATACCAGGAAGTCTAGGTATCTTTCCTAATTTTGAGTAACGGCAATACCATCCCCACATCTTTTTCATCCAGTGTCCTACGACCGGCAAAGGGATCATTTTTCCACCTTTATCACTACGGTGTACAAAAGCTGCACCATTTCCCGTGTCCATGACACATAAGATATTAAGATGGCCCATATAGCTCTGCTTCGAATCTATATTTTGCATAGCATTGAAGATATTATAGGCTGTATTTTTCGCCATTACCTCAGCGACATGCCCTTGTTTGGCTCTCCACTCCGGTCCCAAGAGTGCAGCTGAGTCTCCGATGGCATAGATACCATCAAAGCCCTCTATCTCATTATATTCATTGGTCACCACATAACCAGCATCGCTCAATGGAAGGCCAGATGCTTTGAGTATATTATGTCCTGTCCCTGCTGAGATGAACATCATTAGATCTGATTGTAGTTTTGTCTCATCTTCAAAACAGACTCCATCTTCTTCGAAATGGGTGATCTTCGTACCGATCTTTTTATTCATATCGGTCATACTGAACATCTTATCCATCATCACCAACGCTTTTTCACCCATCTTCTGTCCCGGTTTGGCCATGGGTGCGAAGAAAGTAAGCTCAAAATTATCACGTACACCTTTCTTCTTCAGATAAGTATGCACATTAAAAAGTACTTCAAAGGCAGGTCCTCCACGCACTGCAGAGGTATCGTTAGGATTACCGCCAAATCCCATGGCGATCTTCCCTTCTCCCTTTTGTATAAGTGCATCCAGCTCTTCATAAAGTGCCGTTGCCTCTTCTGGTTTTCCACAGATAGAAAGCGTATGTTCCAAACCTTTATGCGACATCTTATCTTGTCCAAGTGCCACCACGATATATTGATAGTCGTCTAAAACACGTCCACTTTGCAAGGTTACTTTTTTTGAGCTAGCTTCAAATGTTTCTACGGGATCAACAATGAGCTGAAATCCATGATTGATAGCCAGTTTATCCAGAGGAATCGAAACATCTTCCCTGGTTACTCCTCCAGTAGGTATCCAGATAGAAGTAGGATAGATATAGAAATAATCTCTATCGCTTACCAATGTTACCTCTATATTTTGTTTTCTAAGGTATATAGCAGCTTCAACTCCAGCAAAACCACCACCCAATACCAATACCTTATTCATATCTTCTCCTACTACTTAAATACACCAATTTTTTCATTTGTCTCTATCTCATCTGAAACAGTTGAACCAGCGCTAAATATCCCATAGATAGCCCCGATCAATAAGCCAGAAAGGATGACGATCCAGACCGTCAATCTCTTTTCTGTACTTCCTTTCGCATTATAATCTTCCAGCCCTTCCAGTGTCGGTTCTGTATTTTTCAAGATATTTCCTTATTTCTTAACCAGGTCAGCACGTGGATAGAAGAATACCGTTTCTCTGTCTACGACGATCTTCTCTTTATCATCTGTCGCATACGCTCTTATGAGTACCGGGATAGGAACATCTTTTCTAGTGTTATGTGCCAATTCCTCTTTTGTCTCCAATATGACGACTTTTTTCTTTTTCTTGCCTGCACCTAATTTAAACGGTTCAGCTGGACGCCTGATCGTGATCTTATCGTTTCCAACGATCTCAAAGTAATAGGTATGATCTTTTCTGTCTGTGTTTGCAAACATGAAAATATAATCATTTTGCACTACACCGTTATCAAGAACTTTATAGAGTCTTTGCCCTTTGTTGACATTTAAAAGCATATGTTCTTTTTTACTTCCCATTGTGAAAAGTGCTACAAGAACGATCGCCAATACAGTAAAGTATGCAATGACCTTCCCTCTGAAGTAGTTCGTTTTCCCTTCATGACGTGCTGCCTCTTTTTCACTTGACCACTGTACCAGACTCGGTTTTCCTAATGCACCCATCACGGATGTACACGCATCTACACACTCAAGACAGTTGATGCACTCAAGCTGCATTCCTTTACGGATATCGATATGTGTCGGACATACGGTTACACATGATTCACACGTGTTACACTCTGCAGTGCTGTCTACTTTTAGTAACTCTTTATAACTGTCAAATTTCTTCTCTCTTTCGTATCCATGCCCTTGATAGATCTCTCCACCACGGATCGGATCATACACTGCTTGGAGTGTGTCGTCATCATAAAGCACTGACTGTACACGGCTATAAGGACAGATATAGACACAAAAGTTCTCTTTTATCATCACCACATCAACGATAAGGAAGAGTGCGATCACAACCCACATACCTACCAACAACATGTGATCAGCAGGATTTGCAAGGTAGGCAAAGAAATCTTCTGGTGGCACAAAGAACCACAAGAAGTTCGCAGCTGCGACAAATGCCAATACAGACCATAGCAGAACAGCAACGACCAACTTGATCTTGTTCTCCATCTTAGACATATCCGGGTCTTTTTGTTTGTTTTTGATCTTCTTACGAAGTCCTAAAAGCTTTGTTTCGATCCCGTCTCTATAGATTACCCTAAACACTGTCTGAGGACATGCCCATCCACACCATGCTCTACCACCCACTGCAGTAACGGCAAAGATACCGAGGAAAAGGAGCATAAGTAAAAATGGCATCAAATAGAGCTCTTGCATATCAAATGCAACACCCGCTAAATGCAATTTCTTTTGGTCAAAACTCAATAAGAAAACGTGATTACCATTGAACGTGATCCATGGTGTAACGATGGCTATAACCGTTGCGATCAAATAGACCCAGTATCTTCTTATACGGTACGGTACCCAACCTTTTAAATACTCTTTTGCTTTATTTTTTTTCTTTCCCTTTTCTGGGAGGCACTCTTCTTTTTCTATTGCTGTTTCCATCTATGATACCTTTTGTTTAATTTCTTCTTGCTCTTTTTCAAATGGACAGATAAGTATTGTGTTGTCCACACCTCTTGTTTCTTTAGATCTATTCATCTCTATCCAGGAACCTTCTACTAACTCTTTGATCCCGCGAGACTCTATATAATCTTTTAAAGAACTTCGACTTACATCCAACTCTCTAGCAATAGCGCTTACACTCATACCTTCTCCAAGGTAAGTAATGATCTCTCTTTGATAGACATCAAATTTAGAGCTTGATTTACTTCCTTTTGGCCTCCCTATGTTATTGGTCTTCTCTTTCTCCTCTTGTCTTAGTTCATCCAGTAAAGGGAAAATATCAACCATATTTGTATCTTTGTTCATCAGTATATTCGAATCTACGATCCACAGATCTACATTATGACTAAGCATACAGTTGATCACCTTGATCAACTCCTCAACTTTATCACTTAAGACGAACAAAGAAGAGACAACAACGGTATTGCCCTCTTCCATTGTTTTCAAGAACTCCTCAAAATCCTTTCTTTCATCTAAAAGAAGGTTTTTGGTAGCATACTCTACTACCTCTTTATCTATTTTGAGTGCATGCTTCAATGAAAAAGAGAGTATTTCACTTTGCTGTATGGTCAAATGTGGAAAACTTGGCACTTGTCTCATATATGCATAAACCATATTACTCCTTTATAATTTTTATTATATTATCTTATCTGATGATAAAAGTCAAGTCATATTTGACTATTTTCGTCAATTTGTCTATTTTTATCGTCATATTTTTTATTTATCTCTATTTTATGTTAAAATGCGCCTACTCAAACTATTAAAGTATAAGGACAAAATGTGAACCTTACACATCTAGACGAACAGAACAAACCTAAAATGGTCGATGTCTCTGACAAAGAGAACACAACACGTATCGCCACTGCAAGCGGTATCATAGAAGTAGGCCAGAGTGCATTTGATGCCGTTGTAACAAATACAGCAAAAAAAGGTCCTGTCCTTCAAACTGCTGTGATCGCTGCGATCCAGGGCACAAAACAGACTTCAACACTTATCCCTATGTGTCACCCTCTGATGCTCACATCAGTCAAAACAGACATAGAAGAGCTTCCTGAACTTCCGGGGTTCAAACTTACTGTGACAGCAAAGCTCAATGGACAAACAGGTGTAGAGATGGAAGCACTCACCGGAGTAAGTGTAGGATTGCTTACCATTTATGATATGCTCAAAGCCATAGATAAAGGGATGATCATCAGAAATGTCCAGCTGGAAAATAAATCTGGTGGAAAGAGTGGCGATTTTGATCGCGCATAAGTTTTAAGAGGAGGAAATATGATCTTAGATGACAACACACCCCAAAAACCACAAATAGAATACCCTACACAATGGGGATTCAAACTCATAGGAAGAGATAAAGAAGCACTTTTAAAATGTATCAAAGAGGCGATGGGTGACAAGGATCACCTCTGCTCTTTGGGCAACTCATCAAGAACTGGGAAGTTTCATACCTATAATGCAAGTTGTATAGTAGACAGTGAAGCGGATAGAGACCGTATCTTTAAATACTGCCAGGATCACGATGATGTGGATATGGTGATCTAATTCACCCTCAATCCTTATTAAATGCAACTAGTTGCAGTGCATGCGAGTCACTTAATGACGAGTCGTAAGTTGACTCAGCGTCAGCGCAGTATATTGGTTTTGCTCAATATGCGTTCTTATTAGTAGATAGCATCTTGTCTGCACTTAAACTTCCCAACATAGAGACTATCACATATGCTAAGAAGAAGTAGAGTCCCATCTCCACTTCTGCACGACTGACATCTCCTTTATTTGCTGTAAGGTAGACCAAAAATACTGCTACAACAAAGACGTCCACCATGGACCATTTTCCTATCATTTTAAAGAACTTGATGATCCCATGTGCAAACGGACTCTCCATAAATATAGATACCACAAGCAATGAAAGCACTTTGAGTACTGGTACCACAACAGAGAAGAGCAGTATCACTAAGGCAACCACTATGTCACCGGTCTCCCAAAGTTTCATGATGGACCCTATGACCCCTTTGGATTCAAATGAGAGGACGATGTCTCCTAGATACTCCACTTCTTTATGAATGGTTACCATTAGAATAGGCGTGATCAGTCCAAGCACTAAGGTCATCAAAGCAGCAATAGAACCAAAGAGTGTAAATGTACGCAAAGAGATTACAAAAGAGAGGATCAAAAGCAGTGCCAAAAGAGACATGAAGTAAAAAGTATTCTCTTTGGCCTTTATCATTGCGGTTTCTTGTTTTTCGCGAACCTTGTCCATCTCCATCTTCAGATCATCATCATAGAGATCTCCAAGCAGACTCTTTGCAAATTGTTCAAGCTTCAGACTGGCCTGTTGCCCCGCATCATGGTAGGTGACCAACTCTTTAGTTGCATCCTCGTAAAGTATCGCATGATTGTAGGCTTTTGTACCAAAAAAAACCATGGTTCCCAAGATAAAGACCAATGCTATATAAAGTATTACGTGTATTTGCTTTTTCATTCTACGATTATACCTTATGCTATGCTAGACTCAATGGGAGAGTTCAAAATAGACCAAAAGGGTCTTTTGATAAAAGTTGTCATTGTCATCACTCACCATCACATATCGATGCTTCCCTACTTTGGCCAACCCCTCAAAGTTATCTATGTTCCATCCTTGATGGGTATTCATCTTAAGGATCTCTTCACTTTTACACATCTCTTTTTTTCTCTTGCAGCCTTTAAGATAGATCTTTTTGAGTGTGATCACCAACGGATTCATCAATCCAGTAAATGAACGCTCTAGCACCAGAAGATTACCATCCTCCATCACTTCAATGGCCACAACTGCACTTTTACCTTCGGCCTCTGCTTTAAAGTGCCACTCACTCCCGTCTAATGCATAGATCGTTTGCTTTTTTTTGTGATTCTCTTTCAGGGGCCACTCTGTTGCAGTAAGCAGCCCGTATGTAGGGTGCCAGGTCAGTGACTCTAAAGATTTATTGCGACTTCTGTAATTTTTGGGATCATCCAGTTTTTTAGGAAGATAATACTCTTTGATCATTCTTCCGTTTTTATCAAACTTGCCTATCTTCGCTTTGCCTTCAAAAGAGGCATAGAGCTCTGCTTTATTGTTGATAGTCAGACCTTCACTGTCCCTGCGCCATCTTTTAAACTTCTTTCCACTTTTTTTGACCAGTTCTACACCGCTTACTGCTTCAAGTCTCTCGATCTTTTCTGTGAACAGCGCATCAAACACAAACACTTTTCCCTCATCACTTACAAAATAGAGCTTTTTTTTATCACGATCATACGCAAGATCTGAAATTTCAGAAAATTTCAATCCATTGATCTGATCAAAGAGGAGTATTTTTTGATCTAGAAGTTTTATGTTCTTGAGCTGAGAGGGTTGCTCCAAAGGAGTGATCTCTATGTTAAGCATTCCCCCTTGAAGGAACCCTATGCATCCTACAAGGAAAAATAGTAATCTCATTTCTCTTTAGTATCTTCTTTGAAAAAATAGACCGCGATAAGCAACCACACCACGGCAAGGTCTATAGCAACATCTGCAAAGTTAAAGACAGCAAAGTTAAAACCGCAATGCCACGCAACATAGTCCACCACACCGCCATGTACAAAACGGTCATAAAGATTACCCAAAGCCCCGCCTATCAATAAGCCAATGGGGAAAGCATAGCGCTTAATATACCCCTCCATAAACACAAAAATCAAGATAGCCAAGATAAGTGCTGCCTGTATCCATTTAAGATAAGGGCCAAGGAAAGCGAACATGGAGAATGCTACACCTTTGTTGTAGTGCAGTTCAAGATCTATACACTCTCCGGCACGATAGTATCCTTCCACAAAAAGTGATTTGATATTCTGATCTATAATAAACGTGCCCAAGAGCACCAAAAAAAAGATTGCAAATGCTCTCATTAGGCAAGCGCACCTTTAAAGAATCTTTTGCACTCGTCCATCATCTCTTCAAGCTGCTCTTCATCTTTCCCTTCAAGTAAAAGGCGTATCTTATTCTCCGTGCCTGAGTATCTGAAAAGATGTCTCATCCCTAAATTTTCCACTTTTTCTTTGAGCCCATCAAGCCCTTCGATAGACTCAAAAGGCCTCTTCTCGTCAACAAGAAGGTTCACCAAAAGCTGTGGGTATGATTCATAAGGGTTAAACGCTTCACTTGCTTTTTTATTTGTCTCTACAAGATATGCCAATGCCTGTAGCGCACTGGTGATACCATCACCGGTCTTGGCAAAATCTGAGAAGATCACATGTCCGCTTTGCTCTCCGCCAAAGTTCATACCGTTTGCCTGCATCATCTCTACAACATGTTTGTCACCAACAGCAGAGCGCAGAAGTTTCAATCCCTGAGAGTGCAGGTACTCATCCATGCCCTGGTTACTCATCACCGTAGCTACCATGCCCTCGCCTTTGAGGGCACCATGATGCTTAAGATGTACTGCAAGTACGCCCATAAGCTTATCTCCATCTACTATATTACCTTTTTCATCAACCATCACAACCCTGTCTGCATCACCATCAAGTGCGATTCCCACATCTGCACGATAGTCCAAAACTTTTTTTGCCAGGTTTTCAGGATGCATGGCACCACAATTTTCATTAATGTTAAATCCATTAGGCTCATCCCCAATCACTACAACATCAGCACCCAGTTCCTGTAGTACCGTAGGTCCTACGATATATCCGGCACCATTGGCACAATCTATCACTACTCTTTTCCCTGCTAACGTAAGTGGTTTTGGGAAGGAATTCTTGATGTGAACGATATATCGTCCTATCACATCATCGATACGCTTTGATTTTCCAATAGCCTTATCTGTCACTTGCGCTTTTGTGATCGCATCCTCATCCTCAAATATAGCCTCTATCTGCTCTTCTTTATCACGATTGAGTTTATTACCCTGACAGTCAAAGAACTTAATCCCGTTGTCATAGTAAGGATTATGGCTTGCAGAGATCATGATCCCTGCATCACAACGCATATTCTCTGTTAAAAATGCGATAGCCGGTGTAGGCATAGGTCCTATCTGGATGACATCGAATCCAACAGCCGTCAGACCAGAGACAATAGCATTCTCAATCATGTAACCGCTTCGTCTTGTATCTTTACCCACCAAGATCTTTTTTGTTTTTGCAAATTGTTTAAAATATATACCCGTTGCCATAGCCAAACGCATTGCACTGACTGCTGTAACTTTCTTTCCTGCTTTTCCACGTACGCCATCTGTTCCAAAGAGTGTCACGATCATTTCCTTTAAGAGGTAAGGTTCCCCCATATTTTATTGGCTCCATTTTAACGCAAATTAGATTAACATTCCTCACGACCTTCCACTATAACAGATACAATCTCTACGGTGCTTGCTTAAGATTAATAAATCTTTAATCTTTTTTTGGCTATTATTCGCGAACTATTTTCACTCTTATTAATTTGAGTAATAACAAGACACCTCATAAAGGAAACAACATGGCACACCATAAATCAGCAAAAAAACGTATTTTGCAAACTGCTGTAAGAACTGAAAGAAACAGATACTACAGAACAAGAATCAAGAACATCACAAAAGCTGTACACGAAGCAGTAGCAGCAGCAGATAAGACTGCGGCAGCAGAAGCATTTGCAACAGCGAACAAGCAAATCCATTCACTAGTAAGCAAAGGTTTCATCAAAAAAACAACTGCTGCTAGAAAAGTAAGCCGTCTTCACAAAATGGTAAACTCTATCGAAGCTGCATAAGCAGTCTCGATACACCCTCACTAAAACTTCAATTCAACATAAAGAACGCCTATGTTCAAAGAAAAACTTCAACCTTTTATAGACAGATACAATGAGCTCAGTGAACTCCTAAGTTCTCCAGATATTGCCAGTGATGTAAAACGTATGACAGAACTCAGTAAAGAGCAGTCAGACCTTACTACTTTGGTAGAAAAAGCCAACCTCTACATCGAGACAGCCGATGCCATAGAAGAGAATAAAGAGCTTTTAGGCGATGCCGAGCTCGGTGACCTTGCCAAAGAAGAGCTTTCAGAACTTGAACCTATGCTTCCAAACCTTGAAGATGAGATCAAGATACTTATGATCCCTACAGACAAAAATGATGATAAAAACATTTTCCTTGAGCTGCGTGCAGGTGCAGGTGGTGACGAGAGTGCCCTTTTTGTAGCGGATGTATTCAGAATGTATACCCGTTATGCTGAACAGATGGGATGGAAGATAGAGATCGTCAGTACCAATGATGGTACTTCTGGCGGATACAAGGAACTCATCGCACAGATCAAAGGTGACAGTGTCTACTCCAAACTCAAATATGAAGCAGGAACACACCGTGTGCAACGTGTTCCAGATACAGAGACACAAGGACGTGTGCATACTTCAGCCATTACCGTTGCCATCATTCCAGAAGTAGATGATGTGGAGGTAGACATCAAACCAAATGAGATCAAAATGGATGTGTACCGTTCAAGTGGATGTGGTGGACAGTCAGTGAATACTACTGATTCTGCTGTAAGACTGACACACGTCCCTACAGGTATCGTTGTAGCAATACAGGATGAAAAATCTCAGCATAAGAACAGAGACAAAGCGATGAAAGTTCTTAAGGCTAGAGTCTATGAAGCTGAACTTCAAAAACAGCTGGATGAAACGTCAAGCCAGAGAAAACTGCAGGTAGGTTCAGGGGATCGTTCTGAAAAGATCAGAACCTATAACTACCCTCAAAATAGACTCACGGATCACCGTATAGGATTAACCCTCTACGCTTTGGATGATATCGTGAACAATGGTAACCTTAATTTGGTCGTTGATCCACTGATCGCACATGCACAGACAGAGGCCATTAAAGAAGCAGGGCTTTGATCATGGTGGAGTTTGACCAGTTAAAGAGTGGTGACGATCTAAGAGAAGTGATCAAGACTGCATTCGATACAGACCTTGCAGTCTCTGGTGTTTGGGGCTATACGCAAGAGATGGCTACCGTCATTGAATCGACAGAAGCTCCCCTGGTACAAATGGAACATATGCTTGCCTCTATGCGTAGCTATATTGAGATGAATATGACCCTTCCACCCCAAGAGCGCTATGGTAGCATCAACCTTAATGAGACACAAAGAGAACAGATTAAGGAAGATGAGAAAGTCTACGACAAAGTAACCTATGAGATCACTGCGATGAAAGAGGATCTCTATACTGCATTTATCAATGAATATAAAGAGGGTCTCGGTAAAGAAGATTTTGATATCACTGCACACTTTGATCAAAGAAAAGAAGCGACGATCACTAGAAATGAAGTCTATTGGTTTGAGGTACACCAAACACTCTAATACCTCTCTCCTGGCTTACTAGCCATCGATATAAAGTACCTTGCTATATTTATTCATTCATAAGCTTATCACAGATATATTCATTTCTATAAATAAAAAATAATGGGCTAAATGTTTTTATTGAGTTTCTAGCGAAGTATATTGTAGTTTTAAATAGGGGGTATAATATTGAGAAGTTGTGCATATCTTCTATCCGACCATGATGGTCGCATAGATAGATTAAATCATTATTTGATTTTTTTGTCTTCAGTAACTGTGTTACCTTTGAGGTCTGTCCAAGTGATCTCAATTTTATCACCTTTAGCAGCACCTTTGAAGCTAAATTTAAACTGTGGGTTTTTAGACCAGAACTGGCTTGTAGATACATCGTATACTACTTTCCCATTTGCTTTTGCAGTAATGTGTGTGATGAAGTTTGCATCAACACCTTTTTTCTTTGCTTGATCATATGTAAGCATGTCATGTTTTGCCATTACTTTTACTTGTGTTACATCGCCTTTAAGCTTTGCTTTAATTTTCATATTACCCATGATATTCCTTTTTTCTTTCTATTTCTATATTATGCTTATTTGAGGGGAGGATTAACCTTCACATCCACCAAGTGCAACTTCTAGTGTTACTGTACCTACATAGAACTTACCGTCTCTACCCTCTACGATTGCAGTGATAGTACCAGATTTTTTCATTTTGATCTTAGTCATGTAGTCAACGATTCCACCTTCTTGCACATCCCATACACATACAGCTGCTTCAGGGTTCGCATCTTGGAAAAGAGTAACAGTTTTAGCATCTACAGTAGATTTTACAGTTACAGGGATCGCTCCACCGTTACTTGCAACTTTTGGTGCTTTTACAGTTACACCAGACTCTTCTGGTTTAATATCACCATATTGTGCTTTGATCGCGTCTGCAACAGTGTGTGCAGTCCATGTATCAGGCTTTGTAGCTCTCCAGTCAACTGCAGAAAGACTCGCCGGTAATACAGCTGCTGCAACCATACTTAAACTTATAAATTTTCTTCTATCCATTTTATTTCCTTTGTATATAACTTAGATAAAAGGCCAGCCCATTGCCAACCTAATATCGTATTGTACTAAAATATTGTGTAATAATTGTGATAATTCACGCTTATTTACTTGCCTCAAGCATATAATCAGTAATTTCTTTTACTTGATCATCACTAAGACTCATTGCACCACCTTTTGGAGGCATACCATTGATACCATTGATAGCATTACTATATACTTCATCGATACCTTTTTCAAGAACTGCTTCCCATGCTGCTTTATCACCAACTGCCGGTGCACCCATTGAGTCTGTTTCGTGACATACTTTACAGCTTGAGTCATAATCTGCTTTTCCAGGATGTACAGGTCCAGCATTTTCATCTACTTTTGGTAGTGACTTCTCAGCAGTCAATGGCGGGTTAAAGTCAGCTAACTCGAATCCGATTCTTTGGATCTCAGGCTCACCTTCGAAACAATCTTTCATACATCTCACACCATTACCATAGTTCAATGGGTTGTTGTAGTATGCACGAGCATTGTCCGGACCTTTTGGACCATCGATATCTGGCTCAAAACCATCAACGTTTGGCATAACGATCTTTAAGAACTTCTCTCTATCAAGAACATATTCATCATCCACTTCAACACCGTCAACTGACATTTCATTGATATAAAGAATATACGCAACCAATGCATACACTTCATCATCAGGCAATGTCAATGGTGCTTGGTGAGGCATACCAGTCTTAATATACCACCATAATGTACTCGCATGTGGCCAGTTAGAACCAAATACACGCTGAGGACCATCCGCATCCGGATCTGTTCTTTGGTACATAAGAGTCTCTTTCATCTCTTCTGCATTACCTGCAGTCAATCTTGGGTAAAGCCCTGCACCTGCACCAAAGTCACCGTGACAAGATAGACACTTCGCCTCATAAATCTCATCACCTTCCTCTACAGAACCTGAACCTTCAGGAAGACCTGTACCGTCTGGCATTACATCGATATCCCATGCAGCCTGCTCATTTGCAGTTGCAATCTTACCTTTGTTAAATGGTGTTTTATGTGCCTCTTCATTTACATGATACGCACCTGTTTTACCGTTAACGATCGGATAGTACACACCACCATCGATCACCAATTTACCATTAAAATCATATGTGTTCTTAACAGTGTCTGACAGTTGTTGGTGTAATGGACCTACCGCATCGATCTCTCTTTTAGTGAAACCTTCTGTGCTCATTGGCATAGTTACTACAGCAGGTGCAGCACTTTTTGCTTCTGTACCTTTTGTACCATTAGAGGCATTACAAGCAGTTCCCAAAAATACTACTGATGCAAGCAATGTGCCTGCAACTACTTTTTTATGATAAGACTTGTACATTTGTAACCACTCCTTTCTCATCTATTTCCCATGTGTGGATACCGTTTCTATGGTAAACACCTTCGATTCCCACAGCAGCTCTTTCATTCTTCACTGATGGCTGAACGTGTCCAGCATCATCCACTGCACGTGAACTAAGAAGCATTGGCTTACCAGTGTATTCATGCATAAGCGAGAATCTTGTCCATGATTTCTCAAGAACCAGTCCTTTAAGCGGTGCTTCAACCCAGTTCTTACCACCGTCAAATGATACATCTACTGCTGTAACTGTTCCGTGACCAGACCAAGCAAGTCCTTCGATCTCAACCATTTCACCTTTTTTAAGGTCTGTCCATGGTCTTTCCGGACATGGATAAGTGATAACAGAATTCACTTCATTCACGTAGAAGTGCTGTATCGCTTTACCAGTATGCTTCAGCGCAGTATACTTAGATGTTTCCTCTTTTGCATAGTATGGCTCAGAGGCGAACTCAAGTCTACACAACCATTTTACACATAGGTTCGCTTCCCAACCTGGAACAACGATTCTGATCGGATAACCTTGCTCTGGACGCAATGCTTCACCATTTTGTCCCCAAACGATCATTGCATCGTCAAGTACTTTCTCTACCGGAATCGTTCTACCCATGTGAGAACTGTCATTACCTTCTGCAAGCATCCATCTTGCTTCAGGCTTAAGACCAAGATCTTTTAAGATATCTTTGATGTAAACACCAGTCCACTCAGCACAAGACATAAATCCTTTTGCAAACTGGATAGAGTTGAACTGAGGACCTCTCCACTCCGGTCCACCATTCGCTGGACACTCTAGGAAGTGAATTCTACTTACATTAGGGTATTTTTTCAATTGCTCCATTGTAAGAACGATTGGCTTCTCAACAAGACCATGGATCATTAATCTGTGTTCGTTTGGATTAATTGTTGGTGTACCACCATGGTTTCTGTTAAAGAAAAGACCATTTGGCGTAAGAATTCCGCTCAAGTCTTGAATAGGTGTTACCGCAATTGATGCTCTATAGTTACCAGAAGAAAGAATCTCAGTTGTTCTTCTTGTTACCATATGCTCATAAGGTGAAGGTTGTCCATATAAGTTAACCGTTACATCATCACCCCACTTAATTGCCCATTCTTTGTGTTCCATAATATGTGGGTCATCTTCAGCGTTCGCTTTGATTTCGCTCGCATCTATTTTGACAGGTGCGACAACACTAGCTGCTGCTAATGCGCCCATTGAATAAGTTGCTGTTTTCTTAAAAAAGTTTCTTCTAGATACTTGCTCTGATGCTTCAGAAACAACTTCAAGATCTGCTTTATCTATCTTATTCATTTGTCCTCCTTGATTGATATTTTAAAATGACTGAGATAGTTACCTCAATTTAGTCATATGCTCTAGATTATATAGAAATAAAATAAAAATAATAAGAAAAATTATTAATTAGGTTTGAGAATAGGGATTTTTAGTCTATGAATGTAACGATTATTCCCCCAAAAGTTAAAAAGTTTATATTATAAACATCAACTCTATTTATTTAAATGAAACAATTTTACCAAATAGATTGAATAAATCTTCTTTATAGTATTGTATCATTCAATCTGAATATCTTAAGCCATGCAACTTAAGGTCAAAATATCAACATATGCTCTGGCATAATATAATCTACCGTCCAGTCCTTCAACGACTGCAAATAGAGTCCCTTTAAATGCCATGGCTATGTTAAGTTCATACTCAATCACACTGTTTTCCTGAATCTCGAACACAGCAACTAAACTTTTTGGATTTGAATCTTGAAAAAGCGCAAGCGTTTTTGCCTTTAGGTCGGTACGTATCCTCACAGGAATCTCTTCTCTATTTTTGATGGATGCTTTAGGTACGACAAGTTCTATCTCACTACTTTTCTGTATGGTCGAAAATTTTTCTCTTCCATAAAGTGCCATTGCTGCTTCGTTTAGAGAAGAAGCCTTCCATGCTGCAGGTTTTACTCTCCTGTAGTCTACCGTTGCTGCCAATGTGACATATGGGAAAAAAGACAAACCTAATGCCAAGAAATTCCGTCTCTTCATATCTTCCCCAATACCCTGCGTATCGCTTTTTCACGTACCTCTACATTGCCCTCATTTTTTGCATTGGCTTCCAAGGCTTTATTGAGTCCATCCTCTTCTCTCCCATACTTCATGATAAAATAGATCGACTCGGCAAGCGTATTTTCCAGTGGTGTGTCAGGGTCTGGTTCTATAGGGCTAAAGTAGGAGTTATCCCAGAGAACCCCCATACTTAAAAGTGCCAATGCATCACAATTCTCTTCTTTTGAAAGATGTGACTGCGGGTGCGTAGCCTCTTGATATTTTGCCATTGCCTGTGATATCTTGGCTGGTATTGGACCGCCCAAAGTGACGGCTGCGATTTCAATTGCATCCCTATAAGGCATACCATTGTCTATGTTTTCTTCAATTGTGCTATAAAATTGTTCTATCAGATCTTCAATCTCTTTATTCACAAAAACCCCTGTAATATTTTTAGGTTCAAAGATAATATAAAAGAGCTTTGAGTTTTCTGACATACTAGCCCCATAGACTTCAAAAGCATTGATTAAGTGCAACCCTTCTCTATAACACTTTATGGTACAATTTCATAAAAATAATGAGGAGCATATGCGTGAAGAACGTAGGTAAAGTTATCGACCTGTTTATATCGGTACAGGGATCATCCACTCGAATTGAGAAAGATTCATTTGAACTAGATCCAAGAGGTATCATAGAAGACAAGTATTATGATAAGAATATCCATCGCTCCGTACTGATCACTTCACAAGCAAGTTATGATTTAGCGAACGAACATAACATTCAAATGCCTACAGGTTCTTTGGGTGAAAATATTTTAATAGAGTATGATCCATACCATCTGAATGCTGGTGATCAGCTGCGTATGGGAGAAGTGGTTTTACAGATCAGTCAAAACTGTACTATCTGTGACCATCTTTCAAGTATAGATAAGAAACTGCCTACGCTGCTTAAAGAAGATAGAGGTATTTTTGCCAAAGTTCTTGAGGGTGGGGTGATTAAAAAAGGGGATGAAGTATACCTCTTAGATTAAGAGGTATATTTATATCAATATTGGGGAATATCCCCAATATTATACTTCTTACTCATCAGCAACAAGCGTATTTGCAGTAAGCTTTGCAAGTATCTCTTCCATTTTCTTCTGAGCCATGATCAACACATCATGTGATGCTTTGTCATCAATTGCCAAAGAAGCTATCCAGTTATATACAGATGGATATCCCATCTCCATTGTATTTGTGCCTTTTTTCTGATACATATAGAGTGAACAAGGGGCAAATGCTCCTGCTTCAGGGTACTTCTTAGCTACCGTATAGATCACTTCTAGATAACAGATAGAGTAGACATCATAGAAAGTATACCCTTCAAATCCGCTCTCTTCCATATCATAGTTAAGGTCATTAAATCCAGCATTGATGAACATAGCCGGGATCAATGCTTCCTCAAAATCTGCTTGGAATTTATCTTTCACCTCTTCCCAGTCAGCTTCAGGATCCATTTTCCCTTGAGCCATTGAAACAAGTGGACCTTCCGGTTTCTTCATCTCATAAGAAACTTTTTCAACTTTTGCATTCGGCATTGCTGCTCTGAGTGTATCTTGTACAAGCTTACCATAGGCTACCAACTCTGGATCATCAGCAGGGATACCCATAATCTCAGCCATTGCATCAGCGCTAAGTGAAGAAACAGAGATCGTTTTTGAGCCTTTTCTTGTCCAGATCGACATACTCATAGGAGAGAAAAGCCCAACACTTGAATATTTTTTACCTAATTTAACCACAACATCTTTTTTGAAAGTTGTAAAGAGGTTATATACATCAAACTCAATCGTTGTGAAGTTCTTGGTCCCTGCTTTACTCTGCTTTGTCCATGGAGCAATCATATCTCTATTGTCATTGATGAAAAAGCCTGCTTTTTCAAATGCCGCTGCGATAGTTTGCGGTGTAATCTTACCATCACTGTTATCTGCTGTTAAAATAGATACATTGTGTGTCGCTTTTGTAGCTGCAACAACACCCGATGTAAGTCCTATCATAACAAGCAATGAGATCAACAAACCTTTTGTGAATTGTTTCATAGTATTCCTTTTACTGTATGTTTTATAAATAGCATTCATTATAACTGAACTTCAATTAATTTAATTGAATACAACAAATATAAATAAAAAAGTGAATTCAATGTGTAACGAAGTTTATTAGAAGTTATAGCTTAACAAAGGGAATCCCCTTTGTTAAATGTTCTTAGAATCTATATCTGATGTAGAATCTAAAGTCTTGTGCTGATTCAACAACATTTGGCAAGAACTGTGCTGCACCAGCCATTCCCATAGCTGCTTCCATTGCTTGCTCTTGAGTCGCTCCAGTAGCCATTGCATAATTCATTGCAACAGTTTGAATATCAGCAACAGATGTTGGATCCATACCACCAAATTGCGTAAATCCAGATGCACCAGCTTTCAGATCAGAGATTTTATTGGTACCACCAGAGTAGTTACCAAAGAATCCGTTACTACCTGTGTAGTCATAATCCATATTTACATATCTAAGTTGCATACTAAGCGCCTCATTGATCTGATAGGTATAGTTTGCTTCCCAAGCATCACCACGTACAGCTAGTTTAGAACCAGCCATTGTATCTTCAGCATAAGTAAATGGTCTCCAGTACTCAGAACCATGGTTATACTCAAGTCCAACTGTACCATAGTTGTTTTCACCATCCGTTACAGGAAGATAAGCTCCAAACCAGTAAGAGGTACCCGATTCGCTGTCAGTTGAGCCTAACATCGCACCACCATCTGGGTCAGTTTCACTCCAACCAAATGAACCAAAGACTTTCGCATCAGCCCAGTAACCATCTTCAGTTAAGCCATCTACCATCATAGAGAAGACCGCACCATCCATGTTACCTGTGTTAACAAATGGTCCTCCAGTCATATAGACATTTGAACCTGTTGGCATACCTGTAGTTGGATCAAATGCTGCACCACCATTTTCATTTGTTGGAGCAACATTTTGGCCAGGAACATCCCAAGCTCTATAGAGCATCATTTTTGTTATAAATTGCCCATCATTGTATGGCTCGATAATAAATCCAGCAAGTGTTACTTCATCAACACCACTAGCATCAGGGCTAGCATATGGTGTTGGTGATTCAAACAGTGGCTGTGCATTTGTAGAACCTTTACCCATACATAGTTTGATTGACATCCCCGGGATACCAGTTACTTTTGAAAGATCCAATTTAGAACTGAGTCCATCATATTCAACATTGATCATATGACCAAGTGGTGAGTTAGCAGGATCATCCTGAGCTAAGTTTGCTAAGAAACCACCAGTTGATGGTCTTCTACCAACAGAGAATGTCCAAGGCATATCTGCACCAAATGCATTTTCGCCAAGGTATAACCAGTACGCTTGTCTTACTTTCAATGAATTATCAGTCAATGCCTCATTTGATGTCCAGTCAAATTGTCCACCAAGAGAAAAAGCCCTATTTGTTGGTGATGCGAAATCTGCACCAAATGCTTTATTCATAGAAAGCTGACCTTTAAATACGTTGTTTGCATTTGGAGCATACGCCATATTTAACCAGAGTCTCATACTGTAGAGTGAATCATTTCCTGTAGATGTTCCATCAGCCATATCATAGTTAATGTTATCATATGCTGTTCTAAAGTCAGCACCCCATTTGATGTTATCTCCTGAAGTATGCGCTTTCACCTCATTAAGCTTTTTCTTTTGCTTCTTTTGATCTTTCTTTAGTTTTGCAAGTTCTGCTTCGATATCAGCCAATCTTTGAGATGTTGATTGTGCTTGAACTGTTGATAATGCAAGAGCTGCAACGAGTGATGCTGTGATAATTTTTTTCATGTTTACTCCTTTAAATTTATGTTTGTCCAAAACATGTAATGCCAAGTTTAGGGCATGTACGCTGATTCTAGACTTAAAAAAGTAAACTTTTGTAATAATTTGAAGTTAATTAATATGAAGTAATAATAGTCATAATAAAAGGTAACCTAAATCAAGAGGATAAACAAGGAAGTCTACAATTTTTGGACAAGGAGTAAAACTAGATCTCTTGAAAGGGAAATGGTCACCTTTTCTACTTAGATTATAAAGGATGGGGG
>Ga0180436_10001619_pt1 | contig 21844 bp, 25 predicted proteins | sample SS_ome_2_FD_132434 | JGI IMG/M metagenome (GOLD analysis project Ga0180436, IMG submission 132434) | Hypersaline lake sediment archaeal communities from the Salton Sea, California, USA - SS_3_S_2 metaG | ecosystem: Environmental > Aquatic > Non-marine Saline and Alkaline > Hypersaline >... | reverse complement strand
CAATGCGGAACCCGACCCGGACTTGCAGAAGTTCTGGCAGGACATGAAGGGCCAGGAGATGCAGAACAGTTTCTATGCCTTGGCGGCGGCATAGCGGTCGGACACGGCGGCCCAGTCGACGACGTTCCAGAAGGCCTTCACGTAATCGGGCCGCTTGTTCTGGTATTTCAGGTAGTAGGCGTGTTCCCAGACATCGCAGCCGAGGATGGGGGTGCCGGGGCAGTCGACGAAGCCCTTCATAAGGGGGCTGTCCTGGTTGGGGGTCGAGCACACGCGGAGCCCCCCGTTGTCGCCGACGCAGAGCCACGCCCAGCCGCTGCCGAATCTCGAAGTGGCGGCCTGAGTGAACTCTTCCTGAAACTTTGCGACACCGCCAAATTTCTTGTTGAGGGCGTCGATGAGGTCCTGGGACGGCTGGCTGTCGCCGCCGGGGCCGAGGATGGTCCAGAAGAGGGTGTGGTTGGCATGTCCACCGCCGTTGTTGCGGACCGCGGTCCGAATCTCTTCGGGGACGGCGTTGAGGTCCGAGATGAGTTCGACGACGGGCTTCCCGGCCAGCTTGTCGTGTCCTTCGAGGGCCTTGTTGAGCTTGTCGACGTAGGTCTGGTGGTGACGATCGTGGTGGATCTCCATCGTCGTGGCGTCGATGTGTGGTTCGAGCGCGTCAAACGCGTAAGGCAGAGCCGGCACTTCGTGTTTGGTGGATGCGGTTGTGGTTGGCATGATTCTGGAAATTAGCTGCGGGGGTCCGCGACGGGAATGCGCGAGGTCCCACGCCTGTCCGTAGGCGATGACGAACGCCCCGGTACTGGATTCGCCTATCGGTCCACCACGATCCGGGCGTCCGCCAGAACGCAGGCGTCGGGCAGGGCGAGGACCGGATTCAGGTCGATCTCCCGGATCGCGGGAAAATCCTGCACGAGCTGCGAGAGCCGCAGCAGGGCGTCCTCGATCGCGCGCAGGTCGCTGGGCCGGTTGCCGCGTTGACCGTCGAGGATGCGGCGGGAGCGGAGCCCGTCGATCATCCGGCGGGCGTCGCGGCGGTTGATGGGAACCATCGCGAAACGCACGTCGGGTGAGACGATATTGAGGGCGAGGGGCGGGTCGATCCGCAATCCCAACAGGCGCCGTTGTCCCAGTCGGTCACGCCCGGCAGTCTGCCGGTGGAATTCGCGCGCCTGAAGGCCGGGCAGTGACCGCAGGCAAGGCGAAGGCTCGAATCCAACAGTGGCGGCCTCCCCATCGGGGGGGGCGGCATCTGCTTCGCCGCCAGCGCGCAACGATGCGCTACGGCGCCGAAACCTTCAGGTTCCGCCGCCTGCCGAGCTTGAGGAATTTCTTGTCGAAGGTCTTCAGCTCGGCTCCCTGGCAGCGGGCGTAGTGGAGCGAGTCGGCGAAATCGAAGCCCGCCCGGAATCTCTCGAGGACCTCGAGCAAAGCGGGGCGATCATCGACCAGGACCGCGGGGAGCCTGAGCAGTCGATCGAAGGCTTCGGCGATCTCGCCGGGGGCGAATTCGTAGGCCGCCCGAAGAACCCACTCGGACTCCATCAGCACCGTTTCCGGGATGAAGACCGGTCCGCTGGCGAAAAGATTTGCGGCCCGTTTGTTTTCCGCCGGATCGTCTTCGACGAGAAACCGGATGACGACGTTGGTGTCTACCGCGGCGGCTTCCATGACTTTCGGGCGAGTTCTGCGACGGCCCTGTCCATGTCTTGCACGCTCACCCCCTTGCGTCCGGGTTTGAGCATCCCGGCAACTTCGGCGATGGAAACCGTGGCGTCCTCCGCGGGCATCGCGGCATGGGTTGCGAGGGTGCTGAGGATCTCCGCCTGCAAACTCCGCCGGTGGGCTCTCGCCCGGCGTTTGTAGGTCTCGTGCAGATGCTCGGGGATGTCCTTGAGCGTGATGGAGGGCATGCAGCCACCTTATGCAACCATTTTGGTTGTGTCAAGAGGAAGCAGGGGTCCGTCCAAACCAATTGCCATTTTGACGTCGCTTTGCTGCATTGGAGCATGGCACGGCAACGGCGCATTGAGTATGCGGGGGCGATTTATCACGTCATGGCGGGGGGGCCGCCGGGAGAACATTGTTCGTGATGACCGGGACCGGGAGCGATTCGAGGAGACCTTGGCGGAGGTGGTGGGACGCTCCGGCTGGGTGCTCCATGCATGGGTGTTGATGAGCAACCACTACCACTTTCTCCTCAAGACCCCGGAACCGAACCTGGTGGCGGGCATGACATGGTTTCAGAATGCCTGGACGCGGCGCTTCAACGTGCGTCACCGGCTTTGGGGGCATCTGTTCGGGGGCGCTACAAGGCGATTCCGGCGGAGGAAGGCGAGAGAAATGTCAAATAGTTTGGCCTGACCCCTATTCTAACATGGCCGGCTTTCGCCCCGAAGCGGTGCGGCCGCCCGAGGAAGTCGAGGAACCCAACCGCCTCCACGGCACGGTCGAAACGGCGGAGGCCCTCGGCCATGAGCGCATCGTCTACTTCAAGGCCGGGGTCGAGCCCTGCCCACCGCGCCGAAGCGGGAAGCGCGAAGAGACCGCAGCGGAAAATGGCCCCCAGGAGGGATGCCTCGTGGCCCGCCTTCCTCCGGGCCAGGGACCGGGCAGTGGCGAGCACATCGAACTGGGCATCGACGCCGACCAGGCCTACCTCTTCACCGAGACCGGCGAAGCCCTGTAGAAGGAAAGGATGATGGACCCTCACGCCAAGGGGCGGCTTCCTCACGTCCCCCAACATACACCGCACCCCAACGCCGTGGTCCAACATTCCCGTGAATCCCGCCAATCCAGCCCAATCTACCAAGGGCTCTCCGTGGCCCGCTTTCAATACAGTATCGTATACGTATACTAAACTGAATGAGAAGGGGGATGGGGGGCGGCTGGAGGAGGCGGGAGGGGAGGAACGAATCGCGGGACCGGGGCGGGACGTACACATTGCGCCTAGGCGGGGGCATTAGGGTGGGGTGGGGGCGCTTCGCGGTTTGCGATGGGGGAGGCTGCGGATTCCACGGTGGGCAGGTTGCCGCTAGAGTTTCCCGTGAATTGGTTGCACCGACTGGTTGGGTCATTTGCCATCCGCCAGGTTATGGGTAACCGGCCAGCATCCCGATGAGGAAGGACAGCAAGATTCGATGACCGACATGAAACGCGAAATCGTCGCCCAACAGGAAACGGATGAAGGATTGTCACGATCCGAACTCTCTGCGAGCACGGTCAAGGAGATCGTCTCGCGCCGGATTGAATCGGTCACGACGGATGACACGGTGGCGGCGGCGGCGGCGGCGATGAAGGAGGCCGAGGTGGGCGCCATCCCGGTTTTGGACGACCAGCGGCGGGCGGTCGGGATTCTGACCGATCGGGACATCGTGCTCCGGGTGGTTGCGGAGCGCGCCGATCCCGACGAGGTGTTGATCGGGGAGGTCATGACGCCGGGGGTGATCTCATGCGTTGGCGATCAGACGCTGGCTGAAGCGGCCCGGATCATGGAGGAGCACCAGGTGCGCCGCCTGTTGGTGCTTGAGGACGGGAGTAACCGGGCGATCGGGATCATTTCACTGGGGGACATAGCGGTGCATGCCCGGCGGGCGCTGGCGGGGGAGGCCATCCGGGAAGTATCGAAGCCATCCGCCTGAGAGGGACGGATACCGACAATCGAGCGGGATGAAGACGTTTCAAGATCGGCGTGAAGCGGGACGGGAACTGGCCGGCAAGCTGCGGAAGTACCGGGGGGAGGACGATCTCCTGGTTCTCGGTCTGCCGCGGGGCGGTGTGCCGGTGGCGGCCGAAGTGGCCAAAGAGTTGGGCGCTCCGCTGGACGTCTTCGTGGTGCGCAAGCTGGGGGCGCCCGGCCACGAGGAACTGGCACTCGGCGCCATCGCCTCGGGCGGGGTGCGAACCTTGAACCGGCGAGTGGTGAATCAGCTGGGAATCGGGGGCGAGGAGATCGAACGCATTGCGGCGCGGGAGCAGGCTGAACTCGAACGGCAGGAGCGGGCCTACCGCGGAGACCGGGCTCCGCTCGAAGTGGCGGGCAAGACGGTCCTGCTGGTGGACGACGGGCTGGCCACCGGGGCCACGATGCGGGCTGCGGTGCGAGCCTTGCGCGAGGGCAAGCCAAGCAAGGTGGTGGTGGCGGCGCCGACCGGGGCCCCGGACACCTGCCGGGAACTGGCGGCAGAAGCCGACGAGGTGGTCTGTGCCATGATGCCGGCGCAGTTCCGCGGCGTGGGACGCTGGTACCAGGATTTTACCCAGACCTCGGACGAGGAAGTGGAGGAGTTGCTGGCGCAATGAGGCCCCGCGGAGAGGAATACCGACAATAAAGCGAAACGAGACGGGCTGAAGCCCGGGCCGTCACATCAAGGACATTCATCATGCAGGAACAGGAACAACAAACGGACACCCTGAGGCTTTCCGGAGATCTGAGCATTCCGAAGGGCGCCGAAGGCCTGGTGCTCTTTGCGCATGGCAGCGGCAGTTCGCGGCACAGTCCGCGCAACACGGCGGTGGCCCGGGCCTTTCAGCAGGCGGGTCTGGGCACTTTCCTGATCGATCTCCTGACGGAAGACGAGGAAACCATCGACAGCCGCACCCGCGACCTCCGTTTCGACATTCCCATGCTGGCCGGCCGCGTGGCGGGGGCCATTTCGTGGCTGAAGCGTCGGGAGGAGGCGCGTTCCCTTCGGGTGGGCCTTTTTGGATCGAGCACGGGAGCGGCGGCGGCGCTGGTGGCGGCGGCGCGGCACCCGGACGAGGTGGCGGCGGTGGTTTCGCGCGGGGGGCGTCCCGACCTGGCGGACGACCATCTGGCCGAGGTCCGCGCCCCGACGCTCCTGATTGTCGGGGAACGCGACGAGCCCGTCATCCGGATGAACCGGGAGGCGGCGGGCGCCATGCAGTGCGAGAACGAGCTGACGATCGTGCCGGGAGCCTCCCATCTGTTCGAGGAACCCGGAACCCTCGACCAGGTCGCCGACCTGGCGCGGGACTGGTTCTCGCGGCATCTCCAAAACGGTTCCCGGGACCGATGAGCAGACGGGATGCCTTGACTTCGGCGGGCGGGCTCCCCGCGGATTGGTGCAGGAAGCCCGGCACCCGCTCCGGGATGGGGCCGACCTCGATCCGCTTATTGAATGATACCTATCCCTGGGGAGTTTGATCGAGGAGATGTCGGAGCGGCGGGGACGTTGCAGGATCGGGTGCTCGGGGTGGCAATATGATCATTGGAAAGGGGTTTTCTACCCCGGAGACCTGCCGAAGGGGAAATGGTTCTCCTACTACGCGGAACGTTTCGAGGCGGTCGAGGTCAACAACACGTTCTATCACCTGCCGGATGAAGGCGCCTTTGCGAAGTGGCACGACGCGGCGCCCCGCGGGTTTCGATACGCGCTCAAGTATAGTCGCTACGGCAGCCACCTGAAACACCTGAAGGATCCCGCGGATCATGCCGGGGTCTTTCTCGCGCGCGCCGTCGGCCTGAAGAGCCACCTCGGGGCGATCCTGGTGCAGTTGCCGCCGCGCTGGAAGGCGGATCCGGGTCGTCTGGAGGCCTTCCTCGCGGCGATGGGCGGCGGACACCGGATCGCGGTGGAATTTCGGGACGCGTCATGGTTTTGCCGCGAGGTTTACGAGGTGCTCGGCAAACACGGGGCCGCCTTGTGCCTTCATGACATGATCGAAGATCACCCTCGGGAGGTCACGGCTGATTGGCTGTATCTGCGCTATCATGGGAAGGACTACACGCAGCCCTACTCCCCGGAGCAGCTGGCGGCGATGGCGGAGGAGATCGGCGGTTTCCTTGAAGCGGGCCGCGACGTCTTCGCGTTCTTCAACAACGACGCCGAAGGCCACGCCGCCCGGAACGCCGCGGAACTGCGGGAGCGCGTCGAGGGGGGGCTGGGGTAGTTCATGCTCGAGGGGGGATATCCGGTCTCACACCCGATCCTCGATCCCTTCGGCGCCGGCGCGGGTGGCGCAATGAGCCGAACAGAACATGTCGCCATCGGACTCCGCGCCGTGCCCGATGATGCGGCATCCGCACTGCGCGCAGACCGGCGCAAGGGCATGAATGGCGCATTCGAAGCAGTCGAAAAGGTGGCTTTCGCCGCCGACAATGACCTCGAACGTCTTGTCATACTCGTTTCCGCAGGTTTCGCAGGTCGCCATAAGTCTACGAATTGATAAGGCTTCCGGGGACGGTTCGTAAATCGGGCTCTTCGCGGAGCGCGGCGTACGGCGCGCAAGGGGGGCGGGTAGGAATTTCCTTTATCGCTGCTGCTTTCGCGGCGCCTCAGGGCGCGGGGCTGGAGGGGGTGCGAGCACCGCCCTCCGCCGCAACCAGCAGCGGCTTCTTCTTTCAGCCGACGACTGCAATCCCGCCGCGCCGGTCACCATCCCTCCCTCCCGACGACACGATACTTGCCGTTTGGTTGGCAAACCGGATGCCCGCCAGGAAGTCGCCGGCCGCGCTCCGGATGCTGACGAAGAAGCTGTCCCGCGTCGGCTTCGTGATCGAATCCTGGATCCCGACCAGAGTCCCCACCTCGACCACCGGGAGGTCGCCGGCCCCGGGTTGTAGGGGATCTGGCGGGCGACATAGACGAACGTCGACGCCGGTTGCCGGAAGCCGAGGAAGGGTGTCCTCGATCATTTCGCGCGTTCCGTAAATGGAGGTGTTGGTTTGATATCCGATAGTGGTGGCGAAGCAGGCGCTGGACGCGAACATGACCGCCACCAGGAGAGGGCGCGGATCGATCCCGAGTTCGCGGCCGATCCCGATCACGAGGGGGGACAAGAGGACCGCGGTCGTGTTGTTGGTGATGAGGGCCGTGATCCCGACCGTCAAGGCGTAGACCAACGCAACCATGAAGACGGGTCCGAAATCCTTGAATGCCGACACGGCGCCCCGCGCAACGAGGTCCGCGGCGCCGGTCTTTTCGACCGCCACGCCGAGCCTTGCAAAGAGACGACCGCTCGCTTCGATCGCGCCGACTCGTTCGAGAGCCGCCCCCAAGACAAACATGGCGGCGATCGTCACGGGAGCGTGGTTGCTGAACACGCGCAGCATGTCCTCGCTGCGCAAGGTGCCGGTCACCACGAGGGTCCCCATCCCCGCCAGCGCCGCGATGTCCGGCGAGCACCACTCGCGGACCAGGGCCGCGAAGACTGCCGCGGCCACGATCGCCACGATAACGAGGCGGAGTTCTTCCAGGGACATGAGTCGTAATGAAGGCCCGAACGCCGCAGACGCCCGAGCCGTCAAGACGCCGAATGGCATCGGGCATCGTTCGCCGGTCGCGGCGGCACGACGCTGGCAGCGGACACCGGGCCGGGACATTCCTCGGGATCGGGGCAGACCGCGGAGTTTGCGGGTTGCCGCCGGGCGCCGGGGCCGGATGGTCCCGGATGGTCCCGGATGACCAGGCGCCGGAGGAGATACAGGATCATAGACCTGCAAGGAAGAAGCCGCCTTTGGGAAACGGGGCAACGAGGCCTTGTCCATTCCCGTAGGCTGGCCCGTGGTGCGATGTACGCCGCTGTTGGGGGCGCGCTTTATTCCCGGCGGGAGCAGGAGGCGGTAGTAGTCGGGAGATGACAAGAGTGCCGATCAGTGAAGCGCATGTGAGCAGAAGGCTCGCGTGGGGCAGTGATTCCACACCTCCTCCCCAGCCGGAGTTTCAGCCGCCGGCGCCGCCGCCGACGATTCGTCCCCCGGAGCCGGGGCCCGGGGTGGAGCCTCCCGAGACGGACCCGGGGATCAAGCCGCCGCCGCTGGACCCGACGGTGGAGCCGCCGGAAGAGGACCCGGAGATCCGGCCGCCCGATCCGGAGCCTGAGTGACAGGAGTTCAGCCTCGCCCGGGGGATGAGAATCGCCATGTTTCACCACCACGTTCACGCCGCATGTCGGCGGGGTGGCGCGATCCGTGGAGTCGTTCACGGCGGAGTACCGGCGGGGGGGTCACGAGGTGCTGGTGCCGGCTCCCGAGTTCCGCGACGCGCCGCAAGAAGAAGCGGGCGTGGTACGGCTTCCGGCGATTCAGAACTTCAACACCGGGGCCGTTGACGGGTAAACCGATGATCGGCGGAAACCACTTCAGCGTTGGCCATGCCGCGCTCACGAGCGTATTCGAGGGCGCAGACGCCCACCGCCCCGCGTTGTGAAAGCACCGAGACGTGCCCGGCGCTCGTGGAGGCCTCCGCAAAGGTGGCGTTGAGCGAGACCCCCGGCTCGGTGTTGATGACCCCCAGACAGTTCGGGCCCATCAGACGCATGGAACTTCCGGCGGCGATCGCGCGCAGCCGATCCCGGGCGCGGCGGCCGGCCTCTCCCGCCTCGCTGAACCCGGCGCTGATGATGACGCAGGCGCCGGCCCCCTTTTCGGCGCATTGCGTGATCACCTCTTCCACGGCGGGTTCCGGCACGGCGACGACGGCAAGATCGACTTCGGGGTCGATTGCTCCCACCGTGTCATAAGCGGTGTGGCCGAGGATTTCGTCGGCGGAGGGATTGACGGGATGAACCTTGCCTTGGTATCCGGAATGAAGGATGTTGCGGAAGATGGCATGGCCGACGGCGTCCTCGTCACGGGAAGCCCCGGCCACCGCGATCGAGCGCGGCGAGAAAAGGCAGTCAAGATCGGACGCCATGGAACTGACCGGTGAGCGGGAACGGCGTCACGACGCCGTCGGCCACAAGTCGGCGAAGTCGCCGGGCAGGACGCTGCGGACGTCGGAGATCTCGCCGGCCGCGATGCGCTTTTGCAGCATCGTGAGGACCGCGCGAGTGGACGCCTCGGGATCGGACGGGCCGGGAGCGGACTCGAGTTCCCGGCGGACCCGGTCGAGGAACTCCGGGCGCTTCATCTTGTCGGGCTTGCCGGCGGGCGACCAGCCTTCGTAGTAGACGCCGCGCAGCGGCGACGGGAGTTCGGCGGCGAGATGGGCGGCCTCTTCCGCGGTGAGGCGGTCGCGCAGGGCGTGCAGCACGGAGCGGGCGGCATGATAGGCGGCCTGGCGGCCGCCATTGGGAAGGGCTTCCTGCACGTCGTTCAACCATTCGTAAGTCTTCTGGACGGAGGCATTGATGTTGGCGGTGACTGGATCGCTCATAAGACGTTTTCCTGATGGAGGGTTCTGGAAAGCGGCCGGAGTTCGGCCGCGCTGATCGACACCCGAGTCGACACGTCACGGCGCGCACACACAGACAGAAGCGCCGCGCTGTGCCGGCCCGGTGCACCCCAATCATCGTTCGAGGAAGCGCCCAAGGGAAGCGGGCGCCGCCCGGCATGAACCGTACGAAGCGCAAGCGGACCGGGTACGCGCTTTGCTTAGGGCGGAGGATGTTCCCCGCCCGTCCTGATCCGCGATGCCCGGCAGGCGCCGCGAAGCATGTCGGGCGGGGGTGGCCTGACCCCTATTCTGACATGGAGGAGCATCAGGTGCGCCGCCTCCTTGTGCTCGAGGACGGGAGCAACCGGGCGATCGGGATCATTTCGCTGGGGGACATCGCGGTGCATGCCGGGAGACGGGGGAGCTTCTTCAGATGGCGTACTTCCTTCTCTTTCTGAAAAGCGTGCTGTTATCGATGTCGAGGATAGTGGCGGCTTGTTCGAGGGTTGCGGACTTTCTGACCACTTCCCGGATGTGGAACGCTTCGAGTTCTTCGAGACTGATCCGGCTGCCGACGGCCGGGAGGGGATGGCACGAGGTGGAGTTCAGCCCGAGGTGGACCGGTCCGATGGCGCCGTTGTGGCAGGTCAGAACACCGCGCTGCACGACGTTTTCGAGTTCGCGGAAGTTGCCGGGCCATGAGTGTTTCATGAGAGCCTCCCATGCTTCCGGGGTGAAATCGACCATGGATTTGCCGAGTTCGGAGCGGGCTTTGGCGAGGCATTGTCGCGCCACCCGTTGGAGGTCGGCGGGGCGGTCGCGCAGGGGGGGCAGGTCGAGCGCCACGACGTGCAGTCGATAGTAGAGGTCCTCGCGGAACTTTTTTTCGGTGACGCGTTGTTTGAGGTCCTGGTTGGTGGCGGCGATGATGCGTATTTCGGCGTGATGGGTTTCGGTGTCGCCGACGCGTTCGTATTCGCGCTCCTGGAGAAGGCGCAGGAGCTTGGGTTGGATCGCGGGCGGAAGGTCGGAGACCTCGTCGAGAAAGAGGGTGCCGCCGCGAGCGGCCGCGACCTTGCCCCAGTGATCGCGGATGGCGCCGGTGAAGGCGCCCTTCCGATGGCCGAACAGCTCGCTTTCAAGGAGCTGCTCCGAGAGGGAAGGGCAACTCACGGTCACGAAGCCGTTCTCCCGGTACGGGCTGGCGTCGTGCATGGCCCGTGCGAGCATGGACTTTCCGGTTCCGCTCTCGCCGAGGAGGAGAACCGAGGCCGGAGTGGCGGCAACGCGCCGGGCCGCATCAAGGACGGAATCAAGGGCGGGGTCGGAGGAGGGATACTCGAGATCCGGCAAGCCGGCGAAATCCCCGGAATTCGTCGCGCTGTTCATCGCGGCCAAGATTGCCGGTCCCGAAGAGCCGCGCAATAGACGGGGAATCGCAGACGATGATCAGGGATCTCATTACCTGCACTACGTCAGATCACAGTCCCTTGCGCCGCGCCTGCGGGAGCCATGCGTCGATGTAGCCGAAGATGAGATTGATCACGACGATCACGAGGGCCACCCCCACCGCGAGGAAATACAGTTGCAGCGCCACTGCGATGCCGATTCCGGCCGAGAAGAAGATCGAGGCGGCGGTGGTGAGATAGCGGACACGTTCTTCGGACGGCACCTTCAGGATGGTTCCGGCGCCGATGAAGCTGATTCCGACGATGATGGCTTCAATGATACGAATCGGGTCGGCCCGCAAGAACGACGCCCCGGTGGATGCCTCGAAGCTGTCGACCAAGGCGGGCCCGAGGAGCACCAGCAGGGCCGTGGCGCCCCCCACCAGCATGTGGGTGCGGAACCCGGCCGGCTTGGCCGAAATCTCGCGTTCGAGGCCGACCGTCCCGGCGAGGATCGACGCCACCACCACCGCGAAGAGGTTCTGCATCTGATCTGCTGGAATGTAGCCTGTCATTCTGTGTCGGGATGCCGGTTGCGGGATGTGAAGCGGTCACCGTGCCAACCGGGACGGGAGCTGTGAGAGAGGCGCAGAATGCAGGCCATGATGATGCGTTCGTGATTCCTGTCATCGAAGCCGTATCGCGCATTATGCACGTTCCGGCGGCCGGCGGGGTGCGACCTGCAATCGGGCGCCTTCGGCCGGTCCTTCTCAAGCGCCACCGGCTGCCGCTCGTTGGCGGGTGACCTTCTGCAACCTGTCGAGCGCGTTGCTGGTGGCGGCCGGGCAGGAGTTCCCGGCCGTTTCGAGGGAGCGCATCGCATCGGGCAGGGACGCGATTTCGTTTCGGGCGTGATGGCGGGCTTGATCAAGGGTGGTGGCGGGCATGGTGCGTCGGCCGTTCTCCATGACCTTGACGAGCAGCGGGAGGCGTTGGCGGGGAGGCTCATCGTGCAGGCCGATCTCGTCGCCGGTCATGCGCCCGTCTTTGCGGGAGCGGAAGACCTGTTTGCGGCCGGGCAGGGTGGCCTTGTCCTCGGAGAGCTTGAGGCGCGGCTTGCCGGCATAGGATGTGATCTTGTAGGCCATGTCGAGGCTCGGGGCGTCGTCGCTGACGACGAGGCTGGTGCCGACGCCGAATCCGTCGACGGGGGCCTTCTGGGAGAGCAATTCGGCGATGCGGTGTTCGTCGAGGCCGCCGGAGACGAAGATCCTGACGTCGTTGAGGCCTGCCGCATCGAGGAGGCTCCGCGACTCGCAGGCGAGGGCGCCGAGGTTGCCGGAATCGAGCCGGATGGCGCGGAAGGAGAATGCCTCCCCGTGCCGGCGGCGCAGGTTGATGACGCTGCGGACGCCCTCGAGGGTGTCGTAGGTGTCGACCAGAAGCGTCGAATCGGGATAGAGTGCGGCGAACTCCCGGAAGGCGCACTCCTCGCGGTCATGAGCCTCGACGTAGCTGTGAGCCATGGTCCCGAACAGGGGGATCCCGAAGGCCATGCCGGCGGCGGCGTTGGAGGTGCCGGCGGCGCCTGCGAGATAGGAGGCCCGGGCGGCCTTCATGGCGCCGTCGATGCCGTGCGCGCGGCGCGAGCCGAAGTCGACCACGGTCCGGCCATCCGCCGCGGCGGTCACCCGCGCCGCCTTGCTCGCCACCACGCTCTGGAAATGCACCTGGTTGAGGATGAAGGTTTCGAGCAACTGCGCTTCCTGGATGGGCGCTTCGACCTGGATCAATGGCTCGCGGGGAAGAGCCGGCGTCCCCTCGGGCATGGCATACACGTTTCCGGTGAAGCGCATCGCGCCGAGATGCCCGAGAAACTCCGGGGAGAAGTGAGCCTGATCCCGCAGGAAGTCGATCTCCTCGTCGTCGATCCGCCATGATTCGAGGAACCGGAGCACGTCCTCCAGGCCGGCGGCCACGATGTAGTTTCGCTCGCGGGGCATCTCCCGGAAGAAGAGTTCGAACACCGCGGTGTCGTTCATGTTCTCGTGGTGGTAGGCCTGCGCCATGGTCAGCTCGTAGTAGTCGGTGAAGAGTCCCATGGGCGGGTGCATTGGCGGCGTCACATGGTCGGAGTTCATGGAGGCGGGTTGTCGGGGGCGACGATCGCGCCGGCGGCGCGCATCTCGTTGAGGGCGCGGCTGCCGTCGCCCGTTTCAAGATCGACGGCGCGGGTGGCATCCGGGATGAGGCGGACTTCGAATCCCGCCTTCAGGCCGTCGAGGACGGTGGCGCGGACGCACACGTCGAGGGCGAGGCCGCCCACCCGGAGCCTTCGCACGCCCCGGTCGCGCAATAGCGGCGCAAGGGAGGTCCCCTGGAAGGCGGAGTAGTCGTCGTGGCCGGGTGCTTCGCCTTTCGAGACGATGATCGCCCCGTCGGCGATGATGAGATCCGGGTGGAAGGAGGCTCCCGGGGTTTCGCGGACACAGTGTTCGGGCCACGGTCCGCCGTGTTCGGCAAAACTCACGTGATCCGGCGGATGCCAATCGCGCGAGTATGCAACGGTCGCGCCGCTGGTCTGCGCGGCCTGTATCCAGCGATTCAGGACCGGAATGATGGCGTTCGCGCCGTCGACCGCGAGCGCCCCGCCTTCACAGAAGTCGCGCTGGACGTCCACCACCACGAGGGCGTCCGTTTCCGCGAGGTCTGGATGGCCGGGAGTCATCGACGGATGGGTTCCATGGAGTTTAGCGCAGACAGGCGACGTCGGCCAGCGACACCTTGCCGGCGCGGGCCTTCGCGAGGGCGTTGTCCCGAATCGAGCGCACCCCGATTTCGCGAAGGTGCGCCCGGAGGGATTTCTCGTCGGCGTGATCGAGGAGGAGGTCGTGGCCGTTCTCGTCGATGTTCCAGAGTTCGAAGGCGGCGGTGAGGCCGCGGTAACCCGTGCCGAGACAGCGGTCGCATCCCGGAGCATCGAAGACCCGATCCGGCGTCTCGAGGTGATTCTCCTCGATCCATGCCCGCTCCGCCCCGCTCGGTGGCCGGTTGCTCCGGCACGAGTCGCAGAGGAGCCGGAAGGTGCGCTGGCTGATGAGGACCCTGAGCGCCGCCACGATCTGGTAGTCCTTCACGCCGAGATTGCGGAGGAGGGAGACGGCGCCGGCCGCGTCGCGCGCGTTGAGGGAGCTGAGCAGGATGTGTCCGCTGAGGGCGGCGTCGATCGCGATTTCAGCCGTTTCGGCGTCGCGGACTTCGCCGACTGCGATGACGTCCGGGTCGTGCCGGAGGACGCGGGTCAGTCCGCCGGCGAAGGAGATGTTGGAGGGCGAGTTGGACTGGTCGATCTGGACCTGGTTGATGGAACCGAGGGTGAGTTCCACCGGGTCCTCGAGGGTGATGATGTTGCGGTTCTCACGCGCGAGTTCGTTGAGCAGCGCGTAGAGGGTGGTGGTCTTGCCGGAGCCGGTGGGGCCGGTCACGAGGAGCATGCCGACCGCTTGTCTCACCCATGTCCGGAGCTGCTCCTCGCCGGCGCGGTCGAGGCCGAGTTCCTCCAGTCGAAAGGGCGTCCGTCCGGGATCGAGGACGCGGATCGACAGCTTGTCTCCCAGCACCGAGGGGATGGATGCGACCCGCAGGTTCACCTTTCGATCACCGAGGGACACGGCGGCGTGACCGTCGTGAACGTCCGGCTTGGTGGCGGCGTCGATACCGGCACTCACCTGGAGGTGGCGCAGGACGTGAAGACCGCGCGGCTTGGGAAGGTCGAGCGCGTCGTAGAGAACCCCGTCGATTCGCAGGCGAACCGCCATTGTGTCCTTCCGGGGGTCGAGATGGATGTCGGTGGCGCGGGCCTTCACGGCATCCGCGACGAGAAGCTCCGCGGCGGCAGCGAAGCCGGCCTCGGGTGTGTCCCCCGAGATGGCATCGCGAAAACCGGGAGTGAGGCGGCCTCCATCGTCGCCCGAAGCGATGTGATCTTTCGCGGCCGGTCCGGCCTGGTTGTGGGATAAGGATTGCGGCATTGAGAATTCTTCCCGTCCGGGGTTTTCGGGGTCGTCAGAGCGGATCGCGTGCCATGTGGCGGGCGGGGGAGGCCGTTCGCTCCGCGCCCCGGGTCGCCGGCGCCGGAGCCGGCGCCCATCGTGCAGAATACAACCGGGCACCGGGCGGGACGCTGCAAATTGCTTTGTGTGCCTCCGCAAGCCCGTCCTCGGGGGCGCTCCGGGATCGAGATCTCTCACGCGGAAGCGGCCCTGAGGGCCCCGATGCCGCTATTGGCACTGAAAGTGCGCTGAAGAACCGGAGCGATGAGCGAAAAGATCAAGACAATCAACCCGGCCACCGGAGAGTTCGAGTTTGAAGGGACGGTCGACGACGACGACGCGATCGCCCGCAAGATCTCGCAGGCGGCGAAGCGCTTCCCGGAGTGGAGGAGAACGCCCTTGTCCGAGCGGGCCGGACTTTTGAGCAAGGTGGCGTTGGTTTTGGGAGAACTCCGCACCGAACTGGCGGAAACGATGGCCCGTGAGATGGGCAAGCCGATCACGCAGGGCCGGGCGGAGGTCGACAAGTGCGCCTTGGTCTGCCGCTACTACGCCGAGCATGGCGGGCGCCACTTGGCGGACCGCGAGATCGAGACCGGCAAGGGACGGAGCTACGTGACCTACCAGCCGCTGGGGGTGATCCTTGCGGTCATGCCATGGAACTTCCCGTTGTGGCAGGTGTTCCGATTTGCGGCGCCGAACCTGATGGCGGGCAATGTGGCACTTCTGAAGCACGCCTCGAACGTTCCGCACTGCGCGGTGTCGATCGAGAAGATCTTCCTTGCGGCGGGGACGCCCCCGCACGTTTTCCAGGTGCTGCTGATTCCGGGCAGCGCGGTCGAGCGCGTGGTTGGGGATCCGCAGGTCAACGGGGTGACTCTCACTGGCGGCACCGACTCCGGAAGGAGCGTTGCCGCCGCCGCGGGGCGCGCCCTCAGGAAGAGCGTCCTTGAGTTGGGCGGGAGCGACGCTTATGTCATTCTCGAAGATGCCGATCCCGAGGTCGCGGCCGTCACTTGCGCGAAGAGCCGGTTGATCAACGGGGGACAAAGCTGCATCGCGGCCAAACGGTTCGTGGTGGTGGAGTCGATCCGTGATCGGTTCGAGGAACTCATGGTGCGCGAAATGGGAAAGGTCGTGATGGGCGAGCCGCTCGACGAGCGCACCGAACTCGGTCCGATGGCGCGGTTCGATCTGCGCGACGAACTCCACCGCCAGGTCAGGGAGAGCGTCGGGAAGGGCGCCAAGGTCCTGCTGGGGGGCAACCTTCCCCTCGCCAAGGCCGAGGAGCGGGGAAAGTGGGCTCGGCGGGGAGCTTACTACGAGCCGACCGTCCTGACCGGGGTGCGGCCGGGCATGCCGGCCTGCGACGAGGAACTCTTCGGGCCGGTGGCCGCCATCGTTCCCGCCACCGGCCGTGATGACGCGATCCGGATCGCGAACGATACCAGCTTCGGCCTCGGGGCCGCGGTCTTCACGCTGGACCGCGAGGAAGGGGAGCGCATCGCGCGCGAGGAACTGGAGGCCGGAACCTGCGTCGTGAACGGCCTTGTGGCATCCGATCCCCGCCTGCCCTTCGGCGGAATCAAGGAGAGCGGATACGGACGCGAACTCTCGGAAGAGGGCATCCGCGAGTTCATGAACATCAAGACCGTGGTGGTGGAGGGATGAGATCGCCGGGCGGATTGGCTGTGCTCATGGTTTTTACGGCGCTCGCCGTATTCGGGCCCGCCGTCCCGGGTCCGCTCGAGGCGCAGGAGCGGACCGCAACCGCAACCGCCTCGACCGGTGACCCGCCGCCCGGTGATGCCGGGCGCGAGCCGCCGGCGGTGGCAACCCTGCGGTCGATCCTGCTGTCGATCGAGAGCGTGCAACGGCAGATCGATCAAAAGAAGAGCCTCCTTGCGAGCACCGCGACCCCCGATGAGAAAGCCCGCCTCCTCGACGAACTCCGGGAACTCGACCAGAGGCTGGCGGCCCTGCGCCGGGACTTCCAGTCCGTCGCCACCGGAATCGAGTGGGAGGAACTCTCGGCGGAGGGAGCGGCGGCCTTCGACCTGAAGGCGGAGCTTGACCAGCTCCTCGGTCCGATCGCCGCGGAGTTGAGGGGTCTCACCGAGAAGCCGCGCGAGATCGAGGAACTGCGCCGCGCCCTCGAGGCATACCGCGCGCGGGAAGCCATGATCGAGAAGGCTCTCCTGAACCTGAAAATGCTCCTCGCCGCCACGAAGGACGAGACGGTGCGCGCCGCACTTCTTGACACCGGGAATCAATGGGCGGAGCGGCAAAGGCAGACCGAGAACCGCATCCGGGTCACGCAGTACCGGCTCGAGGAGCGGCTGAAGGATCGCAAGTCGTTTTTCGAGGCGGCGGCGGACGCCTTGGCGCGCTTTTTCCGGACGCGGGGAAAGAACCTCATTCTGTCGCTCGGCGCCTTCATTCTGGTTTTCCTTGGATTGAGGTATCTGCACGGGTATGTGCATCGTTTCAGTCCCTTTCATCGTCGGGGGCGGAAGACGTTCTACACCCGCCTCGGGGACGTGATCTACTATGCCGGGACGTTCGTCGGGGCGCTGATGGCGGCGCTTCTGGTATTGTATTCGACCGGGGACTGGGTGCTGATGGGTGTTGCGATCGTGCTGCTGATCGGCCTGATTCTGGCGGCGCGGAGCGGCATTCCGCGGTTCTACGAGCAGGCCCGTCTCCTGTTGAACCTTGGGGAGGTCCGGGAGGGCGAGCGCATGGTCCATGCCGGGGTGCCGTGGAGGGTCAGCTCGCTCTCGTTCTACACGACGCTCGAGAACCCCTCGCTGACCGGCGGGCGCATGCGCCTCCCGCTGCGAAAACTCGGCGACTTCCTTACCCGGCCACTCCACAAGGACGAACTCTGGTTCCCCTGCGAGCAGGGCGACTGGGTGATCCTGAGCGACGGCACCCGCGGAAGGGTTCTGCTGCAGACCCCGGAGATGGTGCAGCTCGTCCTCCTCGGCGGCAGCCGGAAGACGTATCAGACCGCCGAGTTCCTCACCCTGAGCCCGGACAACATCTCGGCGGGTTTCCGGCTCAAGTCGATCTTCGGCGTCGACTACCGCCACCAGGCCGGGATCACCGACGCCATCCCCGACAAGCTCTGGGAGCGGATCATGCGGGAGCTGATGAAGCTCATCGAACGCGACGACCTCCACAGCTTGAAGGTCGAATTCAAGGAGGCCGGCCCCTCCTCGCTGGACCTCGAGATCATCGCGGACTTCGACGGATGCGTCGCCGCGAAATACGAGGTGCTCAGCCGGGCGCTGCAGCGGAGCGCGGTCCGCGCCTGCAACGAGCACGGCTGGGTGATCCCGTTCACGCAGCTCACCCTGCACCAGGCGATCCCCGGGGAAGGCCGAGCCATGGAGGAGGCATTGTAGGCCGGGCAGCCCCTCCCGGAGTGCGGTGGCAAGCGCAGCGCGACACCGCTCTGGCGAAGCGCGGCCCGTCTCCTGCCAAAGCGCCGTCGCCGTCCCTCGCGGGACTTCCGGCTTCGCTCCGCTGCGCCGTGGCGTGCTGCCGGCGCAGTCCGGAATGCCCGGGGGGCTCGCGCCCGCCGCTCGGACGCGCCTGCCGGTATCAGCGAAAGGCCTGCACCACCCCGGGCCGGCCCAGGCCGTGGAGGACGAGGATCCCGACCGTGGTGCCGTGCGGGAAATTGACGAGGTTGATGATGGCGGCCGCGGCCACGAACCTCTTGGCGCGCGGCTTGAGGCAGAAGGCGCCTGCCACGATGAGGAGCAGCCCGAAGGCCCAGCCCAGCACGAGCTGCACCGCGACGTAGGTGGCGGTCAGTTTCAGGAGCACCACGCCTTCCGCCGTCCCCTCATAGGCGTCGTAGACGGCGGCGGGGTTGAGCCAGCTTCCCTCGTCCGCCGCGAAGGCCAGCGCCATGCCGAACAAGGAGAAGAGCATCGTGAGGACACCCGCCACGATCTGGAGGTAGCCGACAAAGCTCAGGTAGCCCTCGCCCGGAGGCGACTCCGGAGTCGTTTCTGAGGAAGTGTCCATCGTCGGGCTGAGTCAGTGGGATCGAAGGGGCCTCGGGAACCTTTTGGGCGACACCGGCCTCATGGTGCTTCAGTAGTGGTTGCCGCGATGACAAGCGTGCGTCTCTTCTCCGGAACTTGAAATCGGCGAGAGGCGCAGCTTCGGACTGGGGACGGGGAGGCATGCTCGTACTGCGGGCGCGTACGTCGAGGTCGCCCGTCTTGGCGTCGCGGGACGAATTCCTTGTGCGGGGTCTGCGCCCCCTCCCGGTATCCAGGGCTTTCTGCTGGGCAGAGAGCACGACGACCCGGACACATTAAAGCGTGGGAAATTGAATTGACAAGACGGGTGGTCGCGGGAGGCTGCGGCGATGCCGCGGGAGCGGTTTGTGCTGCTCCCTATTCTCCGATTCGATCCTGGAGGGTAAGGCGAAAGGCCTCGGTGAGAACCGCGCCGGTGGTGACGAACCGGCCCCGAAGGTCCGCCCAGCGGGAACAGGTCCATTCGTGGCCGGGATCGGACGCGTCGAGATATGCGACGACGGGGCCGGTATCCAGCAGGGCCAGGTTTGCGCTCATTCCCGATCAGGCGGGACGCCGGTTGTTTCTTCGGACGGCCTCGCGGAACGCGTCCTTGTCCCCGTCGCGGAGGCGGCCCGAGTCAAGTGATCCGGCGAGATCTCCCACGCGTTCGCGGAAGGGGGCGGATGCAAGGTCGCGTGCCAGCAATTCGCGAATGTATTCCGATTCGGTCTTCTTGAGGGTCCTCGCGGCGCGTCGGAGGGCCTGCCGCTGCCCCTCCTGCAGACGGATCGTCAGGGTGGTCGACTTCATCGCGGGCAACGCTTGCATGTTGTCTTACAATCTGCACGGCGGAAGGGCCGGTCGAGGATCCCCCGGGCGTGACGACAGGGGACCGACCCCACGCGCGACCGGCAGGGGCGACAGCACGCCAGTCCCTTCGCCGTCGCAATGGTTTGTCCCCTTATTGCGTCGCTTGCTCGAGGTCCGTCAAGATTGATCTGACGGATATTCGCTGGTGGGATGAAGCGCTGGTTGCGTTGGCGGAGCATCGAGAATCTACGGATTCACTCCGCTTCGCCGCCTTGCCAGCCCTCCATCCTCCGGCCCGCCTGCCCATCATCTCGATCTTGACGAACCACTAGAGTCCTTGAAATCCAGAAGTCGTCACAAGTGAGTCAAGTTTTCCGGCAGCAAGGTTGCCCTGCCTGATGCAGGGTGCAAGATTCAGGATGCAGTCCCGTGTGCCCTGCATCTTGAATCCTGCATCTTGGTCCGAGGCTTGCCTCGCTGGACCTAAAACAAGCGCATTGCGAGGTTGTTAGGCCAACAGGTCCGGTTTGGGGTCTCACGGTTGGTTTTGTTTGATTCACATCTATCAAACCCCAATAATTCCAGGCTTTCGAGCCTTTCTGTGCTTTTGCGCCTTCTCAAGGCGCATTTTTGAGGACTAAAGGCGGACCAGGACGTCGTCGCCGTCGATTTGCACCGGATAGGTTTGGAGATTTTCGATGGCGGGGAGGCAGGCGGCCTCGCCGGTGCGGATGTTGAAGCAGGCGCCGTGCAGGGGGCATTCGATTTCGTCGCCCACGATCTCTCCTGCGCTCAGGGAGGCTTCCTCGTGCGTGCAGGTGTCGTCGACGGCATGGATCTCGCCGTCCAGATTGCAGAGAGCGATCTTGCGGCCTTGCACTTCGACGCGTTTGGCGGCGCCTGTCCCGATTTCGGCTTTCTTCGCCACTGGGATGAATTCACACATGGGCTCGTTTAGTCAGAGGTTGGTTGTCCTGTCGACAGGGGATTTGCTCGTGTGCAGCCGGGTTCCCGGCGTGCGGGTGGTTGTGTTGGCAGGGGCGCGACGGGATCCGCCACGCCTTGTTTCAAATCCCTTCGTGTCTTCCTGTGCCCCCCCCGCCGGCCAAGGAAGTTCGCTTGCTCAGGCGGGGCGGGGGAGGGCGAGGACGCTGCCGGCGAGGACGATCTTCCGCTGGCGGGGACTGAGGGGGCAGGAGGCGGGGATGTTGAGGTTCTTCGACTTGTTGACGACGGTGAAGTCCGCGCCGTTCTCGATGGATTGGCGGAGGTTTTCGAGGCGGAGCGTGTCGCCCCGGTCGATGGAGTCGCAGGCGTCGGGGTCGTGGAAGGTGAGGGGGAGGACGCCGTAGTTGAGGAGGTTCTGGCGGTGGATGCGGGCGAAGCTTTTGGCGAGGACCACGCGGAGGCCGAGGTGGCGCGGGGCGAGCGCGGCGTGTTCGCGGCTCGATCCCTGCCCGTAGTTTTCTCCGCCGACGATGAAGAACCCGTCGCCGCCGGCCCCGCGGGCGCGGCGGGCGAATTCGGGGTCGACTTCCTCGAAGGCGAACTCCGCGATCTTCGGGATGTTGCTGCGGAACGGGAGGACGCGGGCCCCGGCGGGGAGGATCTCGTCGGTCGAGAGGTCGTCGCCGGCCTTGAGGAGAACGGGTCCCTCGAAGGGGTCCGGAATCGGCTCGAGGTCCGGGAGCGAGGCGATGTTCGGCCCCTTGATGAGCTCGACCTCCCCGGCGCCTTCCTCCGGCGGCGCCACGATCATGCGGGAGTTGACGCGGACCGACTCCGGTTCCGTGAAGCGAGGGCAATCGAAATCGAGGTCGCGAGGGTCGGTGATGACGCCGCGGAGGGCGGAGGCGGAGGCGGTTTCGGGACTACAGAGGTAGACCTTGTCCTCGCGGGTCCCGGAACGGCCGGGGAAGTTGCGCGGGACGGTGCGGAGGCTGATGCGTCCGGTGGCGGGGGCCTGGCCCATGCCGATGCAGCCGTTGCAGCCGGCCTGGTGGATGCGGGCTCCGGCTCGGATCAGCTTGCCAAGGAATCCGTGCCCGGTGAGGAATTCGAGCGATTGGCGGGAGGTGGGATTGACGTCGAAGGAGACGCCGTCGTGGACCTCGCGTCCGTCGACCATCAGGGCGGGCACGGCGAAGTCGCGCAGTCCGGGGTTGGCGGAGGACCCGATGTATGCCTGGAAGATTCTCCGTCCGGCGGCCTCCCGCACCGGGACGACATTGCCGGGGCTCGACGGGCAGGCGATGAGCGGTTCGAGTGTCGAGAGATCGATCTCCTCGTGGTGGTCGTAGGCGGCGCCGTCGTCGGGCAGGAGTTCGCGGAAGTCGTCTTCGCGGCCTTGTTGGCGGAGGAAGGCGCGCACCGCCTCGTCGGCGGGAAAGACGGTCGAGGTGGCGAAGAGATAGGGTAAGAAGTTG
>Ga0180436_10001618_pt1 | contig 21848 bp, 19 predicted proteins | sample SS_ome_2_FD_132434 | JGI IMG/M metagenome (GOLD analysis project Ga0180436, IMG submission 132434) | Hypersaline lake sediment archaeal communities from the Salton Sea, California, USA - SS_3_S_2 metaG | ecosystem: Environmental > Aquatic > Non-marine Saline and Alkaline > Hypersaline >... | reverse complement strand
TATTGGCACCTTAACCATCACTCGCGGATCGATGGCAACCAGTCCCCGGCCAACATCCAACATTTCCTCAGGTTCACTTCCCCATACCTGCATGTGTATCTCATTGGCGCCGTAATCAAACGCCTTTTTGGCTAGGTCTTTTAGCGAATCGACCTTAAATGGCAAACCAGCCTTGGCAATAAGATTTGGATTGGTAGTCACGCCATAAAACATACCGGTCGCCAGGTAAGTATCCCAATCATCTGGGTCCGCACTATCAATATATAATCTTAATAATGATTCGTCTGTAGTCATCCCGATCCTCCAACTAGAAAACAGTAATTATTCCCTGCCTATTATAGTCCCGGCGGCTTTTTTGAGAAGAGTGATTCCTGATATCAGGCAGTGGAATTAAAAATAACCTGCACATGGCAGGTTATTTTTAAAGCAAAGATATCATAATTTTCAGGATTTATTTCTACGGGCGATCTCTTTCCGGACTTCCGGTGCCACCTTAGTACCGAACAACTCAATTGCCCGCATCATCTTCTTATGTGCTATGGCATTATTGCCCATATAGATCAAGAAGCGCTGGTGTTGGAAGATCTCATGCTGGAATAGTATCTTCTCAATGATCTCGTCCGGGGATCCCACAAAATCAGAACCTTGCAGATCCCGCTGGGTCTCCAGCTGAGCCCTCGAAGTTGGTCCCCAGCCACGTTCCTTACCGATCTTGTTGAACATGACCTCCGCATGGGGGTAATATTCATCAACCGCGTCCTGCGACTTGTCTGCAATAAATCCATGTGAATTAACGCTGAGCGGAATCCTGTCTGGATCAAACCCGAATTCACGCGATGTTTGCCTGTATAGGTCAAAAAATGGTGTAAAACGTTCCGGCAAACCGCCGATGATCGCAAATGCCATCGGCAGGCCAAGAGAGGCCGCTCTTTTTGATGAATCCGGGGATCCACCAACGGCCACCCACAGAGGGATCCTGCTCTGAATTGGACGGGGATAAATGATCTGGCCTTCCAGGGATGATCGAAATTTACCTGACCAGGTAATCGATCGATTGTCTGTGATCTGGGTTAATAGGCGCAATTTCTCTTCAAATAAATCCCCATAATCATTTAGATCATATCCAAACAGCCCAAAAGATTCAATAAAAGATCCTCTGCCTGCCATGATCTCTGCCCTGCCATTGGAAAGTAGGTCCAGCGATGAAAATCGCTCAAAAACCCTGACCGGGTCATCGGAACTTAAGACAGTCACAGCAGAAGAAAGCCGGATATTTTCAGTACGGGCAGCAACCGCAGCCAGGATCACCTCTGGGGCTGAAGACAAATACTCTTCCCGGTGATGCTCTCCAATAGCAATCACATCCAACCCAGTTTGATCTGCCAGCTCTGCGGTCTCCAGGAAATCAGCCATTACTTTTCCTGGGTCCTTTTTTACCCCGGTCAACGCATTTCTTCCGTCATCAACAAATGTATATAAACCCAATTCGAATGGGCGATCATCATTCAAGGGAGATTGAGCCATAGTTTGATCATCCTTCTGTACTGTTATATGAATAATTACCCCTATCATGAGGGGATGGTGATGGTAATAATATATTCTATGGATACGATGGGGGATGGTCATCTTACCTATCCCCCTTATCCATCGAGAGTTATGGTTTGATTATGAATACTAAATCAATGATATGTATCGGGGAAGAAATACTTCCGAAGTCCCAAGGAAAACAGTTTCCAGAGGAAAATCCTGAGAGGATTTCGGAAGAGCGAGATAGATCTTATTGCAGGAGCTGCAGCATCCCATCACGATACTTAGAGAAAGCTTCTGCCCCTAATGTTGTGCGGGTGATCATTGTATGAGGGCGATTCCCTTTAAAAGATTTGTCGATCTTGATATAGCCTGCTTCTTGCAGTTTGCTGATATGGGCGGAGAGATTCCCCATAGTCAATCCCAAACGGCTGACCAGGAAAACAAAATCTGCACTTTCTACCTCTGAGAGGTAAGCCAGGATCTTTAACCGGACCGGCTCATGAACAAGGCGGTCGATCTCCAGATCGATATTCTAGATGGGTTGTTTTTGATCAGCCATCATTAGCTTTCGGTTGAAACAACCGAATATTTTTTCAGGAACCTTATCAGGACGATAAATCCTGCAACCAGTATGATCCCTCCGGCGCTGACCACAGAGATCAAGAAAGGATCCACGTCTGTTACAGAACTACCAAGGAACTCACCAATCGCCATAGCGGCAAAGACAAGCAGCCCATAAAGGTAAAACCGGTATGTTTTCATGACCATTCCCAGTGAGCTGATAGCGAGCGCTAACACAAGCCCAAATAACATTAGGGGGTATTGACCCAAGAAAGATACACCCGAATTTCGATTCAGAAAGTATAAGGCGAAAACCCCCAAACCGATCAGACACATATTGATGAAAAACCCCACGAAGCGTTTTTTCATCTCTTGGTCAGGCTGGATCGAGCCGACTCGGGGAAAAACCAGGTATTCTTTTCCGAAATACCACACCAGGAAGGAAAGTAGTCCTAGCAAACCCACAAGAGCTGGCAGATCTATCATCAGGAAGATCCCGAAACCAAAGATCATCAGGCCAATGGCAAGATCAGCGAGACCATCTTCAGAATAGAACAGGTACACCTGTCTTTTTATTTCTTTGAGGTTGATACTTTCAGACATTTTGACTCCTATGTTCTGCCCAGAACGCGTATTTGTGCCACACAGTTGTTTGTGGTACAAAGTTATTTGCTACATTTTATATGATTTACTGGCCTTTGTCAAGAGATGTTCTAGAGGGGTCCTTATGATTCATTACTTACAAATTACAATATTACGCTTTATAATAACAACACGAATTACCAAACGGGACTGATATGAACACTTCAAAAGCAATCCTGATCGTTATCTTCCTCATGCTCCTGATCATCATCTTCTTTGCGTACACAGGGATCGATGCTCGCAAACCTGAGGATGCAATGTACAAGCTGATTGATAAACTTACCGAGCTCAATCGGGCCATCAACCGCATGGTTCGCAATCTGATCTGGAGTATACGCACCGGTATCCAAGAAAGGTTCTCCCGGTAGCTGTTTTTCCCCCTTATATAAATTATTATCAAGCCCACCAAAAACAGTAACTCAACCGCCCTTCCTGGGAAGATTTCGCACGGTTTCCTTTAACGCAACTTTCTCCCTCTCAGAACTGTACTTAATCTATGAACCTCTCACGGCTTGGCAAACTTGTCTTCGGCGGTGTCCTTTGGGGATTGGCGTTCTCATATTTCGTTGTTTTCTTAGAACCTACCCCAGAAAACCTTACCCTGGCCGTTTCCATTACTCTCAGCGGCTTCTACACGGGGCTATTATTTCTAACCAGGAAGTATTGGTTGAACGAATTATCCAGAAAACCAGTCCGTAACGCAATCCTGTTGGGATCTTTCAATGCTGCGATCATCGAAACCCTGTTCCTCATTATCGAAAAAGCCTTTCGTGCTTCTGGAGTGGCCGCTCATCCCAATTTACTGATCGACCTACTGATAACTATGCCCTGGTATATTGGTATGGTCTGGATATTCGTGAAGGTACAGGGAAAAGAACGCTTTCCCTTTGCGGCTGTATTACTGCTGGGCGCAGTTTACGAAATGGGTGCAGATGGTATTGTCGGAGGTGTGATCATGCCCGCTATATTGGGCTCTCCGGTGAACCTGATCGAATTCACGGTCCTTGCATTCCTGGCTGCGTTCTGGCAGTTCATCCCAGTATACAGCTCCCTGGTGCTGCCTCCGGCCTGGATCCTGGATAACTCTCTGCCCCCTGCTGAATTCGGGAAAAAGCGCTGGCTCCGGGCTTTTCTCCCATTGGTTTTATTAGTCCCTTTCTCCATCTACCTGGTCATTTTGATGCTAATTTTGAGCTCTCTCGGAATCTAGTCTCAAACAAAAACAGGGAGCTCTCAGAGCTCCCTGATCCCTTTACCAATCAATTGCTAATCCAACCCTAGCAGTTTGGCTTCGGCCTGCATAGCCTCAAGGACAAGCCCCACGAAACGTTCCAGACCAATATCCAGATTCTGTTCACATTGTTTTATCTTGTCTCTATTGACACTGGCAGCAAAAGCACTATTTCTAAATTTCTTTAACACTGAGCTAACCTTCACGCCAGCCAACTTCTCCGGATTCATCAGTGCTGTCGCGACAATCAACCCGGTCAGATCATCACAACTCAGCAAGGCATAGTCCATCGCAGAAGATGGTTTGACTCCTGTATATTCAGAAGCGTGGGATTGTATAGAGCGGATGATCTCTGCGTCCAAATCCTCATCTTTCAGGATCTCAGCCAGCAGGATCGTATGCTGATCCATTTGGTCTTTGGTTCTTTCATAGTCGGCGTCATGCAGCAAACCCACAATTTCCCAAACAGCCGGATCACCTTCAAATTCTAAGGCCAGTCTCTTCATGGCTGCCGCCACACCATAATGATGTTTACGAAGATTCTTATTTTTGATATTTTCGTGAAGAATTTCTATCGCTCTATCTTTTGTGATCATCATATTTTCCTTTTATCAGGCTAAATATGAGTATAACAAAGTTCTCGGGTCAGCACATCATCCCTTGGGTGATTGCTAAGATAATCCATTGACGGGGGACTGTTTTCAAGTATGGTTAAGATACTACAATAGAACCGCATCAATGGTACCCCTACAATCAGGAGGCATCATGAAAAGACTCTCCAATCTAGCTTGGACCCCAACATGGACTTCATTAGTCGGCTGCATTCACGGTTGTTTGAAATACCTGGATATTGCACCCAGCCTGGGTTGGTTATTTGGCGGCACAGGGCATGGATTCATCATTAACATGTCCAGGGATGGATCCTGTCCCAGCGGACCGACCGCCTGGAAGACGACTCGATTTTATGATCTGGGAGTAAATATCGGCTACCAGCTTGAAGGTGTATTTGGTGATAAACGCCAGCCTGGATATAAGGAAAAACAAAAACAAGCCTGGGATCTGGCCAAGGCTGCTCTGGATCAGGATTTACCTGTTATTGGTTGGGAAATGGCTGTTCCGGAGTGGTATGTCGTAGAAGGATATGATGATGCTGGTTACTACTACAACGGTCCAGGGGCGGACCAGGGGCCCAGCCCCAAACCCTGGAGAAAACTGGGCAAGACCGGAATCGGCCTGCTGGAAATCCACATCTTAAAACCCCTCAAACCAGTCAAGGATGAACAGATTGTCAAGGAGGCCTTAACGTTTGCGATCGCATTTAATCAGGGTTCACAAGAGTGGGTTCTCCCTGATTACCTTGCCGGACAAGATGCCTATCAAGGCTGGATCGAAGCGGTCAGTTCAGGCAAAGCGGCATTAATGGGTCATGCCTATAACGCAGCCGTCTGGGAAGAATGCCGGAGCTACGCTGTTTCCTTCCTCCGGGAAGCCAAAACGCGCATTCCAGGAATTATTGATGACGCCCTTGATGGTGCTATTCGTTCTTATAGTGAAGTCTCCAAACAGCTCAAGGACATCACTGAACTCTATCCCTTCTTTGAAAATAATGAACAAGGTCAAGTAGGGGAAAACTCCAAGAGCCAAAAAGCGGCAGAACACCTCCAGGCAGCCAAAAAGGCCGAGCAGGAAGGCACTGGATATTTGGAGGAGGTCCTGGAAGGTCTCAGCTGAATGGAAATATTTTTTTAGAAAGAAAGATCTGCTCATCCACATTCCTCGTAAGCAAATCCCACCCTGGTCTGAATCAAAAAAGCGAAGCAAATAGCTCCGCTTTTTCGATTACAACTAAGGAGAAGATACTATTGGGGTAATAAGACGGCGTCAATCACGTGAATAACACCATTGGATGTTTCAAGGTCAGTGATAATGACCTGGGATTCATTCAACATCACTTTTCCATCCATCAAAGATATAACCAGGTCCTGCCCCAACAAGGTTGAAGCCGAACTCAATTCAACCACATCAGCTGCCATCACTTTGCCATCAACAACATGGTAAAGAAGGATATCAGTCAGGGCTGGGATATCAGCAAGCAGGGCTTCCACGGTGCCTTCCGGCAGAGAAGCAAAAGCATCATCGGTGGGAGCGAAAACGGTCAGGGGACCTTCAGCTTTCAAGGCATCAACCAAACCGGCAGCCTGCACTGCAGCAACCAGGGTTGTGAAACGTCCATCTTCAACTGCGATATCTACAATGTCGCGGGTCTCAGGAAGGATCACGGCATCGATCACATGGATAACTCCATTGGCGGTTTCGATATCAGTGATAATAACCTGGGCTCCATCAACCATTACTTTGCCATCCATTACCTGGATGTCAACATACTGACCCAGCAGGGTCATCGCCTGGTTTAATTCAACCACAGAATCGGCCATAACTTTGCCATCTACTACATGGTAGAGCAAAATATTGGTCAACGCCGGGATATCAGCAAGCAGGGCTTCGACAGTACCTTCCGGCAGAGCGGCAAAAGCATCATCGGTGGGAGCAAAAACAGTTAATGGACCTTCACCTTTAAGAGCATCTACCAGACCAGCTGCTTCTACTGCGGCAACTAAAGTCGTAAACCGACCATCTGCCACTGCAGTGTCTACAATGTCCAGCATTTCTACCATAGGCTCTTCAGTGGGTTCCGGGATCGGGGTAGCTGTTGGTTTGGGTTCTTCCGTAGCAACCACTTCAACTGCTGAGGGAGCACATGCGGCTGATAATAAAACAACTACTAAAGAAACGAGTAAAACGGATTTGAACTTCATTACTTCCTCCAAAATATAGGTTTTGTTTACTTATTGTCTATATTTTGCCAAATATCTAGGTATTTGTCAAGGGTTAATCTAGACAAAATATGTACAATATTTGTGCATACTAATATACTAATCCCTTTATCCTTATCCTAGAAATGTGACAATAGCGATTATTTCGGAAATGAGATTCTTTCAGTTCAAGATTATTTGGGAATTTCCTACCAATCAGAAATGAATGAAGGATGACCTTTAAATAAAAAAACCCCCATAACAGGCCAGGGGATTTTGTAGGGTCTTCTAAGATCATTAAGAATCAAAGATCGAGAATTAGGTCATATCCCTCAACCATTCGAGATTTCCTTTCTTTATTATCTTTTTTGGGAAATTCAAATCTTCAGCCTCTAAGTAGCCCAGAAAATCCCCCAGGCAACGTTTTAGAGCGGTGATCATATCCCCATCTGGCTGAACGCCATCCTCCCACCACCAGTCATTGATCGTCAGTATCCGTGTTTTTTTATCAAATCCAGGATCCAACCGGGCTACAAATCTATCCCCATACAACACGGGTAGCACATAATAACCATATTCCCGCTTCACCTTGGGTTTATAGACTTCCCACATATAGCTAAAATCAAATAAACGACTGAGGTTCTTCCGATCCCAAAGCAGATTATCCAAAGGGGCGATAAAAGCAGCTTCCAGAGAAGTTACATCGTTTTCAGCCTGATTGACAATTTTCTTGTCCTCCGTTCGGAGATAGAACGTATCTCCTGGCAGTTCTTCCACTTCAACCTTCACCAGATCTCCATTTTCAACCAGCTCCTGAAGGATCCGCTGCCTCAGCTGTGATTTCACACCAATCATTCCACCCCATTGTTCCCCAGCATTGGGATGGGCTAACCCCAGGGCACTGATGCGACGCAAGATATGCCAGCGCTGGTATTCCTCCAGTGTCTGGTTGGGATCAGCGGCGTTAAGGACTTCTGCCGGGAGCAAGTTTTCGATCAAATCAAAGTACCGCCGGTTGTTGACCCGATGGTGCACTCCCAGTTTACCGATCTTAAATAATCCTTCCAGGCTGGCCCGGGTGACCCGGGTCGGCCCCCAGGACCAATCAGTTTTTTCTTCAAATTGATAATCCAGGGAGCATTGAGGCCCTTCCTGTCGGATCTGGCCCAGCACAACGGGAGCTAAACTCATCACCACTTCAGAAGGCACACCAAAAACCTCTTCCATCCGGGAGCGATGATGGGAAAAATAAGGCCAATCCTCAACCAGGCTGAGGCTGGCCATCTTGTCCCAGTTGTCCACCAAATAGCGATCTTTGTACAATAGTTCATCCAGTAATTTGGGACGGAAGTCCTTTACCCGTGACTGCAAAACCAAGTCCGGGTTACGTCCCACAACGTTAATGGGATCGAACTGGATCGATCGCGTTTTTTTAAGGAAAGATTTAGCGCCCCTTTTACCAGACCAGGACCGGGGCGGGTATAAACCCTGGCAGGTCAAAAGAGTACGTCGAGCTGTTTGTTGGGAGATCACAAGGGGGTTGGACATAAATAATCCCTGAATAATAATATCCAGGGAACTATTGTAACATTAGCTATTTGATCCAAGTGTGTTATTCCAATAAATCATCCTGCAATTGCCTCACACCAGTCGGGCTAAGTTCCAACCCATCGCTGACATAAGATTCAAAACTCCCCCATTCCCCATCAATAGTATCAAAAGCAGCTCTCAACCAATTCAATTGGACCCCCATCAAAGGTTTGATCATTCTGTAAGCTTTAAAACCTCTTACGAAAATTACGGTTAACATCTTTTTATTCAACCGCTTGACATATTGATTGCTGAGTAAATAATCCCGATAGATAATTTCTTGATCAACCCCCAAGATTCGATATAGAATTGCAGCCGCATAACCGGTCCTGTCTTTCCCTGCTGTACAATGCCATAGAACAGGTTTACTCTTGGCATCCAGTACAGCATGAATGAACGTCTTGAAAGCCGGAGTGAACTCGGTTGGAAATTGTCGATACGCTTTTGTAATCAGTTGATCTGGTGCAAACCCTTCCATATGATTGTTTTTTATTCTTTCCCGGATCTCCTGGGACATCTCTCGATTGGCTTGATCCATAACGGGCAAATGAATTAACCTTACACCTTCAGGAACCCGATCCGGATGGCGTTGGAATTCATAGGTGGATCTGAAATCAACAATGGTTGATAAATCAAGATTTGTGAGCAGGTCCATTCCTCGAGGAGTCAGATCAGCCAGATGGCCAGATCGATAAAGCTGCCCCCATTTCACAGTTCGTCCATCCCCGGTTAAATAACCGCCCAGATCCCGAAAATTTGATACGCGAGGTATCTTCAGCAATCGCTTAATGGAGGATCTTTGGTCTCTTTCTGAATGGATTATTTTAGCCATTTTCTTTTTTATTGATCCTTGCCCGAGTAATTTAATTACCAGCGGATAAATAATAAACCAGAACCATCATTGTGTGGCTCAATAGATCTTATGTTGTAAGGTCGATCAACCGGTTTAGTACGGGTTGGACCATGGATAAAAACTAGTCCAGGCAAACCAGTATACCAGTTGAGTCGGAACCAGGGTCAAGGATTCAAAATCAATAAACCTATTTTCCAACAAGTCCCTGAAAATATCACCCTAAGATGCTGCAGCACTAATTCCTCTGGCTGTTATCGATACAGATCCTGTTAGGAAAAAGCAGCGGCGTGTAAGCCGATCTGCCCACACGCCGATACAAAGGAGGAGAGAAACTGGATGAGAGTAAACTTTTGTTTCACATATTAAAGATGGATTTCTAATTAGAAATCTTACCTGGTAGAAAAAATTGAATACAGTTTCCTTCGAGGAAACCGTATCGTTCTTGTTTTAAGTTACAATCAGAAGATGTTTACAATAACAACCTGGAATGTTAATGGTTTACGAGCCGTTTTTAAAAACAAAGGCAATACCTGGTGGGAGGAATACGATCCTGACTTGCTTTGCCTCCAGGAAGTTCGGGCCCATCCGGATCAACTCACTGCCACACAGCGGGAATCTCTCGAAAGGAGAAATCCGATTTGGAACCCTGCCGAAAAACCTGGTTACAGTGGGGTTGCCACATTCGCAAAAAATGAACCAGTCGCAACAGAAATCGGCCTGGGGATTCCCCGCTTTGACACTGAAGGCCGGGTTATTCAAACTCTGGTGCCAGGAGCGCGGGTCTTCAATATCTATTTCCCTAATGGTGGACGCGATTTAAGCCGGGTCGGATATAAGCTAGATTTTTACCAGGAACTTCTGGAAATCTGCGATGAACTCCACACCAAAGGTGAGAAGATTATCATCGGTGGTGATTTTAATACCTGCCATCAATATATTGATCTTAAAAATCCTAAAGCCAACGAAGGCAATACCGGATTCCTCCCGGAAGAACGGGAATGGATCGACATTTACCTAGAGCATGGTTTTGTGGATATTTTCCGCAATCTATACCCCGAAAAAGAACAGTACTCCTGGTGGACCTACCGCGGCGGTGCGCGGGAGCGGAATGTGGGCTGGCGCCTGGATTATTTCCTGATCTCGGAAGAGCTGGTTGATCAGGTGGAAGATGTGATCATTCACGACCAAGTCATGGGCTCAGATCACTGCCCTGTAAGCTTGTTGATCGATCTGAAATGAAGCTCCCCCAATCCTTTGGGGTATAATTTTTTTAGGACATATGTACTCTGGAGGCAGTATGGGAAACTCTCAAAGCAAGATCAGAGTATTAATTGCAAAAGCCGGTTTGGACGGCCACGATAGAGGGGCCAAAGTCGTCGCTCGAGCTCTGCGAGATGCCGGTATGGAAGTGATTTACACGGGTTTACGCCAAACCCCGGAAATGATCACCGAGGCCGCTCTCCAAGAAGATGTCCACGTGGTCGGTTTGTCCATCCTATCCGGGGCGCATATGACCCTGGTCCCAAAAATTCTTAAGCTGCTCAAAGAAGAAGGACTTGATGATACCAGACTCTTCCTGGGCGGCATAATCCCAGATGAAGACAAACCTGAACTTACTAAGCTGGGCGTGAATGGGATATACGGTCCCGGTACCTCCACCCAGACTATCATTGAAGACATCCAAAAGGCATGCCAGTAACCCACTCGCAAGCGATTCTGAACGGGGAGCGGCTGGCTCTGACCCGCGCCCTGACCCAGGTCGAAAATAATACGGCTGAAGGATTAGAGATCCTGGAAGCACTCTTCCCCCATACCGGAAATGCCCACCTGATTGGAGTAACAGGCGCGCCAGGTACAGGAAAATCAACCCTGGTAAATCAACTCGCTCTAACTTACCGCCAATCAACAGATAGCAGCGTTCCTCCCCGGGTGGCTATCGTGGCCGTGGATCCCACCAGCCCTTTCAGCGGAGGTGCTCTTCTAGGCGACCGGGTTCGTATGCAGGATTTGGCGGGTGATCCTGGTATTTTTATCCGCTCTATGGCTTCCCGCGGCTCCCTGGGCGGCCTAGCAGCAGCAACTGCGGGACTTGTGCAGGTATTTGACGCCGCGGGGTTTGAGATCGTAATCATTGAAACTGTTGGCGCAGGACAAGCCGAAGTTAATATCGCCAGGTTGGCACACTCAACTATTGTCATTGAAGCGCCAGGATTGGGGGATGAAATCCAGACCATCAAAGCTGGCATCCTGGAAATCGCCGATATCCTTGTAGTAAATAAATCCGATAAACCAGGCGCTGAGAATACCCTCCGCGGTCTCAGGAATATGTTAACTCTTGCTCATCCAGATGGGAATCATGTTAATCACCACGGCCAACTGATGGAACTAGATACCGATATGGACCAAACCGAGAATGGCTGGATCCCGTATGTATTACCGACAGTTGCTACAACCGGGGAAGGGATCCCAGACCTGGTGAATAGTCTCTCTGAACATTATAAATATCTGAAATCCAGCGGAATCTGGCAAGTGCGAGAGGAAAAGCGTTTGAAGAACCAACTAGAAACCTTGCTGGGAACAGCACTGCGTTCTCGCTGGGAAAAGAGGATCTCTCCAGATATCTACCAAGCTGCCCTTGCTCAAGTCATGAAAAGAGAGCTCTCTCCTTGGCGGGCAGTCGAGAAACTGATCTTAGGAGCAGGATTATGATCATTGGCAAACAAATTCGTTTTCGAGCAATAGAAAAAGGGGACTTACCAGATTTTGTCAGATGGCTAAATGACCCCGAGGTCAGGCAGGGGTTATCAATGATCATGCCTCTGTCTCTGGCAGAAGAAGAGAATTGGTTTGAGGAATTATTAAAAAAACCTCAATATGAAAAACCTCTGGCGATAGAGATCCAACCAGATCCACAGGTAGACGAATGGATCTTTGTTGGCAACTGCGGTTTATTTGGCATAGATTGGCAAAACCGGTACGCTGAAATTGGGATCCACATTGGTGAAAAAGGATACTGGAACCAAGGATTCGGGACCAAGGCTATTCGTTTGATCACCAAACATGGCTTTGATAACCTCAACCTACACAGGCTCTGGCTGCGAGTCTTTGAAAAAAACACCAGGGCCATTCGATCTTATGAAAAAGCCGGTTTTACAAATGAAGGAAAGTTCCGACAGGCCCAATACTTAGATGGTAAATATGTGGATGTTTTGGTTATGAGTATGCTAAAACCCGAATGGCAAGATAACAAATAAAGGAATCCCTTATGGCGCAAAAAAACTCCCTGACGCGAGGTATGTATGGTGATATCAAACTCTTCGCCGGAACGGCAATTCCCGATGTGGCCCAAGGCATAGCAGATTATCTAGAAATCCCAATCAGCGGACAGGATATCATCGACTATCCTAATGAGAATATTTGGGTCAGACTGCATAACAGTGTCCGGGGGCAGGATGTCTATCTCGTGCAGAACACCTCGAGGCCGGTCCACCGCAATTTAATGGAGCTATTAATCTCCCTGCAAACACTGCGGCTGGATTCTGCCGGCAGAGTGACAGCAGTGATCCCATATCTGAGTTATACACGGTCAGATAAAAAAGATAAACCAAGGGTACCGATCACAGCCCGTTTAATCGCCGATATGATCGAAATTGCCGGGGCAGACCGCTATATGACCATGGATATGCACGCCGGCCAAATTCAGGGATTCTTCTCTATCCCTGGTGACGTTCTGACCGCATACCACTTGCTGAAAGATCGCCTCTTCCAATTATTACCAACCATGAAAGACCCGGTAGTCCTCACAGTCGATCTTGGTTTTGCAAAAAAGGGCCGCAATCTGGCCGCCGAGCTAGGAGTGCCGATTGCATTTATCGAAAAACGACGCCAGACAAAGACCAATGCAGCCAAAGCTCTATCCCTGATCGGCGATACTGCCGACCGGGATGTCATTATCGTGGATGACGAGGTGGATACAGGAGGCTCGATGGCTGAAGCAGCCATGGTAGCCCAACAGAATGGTGCCCGGGAAATATTCTCTGTATTTGTGCATCCAGTATTCTCTGGTGAGGCTATCAATAAACTGGCAGCATCTCCCATCACTCATCTAATCACAACCAACACTGTCCCTGTAGATTCTGAAAGTATAAAAACCCTCAGGAAGAAACGCAAAGTGGATATCCTTGACATTGCTCCCCTTCTGGGTGAGGTGATTCGCAGAGCACATGAAGGACGCAGTGTCGGCGAGATGTTCGACGAATAATCCATATGCCAGAATTACCAGAGGTCGAAACCTTCCGCAGATATCTCCTTCAAGGAGAAGCTGGATCACCATCTATCCTTGGCAAACGGATCAAGGATGCAGAACTGCTTTGGGACAAAACCCTCTCTTCTCCAAAGCCGGGCGAATTTAAGGACCGCATCCAGGGGCAGTTTGTCACTGGAATCGGCCGGCGAGGCAAGAACCTGCTCATCCACCTCTCCCGGGACACATTGATCATTCATTTGCGTATGAGCGGCGAGTTAATCGTCGAAGAAAAAACCAATCCCCTTGGAAAACACTACCGGGTAATCCTGAATTTTACAGATAAATACCGCTTTGCATTTAATAACATCCGAAAATTCGGCCGTGTTTGGCTTGTTGAAGACCCCCATCAGATAATCGGGAACCTTGGACCCGAACCACTGGCAGATGATTTCACACCCGAGCTTTTCCATCAAATCCTCCATAACCACAGCCGGCAGTTGAAATATTTTCTCCTGGACCAAGAAATGATAGCCGGAATGGGGAATATCTATACCGATGAAACCCTCCACCGGGCAAAACTGCACCCATCCAGAAAAACTGACACTCTTAATTCCGCTGAATCCCACCAACTTTGGGTCTGTATCCGGGAAGTCCTTCAAGAAGGCATTCAAAATCAAGGATCTAGCATTGATTGGATGTACCAGGGAGGGGATTACCAGAAATATCTCTCGGTGTATAATTTAGAAGGGAAGCCATGTAAACAATGTAAAACACTCATTAAGCGGATAAAAATCGCGCAGCGCAGTACATATTTCTGCCCTACCTGCCAACCGCCTCCTGAGTAAGAAGGAGTTTCTATGCAAACAGCCCTGCTTGTCTTCATTGTAATATTCGCACTGGCGATCGGATTCTTCTTGGGACTATTTCTTTTATCCATGAATTCGCCCTTGCTAAACAAACTCTTCCAAAAAGATGAACCCGGATCGGAGGAAATGCTTCCGGGATCAGCCGAAGAGACCTTGGCGGGGACTATTGAGTCCGCTCCCCAAATCAAGAAACCAACCCCAAATTCACGTCTTGTGATGCAAGTCTGGAAAGAAGAAGGCAAGCCGCCAGTTTATGATATTAATGGCACCTATGTAGACAAAGATAAATTACCCCAGGAAGTCTTAAATTTCATTACAGTTCAGCAAGAGGTTAGTTCAACGCCTGAACCTCGGGCCCCGATACAACCACAATCCTCCGTTGAAGATGCTCTTATACCGCCGGAGCTCGAAGGCGAAGAAGAAGTGGAACCAGAGATCAAAATGCTTAGCGTGGTAGATGAGGTCAATAATATCCTCCAGAAGAAGCTACATGGATCCCCTTTGGCAGGCAAAGGTATCCATTTGATGGAAAATCACAACAAGGAAATTCGTTTCTGGGTAGGTTTAAACTCCTATAACGATGTAGAAGAAATCCCAGATATAGAAGTGCGCCAGATCATTGATATGTCTGTTAGAGAATGGGAAGAGAACCGGGAATAAGATCAATCCCGCTTATTGATCAACTCGGTGAATTCGCTCGATATAACCGCACTCAACTTAGTGCTTAGATCAGCAGGTAAGAACGCTCCCTGGGCGGCAGCGGTTACTCGCTCGCCGACTATCTTTATCGGAATCCCCAACACTTGGTTTACGGTTTGATACTCACTGGATAGATTGATCTTGGAAATACTGGGATCATCGGTGTTGATAGTAACGTTTAAACCTTCCTGGATCATTTTCCTGATCGGATGATCAGTGATATTTTCGAACACACCGGAGTGGTGGTTGCTGGTCACACATACTTCGAACAACGTTCCTCTCTCGCGAGCCAAGGCCAAGGTATATGGATCCTCTAAAACCCGGATTCCATGACCAATTCGATCTGCGCCCAATTCCTCGATGGCCTGTTTAACATTTTCCGCTCCACCCCACTCCCCAGCATGAATTGTCACCTTCAAACCGTTTTTCTTGGCAGCTTTGAACAAATCCTGGAAAGGTTCTCCTGAAAAATCCGCTTCATTTCCGGCCAGATCAACACCAACAATCCCCTGCTCTTTTTTATCCAGGGCGATCTCGATCGCTTTCTGAGCTTGGGCTACGCTCTCATGACGGTTCATACTGATCAGTAACTGAACCATGATATCAAATTGAGCTGAAGCTTCCTGAACACTCTCAATAACCCAATCAACAACTTGCGTCATGGGGAAACCTTCTGATCTGCTGAGAGCAACAGGCGTGAAACGCAGTTCCATGTAGCGAATATTGTCCCGGGCAGCGTCTTCTACTGCTTCCCAGGTTATTCGTTTTATGATATCGGGGGATTTATAAAAAAGGCGCAGGGTTCCAAACTTAGCCAGAAAATTTTCGAATGTGTAGGGATCTTCATGATCTACCTGGACCAATGGGCGCAAATAACCAGTATTCTTGACATCCATCTCATGAGCACGGACGATTTCCATCATAGTTTTTACACGTAAAGAACCTTCCAAATGGCGGTGCAGCTCCACCTTGGGTAGATTCTTATAGAAATCAGCTACTTCGGGAACCTGATTTTCAGCCATTGATATCTTAGTCGTGGGCTAGCGATCGATTTTACCTATTGTACCTGAAAATCACTTCCAAAATGAAACCAGACCTCTCCATTATGAGTGGTCTGGTCATTGGTTACATACGATCTATTGAATGATCAATCAGTTTTTTGAATTATTGGCGATTCGTCAAAACCAGCCTGGATCCGATCCAGGTTGCGGGGTTGGAAGGTAAAAATCCGATTGACCACACCGACTCTCATATCCTCCATTAAGTTCTGGAACATTTCGAATCCTCGGGTTTTATACTGAACCAACGGATCTCTCTGCGCATAAGCTTCCAGGCCAATTGCCACTCGCAGGGCTTCCATTTGTGTCAAATATTCCACCCACAACTCAGATATCACTCGCAAGAACAGATCCCGGGATATATTGCTCACAACTGAGCGGCCTAACAGATCCTGAACCTTTCCTTTGAGGTTTTCCGGCAGTGTTTCCAGGTTTTGACGGGAGTATTTATTATAGACATCCTCTCCGATCTCTTCCTGAATGATCTCTCTTAGTTTCTCTTCAAGCTGGGAAAGTTGAACTTCCCTTAATCGAGAAGTTTCATTTATACCCCAGGCTTCCTGAACGATGAGCCGGGCATTCGTGAGATGATCTAAAATATCGCTTAGAGCGGATTCTTGATCCATCCCCATAAGTAGCCCCGCGGCGTAGAAGGTGTATCGCAATCGTTGAGTTCGCAGCCAAATGCGTTTATGACTCTTCTTATCAAAAGCCGCTTTTCTTCCTTCTGCCATTAATCCAAGGATCTTCACTAACGTTGAATCTGTTAATTTTGCTGTTTGGACCTCTTTAAGTCCAGCCTCAATACTCTTGGCCACAAGAGAATCCTCAAGATCATCAAAATAAGCCTTATGCCGACTCGTGAATTGTTCCTCGATCTTTTTGAAGATCCATTCTGTTACAGATTCCCAACTTGAACCATCCGCTTGGATTTGTTCTCCTTCAAGGGGTGCCCCCAACAGTCGCTCCACTCCACCTATCAAGCGTTTAATTTCCAGATCTTTTAATTGGGATTCAACTTGGCCCCTGAGTTTCTCTTCTAGTTCTTTACTCGGGCCTTCAATTAATTCTTTGATCTCATTTTGAGTTAATTCAAACCGCGTTCTGATCAACTCCCGCATTTCATTGAATACTGCCTGAGGATTCAGTGGTTCTTCACTTCCAAGAGTCAAACCCTCCAGGAATGTATCCAGGATTTCCATCCGGCTTTCCAACTGATCTTGATAGCGGAACTGGCGATCCGCCAAGATCCGATCCACCGCTCTCAGCATATATTTTTCTTCAGCTGCCAGGGTGTTTTTACCCAAATCAATCAATACGGGTACAATCTCATCCTTCTTTAAACCCGGAGCTTCTTCGTGGATCTTATTTAATAGCAGTCGTATTGTATAGGAAGGCACCTGCTGGTGCTGGAATGCTAAATTTGGCTGTGTTTGGGATAACCAGGCTAATAAACGCCAGGCGCTTTCTTGATCTTCTTCGTTTTCCACTTCCCAAACTGTATTTTCCACTCGCTTTTGGACTTCTATGGTGAGCATCTCCAAAATATCTTCTGAAAGGTCTGCCTTCTGGAAAATCAGGTCCCGTTGTCCATAAATCTTCTCGCGTTGCGTATTTAAGACATCATCATATTCTAGCAAATGTTTACGGACATCAAAGTTCGCCCCTTCCACGCGGTTTTGGGATTGCTCAACAACCCGATCCACCAGGGGATTAGCAATGGGCATTGACTCATCAACTTGCAGGCGGGTCATGAGGGCTTCCATCTGCTGACCGCCAAAGCGGGCCATCAGATCATCTTCCATGGAAAGATAAAAACGAGAGGACCCAGGATCTCCCTGGCGGGCCGCACGACCTCGCAGCTGATTATCGATCCGGCGGGCTTCATGACGTTCTGAACCGACCACGTGCAGACCGCCCAGGGCTTTCACCTGTTCTTGATCTCGCATATGCTGCAGGAAGAAATTGATCTCTGTTTCATAAATACCATAATCTTCCTTATCCAGCTGCTTGACTAGTTTTTCCTGTTCTTGGAGGGACAGCTCAAAAGGATCATCAAAACCAGCCCGGGTTAGGACCCGGACCACGTCCGCGGTGACCTCTTCAGCAAGTTCACCGCCCAATTTGATATCAACACCACGGCCGGCCATACTGGTAGCGATCATCACAGCCCCAAATGCACCAGCTCCAGCAATCAATTGGCTTTCCTCTGTATGTTTTCGGGCATTCAGAACATTATGGTCAACCCCTCGTTTCAGAACCTGGGTCAGGCGATCAACATGGGATGAATTCAGTTCCAAAATATCCAGCAGCAGCTGCATATTGTCCGGATCATTGACATTCAGCTCAAGATCCAGATCCAATTCCTTGATCATGTTCCTCAGATTTCCTAATTTCAGAGTAGTAAGGGGAACATTCAACGGCTGCAGTTCGGGAATCCGTCTACCGTCAGGGAAGCGGTCATGTTTCCTCATCCAGCTTTCCCGGATCATCAGTGTAAAAGCCAGGGTTCGGATTGATGGCCCATCCAGTCGGTTTGACAAGGTTTCGGAATTCTCGACTGATGTGGTACCCACCAATAATGGTCGGCCTACTACATGGAAAGTCAGGATCTCTTCAGTGATCGCGCGCAGTTTGGCTTCCTCACTGATATAGATCAGATCGGAATAATCCTTTCTTTTCCAATATAGCGGGGTTTTCTCCGAATCATCTTTATCAGAATAAAAGGTATATTCAAAACCACTATCTGGCTCTTTCCCCTTTAGCGTCACCAGGGAGGTTTCTTCCTGGGCTGCCACATAATCCAGGTTGGTTGGGATAGCAATCGGATCCAGGCCGTAAATCTCATTGAATTCTTCTGATTCGGTCACGGCCGTACCGGTCATACCGGAGAGTTTTTCATACATCCGGAAATAATTCTGAATAGTGATCGTGGCATAGGTAACATTTTCGCCCTGGACTTTGACGTTTTCCTTAGCTTCTACAGCCTGATGCAAGCCATCAGACCAGCGCCGGCCGGGCATCAATCGCCCTGTGAAATCATCAACGATCACGATTTTGCCAGCCTGAACCAGGTAATCCTTATTCTTCTTAAATATAAATTCAGCCCGCAGGGCCTGTTCCAGATAACCCAATAATCTGGCTTGTTCTTGAGTAATATCTTCGGGATTATCCGGATCTCCCAGAGGTTGCCCTAATAATTCTTCTACGTGCATTTCACCCAGAGGCGTCATGGTGATATTTCGATCGCGAATGCTGATCTCATAGTCCTCGGGCATAAGCCGTTTCACGACTGTAGCCATCCGACGGTACCACTCCGGGTCATCATGGGATGGTCCTGAGATGATCAGCGGTGTCCGGGCTTCATCGATCAACACATTATCCACTTCGTCGATAATGGCATAATGATGGCCGCGCTGCACCCTGCTATCCAAGACCATAGCCATATTATCGCGCAGGTAATCAAAGCCAAATTCGTTATTGGTTCCGTAAACAATATCCGCGTTATAAGCTTCTTTCCTCAGAACCATATCCAGCTGATTGCGATCTTCCTGAGGGGATTTGTTCTCAAGATTAACGAGGAATGCTTTTTTCCCATGTTCAGTTCTGGCAGCCATTTGAAGGACCCCGACATTTAGACCGAGGAAATAATAGATCGGTGACATCCAGCGGGCATCACGCCGGGCCAGGTAGTCATTTACCGTCACCAGGTGGACACCGCGTCCAACAGGCAAGCCATCCAGAGGGATGAACTGCCAGGAATCAGGGTTTTCTCCCCATTTTGCTTGCGCTTTTTTGATCCATTCCAAAGACAGGTTGAGAGCATTTAAATAGAGTGGTAATGTGGCACCGAGCGTTTTTCCTTCACCAGTGCGCATTTCCGCCACAAAACAACGGTGCATAGCTATCCCACCGATCATCTGGACATCATAATGACGCTGTCCGATCATGCGTTTGCTGGTTTCCCTAACAGTGGCAAAAGCATCAGGGAGGATATCTTCCAAAGTTTCACCCTTGGCCAGGCGAACGCGAAATGAATTTGTTTTGCCCTTGAGTTCCTCTTCACTTAATTTTTCATATTCTGTTTCAAGATCATTTATCGCCTCAACTTCAACAGCGAGGCCATCTAGTATCTTCTGATGGGGATCTCCGCCCACTAATCGGACAATTTTACCTAACATTAGCTCACCTTAATGACTATTGATTGCATACTCATATTTTGCCGGTTCTGGAGCGATTATAGCATAAGGACATATACAATTTCTAAGAAGGATGGCAGTTGGCTGGAAGAACATGGCAATGGGTGATGATATAATCCAAGATTGTGAAGAACCAATCTGAAACCCCTGCTCCACCCTCAGCAAATAGCCAAATTGCCCGCGCAGCCAGCCTTGTTACAGCGGCATATGTGCTTAGCAATATCGCCGGCCTTGTTCGCCAGATACTGGTTGCCAATGCCTTCGGCACGTCTGCCCCAATGGAAGCTTTTAATGCAGCCAACCGGATCTCCGAAACACTCTTTAACCTGGTTGCCGGCGGTGCTCTTGGTTCCGCTTTTATTCCCACATTCACCAGTCTATTGGCTAAGGATAAACGTCAGAAAGCCTGGAAACTGGCCTCCTCAATATTTAACTTGATCTTGGTCATCCTCACAGCATTGGCAGCTCTAGCAGCAATTTTTGCTCCGCAGGTTGTACGTTATGTGCTCGCACCAGGATTCGCGGCTGACCCTGCCAAGGAAGCTTTAACGATCGCCCTCACTCGCCTAATGCTGCCATCGGCCGTACTGTTCGGATTGAGCGGACTTGTAATGGGCATCCTAAATTCTCACCAGAAATTTTTCATCCCGGCATTGACACCGGCCATGTACCAGCTGGGTATGATCTTTGGTGTCACAGTCCTATCTCCTAGCATGGGAATTTTCGGGTTGGCTTGGGGAGTTATAATCGGAGCCGCGTTGCATCTCATTTTACAGCTGCCTTTGCTATTCAAACAAAAAGCATCTTATTCTCCTTCATTTGACCTGGACTCGCCTGATGTCCGAGAAGTCGCCCGCTTAATGGGACCTCGTGTGTTGGGTGTAGCTGTGGTGCAGTTGAATTTCTGGATCAACGTCAGACTGGCCTCCGGGATGCCAGAAGGCAGCGTAACAGCCATTCAGATCGCTTTTACCCTGATGTTAATGCCATTGGCGGCTATCGCCCAGTCTATCGCTACTGCCGCCCTGCCGACTTTTTCCGCCCAGGTAGCGAAAAACAAACTGGGAGAGATGAGGAACTCACTATCGGCAACATTGAGGGGAATTTTACTGCTTTCAATACCCGCCAGTCTGGGGTTGGTAGCGCTACGCGTACCAGTTGTCACCTTGCTCTATCAGCGGGGTGAGTTTGACATTAACTCAACGAAATTAGTAGCATGGGCTTTGTTATTCTATGGGATTGGTTTGGTGGGTCACGCCATGGTGGAAATACTGGCCCGGGCGTTCTATGCTCTTCACGATACTAAAACACCGGTAATGATCGGTATTGGCGCAATGTCCCTCAATGTTCTATTCAGTTATCTGTTTTCCGCTTTGTTCATAGATCAGGGCTGGATGCCGCATGGTGGGTTGGCGTTGGCAAATACTCTGGCCACAGCGCTTGAGATGGTAGGCCTGATTCTTATTATGCGGAAACGACTTGACGGTTTAAATGGAAAACAGATCGGGTCTGGACTGGGTAAATCCTTGGCCGCTGGAGGGTTAATGACAGCTGCCATCC
>Ga0180436_10001613_pt1 | contig 21864 bp, 17 predicted proteins | sample SS_ome_2_FD_132434 | JGI IMG/M metagenome (GOLD analysis project Ga0180436, IMG submission 132434) | Hypersaline lake sediment archaeal communities from the Salton Sea, California, USA - SS_3_S_2 metaG | ecosystem: Environmental > Aquatic > Non-marine Saline and Alkaline > Hypersaline >... | reverse complement strand
TTTCAACCGAGGCGCTACCGTAGGTCATTCTGAACGTATAGGTGCCAGGATCGAGGGTCGCGACCACCTGACCTGAGGCGTCGGTGGTGCCGAGGTACTGCCATCCGCCGTCATAGACGCGGACGGCGCCACCGCTGAGCGGAGCCCCCGAGCTGTCTTGCAGTTGGACGGTGACCGCATTGCCCGAGAGGGCCGAGACGGTCATCGAAAGGGTCAGGAGCAGAGCAACGGCCAGAACGCATCTAGTGAGGTTGGCTTTCATCGGAAACTCCTACTCGTAAAGCGCTCGTAAAACGGTACGAGGCTAGTGTAGGATTCCGAGGTTACGGTCAGGGCGCTTTATTGTCTCATTATGGTTACAGAATACATGGAATCTTTACTTGGAGGGGATATGAAGACGAACCGTGGGCAGTTGTTCATCGGTGGTGCGCTGGTGGCATTGGGGCTGGTGCTGTTGCTGGGCAAGGCGCTGCACATCAACTTGTGGGGCATTCTCTGGCCGCTGGCCCTGATCGCCCTGGGCGTCTGGCTGGTGATGCGCCCGAAGCTGGCGCCAGAGGGCACAGTGGTGCATCAGCGCCTGTTCGGCGATATTGAGCGCAAAGGCATATGGGATGTGACCGACGAGGAAATCTGGATGTTCGCCGGCGACGTCGATCTCGACATGACCCAGGCTGATCTGCCCTTGGGAGAGACGACCATCCACTATAGCGGCTTTGCCGGCGACATCACGCTCAAGGTTCCCCCCGAGCTGGGGGTCAAGGTGAGCGCCAACGTGTTTGCGGGCGAATGCAAGTTCATGGGCGACAAGCAGAGCACCTTTCTCTCACCCATGCGCCTGGTCAGCGACAATTACGAGACCGCCGAGTCCAAGGTCCATCTCGAGTGCAATACCTTTGCCTCGGACATCAAGGTAGAGCGCGTCGCGTTCTAGCGCGGCGGCCAGCGCTCGAGCAATGACTCGAGCGCCGCGAAAGAGGCAACGGTCGCCAGGGGTGTCGATTCGGCATTGGCGGCCTGGCGATCGGCGCACTCGCCCTCGGGGCGAAGCAGGTAGATCGTGCCCATGCCGAGCTGGTTGGCTCCCGCGAAATCCTTGAGCAGGTTGTCTCCCACGTACACTGCCTCGTCAGGCGGGCAGCCGAGGCGCTGTAGCGCTTGCCGATAGGGCCAGGTCGAAGGCTTCCAGCATTCACGTCCGCCCTCGTCGGAAAAGACCACCACCGCAAAATGCGCTTCGAGCCCCAGCGCGCGCCACTTTTTTTGCTGCACCCGCAGGTAGCCGTCGCTGATCAAGCCAAGGTCGTAGCGTCGCTCCAGGCGTTCGAGAAGCGCGCGCACGCCCTGGAACGGCTGGATGTCGGGCTCGTGGCAGCGATAGACCCGCACCATCTCGGCCACCCAGGGATGCTCGGGCAGGCCCGTTTCACTCAGCCACTGGTTGAACGTCGTGCCACGCACACCCTCGCCATAGAGGCGCTCAAAGCGCGCGTATCCCTCGTCGTAGCAGACCCCCAGTTCCCGCTGCGCCCATTGGGCCACGGCTCGGAATCCGCTCAAGACATAGTCTCGCTCGGGATAGAGCGTGTCGTCCAGATCAAAGATGACGGCGCGCAATGTCGTCATATTGCTCCTGGCTGAGGAACAGCGACGTGTCGCTGCGGGTGAGATAGAGTCCCTCGCGGTATTGGCCCATTGGGGGCAACGCATAGTCCAAACCGGCCGCCTGCGCGAGTAACCAGGTGGCGAAATCGACGCCGGCAGCATCGGCCAGCGGCACGCCACCCCCCAGTCGGGCGTTGATCTCGGTGAAACAGGGCGTCTCGCCGCGCATCATGCATTGCACCGTGATCGGCCCGCGCGCCGGGAGCGCCTCGGCCACGCGGCGGCAGGCGTCAATGATCCGCTCGTCGCGCATCGTGACCCCCTTGGCCACCTCTCCCCAGCGCACCTCGATCCGCTGCCGCGAGACGACCGCCGCCACCTGACCCTGCAGGTCGCAGATGACGTCGTTGGTGATCTCGGGCCCCGGCAGGCATTCCTGGATGATCGGCTGCGACACGTGTGCGAGGGCATAGCGCAACGCGTCGGCATCGTCGACGCGCGATGCACCGACACCGGCGCTGCCCCAGCGGGGTTTGATGAACAGCGGGTAGGTGGCCGTGTCGGGATCAACCGCATCGGCCAGCCAGGAACGGGGTGCGGGGAGACCCAGTCGCTGGAACAGCTCGGTCGTGCGCCACTTGTCGTTGGCAAGGCCCAGTGTTGACGCTTCCACGGCGGCCACGCCCGCGCCGGTGGCCTCGATCGCCGCTCGGTTGCGGGCCAGCACGGCAATGTCGGGGTCGATGAGCGGGAAAACGCAGGCGATTCGCTCGCGCCGGCAGATGGACAGCAACTGGGGCACAAAGCCAGGATCGTCGAGGCGCGGCACGATCAGCGGCACGTCGACAGCCTGCAGCGCCGGCGCCAGGGGATCAATATCCAGCCCGACGACGCGCCCGTCGATGCCCAGTCGCCCATAGGCCCGGCCAAAGAGCCGCATCAACTCGACGCGACGGCCCACGCTCAGGAACAGCAGGTTCACATCGGCCATGTGTCGCTCCTCATCTCTCGCCTCGGACGTCGGCGTGCAGGGTCACGCGATAGAGCACGCCCTCTTGCACTGTATCGGCATGGTGCAGGATCGAGCTGGGGGCATAGCGCTTGACGGGTGACACGATCCAGATGCCATGTTCCTCTTCCAGTCGATAGGGATCGCTCTCGCCGCTACCGTTTTTCCAGACGTTGCGCCAACGTGAGATGGCATAGATCGCGACCTCTGGATGCTCTCCCGACAGGTTTTGCTGCACGCGCAGCGTATCGATGGTGGTCCAGTCGGCGATCAGGATACCGTCGGGCGCGACTTGGGCCAGGGCCTCTTGCGCAAAGCGCTGCGCCGAGGTCTCATTATGCTTCCAGGGCGTCACCCAATAGCGCATCTCGTCGCGATAAGGCAGCGCGCGGGCGCGGATCAAGTCGATGCCCAGGCCGTGTGCCGCTGCCGGGATGAGGCCATAGAGCAGCGGCGGCAGCAGGACTGAGATCAGCGCGACGCTCCAGGCCAGGCGATGGCGCCTGGCTTCTAGATCATCGAGCCCAATGCCCGCAAGGACAGCGATGGTCGCCAAAGTTGGCAGCGTAAAGGTGAACTGGTCGGGCACATCATAGCGGATGACAAACAGCAGCTCGATGGCGAACAGCCCGATCAGGGCCGCGGCCCTGGCTCGACCGACGCGCTCCTTGGCCCGCCAGATGCCCCAAAGCGCAAGAGGCAGCAGCAAACTGCAGAAGTTCAGGGCCGTCAGGGCCAGATTGTTTCGGAGATTGCTCAGGCTGGGCAGCACGGTCAGTACCTTGGACGCATAGATGCCGAACAGCGCGCTGTGGATCGCTGGCCATAGGCCTGTCTCGAGCGCCTGCTGTGCGATCATGCCGATGAGCAGCCCGCCTCCGACCAAGAATGCGCCCGCCGCCGCAGGGATCACCCAGAGTGGCAATCGGCGTTTGATCAGCAGGACCAGACCCACCAGGCCATAGACCGCCATGCCCACCAGGGCCAGGTTGTGCAGCGAGAACCCCAGCCCGCAGACAAAGGCCAGAGCGATCACGGTTCGCGGACGGGGCTGATCGATCAGGCGCAGCAGCAGCAGGATCTCAATCGTCAGGCCGGCTACGCCCAGCGTATAGACCTCGGCAATGGTAGCCAGCCACCAGGGGGTATGGGCTACGCCCAGGATGGCGGCTCCCGCCACGGCCACCCAGGGCTTGCATTCGAGCGTCAGAAGGATGGCGGCCAGATTGGCAACGGCCAGCGCCATGCCGACACCGCTGAGGGCGTTCAGGCGCCAGGTGTACGAGGCAAAGGGCAGGCGCAGGATCAGCCGTCCCAGGGCGGTATAGAGCGGGTGCGCGCGGGCCAACCCCTCTCCTGCGTACCAGACGCCCTGCAGGATACGGTACTGGAAAATGCCGCTATCCTGCCAACCAACGCCGCGCTGCGTCGTCAGCAGATACAGCGTCCCAAAGGCCAGGAAAACACCCCACCAGACGAGGCGTCGTTGGCGCGTGTCGCTCGAGTTCACGAGGTTTCCTCCGGGCCCACAAACTCGGGCATGGTGGCGTGGCCCTCTTGGCTGATGCCCTCGCGGCGCAGCACCGCCCCCAGCGTGCGCAGCAGGATGCGCAGGTCGAGCGCCAGCGAGGCGTTCTCGACGTACCAGACGTCCATCTCGAGTCGCTGCTCCCAGGTGACCGCGTTGCGACCATTGACCTGCGCCCAGCCGGTGAGACCGGGGCGAACCGCGTGGCGTTGCGCCTGGCGCTCGCTGTAGCGGGGCAGATAGCGCATCAAGAGCGGACGCGGCCCCACCAGGCTCATCTTGCCCGTGAGGATCAGCCACAGCTCCGGCAGCTCGTCGAGCGAGGTGCGGCGCAGGAAACGTCCCAGCCCGGTCAGACGCTCGCCGTCGGGCAAGAGCTGACCAGCGGCGTCGCGCTCAGCGGTCATCGAGCGGAACTTGCAGAGGCGAAAGGGCTGGGCGTGCAGGCCGGGGCGCTCCTGGCAGTAGAGCACGGGCGTGCCCATGCGCCAACGCACGGCCAGCGCGATCAGCGCCATCGGCAGGGCCAGCAGCAACAAGGCGACGGCGCTCACCAGCATATCGAGCGCGCGCTTGAAGAAGCGATAGAGCCAGGGGCGGCCGCTCATGCCCGCTCTCCTGCGATGGCCCGCCGCATGACGTCCAGCATCTGGTCCGAGAGCAGGTCGCGGCTGAATCGCTCCTCGGCCAGGCGTCGCGCGTTGGCGCCCATGATCGCCAGATGGTCGGGGTCAGTGGCCAGCGCCATGACGGCATCGGCCAGCTCGCAGGGGTCGTCAGAGGGAACGGACACGCCGGCCCCCGCATCGTGCAGCACCTGCTGCGTCCAGCCACCGAAATTGGTCAGGATCGGGCGGCCCAGCGCCAACCCGTCAAACAACTTGTTGGGTGAGCAGGTGGTCAGGACGGGGTAGGGCGCAAAGAACGTCAGGATAACATCGCTCAGGCGCAGAAAGCGGGCCAGCTCGCTTTTGGGCATGGGGTCGATCAGGCGCACATTGTCCAGACCCAGCGAGGCGATGCGCGTCTCGAGAGCGGGTCGCGCCATACCGTCGCCGATCAGGAGGAACAGGGGCCGCGTCTCGCCGCGCTCGAGCAGTACCGCCGCTGTGTCGACCACGCTGTTCAGGCCGTTGGCGCGCCCCATCGCGCCGGCATAGATTAGCACAAAGCGTCCGTCGGTGCCATGTATGGCGACCGGATCGGCCTCGGGCGGCCCTGGCTGGAACAGGTCACAGTCGGAGCAGTTGGGGATCATGGAGAGCTTGTGCTCTGGCACACCCAGCGCGACCAGGGCGTCGTGCATGCCCGGAGAGAGCGTGACGATGTGATCGGCGATGCGATAGAGCCGACGCTCCAGCCCTCGGGCCAGGGCGATCAGCAGCGGCTGTCGCAACGCCCCCAGCTCGATCGGCGCCTGCGGCCAGAGGTCACGGATCTCGAACACGAACGGCACGCGCCGCAGCAGCGAGATGATCCGACCGGGGATGCCCACCGTCAGGGGTGTGGAGGTGGCCAGCACGCCGTCGATCCCGCCGGCCTTGAACAGTCCCGCCCAGGTAGCGGCCAGCATGAAATGCACAAAGGCCAGTACGCGTCGCGCAAAGCCCATGCGATTGGAGTAGGGCGCGCGCACCCGCAATACCTCGAAACCCTCGATCTGTTCGCGAGAGAGCCATCCCCCGGCGCCATCGCGACCGGAGAGATCGACCATGCCGGTCAGCATCGTCACGCGGTGGCCCTGACGCACCCAGCGCCGAGCAAACTCGAACGAGCGCGTGCCGGTCGAGCCCGAACGCGTGGAAAAGTACTGGTGGATGTAGAGGATATGCACGGGCTAGCCTCTCTGACGGGGGGAGAGTCGCCGATAGAGCGCCAGCAGCTTTTCTCCCTCGGATTCCCAATGATAGCGCGTCTCGAACGCCTGGCGTCCGGCGCGAGCCATCTCACGCAGGCGACGGGGATGTGACCACAGGTCGACGATGGCCTGAGCATACTCGCCCGGGCGCTGTGAGTCGACCATGATCCCCGCCGGTGTCTGATCGAGAAAAAAGGCGGTCATGTCGGCGCGCATCGTGATGATCGGCAGCCCCGCCGCCATATACTCGAATAGCTTGGTGGGGATATTGCGCTCGTAGATGGCAGGGTCATGGGCCATAAAGCCCAGGTGCGCCCGTCGGAGGTATGCGGAGAGCGCGTCGTGCGGCACATAGCCTTCCAACGAGACGGTCTCCCCGATGTCCAGTTCGGAGATGCGCGCCTCGATCCGTTCTTGTAGACCGGATAGCTTGGCTCCGCCGACGACGATCAGCCGTGCTGCCAGACCATACTCCTCTCGCAGGCAGGCCATCGTGTCGAGCATGGTCCAAATGCCTCGGTCGGGTCCCAACGTGCCGATGAACAGGAGCGTCGGGGCAGTGGGGAGGTCGCTCAGGTGATCCGGATCCGGCGGTGCGCAGACGTCGAGCCGTGGATAGTTGTAGAGTGTAACCACCGGATGGACCCCTCGCTGTCCCAGTCCGGCGGCCGTGAGATGATCGGCGGTGATGGTTGCGGACAGGGCGCGAGCGAGCATAGGTTCGATGCTGGCTACCAGATCGCGAACAAACGGACGCAACCGTCTTGGGATCCAGGGCCGTACCATCACTTTGGCCGCATAGTGTTCATGCGCATCATAGATGACCGCTCTACCCGTAACCCACCTAAGGAGCACACCCAGGGGCAGTAGTTCGGGGTCATGGAAGTGGTATACGTCGGCGCGTTCGCGCAGGGCCAGGCGGAACAGCCTTAGCCAGTTGAGGGGACGATGCCAGCGAGAGCGGGTGCGCGGCAGTCCGATGACACGCACGCCCGCAACGATCTGCTCGCCGATGTCGTTCTGGGCGATCAGACACACCGAATGACCGGCCTTGACCGCAGTATGCGCCTGCTTGTAAAAGATGCGCGCATCCCAAGGGATATGCACAGAAGTCAGGATGGCGATCTTCAAGTCGACCTCCTCTGGATGACCGTCATGGCTGATCCTCGCATTTGGGAGAGGTATCCAAATCCAGCGCATCGAGGGCTGAACGAGCTCTCTGTCGCTCGGCGTCGTCGGCAGATAGCGCCTCGATGCGGGCATAGCGACAATAGGCCGCGGAGGTGTCCCCCAATGCTTCGCTGACGCGCGCAAGCTCCCAGAGCGGCGTGGTGGAGGAGGGCGCTCGATCAACGGCCATCTGGTAGGCCTCTAGCGCATTCTGGAGATCACTGTTCATCTCGTGTGCCCGGCCTAGGGCCAGCCAGTTCGAGGCCTTGGGTTCCACCTCGGCGCAGGTGCGGCACCAGGCCACAGCCAGATCGGCGTCGCCGGCCTGCGTATGATGCTGGCAGAGATTGGCGTACATGGTGCGCTTGGCCAGGGCCGGCTCGGAATCGATGGCCAGACTGGTGGCATAGTCGGCCAAGGCGGCCTCAATGTCGCCGGCGCCATAGGCCAGCATACCGCGCCCGAAGAAGTAATAGTCAGACACCGGCACCGAGCGCCAGATCGCGATGGCCCCCTCTTGATCACCGGTCGCCCAATCGAGCATGCCCAAGTGAAAGAGCGCTAGCGGATCGCCCCGAGCCTGTATGTCCTCTCGGCGCAGACCCAGCGACGCGACCGAATCCTCACGCTCTCGCGCGATGCGCACCAGGGCGCGCTGGGCTCGCAGATCGTTGGGACGGATCGCCAGAGCGCGGTCGTACCACATCTCGGCCGCCGCCAACGCCGACGCTTTCGCGTCACCAATCACGGCCCGGGACAGGCGCAATCCGGCGACATTGACGCAGACCGTCGCCGCCAGAAGACGCCAGGTCAGGAGTAGCAGCAGCGCGCAGCCAATCGTCGCGACAATGCCCCAGCGGCGACCCCGTTGCCTAACCACGCTGGGCCTCCCGCTGGGCGATGACGCGCTCGTAGAGCGCCTCGAGTTTGCGCGCCGCCACCTCCCAGGTGAACTGGGTCGTGATTCGCTCGCGCAACCGACCGTCCGGCGGTGTGGCCAGCGCCTGTTCGATGGCCTGGCGAATGGAGCGAGTCGACTGGGGGTCGACATAGAACGCCAGGTCGCCAAAGTAATCGGGTGGGCCGCCGTGGCGCGTGGTAACCACCTGCGCACCGGCCAGGGCGGCCTCCAAGCTCACCAGACCGGTGCCCTCGATCAGCGATGGCAGCACCATCACGCGGCAGGCGGCATAGGCCGAGACCAGCTCATCAAAGGGCAGACGTCCGAGCACGTGCACATTGGGGCACTGGGCTGCCAGGCGCAGCGTTCGCGCGGTCTCTTGATTCTCGAGATGGGGCCCGATCAGGCAAAAGGTGGTATCGGGCATCTCGGACGCGACGGCCAGCAGGCGCGGAAGGTTCTTGCGGCGATTCCCGACCTGTCCGACAAACAGCACGAAATCAGATAGCCCGTGGTGCTCGTAAAAGAGGTCGGGGGTGGCGTCGCGGAACAGCAACTCGACGCCGTTGTGGATCACGCTGATCTGGTCCGCCCGGGCGCCGATGGCGCGATAGATGGGTACATCGAACTGGGCAGGGGCGACGATGGCGTCGGCCTTGCTCGCTGCCAGGGCATGCGATTTGTAGCTGGTCAGGATCTGTGTGGGCAGGCGCCGCGAGACGGCCGTGAACAGGCGCAGCAGGGCCAGCGGGTAGCGGGTGTCGACAATCGGCGAGACCACCAGCGGGACCTGCTCAGGAAGCGAGCTGAGCAGGTAATAGTTGCGCATGTCGCTAGAAAAGACGTGACACAGGTCGATCCGCGACCAGTCGACCGGTTCCCAAGGGGTATGTAGCGCGACCTCGACGCCGCGCTCGCGCAGGGCCTGGCAAGATCGCATCACCTGCGTGCGCACGCCGCCTCCGGGCATCGAGAGCGCCTGATAAGAGGCAAAAAGAATCCTCATGAGGGCAGCACCCCCTCCTCGACAAGTATTGCCTGGAACCTCGCCTGGATTCGATCCCAACTATAGGGCGCCACGGCGGCGGCCAAGGCCTCGTGGTCGGGCGGTCCGGCCTCTAGCGCTTCGCGGATTGCCTGGGCAAAGCTGGCGGGGTCGTCCCCAAACCGAGCGTGCGGCGCCATGTCCTTGAGATGGCCGTGCGGCGTCGAGACGATCGGCAGGCCGCTGGCCACGTATTCATAGTACTTGAGCGGTCGCGTGACGCGCCGGATGCGGGGTAGATCGGCATACGGGATCAAACCCACCGCGGCGTGCTGCATAAAGCCCGGTACCAGGTCATGGGGGCGAGAGCCCAGGTCATACACGTTTCCCGGGAGACCACTCGGCACCGAGCCGTGCCCCAGAATGCAGAACGAGACCTCGGGCAAGAGACGGGCAGTTCCCGAGAGCAGTTGCCAATCGAACCAGGACGACTTGCTTCCGAGATAGACGGCACGTGGCTCAGGAATGGACCGATAGACATCCGGCAGGGGCGCGGGCTCGCGAAAGCGCTCAAACTCGCCGCCGTTGGACAGCACGTGCACACCACGATCGTGGCCCCGAACCCGCAGGACCTCGTCGCGCATGGTGTGATTGACCAAGACAAGCACGTCGGCCTGGCGAATGATCTGGCGCTCTAGCTCGGAGCGGGCCGGCACCTGGTTGGGGAACTCGTGGACAAAGTCGCTGATGCGATAGACGGTCTTGCGGGCGTGACGCCCAAAGGCACGGTAGAGATCGACGCCGCCACAGTCAAAGAGCAGCAGGTCGATGGGCTCCATCTCGGCGCGACGCGTCAGAGTCGTCAGCGAAGGGCTGCGCAGCCGCAAATGGTTTCGTCCGACCCAGTCTCCGCCGAGGATGGGCCAGCCCGGAATAGGGTGAACGGCGGTCAGCGGAACATGGTTGATGATGCACCCCTCGCCCAGCGATTCCCACTGGGGGTGGCGCGACTGCCGCAGGTAGCGACGCTTGATGCGCGCCACCCGCGGCTTGGCCAGGTGGAGCAGCGAGAGCGGCACGGTAAACCAATCCAGCCGACAGCCCTCACGCAGCAGGTGCTCGCAGAAAAAGTGCAGTCCGACCTTGGCGTTGTCTCGCCAGAGATAGCTCGATCCCACGATAACATTCATGGTCATTCTCGCTCAAAGCTCAACGCAGGCTGGCATAGACGCGGCCGAGTGTGGCAGCTGTCTGTTCCCACGAGTACGGTCCATGCAGCGCCCATTCCGCGCCCTTGGCGCCATGGCTCGCCGCCAACTCGGGATCGTCGTGAATCCTCTGGATGCACGCGGCTAGGGATTCGGGATCGCGCGATCTCGCCACCAGGGCGCAGCCGGACTCGCTGGCCATGCGTGCCAGAGAGCGACAGTCATTGAGCACGATCGGTTTGGCCATCATGGCGTACTGAAACAACTTGTGTGGACCCGATGCATGAGCATGGACGCTTGGGCGCAGTGGCAGGGTGCAGACCTGGCTGGCCGCCATGTAGCTGTGAATCGTGGCAAAGTCCCGCCAACCGTCGAACCGCACACAGTCGCCCAGTTCGCGCTGTTCGACGCGCCGAACCAGACGTGACAGGTGCCATTCGGGTGCCGGGCCGATGACCAGCAGCAGGATGTTGGGGATTGCGGGCTTTAGGAGCGCCACGGCGTCGATCAGAGTCTCAATATCGCGGTTGGTGTTGACCGAACCGATGTAGGTTACGACAAACCGCCCGGCAAACTCGTCGATGACGGCCGAGTCGACCGACCTCTCCGCAAACTCGGGGTGGGTGCAGTTGGTCACAACAGAGATGTTCGCCTCTGGGGCGCCGTCGACGATCAGGCGATCCTTGAACTCGTCGATGACGCACAACACCGCGTCGGCCTGCTGGCAGACCCGTTGTTCATAGCGGGCCCAACGGTGGTAAGCATACAATAGCCGCTTTTTGAGGCGCGAGTCATAGTAATTCTGCACCGCCGAGGGATAGTTTTCGTGGAGATCGGCGACCACCGGCAGACCGCGCGGTTTGGCTATGCGCAGTGTCGGGCCGACGAGAGGCAGGTCGTGAACGTGGACCGCCTCGATAGCATAGTCGTCGAGAAAGCGGGCGATCTCGCGCTCCCACAGCACGCTGCGAAAGGCAAAGCAGAATCGCCAGTTGTCGAGATGCCGTTGCCAGCGCCTAGGGTGGGGCTGGATCGAGCGGATCGTAACGCCGTCCTCGCGTACCTCGTCGCCGGTACGGCCCTCGGCGCCATAGCAAAGCAGGAAGAGCTGGTGCCCGCCCTCGCGCAGCATGCGTATCTCTTTGTCCACGCGGATATCGGGTGGGTACTTTTCGCGGAGGATCATGCCAATTCGCACGGGTCCAGTCCTTTCAGAGAGTCAACCTAGGTGCTGCGCCCTACCGCCTACCAAGAGTTCGCCTCTGCCGCGCGACGCCCGGTCTGACTCATCGAGCGACTGCGCCCAAATGCTGTGATTCGGTGGTCGGCTGGCTCCACTGCCACCATAGTCCCAAAGGCACGCTCTCCCATCAAGGCCGGCGTATCGGTGCCCAGGAGCATCTTTAGGACGCCATGAGACCGAGCAGGTCCGCCGCAAACCTCTGCGCGCTAGCGCGAGCGTCAAACCGAGAGGCCCACATGCGGCGAGAGCCTGAGCGCAGATCATTGCGCCTATCGGGTGATAGTTGGTGGAACCAGGTGAGCGCTTCTAGAATCTCGTCCTCGGTCGGGTCTCCCGGGAGTAGGCGACCGTTCTCCTCGCCTACCGCCTCTGGCGTACCGCCGACGTCCGTGGCTAGAACCGGGATGCCAACGGCACAGGCTTCCAGTACCGCCACCGGCAAACCCTCTGTCGAACTCAGATGGATGAATAGGTCGCATGGTTGCGACTGGTACGTTGGGACGACCTTGCCAGGCGATACACCTCCAAGCAGCGAGACCGTCAGGCCGGGAGGGCATCCCTCAAGTACAGCACGCACGTTGACAAGATCAGGGCCGCCGCCGATGTGGGTCCAGTGCACGCGTCTGGTCCTGTCTTGTGCGCACCACTGGGCCAAGCAGCGACCGATGAGCGGTACACGCTTTAACGGAACCGTTCTGGCGCACGAGACGACTCGCAGCACGCCATCTGTAGACGGCAAGGACTGGGCGCCTGGGTCCGGCACGCCCAAACGGGCGACCCGAACTCTTGAGGGTTCTACACCCAGTGAGACCAGATAGCGCTGGGCGTGGTCCGCGACGACATACGTCCTGTCCAGCCCCCGGTAGATGCTCGGAGAATAGGGCTGATAGTCGTGGGGTCGCCTGTGAGTGAAGAAATCGACCGCATGCACTCTGGTCACAGCGTGCCACCGCCGTCTTTGCTTTGCGGCTTGCACCATGCCGAGTGTGATGGCGGTGCGCCAGTAGGTGTAGAACAGCACGCGTGACTCGCTGGAGAAACACCCCAACGCCCAGCGCTTTGTCAAAGCTGCCGTCGCCGCCCACTGGAGGTCCATACGTGCGCCGTACGTTCCGGCTTGGCCGAGCCCATTCGGCAGCTCTCGCCAAAAGGCGCCCAGCGTGATTCCTGCCCATCCCCGCTTCAACCTTGGGCTATGGATTCGATCAGTAAGCGTCAGGTCAATCTCGTCGCAAGATGCAATCGCTTGGCTTACAGCTACGCGTACGCGCGGCACGATCCTGACGCTGTCAAAGGCCTGCATGAGGACATCGATCTCTGGCTGGATGAACGACTGCTCGCCGGACATGGGGTCCAGAGGGAATGTGTTCGTTACCAACACAAGCGCCGTCTTTTGCATGCGCCTCACTGTCTACGCTGCCGCCTGGGACTAGGTCTCCCGCAGGCTCATACCGATTCGCACGACTCCGAACCTAAAGGTAGCCGACAAGGGCCTGGCGCTGCTTTGCCCGGCATTCGGTCGCTTCCGTCGCGCGATACAAGCCACTGCCCAATCCTGGTAGTACGACCAGGATGCGCGACATGCTAGGTCTCGGCTGCCTCAGGGGCGGCACGACCCAAGCCGAGGTCCAGCCGCTTGAAGACGAGCAGGCAGTTGATCGCGATTATCGCAAGGCCTACACCCCAGAACAGCGGCCAGGAGACCCGGTCGATCCACAGGCGCATGGCCGCCAGACCAAAGAGCGCCACTGTGGTGCCGAGCTGGTAGGGCAGGGCCTTTCGATGTACGGCAGCGGGCAGGGCGACAAACGGCAGCAGCGTCGAGAGCACATGGGCCGCGGCCATGCCGATCCCATAGGCCAAGGCGCCGTGATCGATCAGGGTATAGGTCACGCCGATAAGGACGAGGCCCCACAGTAGATTGATCGTGGTGCCTTGCCACATGCGCCCAAAGGCCGGCAGGGCCGTCCCCACGGGCATGCCGATGGCATAGATGGCCACCGCCAGCACAACCAGCACCAGCACCTCAGCGCTGCCCCCAAAATCCCCGCCATAGAGCATCATCAACTGACGGGCGAGACCGATCATCAGCACAGCCAACGGTACGGTGATCGCGCCGACCAGACTCTGTAGCTGCGACAGCAGGCCGATGGCCTCTGAATCCTCCTGCTCCTCGCATGCGGCATGGGTTGAGGACAACACCGGCAGCATCACTGAACCCAACAAGCCGGGCAGAATGCGCAGCACCTGGCGCCATTTATTCACGGCGGATGTTACGGCCACCGCCGTCAGTCCATCGGGGCTGCGCATCAGGATGGCGTTGATCACCCAGTACACGGGTGTGACCGACAGGCTCCCCAGCATGGCCGGCAACGCGAATCGGTGCAGAATGCCCAGGTGAGGACGAATCTCTGACCATCTGGGCCGTCGGAATGTACGGCCGGCAATGCGTCGCACCCAGTAGAGCATATAGAGCAGGCCGATGATCGACACCACCGAGCGCGAGACGACCACCGCCCGTAGGCCGCCCCAGTAGGCCGCGACAGGCACCAGCAGCACGGCCACACAGGCCCGCAGGACGGTGACAAAGGCGATCTCGCGGAACCGCTCAAAGCCGGCAAGGACGCCGGTCAATGTGCCGCCCAACGATGTGGTCAGCAGCAGGGGGATGGCCCAATAGACCTCGCCCTCCAGCGCAGGAACCTTTAGAACGACGCCTGCCAAAAAGGGCGCAAGAGCCGCCATCAGAGCGCCCACCAGCAATGAGGAACCGACGCTGGCGCCGGTGCACACCAGCATCAAAGGGTAGACATCCTCAGAGTGTTTGCCGCGAGCGGAAGCGATGTACTTGGTGGCGGTGGCCGAGAGTCCCATGCCGGCCAGCGAGCCGACCATGCTGACGGTCGTGGACCAGAGGCCGAGCATGCCAAAGACCTCGACCCCCAGGAAACGGGCGAGCAGGATCGTCTGTACCATCTGCGAGACCGTGGTCACGCCGGTGCCCAGCAACGACCAGGCTGTGCCGGTGGCGATTCGCGACGCCAGCACTTGCTCCCAGAGGCGTTGCAGCGGAGGCCAGCGGTTCACTTTCACGTGCTCATCCCCACGTCGGCGATGCGCCGCAGGGCGTGGCCGTTGCTGCAGGGATCGGTCATTTGGGGCAGGCAGGCAGAGAGGACCTCGTCGCAGTTGAGCGAACTCGGGCAGAAGGCTCGGTCGTAACTGCCCCTCGAGTCAGTCAACAGTAGGCGTGCATGCTCCATCAGAACCAGCATACGCGTGTGGGGAACCGGGGACTGTCGAGGGACGCCTGGAGCCTGTTGGGGCTGCACCAGCAGCGCAACGCACTCCTGCCCAAGTCTGGCATGCGGAGGACGGAGCACCTTTTCTCCCCTTCGATGAGGGTTTTGGCTATGGGAATCAAAAGGGCCGTCCTCCTCGAGATGTAGATGGCGCTCGAGCGTTCTGAGGCCCGTCACCATCTACACCGGTTTACTCAGTGGCTAGCTGATGCCTGGGTTCCTGGGGTGCAGGTCAAAACTCGTCCAGCCGCCGGCCTTGACGCCAAAGTCGTCCAGCCAAAGCTCGGCGGCATCGAACCCGCTGCCGTTGGACAGCGCAACCAACACACCGTTGTGGCCAAAACCGACCACATCGTCGAGACCGTCGCCGTTGACATCGGCGACCGTGCGGGGATGCCGGTCAAAGCTGGTCCAGCCGCCGGCCACGACGCCGAAATCGCCCAGCCACAGCTCGGCGGCACCAAACCCGCTGCCGTTGGACAGCGCGACCAACACGCCATTGTTGCCAAAGCCGACCACATCATCGAGGCCATCGCCGTTCACATCGCCAACCATTCGGGGATGCCGATCATAGCTCGTCCAGCCGCCGGCCACAACGCCGAAATCACCCAGCCACAGTTCGGCGGCATTGAACCCGCTGCCGTTGGACAGCGCGACCAACACGCCATGGTTGCCAAAGCCGACCACATCGTCGAGGCCGTCGCCGTTCACGTCGCCGACCGTGCGGGGATGCCGATCAAAGCTCGTCCAGCCACCAGCCGCCACACCGAAATCACCCAGCCACAGCTCGGTGGCACCAAAGCCGCTGCCATTGGACAGTGCAACCAACACGCCATTGTTGCCAAAGCCGACGACATCATCGAGGCTATCGCCGTTCACATCAGCCGCCCTGCGGGGATGCCGATCGTAGCTGGTCCAGCCGCCGGCCGCGACGCCGAAATCGCCCAGCCACAGCTCGGCGGCATCGAACCCACTGCCGTTGGATAGCGCAGCGAGTACCCCATGGTTGCCAAAGCCGACCACATCGTCCAGGCCATCGCCGTTCACATCCGCGATTGTCCGGGGGTGCCGATCGTAGCTCGTCCAACCGCCAGCCAGCACGCCGAAATCGCCCAGCCAAACCTCAGCGGCGTCAAACGCGCTACCGGTGGACAGCGCAGCCAACACGCCATTGTTGCCAAAGCCGACGACATCAGAACGTCCATCACCGTTGATGTCGGCTGCGGGTTGTTTCGTAAACGACCGCATACCGATCGAGTAGGTCGAAATGATCACGTCGCTGCGGTAGGCTAGTACACTGGCATAGTAGCGCCCCGGGTTCAGCCACCTGGTGATCTGCGAATAGTAGTCTTGCCCCCCATCGTCGTCGCTATCCAGTACTTGCTGTGAGCTGTTGTACAGGGTCAACACCGTATCGCCACCCTCGACCCCATTGGTCCAGAGCGTAACGTACTTGGCCTCGTCGACGACGTCGAAATAGACCCAGTCGATGTCGCCGCGCTCGACGATGCTGTGCTGCTGAGCAGAGCCCTCGACGATCTGCGAGGCCGAACCGGCATCGTCGTCTGGCTCGTAGGCATCGGGCTCGGGCATGTCCATATAGTATTGGTAGGCACTACGACCGAAGTTGATGCTATTCGTCACCTGGCTGTAGCCGATCCGGAAATAGCCGTCCTCGCCCCAGCCGGTGGCCCAGCTATTCTTAACGATGAAATGGCCGCCGCCGGTCTCGCCCGGGGTGTTCTGGTATCCCACCAGGACAACGGCATGCCCACCCCGGTAGGTACCGGTTGCATACTCGTACACCCCCTCGCCATAGCTGTAAAAGTCGCCATAAACATTGAACGAGACCTGGAATGGCCCCTGTTGCAGCGCCTCTTTGAGCGCGTCCACCGAGCGGGAGACCGCCTCAAACTCGCTCACATGGACGGCCCGCGCCGCCCAGTCGTCACAGCCATCCTCGCAGGGCGGCTCAGAGGCCACATAGGGGAAGCAAGCCTCATCGGGAACCCCAGAGGTCTGCGCAAACTGCGCCGCGCGGTAGCTGTTGCCGCCGCTGCAGCCATAGTTGTTGCTATCGCACGAGACCATGTGTTGCTCGGCCAGGTCGAGGAAGGAGCCGGGGGTCGTTGCCGAGATGGCATAGCGCGCCTCCATGGCGCCGACCACCGCAAAAGCCCAGCACGAGCCGCATTGGCCCTGGTTCTTGACCGGCGAGACATAGTTGCCGCCATTGTCGCGCCAATCCAGTGCCGCGGGCAGGTCCATATCCGCCAACGAGAGGCCGTCGCCTTTGCGCTCCGGGACCGCTAGAGCGGGCTTGCCGTCGCCCTCGATATCACCTAGGGCAAACTGCTGACCACCATAGTCGCGCGTCTGCCAGTGCAGGTCCTTTTCGATGATGACGCGGTCGATCTCGTCCTGTTCTTTGCCGCCCTCTGCCAAGCAGACGCTCGGAACAAACAGCAACAGAGCGATGATGGCGATAGCAAGCATCACCCACGCTCTGCGCGGATATCGCGTCTCTGTCATGATCCTTCCTCCCAGTGCCCATAAAAAAGTATACTTGTTTCCGCGCCTCTGACAAGCTTTCCCGGCGCCTGATCCGTGCCGAGTGGTCGAGAGGTCAGCGATCCCGATCACGGTGAGATGGTCTCATGTCGGCGAACGAACGCCAGGCCGACGCGTCTGTGTGCGATCGGCCTGGCATGTAGCGATAGTCTTGTGGGTGGTCGGTCCCCGTGTGTGATAGCTGCTGACGGCAGCGTTGGAGCATAGCCCCACTTTGGTTGGCATACTCGCTAATCGAGCACACCAGCGGCCATCCACAGCGGCAGCCTCAGCAGCTAGCGAATGCCGGGGGATCTCGGATTCCGATCAAAGCTCGTCCAGCTGCCGGCCTTGACACCGAAATCGCCTAGCCAAAGCTCGACCGTCTCGAACCCGCTGCCGTTGGACAGCGCCACCAACACGCCATTGTTGCCAAAGCCGACGACATCGCGTAGGCCGTCGCCGTTCACATCAGCGACTGTGCGGGGATGGCGATCAAAGCTCGTCCAGCCGCCGGCCACGACGCCGAAATCGTCTAGCCAAACCTGGGCGGCATCGAACCCGCTGCCGTTGGATAACGATACCAACACGCCATGGTTGCCAAAGCCGACGACATCATCGAGGCCATCGCCGTTCACATCGGCGACTGTGCGGGGATGGCGATCAAAGCTCGTCCAGCCGCCGGCCTTGACGCCAAAGTCGCCCAGCCAGAGCTCGACTGCATCGAAACCACTGCCGTTGGAGAGCGCCACCAACACGCCATGGTTGCCAAAGCCGATAACATCATCGAGGCCATCGCCGTTCACATCGCCGATCATGCGGGGATGGCGGTCATAGCTCACCCAACCGCCGGCCACGACGCCGAAATCACCGAGCCAGACCTGGGCGGCATCGAAACCGCTGCCGCTGGACAGCGCCACCAACACGCCATGGTTGCCAAAGCCGATAACATCATCGAGGCCATCGCCGTTCACATCGCCGACCATGCGGGGATGGCGATCATAGCTCACCCAACCGCCGGCCACGACGCCGAAATCGCCGAGCCAAATCTGCTCCGTGTCGAATCCATTCCCGTTTGAGGGGGAAACGAGCACCCCGTGGGTACCAAAGCCGACGACATCATCGAGCCCATCGCCGTTCACATCGCCGAGAATCCGGGGATGCAGATCAAAGCTCATCCAGCCACCGGCCTGCGGGCCAAAGTTGCCTATCCATAGATCGGCGGCAGCAAACGCACGCCCGCTGGAGAGCGATACGAGCACACCGTTGTTGCCAAAGCCCACCACATCGGAGCGTCCATCGCCGTCGACGTCGGAACTCACTCCCTCGCTGTCCGTCAGGTTGAGAGAGACCTCACCGCCCGACAAAAAGGTTGCCTCTGCCTGTGCCTCGGTCCCGTCGACCACAACCGTGAGCGGGTCGCCGTCCTGGGGCACCGCGCCGGTCTGGCCCTCGTTGACGTTGATGGCATAGACCATGCGTCCCTCGTACAATTCAGTCGCGCCCTGCGCTACCAGTGTGCCGACCGAATAGACCGAGATGGCCTTGCCGGCCTCTGGAGCGACGCCCATGAGGTGCACGCGTCCCCACACGGTGCAGGGAAACATGGGGATACCGTCGGGTGTCTGCAGGCCCAGATCCACGCCCTGCTCGGGGGGCGCCAGCTCGAGGCCCTTGACGTCGGCGGGTGCCATCAGCGTCACGTCTTGCTCGGGCTCGGAGGTCCCCTCCTCTACGACCGGCGCTATCTGGGGTGGTTTTCGGTCTCCCCCCACGCGCGGGCCGGCCAGGACCGCAGCAGACCCACTGCCGAAAACCAGCAGAGCGAGTGATATCAATAGGCTTGTCTTGGCAAACCCTTTGACCTTGTACATGGTAGTCTCCCAATCCTTATCTATCTTGACGCGTTGGGCGCGGTGCCTAGTAGGACCAGACGGTTGCCTGGGTGCAATAGACCCAGTAGGCATTGCCCGGCGCGACCGACTCGAGCGTCGCGGCCTGTGGCACGGCCGGCGCAAAGGTCTCCCACGATCCCTCGCCGGCAGGGACATAACAAGCAATGATCTGGATGGCAGGGTCGCTCCCGGCGCTCGTCGCTTCGATGGCCGTCTCCTGCGCCACTGGTGGAGCGACCAGGTTCCATCCCTGGCTCAGCACGACGCTCTGGACGCTGTACGCTTGGCACATGGGTGCCGTCCCGGCGCTGGCCATCTCGACCCACAATCCATCGGCGGGGCCGACGCTAAAGATGCCGTTGGCATAGGGGGGCAAGCTGGCGCTATAAATCTGCCAGGTTTGGGTCTGCGTGTTCCACGCCATGAGGCGCGACACCTGACCTTCAATCCGCTCCAGCACCTCGCCGATCCCCGAGCCCTCTGGCAGGCAAGGCAGCGATAGCGCCTGCCATCCCGGTTGCAGATAGGTGGCATTCTCGACGTGATCGACAGCGTACCAGGCCTCCCAGGCGTACTGGCTCACAAAGTCATAGGAAAGATAGCCGTATCCCTGGTCGCCCCAGAACGGACCCCACGAGTTGACGACCTTGAGGCCACCGATGGCGTCGTCATAGCCCACGACATAGAGGGCGTGCCCGCCATAGTACGCTTCACCAATCTGAGGGACGGGCACCAGGGGATCGTTGGCCGTGATGAGTCGTAGACTGGCGTAGATTGGGACGGCAATGATAAAGGGTTGCCCGTTGGCCAAGTAGGTCTTGAGCGTCTCGATCGGCACCGTACCTTCGCCCACAAAAATGTTTCCAAAACTCGCGATGCGATAGTCATAGCTGTCGCTGATGAGTTGCTGCGAAGGCTGTGTGCAGGGATCGAGGGCGTCATAGGGGAAATCGGCCATCGTTGCCGCGCCATTCGAGAGGATCTGCAGACCCTCATAGAGGCTCATGCCTTGGTCGGCGCCGCAGTTGTCGGTGGTGCGCAGGTTGTAGACATAGGAGGGGCTGAACTGATGGTCGGCGCTGCCCGCGTCCCACAGCCGCTCCTGATACTCCATGTGGCTCTTGGCATAGTAGCCGAGGGCCCAGCCCACGCAGCTCCCTTGCATTCCCTGATAGCCAATCGGCGGCAATCCCTGGCTGAGATCCACCGAAGTGGGAAGCGTGCTCAAACTCGGCTCGCTCAGGAAATCGGGCTCGGACGGAGTAACCTTGACGTCCGAGCGAACCAAGCCGCCTCTGTACACGGGCTTGGGTGCCTCTGCAACCGCCATCGGCGCCAGCAGTGCCAACAGCGCGAAAACAGTCAGTACGCAGCGCAGTCGTTGCATCGGTTGGCTGATTCTTGCAGCTCGCACAGTGTCCTCCAATAGACTCGTCGCTCGCGGCGCCGTGACCGGCCTGCGGTCGACGGTGCGGTTCCAGCATATCATGTGGCCAGGCGACCAATGGTGAACTTTTCGTAAAAGTGACGTAAGAGCGGCGTTAGCGAGCAATCTCCGGTGAGAACGCAGCTACTAACAAAGCATGCGGCGCTTGTTCAGCGCCGCACCGCACAACATCTCAACTATACGCGCGCTTTACTGCGCGAACTTGATCAGAGACCTACGTTAACCTGACAGTTACTTCACATGGACCCCGCGTACCGACATGATAAAAACGTATAAAAAGGCTATAAAACTTTCTACATATGAGACAAGAGTAGTTCCTCGGGGCGGTTGAGGACAAAAGGGGTGTATGACAGTCATCGAAGGAAGCGTTGGGAGCGGTCGCTGCAGGGTTCGGGATGCCCAGCACAGCGTTCGAAGCGAACGCCGCCAAGCTTGTGCGGTGCCGTCGTATGGGTGTGTGCTAGTCCGTCCGGCCTAGGCCCGCCGGTGTTCGAGCACCTCGGGGTTGACGACCCAGGGGGGTACGCGGCCCTGCACGGCCTCGGACGCGATCTCGCAGACCAGGCGGAAGAGGTCGACGCGCGATTGCGGCGAGCTGGCCGCGACGTGCGGCGTGATCGTCACGCGGTCATACTGGAACAGCGGTGAGTCGCCGGGGAGAGGTTCGGTCTCGGTGACGTCGAGCCCTACGGCCCAGAGTCGCCCGGCGTCGAGCGCCTCGATGAGGGCTGCCTCCTCGATCACTGGCCCTCGGGCCGTGTTGACCAGGATCAGTTCGGGCTTGGCGCGGCGCAGCTCCTCGCGGCCGATCAGGTGGTAGGTCTCGTCGGTCAGCAGGCAGTGGATGGTGACAAAGTCGGAGCGCTCCAGCAAGGTCTCCAGGTCGACCAGCGTGACGCCCAGGCTGGCGGCGTGATCGGCGTCGACATAGGGGTCATAGGCCAGGATGTCCAGGTCCCAGGAGGCCATGCGGCGCGCCACCATGCTGCCGATCCGTCCCAAGCCGATGATGCCCAAGGTCGCGCCGGTGATGCGTCGGTTGGGCACCACCAGCCCGCGATCGGAGGCGTCGGCGGCCACCGCGTTGTGCAGCCGCACGGTGTGGCGGATGGAGCCCAGTAGCAGCGAGATGGCGTGATCGGCGACTTCGTTGGTGCAATAGG
>Ga0180436_10001612_pt1 | contig 21864 bp, 15 predicted proteins | sample SS_ome_2_FD_132434 | JGI IMG/M metagenome (GOLD analysis project Ga0180436, IMG submission 132434) | Hypersaline lake sediment archaeal communities from the Salton Sea, California, USA - SS_3_S_2 metaG | ecosystem: Environmental > Aquatic > Non-marine Saline and Alkaline > Hypersaline >... | reverse complement strand
GTCTCCGGATGGTCGAACAGCTCGAGGCCGGCGATCCGGCCACCGATGGCGAAGATGGCGCCGGCCTGGCCCTCGAGTGGCTCGAAGGCGCTGACGAAGTCGTCGATGGTGGTGCGGTGCTTGTCGAAGGCGGCCTTCATCTCACTGCTTTCCGAGGGGGCCGCCATCCGGCGCAGCTTGCCGCTGATGTCATCCCACACCGCCCCCTGGTCGGAGCAGCGAGACTGGCACCTCTCCATCATCGCCGTCACGCCGGCCATCTTGCCGCGGCGGCCCGAGGCGTGCATCGTATTCGGTGACGCGCAGAACTCCTCCGACGTGTGCTGCCAGCGGCCGGCCTCGACGCAGGAAACAGGGATGACGACCTTTGACCGGGCGTCCACCATCACGGTGAGGTTGATCACCCGGTTCTGCTTGGCCCCCAGCATTTCTTCGCCGTCGATCACCAGCAGCGGCTTGCTGCCGTGGTTGGTCAGCAGCAGCTCGGGCACGCTGCCGCCCTCGGAGACCTCGGTGATTTTCACCGCCTCGGTGGAGATTCCCTCGTCGAGGGTCAGGTAGTCGGGGCCCGCATCCGGGGTGCTCCCGATCAGGGGGAAGATGGTCAGGTTGCGGTAGGTGGTGGGAGCGCCAACTTCGAAAGTGTCCAGGGTTTTCTTGACGATATCCATGATGCCTCTCCTCCGTTCCGGCCGGCGGGAATGCCGGCGGGGTGTCCGTTTGATAGGCACTGGACGGGGCGGGAAGAGGTTTTATGACAGGTGCTGAAGTTTCTGTGGGAAATACATCGATCAGGGCGAGGCGGAAGAGGTACCGGTCAGCGATTCGATCTCCCGGTCGTTGCCGATGACGAAGATCCGAGGTTCCCTGAGTCGTTTGATCAACTCACGGTCTCTCGCGGCCAGTTTCTCCCTGAACTCCGCTTCGGTGAGCACGGTCGTGTTGAATCGTCGGCCCAGCTGCTCGGTGATGCCGGCCATGTGCAGGTCGAGACCGGTGAGGCTCATGCGTCCAATCACCAGCAGATCGATGCTGCTCCGCCTGGTTTCCCGCGACGTGACCAGCGGGCCATGGACGAAGGCCACCCTGGTGTCGGCGGTGGAGAGCCGGGGCTTGAGGATATCCACCAGGCCGTTGGTTTTCAGCACCAGACGACGGATATCGGTGAACAGGGCGTGATTGCGGTTGGCCTTGTAGTAGACCCGATTTCCGTCCTGGCGACGGATCACAAGGCCCAGGCGGGTCAGTTTCCCCAGTTCCTGGCGAATGGCACTTTCGCTGAGACCGGTCCTTCTATTGATTTCACGGTTGTGCAGTTCGTGAGTCGTGCAGCCGAATAAGACCTTGAAAATCTTTGACCTGGCCTTTGAAGAAAGAATGAGGCTCAACATGCTCATGCGTGTATATACCACGCAAACGCGTAGATAAACAACGCAAAAGTGCTTTTTGATTTCATTTTTCTTGCCGTTCGATGGGGCATGAGGCCTGATCGGAGGATCAGGAACTGAGGTCAGCGTCGATCTCGAGCACCAGCTCGGGCCCTTTGCCGATCTCGAGGCGGGAATCGCCGTCCGGGAGGGGGAAGTCGGCCTTTCCTTTTACGTCGGTTAAAGCCTCCACCGGGTCGTCCCAGCCCGGTTCCAGTCGCAGGGGGACGTTGGCGGCGGGTTTGTTCGTGTCCGATGCAACGATCTCGAGCTCGAGACGGGGGTCATCGGCGGTTCCGCGGGTGACCAGCCGGATTGTCCATCGCCCGGCTTCGATCCGTTTTGGTGGTGACGGCTTCGGCGGGGGAGGGGGAGGTTCGGGCCTGCTTTCGAGCGGGGCGATATCGAACTTCTCCCGCTCACAGCATATGGCATCAAAATAGTCGGCTTCTTTACGCATTGCCGACTCTTCTTCGATCATCGGTGACGACGCCATCATCGGCTCGGCTGTCATGGCCAGCATCGCCCGGCCGGTAGCCAGTTCACCCGGTTTGGCCGGACGGAATAGCTGGCGGAAGCCGTCCTTGATCCCGATGCGCAGCCGGCCGAGGAGGCGGGGGCCGCGCAGCCGGGCCTTCAGCTTTTCGACGCTCGATGGTGAGGGCAGCGGCTGATCCAGTTTCATGCTCGCCGTGAGCAGCTTGTCGAAGGTGGCGAGCAGGCGGTCGCTGGACCTGATGTGCCGTTCCACCCGCTCCATCTCATGCTGGTCGAGCGCCTCGTCGAGATAGGCGGCGATCTCGTCGGTGGTCGGTTCGGGGCCGAAGGGGCAGTGCCCGGCCGGTTGCATGTGCGTCCGCAGCCAGCGCACATCGTTGAGCACCCGGCGGCAGAGGGGGCAGGCGCTGATGTGGCGCCGGGTTTCCTTGTCCCTCAACTCGCCGTCCCGGTAGGCGATGATCTCTGCTGGTGATGCGTGTTTCATGGTCTCGATCACTGGACGCGGGAACGGGGGCGGATCTGACAGTTGAACGGGCTAACCGTCATCGGGCCCGTTACGGCGCTCGTCGAGCAGCCGGTCCACCTCGTTCTTCAGGCGTTTCTCCGCCCGGGTCAGTATAACCCCGACACCGCTGATCTTGTAGCCCGTGAGCTCGGAGATCTCGCGGTAGGATTTCTCCTCGAAGTGACGCAGGCGGATGAAGGTGCCGTCCCTTTCGGGGAGGCGATCCACGGCCTGGTGAACGATACGGCGCAGCTCGGCGGCTTCCGCCACCTCTTCCGGGCCGGGATCGGTGCAGATGGGAACCAGCGGCGGCAGGTCGTCATCGTCATCGCTGCCGTCGAGGGGGACCTCGCGACGCGTCTTTTTTCGCCGGAAATACTGGTCATTGGCCAGGTTGCGGCAGATGGGGCCGAGCCAGTTGACGAAGTTGCCTTCGCCGCTCCAGAGGCGAAGTCGCCGGCAGTCGTCGTCGATGAGGCGCATGAAGGTCTCGTTGTGCAGGTCGTCGGCGTCTTCGGCGCTCAGCCCAAGGTCACGGTGAAAGACGCTGTAGACGAACTTCGTGAACCGGTCGACGAAACGGTCCACCGCGCCGGGGGCACCGGCCAGGACGAGCTCGACAAGCTGCCCGTCGTTCGGTTCTGGGGGTTGCGGGTTTGCCGTGGTAACCACCTCCCTTCTTTCGTTCAATTGTGTGTTCTGGCTGCTCATTGGTCCTTACCGGAGATTGTACCCCGGCCCCAGTTCGATCAGTTTCTCCACCGCGCGTTCCACCACGCGCAACCGTGCCCGCTCCGTCCTCGTTCGCGGCGCTTTGATGTGCACCTCGATGTCCGGGGATTTCACTCTCATCCAGGTGTCGCCAGTGGGCGGGGCCACGGCCGTTTCCTCGTCAGTGAGGTCCTTGAGGATGTCGCGCAGTCGCTGGAGCAGCCGTCCGAAATCGCCCAGTTCGTGAATCCAGTCATTGATCTCGCGTTGCGACCGCTCGATCGCCGGCGGCCGCATGGCCAGGGCATGGGGTGCGGTTGCTTCCAGGTCCGGGTCGTGCCGTCGCGAATGCATATTTTGGAGGTCTTCGTATTCATCATCATGCGCATCGCGGTTCGAGGGCAGGGAGAGGTTGGTGGTGCCCTGGGCCGAGTCCGTGTCGATGAGCCTGAATTCGGCAGTACCCGAGAGCAGGTAGTCGATCTCGGATTCGCCGAGGGAGTCGAGCGTGTTCTTGATCTCCTTCAGGGTCATTGGCCGGCCCAGAGGCTCCACGACCTGGTCTTTCAGCTTGCTGATCAGCTTGAGCCGTCGGAGCGTGCCCTTACCGTAGCGTGCATTGCGGCCCATCCCCCTGGCGCCCTCAACCAACCCTTCGCTAATATAGTGACGGATGTTCCGTTCGGAAAAGCCGGTCATCTCGACCAGTTCGGCCATGGACCAGGTGCCTTGTTTCGGCATGTCCGGATCCAGAATGTTGAGCATTGCCTTCTCCTCCAGGTCGCCCCAACCCCTGTCGACGGGGGCCGTGTCTGCGACCGAATGGATGATATCCGCCCCCGCTATTGCGCCGTGCCGGTGTGACTGGTGACGGCTGATCGACAGGAGCGTTTCGATCTCGAATCAACGATTCAATTGATTGAATAATGCTGCCACTGTCGAGTGACAAGATGGAGTATATTTGCTACACTGCACACTGTCAAATTTTACACTTCGATTTCTTTGATTAATACAATATGTTGTATTAAATAAGTTTACAGCCATTATTTAATGTCCTCATAATTATCACACCAGGTGATGTTGGAAGGTGTGATGAGGTTTCTAGATGCTGACTGGCGCATTTATTTTGGCCATTTGTCAGATTATGCCTCCACCCAGCGTCCCGTAAGGTGAGCGACGGAGTGCTGAGAACGGCTCAAATCAGCCCATCTCCGGCAAAGTTAATGGGGATGAGAAGGGGCTTGGCTCCGCCGTATGTAACGCCACATATTGATAAGGAGGTGCGGCATGACCTGGAATATTCCCTTCACCTGGAAGGAAGGCATCCCGGTTCTCGCCATCGGGGGCAAACTCATTATTCTCGATACCGGCTCGCCGGCGACGCTCGGCACTGACGTCGAACTCTGTGACAGAACGGCGAAGGCATCGTCCCTGCTGCTCTCGCTGATGGGGGAACGGTTCCTGCCGCAGTGGGCCGACGGCCTGGTGGGCCTCGATTTCTTCGGCGATTTCGCCACGGTGGTCGATGCCGGGCAGATGGAGGTCACTTTCAGCGAGGGTGGCGTGCAGCCGGAGGGGACGGGCGTGGAGCTGCTCGAGGCCTTCTATCCGAATGCGCCGTTCGTGCCGGTGCGGTTGGGCGGGCAGCGCCTGCGGGCGTATGTCGACACGGGCAGCACGCTGACCTACATCGACCGCGAGCTTCTTGCCGGCGGCCCCGAGGTGGGGCGTCACACTGATTACCATCCCATGGCCGGTGACTTCACCACCGCGGTGCACCGGGTGCCGGTGGGCATTGGCGGCGAGTCGATCGAGCTGGAGTGCGGCGCGATGCCGGTGGCGCTTGGTCTGGGGCTCGGGCTCATGGGCGCCGACGTCCTCGTCGGAAGCGAACTGCTTCGCCGGCGCCGGGTGACCTTTGCCCCTCAGCAGGGCCGGCTCTTTATGCAGGCCTATGAATAGCCAATCAATGTCCGTTTCGTCATTGCGATCCGTCGACCAGCTCGGTGGCCGGGGGCCCGGGGGCGGGCTCTTCGCAGGGAACAAATGAATATGAATGGGACCTGACCCATCTTTATTCATTTCTCGCGATGACGGAATGGAACTGAATGGTACTTGACCCCATTTGGGTCCCATTTGGGTCCATTTTACAGGCGGGCGAAGCCCCGCGTGTTTTACGTGAAGCTGGGTTGTCAGCTGTCACCCGGCGTTGATATGGCGTCTCTCTTTTCTCGCCTGGTGATGCCGTAGGTCAATCATCACTCCCTGGCCCGCCGTGCGCTGGAATCACCTGCCTTTCGGGCGAGCAGCCACCTTCTGATCACAAGGCTCCGTCGATCTGGCCTGCTCCTTGCAAAGAAAAATAACGGAAATACTAAGTTGTAATGATCGGGCCGTGGAAAGGAGGTTGTTGGTGATGGCCCTTCACAAGTGATCGAACGTTTTGCACCCAGGGAGGGGAATGAAGTGAATGGTGTAAGGAGAATCCGGCCGGGTGGCGTGGTGGACAAGTTGTTCTATGCAGTTCCGGCCCTGACGGCGATCTACATTGCCATCGTCCTGGTTCCCGAAGCGGCCCGGCGATGGCCGGCTCGGTTCATCAGCTGGCAGGAGTTTTCGTTGCTGGCGGTGATGATGCTGTTCTGCTTCATCTCATTCAGGCCGCTCTACCGCCTGCGGCATCCCGAAATCGGGCTCCCCCCGGGGGCCGATGGTATCGGGATCGGCTTTTCACTGATCTCGCTGCTGGCGGCGGCTGCGTTCCATTATCTCCAGGGCGGTTGCTGGGTCATTGGTGCGTGCCTCCTCGGGGCCGCACTGCCGCCGGTGATCCGGGGCCTCGGTGGAGGCAAATGAAACAAACCGACCGGCATCGATGAGCGAGCCGGTACGCAACAGACAGAACTCGAATAGACACAGGAGAATTCAAATGATTTTCGGATACGTCAAGCCGCATGTCGCCATGCTCTGCATCACCCTGGTTCTCGCCGGTTCCCTGCAGCCGGCCCTGGCGGACAACGTCCTCCCGGACCCTCAGCTGCTGTACCGGACCGAGATTCACCTGCTCGAAGCGCCGGATCACGCCACCGATCTTGTCGCCATGGTCGGCACTATTCACGAGGGTGGCCCGTTCACACTGCGCAGTTTCAGCCTGTCCATCCCCATTGATGGTGGCGGCCTGGAATACATGGTGGCGACCTATGCCTGGCCGGACAGTGGGGACGAGGTCCATGTCACCATCAATGCCGGCGGGCGGATGTACACCTTCGTCAACTTCATGCAATCACCGGGAGCGGTGGACGATTTCCTCGCTCGATACCTGCCCCTCTATTTGAAACTCCAGGCCAACGGGGTGCTCGGTGACCCCGGTGGCCTGTGGCGACCCGGCACAACCATCGCCGACCGGATGATGGGTTTCTTCGCCTGGCTTGACGAGTACCTGCTGGAAACCGGGGACCGTGAATACGGATTCGCCCAGAAATTTGCCTGGATGCGTTCGGACACCTACCAGAGGATCGCGCCCTTTGCCGCGGAGCTGCTCAGCCAGGTGGCCTATGCCGACGAAACGGTGGTGGACAATGGTTGGGTCAGGGCATTGACCTTCCAGGATATGGCCATCGCTTTCGACTTTCCCATGCTGCGGGTGATTGACCGTGAGCTGCCGGTTCCCCCGTGGCAGGAGATGGAGTCCTTTTCGCTCGCCCTGGTCGCCCTGGAGACGGACCAGCCCATGGGCGGGGGGTATGACTGGGGCTTCGACAATTACTACGACTGCTGGAACGAGACCTGGACCGGACGGGATTGCCTGAACTGCTGTGGCGACTGGTTTGCCATGGCGAGTGCGACCTGTGCCGTCGTGGCCGTTCTCAATCCGGCGCTCGGCCTGGCCTGCATGGGGGCGGCCGGCACTGGGTACCTCTACTGCCGCCTCGGTTGCAACCTGGCCAATCCGGTGATTTCCGAGGGCTGGTCCGGCGGCGCCTGATCGTGCCCTGTCCGACCTGCCGGTCACAGTTGGGGGTTGCCGGCAGGATCGTGCCGGGCGGCGGGGTGGTCATCATCCCGCCGCCCGGCTTTTTTTATTCCCTGAACCGCCCCACCGCGACCGTGACGCCGTAGCGGAATTCGAGCGAGGGCCAGGCGAGGAAGCTGCAGCCCGGGACCGGCGCCACCGCGTCGCCGTCGTAGTTCCAGCCGCGGACGTGGGCGCCGAAAAGCGCCGAGGGGCCGGGGCCGGTGACGATCTCGGTCCGGGCGTCGCCGCCACGGCCGCGAAGGCCAGGACGAGCAGCAGGAGTTTTACGGGTGGATATCTCATCGACGCGCACCTCCGTCGAGGGGGGAAGGGGTTGGAGAGGATGATAGCCGCTCAATCGAGCTGGAGGCGCAAGGAAAAAGGGGATCACCGACTCGCCGCTGCCGGGATATGCAGGGTCGTCACCGCCTGGCCCCATGCCGGTATCCGATGGCGGTTCCGCATTGAAAGGTGCTGATGAAGACTGGTGACGACCGCTCGTCCTGTAGGGGGCGAACGGGAGGCCCGGCCGCTGATTTTCATTGACCGCCTGTCGTAAAAGGGCTATCTTTGTCCATACAGGAACGGCCTTCACCCGAAGCGGTTCCCGCCCCCGACCGGGATTCAGCGACAACGGATATCAGCAGGACCGACCGGGGACAGGTGACGCCGGCGAAGCGTTCACGCTACTTCAACAACAGATTCGAAGCCAGAGGAGAACAGCGATGCGCACCACCCGTGTCTTCCTGATCCTGGCGGCCGTGTGCCTGGTCGCCCTTGCCGCCGGCCCCGCGGCCCACGCCGCCTGGACCGGCACCACCGCTGACCAGCAGATCAGCTTCGACGACAACGAATATGCCAGCTATGTCCGTGTGGCCGTGGACGGCAACGACGTGATCCACGTGGTCTGGAGCGAGGACGACCCGTCCTACGACGAGATCCACTACGGCTACTCCACCGACGGCGGCGCCACCTGGAGCTGCTCGGCCTCCGACACCGTGATCAGCTACAACGACGGCGAGGGCGCCTTCGACACCTGCGACATCGCCATCGACAGCAACAACAACCTCTTCGTCGTCTGGAGCGAGGACGAACCCGAGCCCTCGGGGGAGAACGAGATCCTGCTCAGCTACTCCACCGACGGCGGGGCCACCTGGAGCGGCACCGCGGCCGACGTGGTGATCTCCGACCCGCTGCAGGACGCCACGAGCAACTACCCGGCCATCGCCATCGACCAGAGCGACGTGATCCACGTGGTCTACAACAAGACCGAGGCCACCAGCGGCACGGCCAAGATCCACTACACCCGCTCCACCGACGGCGGCGCCACCTGGAGCGCCACCAGCGGCGGCGACCAGGTGATCTCCTGGCTCGGTGACAGCTTCAGCAACGCCAACGCCGACATTGACGTCGATTCAAGCGGCACGCTCTGGGTCTCGTACAAGAAGTATCTTGGCACCGGCGTGGGCAGCCAGATGTATGTGACGAAGTCCACCGACGGCGGCGCCACCTGGAGCGCCACAACCGCCGAGACCCCGGTGAGCACGGTGTTCAACATCGCCTCGCTGCCGCGGCTCTGTGTCGACGCCAACGACAACATCCACCTCGTCTGGTACGCCTCGGACGAGACGTCGTCCCCCTACCACTACGAGGCCTACCACACCCACTCCACCGACGGCGGCGTCACCTGGAGCGGCAACTCCGGGCCGCGGATGATCAGCTACGAGTCGGGCTCCGGCGACGACTCGGCCTTTTATCCCAAGATCGCCTCCGACCACTGCGGCCACCTCACCGTGGTCTGGGACGAGCAGCCCATCGGTGGCAGCAACAACGAGGTCATGTGCAGCCAGTCCACCGATGGCGGCGACACCTGGAGCGGCAGCACCGCCGACGAGTTGATCAGCTTCCCCGACGGCGAGAACGGCTACCGCCCCGACGTGGCCCCGCTGGCCGACGGCACCTGGGTGGCGGTGTGGAACGAGTTCAACGGCACGTCCTCGGACAACTACGAGGTGCACGTCTCCCTCGGTGACTCGATCTGCTCGGCGAGCACCATCGGCTGCAGCTACACCGTCACCCCGCCCAGCGGCACGCTGCCCTTCGGGGTGAGCATGACCGTGGGCCTGACCAACAACTACAAGGACCAGATCCGCCGCATGGCCGCCGAGATCGACATCGAGCTGGGCAACGGCACTTTCATCAACCGCTGGCGGGCCGGGTTCACCAATATCCAGCCCGAGCAGACCTTCAGCCGGACCTGGAACCAGAATCTGCCGGCGCTGGCCACGGTGGTGGGGACGAACATTTTCACGCTCAATGCCGAGGACGTGACCCCGGCGCCCTACAACCAGCCGCCCTACCCGGCCTCGGGCGACACCTGCACGGCGGCACAGACGGTGGAGGCCTACGCGCCGTAGGGGGGCGGGCAGTGCGGCGGCCGGCCGCACGCAGGCAATAGATGCAGACGTGGAAAACCCCCGGGCAGCATTGCTGCCCGGGGGGTTTTCACGTTGGGGAGGGGCCGAGGAAAGTCAGCGTATGGAACCGTGTTCTCCGCGCCATGTGATGCCCACCCGTCAGCGAGAGGAGCCCGCGAAGCGGGCGATGTGGCGACCTCGTGACCATGCATGAAGGCACGATCACGAGGTCGCTTCGCTGCACACTAAGGAACAAATGAATATGAATGGGACCTGACCCCATCTTTATTCATTTGTTCCTTTTTCGGCGAACGAGCGCCGGCGATTACACTTGATCTATTCCTTGCGCTCGGTGGGCGCAACTGAAAAAACGGCGGTTGGCGCGGTGAGCGGTCACGCTTCCGCCAGCGCGGCGGCGATGCGGCGGCAGAGGGCGTGAATGCGTTCCATCGAGGTGAGCAGCTCGCTGACCAGGCGGTAGGCGTCCATGCGGTTCCGTTCGGTGGCCATGGTGTCGATCACCGTGTCCTGGCAGAGCGCCACGGCGTTGCGGAAGCGGGCCTTCGACTGGGCCACCACTTCCGGGTCCGGGCGGTGTCCCGGCTTGAGGCCGATGACCACCAGGTCGAGGACGAAACCGGCCTCGCGGGTCACCGGGGCCAGGGCGGCGCGTTCGGCGGCGGCGAGCCTCACCCCGGTCTCCAGCCGCTGGCGCCCCAGGGCGACCAGGCTGGTCTCGATCACGTCGCCGATGTGCTCCAGGTAGTTGGCCGATGAGATGGCGGCGTGGATGCGGTCCTGCTGCGGGTCCACCAGGTCTCCCATCGACAGTTCGCCGAGGTATTCCACGATCGCCTCGTGCAGCAGGTCGGCGTCGTCGTCCAGGGCGAGCACTGCGCCCAGCTCTTTCTCGCTGCCGTCGCTGACCGCGGGCACCGCCTGGTCGTACATCCGGTGCACCAGGCGGCCCATGCGGTGCAGCTCCATCCGTGCGCGGTCAATGGCCACTTCGGGCTGGCTGAGGAAGTAGCGGTCGAGGTGCCTGGGCTCGATCCGCTTCGGTTCCGGTTCGGGCCTGTCGGGGACGATGAGGGCTGCCAGCCGGGCCAGCGGACCGGTGAACCAGATCACCGCCAGCACGTTGACCACCTTGAACAGCGTGAGGGCGTTGGCGATCTGGCGCGGGGTCTCGGCCGCGATTCGGGCGGCGCCGCTCAGTTCGCCGGCCGCCGGCGAGATCGAGCGCACCAGCTCGGCGAACTGGGGGATGAAGAAGAACCAGGCCAGCACGCCGAGGACGTTGAAGATCACGTGGACGACGGCGGCGCGCAGGGCCTCGCGCGGGCGGCCGACGGCGGCGGCCAGCGCGGTGACGCAGGTCCCGATGCCGGCACCGAAGACGAGGGCGATGCCGGTTTCCAGGGAGATGAATCCCTGGCCGGCGAGGACGATGATCACACCGGCAGTGGCCGAGGAACTCTGCACCAGTGCCGTGAACAGCGCACCGAAGAGGATGCCGAGCAGCGGGTTCTCCATGGTCTGCATCAGCTCGATGAACGGTTCGTAGCCGCGCAGGGGGTAGGTGGCCTGGCTCATCAGCTCCATGCCGAAGAAGATCAGGCCCAGGCCCATGACCATCGCCCCGTAATGCCGGACCCGCTTGTTCTTTGCCGTCAGTTCGACGAGGAAGCCGAGGGCGATAAGCACGAGGGCGTATTTCGTGACCTTGAAGGCGATGATCTGCGCGGTGATCGTCGTGCCGATATTGGCGCCGAGGATCACGCCGATCGACTGGGGGAAGCTCATCAGCCCGGCGCTGATGAAGCCCACTACCAGCACGGTGGTCACCGAGGAGGACTGGATCACCGCGGTGACCAGCGTCCCGGCCAGCAGTGCCGTGAAGCGGTTGGCGGTGAGCCGGGCGAGCATGCGCTTCATCATCCCGCCCGCCGCGATCTTCAGCGAGTCGGTCATCTTGCGCATGCCGTAGAGGAAGAGGGCCAGGCCGCCCCCCATGCCGGTGATGATGGCGCCCCACTGCAGTACGGTTGTCGGCGAGTTGATCATCTGGTCCCCGCGATGCCGGTGGCGTAGGCCGCGCCGGGCCGGCCGAGCAGGGCGAGGTCGCCCACCATCACCACGAGGATCTGCGTCTGATGTTCCATCGTGTGGTGATTATAACGGAAGAGAGTGCATCAGGGGACGTATAGCAGCTGGGGACGTACTTGCGATTATGCGTTTCGCGGCGGAAAACGCATAATCGCAAGTACGTCCCCACAGCGGACCGGCAGAAGCTGCATGAATACAAGTACATCCCTCATGCGGATCGAAGGAAATCGCATAATCGCAAGTACGTCCCCTGTGCCTGTGCCGGAATGGCACGGCGTTTACCCGGCTTCGGGGAGCTGGGTGTCGAGGATGGAGCGCACCCGGCGGGCCAGCTCCTGGGGGCGGAAGGGTTTGTGCAGGAAGTGGTTCGCCGACTCGAGCACGCCGTGGTGGGCGATGGTGTTGTCGTCGTAGCCCGACATGTAGAGCACCTGCACGTCGGGTTTGATGCGGCGGATCCGATCATAGAGCTGCTTGCCGTTCATCCCCGGCATGACCACATCGGTGATCAGCAGGTCGATCTCGTCGGCGTGCTTTTCCACTTTCTCCAGGGCCCGGATGCCCGACTCGGCTTCCAGTACGGTGTAGCCCCGTGAGCGCAGGGCCCGCACGGCGAGGTCGCGCACGTCCTCCTTGTCTTCCACCATGAGACAGGTTTCGCTGCCCGTGGGGTCGGCGCCGGTTTCCACGGACGAGCGTTTGGCCTCCCCGCCAGCGGTGCGGGGCAGGTGGATGGTGAAGGTCGTGCCCTGGCCGGGCGCCGACTCGACCATGATGTGCCCGCCGGCCTGGTGGACGATGCCGGTGATCGTGGAGAGACCGAGCCCGCTGCCCTGCCCCACGCCCTTGGTGGTGAAGAACGGTTCGAAGATCTGCTTCTGCAGGTCTTCGTCCATCCCTTCGCCGGTGTCCCTTATCGTGAGCCTGACGAACTCCCCCCTGGCGGCGTCGAGGCAGTGGTGGCAGCAGGTGGTGTCCAGGGTGACGTTGGCCGTTTCCATGGTCAGTGTGCCGTTCCCCGGCATGGCGTCCCGGGCGTTGAGGGCCAGGTTGACGATGATCTGGTCCACCTGAACCGGGTCGATCTTCGTTTTCCACAGTTCATCGCCGGGGATGAACGACAGTTCGATGTTCTCCCCGATGGTCCGGCGGATCATTTTTTCGGCGGTGGCCACGGTGCGGTTGAGATCGATCAGCTTCGGTGTGACCAGCTGCTTCCGGGAAAAGGCGAGCAGCTGCTGGGTCAACGCTGCGGCCGATTCGGCGGCCTTCTGCACGTGGGTCATGTCCCGGCGCAGGGGGTCGGTGACGTCGAGGGCTTCGAAGACCATCTCCGAGTAGCCATGGATCACGGTGAGCAGATTGTTGAAGTCGTGGGCCACGCCCCCGGCCAGCCGGCCGATGGCCTCGAGCTTTTGCGATTGCTGCAGCTGTTCCTGGAGTTTCTTCTTCTCCGAACGTAACTCGATCTGCCCGGTGATGTCGGTGTGTGAGACCACGAGCCGCAGTGGTTTCTGCCCCTTGTCCCGCACGCAGATCCCGCGGGCCAGGACCCAGCGACAGGTGCCGTCCCGGTGGCGCAGGCGGTGCTCGAGCCGCAGCTCGGCAGTGTCGCCCCTCAGATACTGCTGCACGGCTTCCCAGGCCGGTGCCGCGTCGTCGGGATGGAAGCGCTCCTCCCAGACCTTGTGCGAGTCGCCAAGATCCAGGTCGCCCAGGCCCAGCATCGCTTTCCACTTGTCCGAGTAGTAGACCGTGTTGGCCTCGATGTTCCAGTCCACCAGGCCGTCGTTCAGCCCTTCCACGACAAGGGCGTAGCGTCGCTCGCTCTCCCTCAGCTGCTGCTCGGCCCGTTTCCGTTCGGTGATGTCCCGTCCGATGCAGTAGAAGAGCTGTCGGTTGACCATCGGTGTGCCCGACCAGGAGATGGTGCGCACCGTGCCGTTCTTGTGCATGTAGCGGTTCTCGTAGTCGATGGACCGGCGGCCATTGAGCAGGTTGGTCACCTCCTGGTCGTTCACGTCATGGTCGTCGGGGTGGATGAAGTCGAGAAAGGGACGGGAGAGCAGCTCTGATTCGCTGTAGCCGAGCAGCCGTCGCCAGGCGGGGTTGACATACTTGAAATAGCCCGAGGCGCCGGCGATGCAGATCAGGTCCTGGGACATTTCGCAGATGCGGGCCAGGTCCGACTCGGCCTGTTTTCGATCGGTGATGTCCTGGACCGTGCCGCTGATCCGGATCAGCGTGCCGTCGGACTCGAAGTGGCCGGCTGCCGTGGAGATGACGTGGCGGATCTCGCCGTCGGGCTGGATGATGCGGGCGCCGAAAGTGAACCCGCCGGAATCGGCGCTGGCTTTGGCCAGCACGGTCTCGCTGGTCCTGCGGTCTTCGGGGTGAAAGTGCTCGATAACCCGCTGGAGGTTCGGCTCGAACGAATCACGTTCGAGGCCGAAGATGCGGTAGACCTCGTCACTCCACTCCACCGTGCCGGTGGCCACGGTCCAGGACCAACTGCCGAGGTGGGCCAGCTCTTCGATGTCGCTGAGCCGCCGGCGCAGGCCGATGAGCTCTTCGATGAGCTGTGATGCTGGTTTTTCCTTGTCTCTCATCGTCATCCGTACAGGCCGAAAGCTGTCGAAACCGGGGCCGCCCCGGCTTCCGGGTCAACTCTTCGATTCGTAGGATTGCGCGAGGATAATAACAGTTACTATGTCAGTAATATGGAATCACACCTGTGGAAAGTCAAGGAGTCACTTCGGATCAGCCAGGGGAGGCGCTCGATTGCCGGTCCGGCTCCACCCTGGAATGGGCAATTTTGTAGGTTTTTGTAAATATTGGAGGCAATAGGTTTGGTGGATATAGTATACATAATTATCTGGTCAAATTTCGGACATTATTTTGATTGAACGACTAATTTGATTCAACTGTTTGGACGATAAGGAACGGGACAGCCGGATTCACGATTCGAGCAAGAGCCCTCGCCAGGCACGGGCATCAGCCGGTGCCCGGGGCGTGTGGCCGGCGGGAAGCGACTTCGTGGAAATCACGACACTCGATTCAACTCGTATCATCGAGCATGAGGAGGCCCTCTTCAAGGCCATCCGTGTCGCGCCCTCGGCCGCCGTGATCATGATGGATTCCGATGGCCTGGTGATCTTCTGGAACAAGGGCGCCGAAAACATCTTCGGCTGGACCGCCGAAGAGATCCAGGGCCGCAACCTTCACGATACGATCGCGCCCGAGCGATACCGATCGGCGCACCTCGAGGCGTTTCCCCACTTTCTGAGGACCGGCCAGGGCGGGGCCACCGGCAAGACGCTGGACCTCACCGGCCTGCACCGCGACGGCCACGAGGTGCACATCCAACTCTCCCTCACCGCGATCCGCCGGGAGGGTGGCTGGGGGGCGGTGGCCATCATCCACGACATCACCGAGCGGATGGAGATGGAGAACGATCTGATGCTCGAGCGGGTCCAGCTCATCTCGCTCTTTGACGGCATGATCGACCCGGCCTACGTCATCGACCCCGCGTCGTTCAAGGTTCTGTACATGAACGAGCGGGCGATAGAGTACTGGGGCAGTGGGGTGGGGAAAAAGTGCTACGAGGTGATCCACAACCTGGACAAGCCCTGCTCGTTCTGCAACAGCGATCAGCTGCTGGGCGAAAACCTTGGTGCGAGCCACGTCCGCGAGCGGAAGAACATGGTCACCGGCCACTGGTTCCGCTGCGTGGACCGCGGAATCAAGCTCGCCGACGGCAGCGAGCTGCGCCTGGAAATCGCGGTCAACATTACTGAAAAAAAAGAAGAGGAACTGGCTTTGGCCCGGGCCCTGGACGAGGCCCAGCAGGCGAGCCAGGCCAAGAGCCACTTCATGGCCAACGTGAGCCACGAGCTGCGCACGCCGCTGAATGGAATTATCGGCATGCTCCAGCTGCTGGACGATTCCGAGCTTACCGATGAGCAGAAGGATTTTGTCCGAACCGCTGGCGCCTCGAGCGATGGCCTGCTCAAGCTGGTTGAGGGCCTTCTCGATTTCTCTGCGCTGGAAACGGGTACCATGGCGCTGGAACTGGACACGTTCTCACCGCGCAGCGTGCTGAACAAGGCGGTGGACCAGCTGCACACGCTGGCCGAAGAAAAAAGCCTGGTCTTCAACGTCACCGTGGACCCCGACGTCCCCTTCCTCGTCCGGGGTTATTCGAGCCGCCTGAGAAAGATCATCCGCAACATCGTGGACAATGCGGTCAAGTTCACGGACCAGGGATCAGTGAACATCGGGCTGGCCCTGGAGCGGGAATCCGCGGAAGAGGTGGTGCTCAGCTGCACGGTGGCCGACACCGGAAAGGGCATCGACAAGGAAAAGCTCGGGGAGATTTTCAAGCTCTTCAATCAGGCCGATTCGTCCCACACCAGGGCCTGCGGCGGGCTTGGCCTGGGGCTCACCCTGGCCCGGCGGCTGGTGGCGACGATGAGCGGTCGCATCACGGTCGAAAGTGATGGCCCGGGCCGGGGCGCCACCTTCCGCTTCACCTTCAAGACCGAAACCGCCTCCTGAACCTGCTCGCGATCCGGTTTGCCGCGACCCTCAGGCGTCCGGCGACTCGATCTGCTCCGCCGCATCGAGCGCGTCGGCTTCCTCTCCTGCCGTCCGATCCGTCCCCAGCGGGAACTGCACCGAACGGAGGTCGATGCCCAGCGGCCGGCCGACACCCTCGTCCTCGGGGCCCGAGGCGGTGAAGGTATTGGAAACGATGCGGATCGTTTCGATCTCGCGGACGTCTTCGGGGATGGCGAAGTAGTAGCGGCGCACTGGATTGTCCGCCGGCCCGAGATAGGTCGCCCGCCGGTCGCCGTTGAGGTAGACCTTGAGCCCGCTGAGCGAGATCTGCCGTTTGCGCCAGTAGGGCATCTCGCCGAAGGTCTCCAGCATGAGCACCATGCGTTCGGGGTCCACGGCCAGGCCGTCGAAGGCGATCACCGCGTTGCCGTTGGTCCAGCCGTAGCTCTGGTCGGCGGAGCGGTGGAACCCGGTGGTGGAGCTCACGGCCTTGTAGACCCGGGTCCGCTCGTCCGCCGGGGCGATGAAGGTGCCGGGGGCGATGGGCTCCTGCTCCCACTGCGGGCGGGTGGTGAAGCAGGTCATGTTTTCGATGGTGAGATCGTATTCGCCCCTGGCCGCAATGACCATGCGCGCCTGGCGCAGCGGGCGCACGATTTTCGTGTGCACCGCCCCGTGGAAGCGGGCCGGAATGCTCGGATCGGTGCTGCTGATCGATGAGCGGTGGAGCGAATCCCGCGAGCCGTCCTGGTCGACAAAACGAAAGCGGATCTGCCGCCCCGCGCCGTGGAAGGCCAGGTCGAAGTTGACCACCACCAGGGTGCCCAGCGCCGTCCGGTCCAGCGGCAGCGGCGGGGAAACGTGGAGGTTCGTCCAGCCGTCGCTCGTGCCGGCAAATCGCTTCGACTGGACCAGGGGCCGCTGCTCGTCCCCGTACCCGGCGAGCTCCGAGGTCAGCACGCAGGAGCGGACCTTGTGGCCCTTGAACTCGTGGCTGGCCACGCTGAAGTCGTTCTGGAAGAGAAGCCGGTCGAGGGGCTGGATGTGGCTGGCGTAGACTGCCACCTGCGGGTGTTCCTGGCACTTTCGCAACAGCACGCCGGTGGTGTAGAGACGGCTCGCTTTGGCCGTGAGTACCGTGGGTTGGAAGGTGGAGCCCAGGTCTTGGTAGCGCCGCGATATGGTCCGGTGAAACTTCGTGTAGTAACGGAACGAGGGGTGGCCCGTGCGATTGACCAGCAGGGGCGCAGGTGGATGGCGCAGGGGGGCGCCGGCCAGGTGGACCAGGGCCGCGCCCGATTCGCGCTGGACCACGCGCCGCCGGGCGTAGTCGTCGAAGGCCACCGGGAACTGCAGCGAGATGAGCACCACCGCGGCGAGGCCCGCCGGCAGAAAACTGTCGGCCCCGGGCAGTCGGACCCGGAGCTCGTCGAGCAGCAGCAGCGGGGGGAAGATGACATAGGCCACGAGGAAGAGGTTCATGCGCAATGGGCCGAAGGGCCAGAGGCCGAGCAGGTTGAAGGGGACCATCACGAGCAGCGGCAGGACGAAGAGGCAGCAGAAGAGCAGGAAGCGGCGGCGGTCGCGCTGGAGGACCGAAGCCGCGCCGGCCAGGGCCATCAGCGGGTAGGCCACGGCGAGGAAGCGGCCCGCCCCCTCGAGGATCGCGTAATCGGAGAAGCCGATTTTTTCGAAGAGTGCGAGGTAGCGCTGGAAGAACCAGGCCGCCATTTCGGGGATGGTGTTGCCGGGGCAGAAGTGTACGTGCCAGTAGCGGGCCAGGTTGTTGAGACTGCCGGAGACGATGGCCCCCCGGAGCAGGAAGACGTAGTAGAGGATGGATCCCCCGAGCATCGCGGCCACGGCGATGAGCGCCGGTCCGGCCGGCCTTCGGCCCCGGCCCCCCGGCGACCGGGCCAGCAGCAGGATGGCGGCGCCGGGAAAGGCGAAGATGATGTTCGGTGAGAAGAAGAGCAGCAGGAGCATCAGTGCGGCCAGGCCCAGCGTGGAGCGGGCGGTGGGCTTGCGGCGCCAGTCGAGGATCGTGACCAGCGCCAGCAGGTGCACCAGCAGCCCGAGGCTGTAGGGTTTCAGCTCCTTGGCGAAGATGGTGGCCCAGGGGGTGAAGGCGACGAGGAAGGCGGCGAGCAGGGCGGTCCAGCGGCAGGTGAAGAGGCGGCGGCCGGCAAGCCAGGCGAGCAGGATGGCCAGCACCCCGGGGATGATGGCCGACAGGCGCAGCACCAGTTCGGTGTTGTGCCGCTTCGCCAGCAGGGCGATGGCCAGGTTGAACGCCGGCGGGTCGATGACGTTGGGGGGCGAGACCGTCTGGCGCAGCAGCGAGTCGGCGTTGAGCAGGTTGATGATACGCCAGGCCTCGTCGAACCAGAGCGAGGCGGAGCTGCCGGCGGCGGTCACCCTGGCCCAGGCGCCGAGAAGGACGAAGAGGGCCAGCAGCAGGGGGACCAGACGGTCCTCGCGCCCGTTGTTCGTCGGTGGGTGCGTCATGGGATCGGGATCAGCCCGAGTAGTGGCCGGTGCGACCGTTCTTCAGCCCCTTGAGGCGGTTGATGCCGTTGAAGGCGGCGATCTTGTACCCCTCGGCCAGGGTGGGGTAGTTGAAAACCGTGTCGGCGAAATAGTCGAGGCTGGCGCCGAGGCTCTGGGCCACCATGCCCACGTGGACCAGGTCGCTGGCCTGTTCGCCGATGATGTGCGTACCCAGCATCCGGCGGCTCTCCGGGTCGAAGACCAGCTTGAGCAAGCCGCTCACGTCGCCCATCATCGGGGCGCGGGCGATCTCGCGGTAACCGGCGCGGCCGATCTCGTACGGCGTGCCGTCCTCCTTCAGCTGCTGTTCGGTGCTGCCGAAAAAGGAGATCTCCGGGATGGTGTAGATGCCGATGGGGAAGGTCACCGGACGCACCACGATCTCCGCGTTGAATGCGCTGCTCGCCGCCATTCGCCCCTGCATCATTGCCGTGGAGGCCAGGGAAGGGAAGCCGATCACGTCACCGGCGGCCATGATCCCCGGCTGGCTGGTGTGGAATCCCTCGTCCACATCGATCTTGCCCCGCTCGTCGGCCTCCAGGCCGGCGGCCTCGAGGTTCAGTTCGGCGGTGGCCGCGGTGCGGCCGATGCAGTAGAGCGCCTTGTCGACGGTGAGCGGATCGCCTTCCTCGGTCTCGATGCGCACCGCCTGGTCCGGCCGGCCCATCACCGTCACGTCCACCGCTTCGACCTTTTTGATCTGCTCACCCAGCCGGAAGACCATCTGGCGTTTGCGCAGCAGCTTGAGCAGGGTATCGACGATCTCGCGATCGACAAAGGGCAGCAGGGTGTCGTTGCGCTCGAAGAGGGTCACCTGCACGCCGAGGGCGGCGAACATGCTGGCGTATTCCAGCCCGATGATCCCGCCGCCGAGCACGGCCAGGGTTTGGGGCAGCCGGTCGAGGTTGAGGATGTCGTCGCTGTCCAGGACCAGCCTTCGGTCGAAGGGGATCGTCGGGTCGTGGCGGGGCACGGTGCCGGTGGCCACGAGGATGATGTCGGCGGTGTACTCGGTGTCGGCGCACTCGATGTCACCCACCACAACGGAGCTCGGCCCGGAAAACCGCGCCGACCCGTAGATGATCTCCACCCCGTTCTTGGTCAGGTAGTTTTCCTTGACATTGATTTCGTGCTTGATCACCTTGTGCACGTGGCGGTAGAGATCGCTCACGCCGATCTCGTGCCGGTCCAGCGACCACTTGCCGTAGACGTCGTGCATACGGAAGCCGGTGAGGTGCAGGATCGCCTCGCGCAGGGTCTTGCTGGGGATCGTACCGGTGTGTGTGCAAACGCCGCCGAGCACCGAGCGGCGCTCCACCACCATCACCCGGCGCTTGAGCTTGGCCGCCTGCAGCGCGGCGCGCTGGCCCGCCGGGCCGGAACCGATGACGATCAGGTCGTAGTGGCGTTCGCTGGTGGTCACGGTGCGGCCGGCCTCCATCCGATGACGTTGAATGCGGGATCGAGGTCAGTCTACCGGGGCACCGGCGGCGATGCAAGGGCCCCGGATCGACCGCAGTGCCATTGCCGAAATGCGGGGCGTTGGTTATATATAGAGGAAATGGTTTCCTCGTCGGAACGGCCCGGCTGGTACAGCATGGAGGGCGGCAGATGCATCGAACGGCATTGTTCTTCACCCTCATCCTTCTGTTTTCCTCACTCTCCCCGGCCGGCGTGATCCGTGTCCCCGATGATCAGCCGGCGATCCAGAACGCTATCGATGCCGCTGAACACGGTGACGAGGTCGTGGTGGCTGACGGTGTCTACACCGGGCACGGCAACCGTGAGATTGACTTCCTGGGCAAGGCGATCACCGTCCGCTCGGCCAGCGGGCCGGCCAACTGCATCATCGACTGCCAGTCCGATCCGTACGGTGAGCGATACCGGGGCGTTCTCTTTACCTCCGGTGAGGGCCGTGACTCGGTGCTGCGCGGCTTCACCATCCGCAACGGGCTGGCCCCCCGGGGCGGCGCCATCTATTGCGAGAACGCCTCGCCGGTGATCGAGGGGAACGTGATCACCGATAACGGGGCCTCCTGGCCCAGCGGTTCGGTCTCCGGCGGCGGGATCTGCGCCGTGGGCGGGGCGCCGCTGATCACCGGCAGCATCATCAGCCACAACACGGCCGGGGCGGTGATCGACGACTGGAACAACGGTTCGGGCGGCGGCATCGCCTGCATCGATTCCGCGGCCCGCATCGAGAACTGCCTGATCGTCGGCAACTTCGCCAGCGGCTGGACCGCGGGCAGCGGCGGGGGGATGAAGATCAGCGGCGGCGGCCCGGTGATCAGGGGCTGCACCTTCTCCGGCAACAGCGCTTTCGGCGGCCATTACCTCGGAGACGGCGGGGCAATCTACGCTTACGGCGGGCCCTACGGGTTCACCGTGGAGAACTCGATCTTCTGGCACGACGAGGCGATCGGCGAAGGGCCGGAGATCGCCCTTCGCGACGCCTTCATGGCCATCGCCTGGTGCGCCGTGGAGGGTGGCGAGGATGCCATGTTCCTCGATACCAGTATCCTCGACTGGGGCCCGGGGATGATCGACGCCGACCCGTTGTTCAGCGAAGGGCTGCTCGGTGAGTACTGCCTCTCCCAGGTCGCCGCCGGCCAGTCGCAAGACAGCCCCTGCGTTGATACCGGTGACCCGGAGGCGCCGGTGCCCGAAGGGACCACGCGCACCGATCAGGTGCAGGATATCGGCGTCCTCGATATCGGCTTCCACTACCCCCTGCCTTTGGGGGACCTGGTGCCGCCGGAAACCGTGATCCTCTCGGGCCCGAATGGGGCAGAGGACAGCCCGGTCTGCACGTTCACCTTCACCGGTGTCGATTTCAACGATCCGCCCGAGACGCTGGTCTACTCCTGGCGTCTGGACGAAGGCGACTGGAGCCCGTTCGACGCTCGCCCGCGGGCCACGATCACCGATCCGGGGGATGGGGAGCACACGTTCAGGGTTCGTGCCCGGGATTCGACCGGGCTCATCGACCCCACGCCGGCGGAGCGGGCGTTCCAGTGGACAGCGTGGTCACCGCCCAGCGGCTGGGCCCGCACCGTGGCCGGCCCCGGC
>Ga0180436_10001611_pt1 | contig 21870 bp, 14 predicted proteins | sample SS_ome_2_FD_132434 | JGI IMG/M metagenome (GOLD analysis project Ga0180436, IMG submission 132434) | Hypersaline lake sediment archaeal communities from the Salton Sea, California, USA - SS_3_S_2 metaG | ecosystem: Environmental > Aquatic > Non-marine Saline and Alkaline > Hypersaline >... | reverse complement strand
CCCAGGAAAACCTGATCGAGCCTGGGGTCCTTTTAAAAAAATTTATGCCGGCAAAGCATCCTTTGCTGGCAGAGCTTTCGGGAATATATTCCAGGTATACCCGGGTATTAGAGGAAAAAGAAAAATATAATTATGGGATGCTTCTTTTAAAAACAGCAAAGCTCTTAAAGAAGGATGTCCGTCTGAGGCAGAATATCAGGGAAAGATTCAAATATATAATCATAGATGAGTTCCAGGAGACCAATTCTGCCCAGAACAGGATAATATCGGGTATATCGAATAATAATTGCATATTTTTTGGTAATGATGACCAGGCCATATATGGATTCAGAGGATCAGTAACTGATAACTTTAAGCAGCTTTATAGGAAGCTTGAACCTCAAAAAAAGATATTAATGCTTAATAAGAATTACAGGAATAGTGCTGATATAATCAAGCTCTCCAGTGATTTTATGGGACAGGATGACAGCATGATCCCCAAGGAAAATATACCGAATAAAGATACTGGCGAAAGTGGAGAGATATGGATAAGAAGCTTTCCTACTGCTATGGAGGAGACAGGAAAAATCTGCCATAAGATACTGGAATTAAATAAAAACCATGAAGTCAGGCTGGAAGATATTGCTATACTGGTAAAGGGACTGGGGTATGAGACCCACCTTGTAGAAGAAGCCCTGTCCGGAAGCGGAATACCTTTTATAAGGAGAAGTTCCAGGAGTCTTATGGATAATAGGCATGTATCATATATTATTGATTTCCTGAAGCTGGTATCTGTCCTTAATAAAAATGGAATTAGTAAAAATTCCGTGGAATCAGGCGGCATTCCGCTAAAGGCACTCCTGGAAAATATACTTCTTTCTGATGCAGTAAGCATCGATCCATTATTCCTTGGAAAGCTTAAATCAGCATACTCTAGAAAAGGAAAATCTGAGACCCTGAATTTCTGGTCATATATATTGGACTATACCGGTGATGATAAAGATGATGATAGGGAAAATGGATTCAGGGAAAGCCTGTCAAAAGTTATAAAAAGGATCAGCTATTATTCGGATATTGCCAGCAGGGACATACTGGACTTTCTGATGGATTTTTTGGATGATCCCCTGGTAGGCCTTTTCAAATTCCTTAGAACCGATAATAGCCAGGAAGCATTAAGGCAGGCTGTTTCTATAAGTACAGGGGATTATCTTAAAAGTGTGATGGAATATGTTAAAGGTTCAGGAAATACCGATTTGGATGCCTATCTTGATTTTATTCAAAATCTTGAGACCAATCAGTTCCTGGAGGAAGTGGAGGAGAGCATAGAAGAGCAGGTGCAGCCGGGAATGGTAAATATCATGAGTTTTCACCAGTGCAAGGGCCTGGAATTCGAGGCTGTATTTATCCCGTTTATGAACAGTAATTACCTGCCATCGAAATTTAAAAACCAGCAGGTCTTTGATATACAATTCTTCAGGAATCTTGCTGAAGGAAAAAAACTTGATCCGGTCCAGCTCCAGAAAGAGCATATGGCGGGCGAGATAAGGCTATTCTATAATGGCCTCACCAGGGCTAAAAATTACCTGTATGTAACATGCTGTAAAAGCAGGTCAAGTTCAGTATTCTTTGATAAGCTTAAGGATTGCCGGGATAAGCTGGAAGAAAAAAGATCCAGGTCCCCTGAGCCGAAAATTGGTACCAGGAGCAGTGACAGCCGCTGGATGCTTAAGAAAAAAGCCCTGGCAGCTTTCTGCCGCCAGGAAATGGGACGGAAAACTGACCCAAAGCGCGTTATTGGATTATTAAAAGAACTTGACTGTTCCTACCCTCCAGATATGTGGTGGAGCCATAATAGAGTTACAGAGAATAAGAACAGTCCCCTGGAAAAGGTCAGGCGCTCATATTCTGCAACCAGACTTAATACATACAGGGATTGCCCCTTTAAATACAAGATACAGTATTATTTCGGCATAGCCGGGGAAGAAAGCATCAACCTTATTGTCGGAAATGCTTATCATGAGATACTTCAGAGATTTTTTGAAGAAGACCGGCATGATATCAGCTGGGAAAGGCTGAAGAATATTGTCAAAAAAGTCCTGGAAGAAAAAGAACTGGGATTTCCCTCAATGAAAAGGCAGTTGATAAATAAGGCCTTTTCTGACTTTGAACGGTACCATGGCAAGCATCTTCCGGGTGAGCCTTCTTCCTCGAGGATGGAGACTGATTTCAAATTTGACATCGAGGGAGATCTTATGAGGGGGCGCATAGACCAGATAAACTTTGGGGCTGACGGAAGCATGGAGCTTGTGGACTTTAAATCGGGTCCTGTCAGGTATAATGAGCGGGACCTGGAGGATGAGATACAATTAAAGATCTACCGCCTGGCTATGGAAAAAGACAGCAGCCTGCAAAAGATGAAGATCCCTGATATAAAGATGAAATATCTTAGCCTGGGATCAGAGAAAAAGGCAGAGTATTTTCTTCCCGAAGAATATTATGATCAGGAAGAGCTGATAGCAAGGCTTAAGGAAATAATATCCGGGATAAAAAGTGAAGAGTTCAGGGCAGAACCCGTCGGCTACAATACATGCAGCTATTGTGATTTTAAAATAGTATGCCCTAAATTCTATGGTAAATATGATTGAAGCTACAAGACAACAGACAGATGTCATAGAGAGCAAAGCGCCTCTAAAAAGGGTAATAGCATGTGCCGGTTCCGGAAAGACCTGGGTGCTTACCCAGAGCATAGTCCGCGCCCTGGAGGAGGGATGGTGCCGTCCTGATGAGATCCTGGCCCTTACCTTTACTATAAATGCAGCCGAGAATATGAGGAGAAGGATAGGGAAGCTCCTGGGAAGTAGAGACCTGGATCTTGATATATATACATTCAATTCATTCGGAAATGAGATCATCTACCAGAACAGCTATGAGCTGGGACTGGGGAAGGATTTCCAGCTGATTACCAGCAGCCAGTCCTGGCAGATATTATATGAGGTATTCGGCGGATCAGACCTGTCTGGAGTAGATATAGGCAAGAATACCGGGAAATTCGTACAGGACCTGCTTTCCTTTATTGAGGATGTAAAAAATAACCTTATATCAGTAAGGGAACTGGAAGAATACCTGGAAAAAAGCCAGGACATCCTTGATAGCTATAAAAGCAGGGCACTCAGGAAGCAGGAAGAAGAGATAAACACTGCTGCAGCAGAGCTGTTTGAAGTCTACAAAAGATATGAAGGCATAAAAGCAGCCAGGAATATGATAGATTATTCAGACCAGGTATTTTTGCCATATAAACTGCTCAGCCAGCGGAAAGCATTAAGGGAAAAATACAGCCAGAAATACAAGTATATACTTATTGATGAGTTCCAGGACACTAATGTAGCCCAGGCCAGGTTTCTCACCCTGCTTTATAAAAAAGGCCATAACAGGATGATGATAGTTGGGGATGATGATCAGGGTATCTATTCTTTCCGTGGAGCCTGTGTCAATAATATCCTTGATTTTGAGAATTGGGAGTGCTTTGAAGGCGAGAAGGTAAGCGACCATTTTCTTTCTGTCAATTTCAGGTCAGGACCCAGGATAATCGACTCTACCCACTGTGTGATAAGAAAAAATGAGAAGCGCTTTGAAAAAAAAGTTACCGCCGGAGATGAAAGCAGGGAGTCAAGAGTATTTTTTAATTTGGATCAGACCCTGGATGATGAAGCGGGATCAATAGCCTCCTATATCAGAAACCTCATTTATGACAAAGGCCTGAAACCGGGCGATATTGCCGTGATCTCAAGGGTGAAAAAATTCGCCAGGATAGGCGAAGCACTTAAAAATGCCGGCATCAGGTATGAGCTTATAGGAAATTCTAATTTTAATCATGAGCCGGATATACTTTTTATGATCTCCTGGCTTAAATTAATAGAAGATATCGGCGATGAGATATCTATGATGTATCTTTTAAAGTCAGACAGGTACCGCTTAGGGGATAGGGATATATTCTTTCTTAAAAATGATGGAGAGAGCGGTAAGAGGATAGACCTTATAGGCGGCATAATGGACTATAGCCGGAATCCATATTTAAGCAGTACTGCAAAAAAAAGGCTGACATCTTTTAAGGAAAGCCTGGTCCTTTATATGCAAAAATCCGGGGTGCTGGACCTTAAGGAGCTCATAAGCCTTATCTTTGAGGAATCCGGGCTTTCCCATGAGCTCAGGTCAGGTTTCGGGCGGAGCTATAAGTCAAGGATGAGGAATGTTGAGAGCCTTATAAGGATAGCAGCTGATTTTAAGAAAAGTGCATGCAGCCCGGGAAATGCTGACTTTATAACCTATATTAAGGATGTGGCCAGGACAGACCAGGATGACCCGGATACCCTGGAAATAACCAGGGATAATACGGTAAAGCTTATGAGTATCCATGCAGCCAAGGGACTTGAATTCGAGGCAGTTATAATCCCCATGCTGTGGAAAAATCAATATCTGGGAAAATCCGGCTCAAGCTCCCGCTTTTCCATCCCCTCATATTTAAAAAAAGACAGCCCTGTCTGGCAGGATAAACCCGGCTTTTCCAGCGCTTCAAGATTTAATGATGCCCTGAAGCAGCAAAAAACCGAGGAAGAAAGAAGGATCTTTTATGTTGCCTGCAGCAGGGCTAAAAGCATACTCCTTCTATCGCACAGCCGCTATGAGAGCCGGGAAGACCTGGAAGGAGGGGGAAAGAAACCCAGGGAGACAGTCCCCTTCTTCGATGACCTGGTAAAGGGAAGCCGCCATATCATCCCCCTTGATAAAGAAGCAGCAGATTATCTTAGCGGCATTGATGAAAGCTATCCGGGCAGCAGCATGATAGATGGAAAATATTTTAATGGCACTACCGGTAAACCAGGCAGGCTGGCAGTAAGAAGGAAGACATATGACTGGAAAAAGATAGAAGATAATTTAGCCGGGGCATTAGGCATACTATCCCGGGATAAGAGGAAAATATCCCCCGATCTTGGCAATTTTCTGGGACCTGGCATTAGCAGCAGTGAAATAGAAGAAATGCTGGCAGAACCTGTAAGAAAAACAGTAAAAGCATTAAACATACAAAGACATAGGAAGTCCAGGACCATCTTTTCGCTTACACCGCTTCTGGACTATCTGGATTGTCCGGCTATGTATAGGTGGCGCTATGAATATTCCATACCTGACCGCCGCAATCTTGCCATGGAAATAGGGGAAAAGGTGCACAAATATATTGAGAATATTACCCGCCTGCAGCACGGCATAGGCTCGCTGGATAAGGCAAGGCTTTTAAATAATTCAGGCAAAGATATTAAACCTTATATTGAAGCTTTTCTGGAAAGCAGACTGGCAGATATTGTACCGGGCAAACCGGAAAAGATGTTTCTGGAAAGGCTCTTTTATTATAGGTCAGGCAAAAGCTTTATTACCGGCAAGCTGGACCGGGTAGATATAACCAGGCCGGGAGCAGAAATTGTAGACTATAAGACAGGGACCATCAACAGCAATAGTCTTCCGGAAAGATATAGGCTGCAGCTTTCCACCTATATGGCTGCTGTATCCGGGATAACAGGCATTCCGCTGGAATCTGCCAGGGGAAGCATGATCTTTTTAGGCGACGGCAAAATAATATCCATTCAGGGCAATGAATATCAGATAAAGCAAGACATGGAAATGCTTGCTGGTGCCATAAATAGTATAAACAAAGGATACTTTGAGCCAGCGGAGACAAAAGACTGCAGGAAGTACTGTCCCTACAAGAACCTGTGTAAATAAAGCTTAAGCCCCTAAGACAGGCTATTGGACTTTTGTGCACCAGTGAGAGAACTCATCGATCTTATTCTTGACCACATCGAAATAAAGACCCTGGAGTCTTTTGGTCACCGGTCCCATATCGCCAGTTCCCACTTTTCTCTTATCAACTGAACCAATAGGGGATATCTGGGCACCGGTACCGCAGAAGAATAGTTCATCAGCCACATAGAGCTCGGTACGGTCAATTAGCCTTTCTTCCGTTTCTATTCCTTCCATCTTCCGGGCCAGCTCGATCACTGTATTCCTGGTTATCCCTTCTAGTATATCATTGGTTACAGGAGGGGTTACAAGTTTGCCATTCCGCACCATGAAAAGATTCATGGCGCTGCCTTCACTCACATGCCTGCCGTCCATGGATAGGACAAGAGCTTCATCGTACCCGTTTTGTATGGCCTCAGTCTTCTGGAGGGCGGCATTGACATATGATCCCGAGATCTTGGCCCTGGGAGGTATGGCATTATCCGGTACCCTGTCCCAGGAAGATATGCATACATCAATAGCCTTATTGGTATCCAGGTACATGCCCAGAGGTATGGAATATATAAAAAGATCCTGTTCATTTCCTGTAAGCTTGGGACCGATATTCAGTCCGCTATTATAAGCAAAAGGCCTGACATATGAATCTTCGGTATAGCCTTCTTTCCTTAGAAGTCCGAGGGTTGTATTACAGAGCTCTTCTACGGAATATTTGACCTCTATCATTATTATTTTAGAATTCGATATCAGCCTTTCATAATGCTCCTGCATCCTGAATATATAATTTGTCTTTGTATCTTCGTCCCAGTAACTCCTGATGCCTTCAAAAACACCGGTTCCGTACTGGAGCGTATTGGTCCTGATATCTACCTTTGCTTCATCGATGGGTACGATCTTACCCTGGAAAAATGCAAATCCGGGATGAGCCATATCGTCCTTTCATAAGTGATGCTAAAATAATATTTTCATGATTTTAAAATTTTTTTGGCAAAAAGAAAACCCCGGGTTATCTTTTACCTTAACTCACGTCTTAGGCTACTCAACATCCTGGGGTCTCTTCCTTAAAACTTTTCTAAGGTCTTTCTAAGCTGAAGCCATACTTTTTACTCATTTTCATGAGTCCTTTTCAGGCTCTTCCTAAAAAGTTACCTCCTGTTTTAAGGTAAAATAACTATATCAAAAATGGAAAGCATTGTCAAATTTTATCCGTATTTTCTGTTAAATATTATATGGCTTTCAGGAAATATGCGATGTTGTGGTAGAATAATCTTATAATTAAATCCTTATGGGATAACCGGGAGGAAAAATGACAGAAAAAAGAGTATTTACTGCAGAACAGGCCAGAGACATCGGCGAGAAGCTGGGTATTGACTGGTCAAAATTTGATGTAGAACAATTCAGGACAGGGATGGATGTAGAGCTTGAGCATGGGAAAGTTGATCCCCATACCAATGTATCCGATGATGACCCCCTTACCACCGGTAAAATTGCCCTGGCCCACCTAAATGAGTTTCCTGATTACTATACCAGGCTGACAGAGATGGAGGAAGAGGCGGAAAAGTTCTGGGGGATAGAAGACTAGGCATCCTGCTAGAAGCAATAAATAAAGACCATATATGGTACAAGGATCAAAAAAGATAGCTATAGTAACAGATTCTGTAGCAAATATCCCTGCAAGGCTGGCAGAAAAATATGATATAAGGGTAGTTCCGCTCTATGTAAATGTGGACGGAGTATCATATAAAGAGGATTTAGAGATAAGTCCCCAGAAGATATTTGATTCCCTGCTGTCAGGAAGCCAGGTAAAGTCTTCCACGCCTACCATCAAAGACTTTATGGATACCTATAAAGATATCCAGGAAGACCAAAATCCTGATATCATATATTCCATTCACCTGAGCTCGATTCTATCAGGAACTATTAATTCCGCCAGCGCTGCGGCAAAGTCCTTGAAAGACTTGAATATAGAGATAATAGATTCCAGGATGGCAGCAATAGGTGAAGGTTTTATTGCCCTGGCAGCAGCGGCTGCAGCAAAAAGAGGAGATAGTCCGGAGCAGATAGAAAGTCTTTTAGAAGATATAAGGGGGCAAAGCTATTTTTATGCCACCTTTGACAATTTTGAATATGTTGTAAAAGGGGGAAGGGCGCCTTTTTTAGCCGGATTTGTAAAGAAAGTAATGCTTCTTAAAGCAATTATAGGTTTCAATGATGCCGGGAGCCTGGGGCTTAAGAAGTTCTGTATAAATAAGGCAAGCTCCATAAAGACTCTTTTTAACCTGGTAAAAAAAGATATCGTCTCCTCAGGAATGGAAAACTGCCTTATAGGCATATGCTATGGCATTGATGACGGATCAGCTGAAAAGCTAAAAAAGATGGTAGAAGAAGATGATGAAATAAATGCCAGCGATATAGTCATGACCAGGATGACATCAGTAATGGCAGCTCATACAGGTCCCGGCATCTGGGGTATTTCTGCCTGTCCGTCATTTGTCAGCACACTATGATGCTGCCTCCCAGGAGTATGTCCCCATCATAAAAAACTGCAGATTGCCCCGGGGTAACCGAGCTTATCTTTTTTTTAAAGAAAATCCTGGCAGTGCCCTTTTCCCCGATTATTATTCTCGCCTCTACAGCCGGAGAATTATACCTGATCTTTACCTGGGCATTAAACTCACCGGTCGGGGGTGCTCCTTTGATGAAATTTACATCCTTTACCTGTGCATTTTCCTGGAAAAGTTCTGCCTTTTCTCCGGCAATGATGATATTTTCCTCCGGGATTATCTCTTTTACATAAAGGGGCCTGGGATGGCTTATGCCCAATCCTTTCCTCTGCCCTATAGTATAATATGGAAAACCCCTGTGTTCGCCAATTTTCCTGCCTTTAGTATCAAGGATATTGCCGCTGCCTGCTTCTTTTATCCTGTCCTTAAGGAATCCGTGATAGCTTTCGCCGGCTATAAAGCAGATATCCTGGCTTTCATCCTTTTGCTCTAGCTGCGGCAGGAAGTCCCTGGACAATTCCCTGACTTCTTCCTTGGTATGGTTTCCAAGGGGTGTCCTGATGCGTGAAAGCTGGGACTGGTCCAGTTTCCAGAATACATAGCTCTGCTCTTTTGTCCTGTCTTTTCCTTTGCGTACAATATATAAGCCGTCATCACTGGCCTCGACCAGGCAATAATGTCCCGTAGCCATGGATGCGGCTCCCAGGCTTTTCCCGGCATCAATAAGGGCTCCGAATTTTATATATTTATTGCATTCCACGCAGGGATTTGGTGTCCTGCCCTGCATATATTCATCACAAAAGGAAGTGATTATCTTTTTATTAAAATCACTGGAAAGGTCTATAGTAAAATGGGGTATATTTAAAATGCCGCTCACCTTCCTTGCTGAATATACATCAGATGACATCCAGGAGGTTATTCTCTTTTTAGGATGAAGCTCATCATCAGGTACTATCTTCATGGTAATGCCTATAATATCAAGACCCTCATCATGCAGGAGCTTTGCCGTCATTGAGCTGTCCAGGCCTCCGCTCATGGCCACAGCTATCCTATTATTGTTAGCTGCCAGATGATCCCCGGAAGTCATCCCTGATAAATATGAAGACAGCATGGCATGAAATGCGCCCAGGGCTATATTTAGCGAATCTTTTTTCCCGGGAGGAAATATCCCGAGTTCCTTTTCCACATCATCTCCGCATATAGCGGCAGCCTCAAATAGCTTTTTCCCTTTTGCCAGTACTGTCACATAGCTGGAAGCTGCTATTGAATAAGAACATCCAAAAGTCCTGAAACTTATATCAGCTATTTTGCCTTCACGGACCAGGCCATAATACATGACTACAGCTTCTGAGTTGAGGCTGGAATCTTTCCCCTGGCAATTAAAAGAGTCAAGGATGCCCGTATTACAGGGCTTTTTAAAGTGCCTTCTTAGTCTGGGATTTGATCTATCCATATATATAAAGTGTTTTGTTTGGTAAATTATATGATATTAAGTAAAATAAATGTAGACGGTCTACTTAATATTTGATATGGGTTTTTAAGGAGCAGTTTTGGACCATAGATTCAGTACAGAGATCACCCCGGCAGACAGGTTTTACTATAACCGGCTCTTTTATGATTATATTTTTAACTATGACTTGCTTAAAAGCTATTTTACCCATGACCACAGGAGCACTGCAGGACTTAGGGAACGAATGGGGGAAATAAAGAAGAATTATGATGATAGCTACAGAGAGAAAATAGTTCCCATAGTGGAAGAGATGAATCTTAAGCTGGGAGCCGGAAAAAAGACATTGGAGAATATTGGAAGGCTTTCAAAAAAAGAAACAGCCATAGTTATAGGGGGACAGCAGCCGGGTCTTTTTACCGGCCCTATTTTTATTATCTATAAGATAATAACAGTCTTAAAGCTAAGCCACTATATACAGGAAAAAACCGGAAACCCGGTAATCCCCTGTTTCTGGAATGCTTCAGATGACAGCAGCCTGGACCAGGCTGACCGCCTGGGAATACCGGGCAATCAGCTTAATATGGTAAAGCTTGATACTTCAGCCGTAAATAAGAGCTCCAGGCTCTCAAATATAAGCCTGGGCCGTGATTTATATCTTGATATCATTAAAAACATAGAGGCGCTGATGCCCGGCAGGGGACTGGACCATGAAGCCCGGGCTATGCTAGAAAGCAGCCTTGAGCAGCAAGCTGCTTTACATAGCCAGGGGAAAATAGGCCTGGCAGGGCTATTTTCCAGGATCATCCTCAAACTCTTTTCTGGATGGGGGATTGTCATAATAGATCCCGCAGATGTCAGCTTCAAAGAGCTGGGAAGCGATTTCCTAAAATGGGATATAAGAAACCATGAAAAGATAAGTAAGAGTATCCGGGAAAAAGGGGAAATGCTGAAGGAAGCAGGATATCATGCCCAGTTAGAGCCTAATAAAGATGTGCTTGATTTTTTCATAAACATAAATGATGCCAGGACAAAGATACAAATAAATCCCGGGGGAAGATTTATCCTTGGCGGCAAAGAAAGCCCGGCAGGCGAAATACTGGCAGCAGCAAATAGCGACCCCGCATCTGTCAGCTGGAATGTAGCATTGAGGCCATTGATCCAGGATACCATATTCCCCGTGGCGGCTACTGTGTGCGGGCCGGGTGAAGTAAGCTATTTTGCCCAGCTTGGGGGAATCTACGATATGAAAGGTGTCAGCATGCCTGTCATATATCCCAGGTTTTCTGCAACTATAATAGAGCCCGGGACATCACGGTCAATGAAAAAGACGGAAATAAGCACGCACACCCTTGCCCTCGACAAGCAGGATGCGGAAAAGATGCTTTTGAAGAATAATACAATAGCTGACCCAGAGGAGATCATTAGCGGCCTGGAAGCAGAAATAATTTCAAGCATAAAGGGTGCTGAGGAAAAAATTATAAAAGCCGGCAATGATCCAGGAAGTGCATTTGACCGTATAAAAAGGAATCTCGGTAATGAGGTCAAAGTGCTGTCAAAGAAACTTTTCTCAGCATTAAAAAAGCAAAACCAGCTGCTGGTAAAGAGCATAGATGATATATACGGGGACCTTCTTCCAGAGGGAAACCTGCAGGAAAGAAAGATAAATATTTTTTATTATATAAGCAAGTATGGCAGCAGAATAATAAACACCCTTTATGATGCATATATGCCTTCCGAAAAGGGACATGTTTTTATTTACCTTGAAAGGAAAGAAAAAGATGAAGCAGGATAATAAGATAGATGTGATAGCATTCAGCCCCCATCCGGATGATGCTGAAATGGGATGCGGCGGGCTTTTGCTCAAGCTTAAGGATAAGGGGGGATACAGGACAGGCATAATAGACCTTACCAGGGCTGAGCTGTCTACCAATGGTGATCTTGAGACCCGGAAGGCTGAAACGGAAGAAGCCTCCAGGATACTAAAGCTTGATATTCGGAAAAACCTGGACCTGGAGGATGCAAATATAGTAAATGATAAGGAAAGCCGCATAAAAATAATTGAAGCAGTCCGCAAATACAGGCCGGAAATGGCCCTTATTCCTTATCATTCAGACAGGCATCCCGACCATGAGAACTCATATAAGCTTCTAAAAGATGCCCTGTTTATCTCAGGACTGGAAAAATTTAATACCGGTGCCGGCTATCACAGGCCCCAGGTCATACTTAGCTATATGCTTCATAATGAGTTTAAGCCCAGTTTTGTTGTGGATATCTCTGAATATTATGAAAGAAAACTTAAAGCTGTAGGCGCCTACAAGTCACAGTTTTATAATAATGATACCAGGAAAGTGATGACCTATATAGCTTCAAAGCACTTCTATGAGATCATAAACAGCAGGCATCAATGCATGGGTTTGAAGATAAATTCCCAGTATGGCGAGCCGTATCATATGGAGGGAAGTATCAAGATAGATGATCCCATAAAGTTTTTTGATTATCTGAAAATACAGTCCTGACAGGAGGAAAATAAGATCATGAAAATAGGAATTACTTGCTATCCTACTTATGGCGGCAGCGGGGTTGTGGCTACAGAGCTTGGAATTGGGCTGGCCAAAAGGGGGCATTGCGTGCATTTTATAAGCTATGAGATGCCGTTCAGGCTGGACCGATATTATAAAAATATATGCTTCCATGAAGTGGAGATGCTGGAATACCCTTTGTTTAAATATCCCCCTTACAGCCTTTCGCTGAGCGTAAAGATGGCCGAGATAGTAAAGGCTGAAGATCTTGATATACTGCATGTCCATTATGCCATGCCCCATGCAGCTTCTGCCTACCTGGCAAAGCAGATCGTGGGGAGTGATAGGATAAAGATCGTTACTACGCTTCACGGAACAGACATAACCCTGGTGGGAAATCACAGGTCTTTTCATGCCATAACCACATTCAGCATCGAGCAGAGCGATGGGGTGACCTGCGTATCCCAGTACCTGAAAAAGACTACATTTGAGACTTTTGATATCTGCCGGGATATGGAGGTCATCTATAATTTCGTGGATACCAGTGTATATAAAAGAAACGGCAGCCGCATCAATACCGGCCTTGTGGAAGAAGGGGAAAAAGTGATATCCCATATATCAAATTTCCGACCCGTAAAGAAGATAAGCAGCATAATAAAAGTATTCTGCAATATAAGCAAAAAAGTAAAAAGCAAGCTCCTTCTGGCAGGGGATGGGCCTGAGATGTCCAGGATAAGGAATATGGTGAGTAGATTGGAATTGGATGAAAAAGTGATATTTTTGGGCCGCCAGGAAGATGTCATCCCTCTTCTAAATATAAGCGATCTTTATATGCTCCCATCAAGGAGCGAAAGCTTTGGGCTGTCAGCCCTGGAAGCAATGAGCTGCGGAGTTCCGGTAATAGGGACTTCTGAAGGGGGACTCAGGGAAGTGGTGGAAGACGGGATCAGCGGTTATATTTGTGATCCCAATGATATAGGCCAGATGAGCAAAGCTGCTATCTCTATACTGACTGGAAAGAAGAAGAGCGCAGATATGTCCGGCGCTGCCAGGAAAAGGGCCATGGACTTTGACAGCAGCCTGGTGATAGACAAATATGTGGATTATTATAAAAAAGTATTGAATAGCTAGGAATCAGAATATTCCATGACCTGGCTAAAAAAAATCATTCTGTGGGTATAAGTCCTGTTCTCCGGCAGGCGCCCGGAATAGACAGTAAATGAATGGTAAAAGTACTTTTAAAAAATTATCCCGATAAGTATTACAAAAATCCTTATATAATGATTAATCTTCATTGACGGTACAGTGAAAAATAAATATAATTCATGTAATAATGTCCAAAATAATATTAACATATCAAGGGAGCTAGAATGGCAAGAAAAATCACCAAGATCGCAGTATTCATGTTGGTACTGGCGCTTATGCTTAGCTTTGCAGGTGCACTGGCAGCACAGCCTGATACATATGAGCTTACTTCACAGGACAAGGTAATACTGACCCAGCCGTCAGTCTGTTTCATAACCTCATATTTCTGGGGATATGTCCTTGACCCATGGGAGAATACCTGGAGCGCACCCTATTACTGGGCTTTTGTAGGAACAGGTTTTTGCGTTAATCCTGATACGGGACATATCGTTACAGCCGGTCATATGGTAGAGATAAGCGCAGCCGATTTTAAGTATGACCTCATCTATACATATCTTATAGATACCTATGGCAGCGGACTGGACAGCTGGACTGATGATGACTGGAACTGGGCCTATGAGAATATAAAGGTAGAAGGCTATGATGGCGGCGATTATGATATGGAAGTATATGTGCAGTTTAATACTGCTAATGCCGGCATACCTGATGATCCCAGCAATGTTGATACTTTTATCAGGGCAGAGCTTATCGACTTTTCCGGATGGGAGCAGAGAGACATCGCACTTTTAAGGATACAGCCCCAGACAGGAAGAGCCCTGTCTTCAGTAATAGTGGGAGATTCTTCTACGGTTGAGATACAGGACCAGCTGACAATAATAGGATATCCCTGGACATCTGATATAGGACAGAATAATGTCCTAAATCCTACCATTACCAGCGGCAACCTTAGCGGCAAGATCATGCTTGCAGGTACTGAAGTAATGCAGATCCAGGGTTCAGCCAGGGAAGGTAATAGCGGTGGGCCCGTACTCAACCAGGATGGTCTGGTAGTGGGTATTCTTACTATGGGTACCGATTATTCAAATAATTATTTGAGGCCGTCTAATGATGTAAAAGAGATGCTGAGCAGGAATGGCGTTACCAATACGCTGGGAATGGTAGACGAAGAATTCAAGCAGGGATTGGTAAATTACCGGCTAAAACACTATAACAAGGCAATCGAGCATTTTAATGCTGTTCTAAACCTTAACCAGAGACACCTGCAGGCACAGGAATACAGGTCAAAATCACAGGAAGCAATAAACAGGGGAGAGGATATCCCCATAGAAGAAGAAGCAGCAGTGACTATAGTTGATCCGGAGCCGGCTGACGGCGATGGCTCAGCGGCAGAGACCGTTTCAAGCGAAACCGATACAACAGCGGTAGGGGAAGAAGACTCTGGCTTAATGGGCCTGGGCATAGCCATAATAATCGTATTATTTGTGGTAGTGCCGCTGGTAGTTATAGTACTAATAGTGGTAATAATTATTCTGGTAGTAAGGCGGAAGAAAAAAGCCCCTGCTGCTGCTGAAGCAGCTGCAGCGCCGCCGCAGGCACAGGCAGAGCCAAAGAAAGAAACCAAGAAGCCAGAAGCTGATGGGAGTTTCTGTCCAAACTGCGGAGCTGAAGTAAAACCGGGAGCCAAATTCTGCAGCAGCTGCGGAAACAAGATGGAATAATGATTCAAGTAAGTTAAATAATAGTCCTCAAAGAGGATAATAGTATTGTAAATAAGTGGGGCGCGGAGCTAGATCCGTTGCCTCATTTATTTTAGATTAGGAGAAAAATCGTGGAAGGAATAGGATTTATAGGTACCGGCATTATGGGAAAGCCTATGGTAAAAAATCTCATGAAGTCCGGCTATCAGCTAAATATTTTTGCCCGGCATCCGGAGAAGGTAAAAGACCTTAAGGAGGAGGGTGCCAGGATCTTTGACGCCATTAAAAGGATGTCTGCTGAAAGTAAGGTCATCATAACCATGCTTCCTGATTCTCCTGACAGCATGGAGGTCATTACAGGTATGGATGGAATAATAAGCGGTGCCCGTGAAGGGACCCTGGTTATTGATATGAGTTCTATCGACCCCATGGCTTCCATAAAAATAGGTAATATGCTTAAAGAGCAAAAAATCGCATTTATGGATGCTCCGGTATCGGGCGGGGAAGAAGGAGCCATAAAGGGAGAACTGGCGATAATGGCTGGAGGTAGCGAGGCGGATTTTAAGCGGGCTGAACCCCTATTTAAGATAATGGGAAAATCATATATCCTGACCGGTAAAGTAGGTGCAGGCAATTTTGCCAAACTGGCAAACCAGATAATAGTTGCCCTTAATATTGCAGCAATGAGTGAAGCTTTTGTGCTTGCGGGCAAAGCAGGGCTTTCCCCGGAAATAGTCTATGATGCCATAAAGAACGGACTTGCCGGAAGCAATGTCCTGGACAGCAAGGCGCCCAGGCTGTTCAGCGGCGATTTTGATCCAGGATTCAAGATCGCTCTTCACCATAAGGATATTAAGAATGCCTTAAGTGCTGCAGATTCCCTGGGAGTCCCCCTGCCCCTGACTTCCCTTATGTCAGAAATTTTTAAGTCGCTAAAAACTTCAGGTTATTCCGGTTCTGATCACGGGGCAATAATCAAGTTCTTTGAAAAAATATCAGAAGAGAATAGCCGTTAAAAAAATAGCCTACTATAATTGTCTTACAATATCATCTGTGATATTATAAGGAATCGGAAATTATGGGGAATAAGAGATGGGAAAAATAGGAGACGCGAATAATACATATTCCAGTAGAGTCAGGAGTACCGGATCTGGTAGTCGCACGATTACCGGCTCCATTGTCGTGGTCCTTATTATTTCACTATCTGTCCTAGTAGTGGGCATTATATCCTAGATTCAGGATATTTTCTTTTTCCTTAATCCTTTTTAGCAAAATCCTGAAATCTTAATCAAAAGCCCTTTGTTTGGCATATGCATTATTATGTTTATATATTTTTAAAGAGGAGGAGATTTGAGAAGCGATAAGATGAAAAAAGGAGCAGAGAGGCTCCCTCACAGGTCAATATTTAAGTCCCTGGGCTTTACTGACAGGGAAATAGAAAGGCCCATTATTGGAGTTGTAAACTCTTTTAATGAATTGATACCCGGTCATATGCACCTTAACAGCATAACATCAGCTGTAAAATCAGGTATTATGTCAGCCGGAGGTACGCCGCAGGAATTCTGCACTATTGGAGTCTGTGACGGGGTGGCCATGAATCATGAAGGTATGAAGTATTCCCTGGCTACCAGGGAGATAATCGCTGACAGCATAGAAGCGGTGGCTATGGCCCATCCTTTTGACGGCCTGGTCCTGGTACCTTGCTGTGACAAGATCGTACCCGGGATGATAATGGCAGCCCTGAGGCTGAATATCCCTGCACTGGTAATAAGCGGAGGCCCCATGATCGCGGGTAAGTTCAGGGGCGAAGATATAGACTATAGCACCTGCTATGAAGCTATAGGGAGGTATAAGAAAGGCAAGCTCGATGATGATGATATGAAGGAAATAGAAGATGAAGCCTGTCCCACATGCGGAAGCTGTGCCGGCATGTTTACAGCCAATTCCATGAATTGCCTGTCTGAGGCCATAGGGATAGCCCTTCCCGGAAACGGGACTATTCCAGCAGTATATTCCAAGAGGCTGAGGCTGGCCAAGGAAGCAGGCTTTAAGATAATGGACCTGGTGGAAGAAGGCATAAGGCCCAGGGATATAATAAATCCTGATTCTATAAGGAATGCTCTGGCTGTGGATATGGCCCTGGGATGCTCCACCAATACAATACTTCACCTACCGGCAATTGCCAATGAGGCAAAAGTGGAGTTTTCCCTGAAGCTGGTAAATGAGGTCAGCAATAAGACTCCCAATCTTTGCAAGCTGAGCCCTGCAGGAAAGCATCATATCCAGGACCTGTATGCAGCAGGAGGAGTGGAAGCGGTTATGAATGAGCTGTATAAAAATGGGCTCATAAACGGAAAAACAATTACAGTAAGCGGAAAAGATACAGCCGGCAATATTGAGTCTGCAGAGATAATGGATAAAGAAGTGATAAGGACTGTCTCAGACCCTTATAATAAAGACGGGGGACTGGCTATTCTCTTCGGTAACCTGGCCCCGGAAGGCTGCGTTGTAAAAAGGTCAGCCGTGGATCCATCAATGTATTCCCATAAGGGAAAGGCCAGGGTTTTTGCCAGCGAGGAAGAATCACTGGAGGCCATAATGGGAGGAAAGATAGAAAAAGGCGATGTAATAGTCATCCGCTACGAGGGCCCTAAGGGGGGACCAGGCATGAGGGAGATGCTGGCGCCTACATCAGCTATTGCCGGAATCGGTATGGACAAGGATGTTGCCCTTATCACTGACGGAAGATTTTCTGGAGCGACCAGGGGAGCATCAATTGGGCATATATCGCCTGAAGCCCAGGCAGGAGGTCCCATAGGACTGGTGCAGGAAGGTGATATGATAGAGATAAATATACAGGAATATTCTATAAAACTACTGGTATCCGATGAGGAAGTGGAGAAAAGGAAAAAGACCTGGAAGGCTCCGGATGTAAAGATAGATCATGGTTACCTGGCCAAATATTCAAAACTGGTGCAGTCTGCTGCCAGGGGAGCTATACTGGAGTAAAATTGTTTTATTAATAATTATTGAAAATGATAAGGATAGTGCTATAATGAAGCACCGCAGAATTGTTATAAAGTTGTTACAATACGGGGAGAGATGATATGGGAAAAATAACAGGCGCACAAATGCTGATCAAATGCTTGAAGAAGGAAGGCGTGGAGGTGATCTTCGGCTATCCTGGAGGTGTGGTAATCCCCATATACGATGCTCTTTTTGACAGCGATATCAGGCATATACTGGTCAGGCACGAACAGGGTGCTGCCCACGCGGCTGACGGCTATGCCCGGGCAACGGGGAAAACCGGTGTTTGCATGGCTACTTCCGGTCCTGGCGCTACCAACCTTATTACCGGCATAGCTAATGCTTATATGGATTCTATTCCTATTGTTGCTATAACAGGACAGGTTGCCAGACCCCTTATTGGGACTGATGGATTCCAGGAAGCTGATATTACCGGAATTACTGCCCCTATTACAAAACATAATTACCTGGTCAATGATCCGGATGAGCTGCCGGTCATCATAAAGGAAGCATTTCATATAGCTTCTACAGGTAGGCCGGGACCAGTACTTATCGATATACCGGTTGACATATCCAAATCAATGATAGATGAAGATAAGAAGGTCCACCTGTCACTGCCAGGATATAAGCCTACTACTAAAGGCAATAAGAAGCAGATAAAGGAAGCTGCTGCCAGGATACTTTCAAGTAAAAAACCGGTTATCTTTGCCGGAGGAGGAGTTATATCCTCAAATGCCAGCAAGGAGCTGGTAAAGCTTGCTAAAACTATAAATGTCCCGGTGATAACATCCCTTACAGGTAAAGGAGCATATCCAGAGTCCGATGAGCTCTCCCTGGGGATGGCCGGAATGCATGGTACCAAATATGCCAATCTGGCATTCACTGAGACCGACCTAATAATCTCGGTAGGCGTCAGGTTTGATGACAGGGTAACAGGAAAGCTTTCTGAATTTGCTAAAGATGCTGCTGTAATCCATATGGACATCGATCCGGCAGAGATCGGTAAAAATGTAAATGCCGATGTACCCATTGTGGGTGATGCCAAAAATGTACTGGCAGAGCTGGAAAAAGCATATAAAGAGCTTAAGGCAAAAAAGAAAGGTTCCGATAAAAGCGGGTGGCTAAAAAGAATAGCCCGGCTAAAGAAAGAAAATCCTTTAAAATATAATGGGAATTCCAGGAAGATCAAGCCGGGTTATGTAATAGAGATGATCGATAAGCTGACAGACGACAATACCATTATTTGCACCGAAGTAGGCCAGAACCAGATGTGGACATCCCAGTTTTACAGATTTAATAAACCCAGGAAGCTAATAACATCTGGGGGCCTGGGAACTATGGGATTCGGCTTTCCCGCATCAATTGGTGCCCAGATCGGTATGCCGGATAATACGGTTATAGATATTGCCGGAGACGGGAGCATACAGATGGTCTCCCAGGAGATGGCTACAGCTACTGTAAACAAGCTGCCGGTAAAGATAATGCTCTTAAATAATGGGTACCTTGGAATGGTAAGGCAGTGGCAGGAGCTTTTCTGGAACAGGAGATATTCCCAGACCTGTGTAAACAACTGTGTAGATTTTGTAAAGCTGGTCGAGGCTTATGGCGGTGTCGGCATCAGGGTAAAGGAAAAGAATGAAGTCGAGGGTGCTATAAAGGAAGCTTTGAGCATAAATAATCTTGTCCTGGTAGATTTCTGGATCGACAGGGAAGAAAATGTCTATCCTATGGTAGCTCCAGGATCACCTATTGATAATATGTTAGATGATGGGCAGGTGTAAGATGAAGCATATAATCTCAGTTCTGGTAGAAAATAAATCAGGAGTCCTGGCCAAGGTAGCCGGGCTTTTCAGCAGGCGGGGTTTTAATATTGACAGCCTGGCAGTAGGCCCCACCGATGATAAGGCCATATCAAGGATAACTATTGTAGTAAATGCTGAAAATCATAGCATAGAGCAGATAACTAAACAGCTCTATAAGCTGATAAATATAATAAAAATACAGGAACTTGACCCGACTAATATTGTTGAAAGGGAATTGGTGCTTATAAAAGTCAATGCAGATTCCAAGACCAGGCCGGAGATCCTGGAGATCGTAAGCATATTCAGGGCCAATATCGTTGATGTCGGCAAGAAGACTCTGATGATCGAGATAACCGGCAGCAATAGGAAGGTCAAGGCCCTGGAGGACCTGCTAAGGCCCTTTGGCATACAGGAGCTTGTCAGGACAGGAAAGATCGCCTGCATGCGGGGCAATAAAGATTAAAAGCCTGTTACCGGGCAGTTTCCTGGGAACCTGCCTGAAAATATAAAAAATATATATAAACGAGAAAGAAGGAAGAGATGGTAAAGAAGTATATCTTGACACCGGGGCCCACCCCCATATCTGAGGAAGTGCTCATAGAGCATGGAAGGAGCCTTATGCATCACAGGTCTCCAGAATTCGGTGAGATCTTCTCAGAAGTTTCGGAAAAGCTGAAAAAACTGTATAAGACAAAAAATGATGTTTTTGTCCTTACTTCATCAGGTTCCGGGGGCATGGAAACTGCCATAACCAATTCCTTCTGTAAAGGCGATAAGGTTCTAGTAGCCAGCATGGGTAATTTTGGCGAAAGATTCAAAAAGATAAGCCAGACATTCGGGCTGGATGTTATAGCTCTGGACTATGAGTGGGGCGATATTGTAGACCCCCAGGACATTAAGAAGCAGCTGGAAGCTGACAGCAGCATTAAAGGTGTTATGGTCCAGTTCAGTGAGACTTCCACCGGAGCCCTGAATGATGTGGAGGCAATAGGGGATATAGTAAAGGATTTTCCTGCAATTCTCATCGTAGATGCCATAAGCGGCCTGGTGGCTTCTGACCTTGAAACTGACAAATGGAACCTTGATATAGTAATAGGCGGTTCCCAGAAAGGTCTAAGCGCTCCTACAGGGACAGCATTTATTAGCATAAGCGATAAGGCCTGGAAGATGATAAAAAAGTCTGATATACCCAGGTTCTATTTTGACCTGAACGCGGCTAAAAAATCCCTGGAAAAGAACCAGACGCCCTGGACGCCTGGAATATCCATAATCGTTGCCATGAATAAGGCGATGGACCTACTTTTTGAAGAAGGTGTGGACAATGCATTCAAGAGGCATGAAGCACTGGCAAAAGCTTCATGGGCAGGCGCTGAGGCCCTGGGATTGGAGATGCTGGTATCAGATCCTGGGAAAAGGGGTTATTCCACTACTGCAATAAAAGTTCCGGAAGGCATTGACGGCGGCGAGCTCACCAAAGTGATGAGGCTTAAATATGGCGTTACCATTGCCGGCGGACAGGGGAAGCTTAAGGGCAAGATAATAAGGATAGGACATATTGGCTATGTGGAGATGTTTGACCTTATAACTGCATTTGCTGCCCTGGAGATGGCGCTGAATGATCTTGGCTATGACTTTGAGCCGGGAGCAGGAATAACTGCTGTGCAAAAAACATTGATGGAAAACAATTATCTGGAAAAACAGGAATAGGCAATATTATGAATGATAAAAAGAAAAAAGTACTGGTGACCGACGGACTTGCTGATGAGGCTTTGGATAAATTAAGGAAGCATTTTATAGTAGACGAAAAAAAGGGCATATCCCCGGAAGAGCTAAAGGATATAATAGGCGGGTATAATGCCCTTATAATAAGGAGCGCTACCAGGCCTGATGCATCTATTATAGAAAGTGCCGATAAAATGGAGATAATAGGCCGGGCAGGAATTGGCGTTGACAATGTGG
>Ga0180436_10001610_pt1 | contig 21871 bp, 19 predicted proteins | sample SS_ome_2_FD_132434 | JGI IMG/M metagenome (GOLD analysis project Ga0180436, IMG submission 132434) | Hypersaline lake sediment archaeal communities from the Salton Sea, California, USA - SS_3_S_2 metaG | ecosystem: Environmental > Aquatic > Non-marine Saline and Alkaline > Hypersaline >... | reverse complement strand
TCGCATCATGGGTGTCGCGCTGCTGGCCGGACTGCCGGCACTGCTCGTGGGGTGGGGATTCGCCGCACAACCGGCCGCCTCGCGCCTAGCGGCAATGGGCATCGCCTATGCGCTCGTCTACCTCATCGCCGGCGAGGCAACGCGCGTCGCCCGCGCGCGTGAGTGGTGGCAAGCCGTTTGGGATGTGCTCAAGCAAAGATGAGCGGCTACGAAATCTCGTCCATCAGCTCCAGGAAGCGCGAGTACTCGACGGCCGTCCAGCTCTCCGCCTTCACCGCCCCCTGTGCGACCGTGATCATCGAGACCTTGGTTGCCGTCTCTTCGTCGGGCGCCTCGTAGATGTCCAGGAAGTCGTAGGGTCCCAGAAGCGCGTAGTGGCAGATGAAACGCACGTCGGGACACTTCTCGGAAATCGCTTTCTTCCACTTGCGGCCAATCGCCTCGCGGTGCTTGACGTCGCGGCTCACTTCCGGGCCCAGCTTCGTCATGAGAACGTAGGTGGCCATGGCTTCTCCCTCCCTAGAGCGTCTTCGCGATCCGCCCGATCCGCGGCAGGAACTTCTTGGTGTCGAACGAGAAGTAGATCACATCCGCCTTGGCGATGACCAGCCGGAGCGGGACGAATCCGTAGAAGCGGCTGTCACGACTCTCGTCGCGGTTGTCCCCCAAGCAGAAGATGCTGCCGGAAGGCACGATGCGCTTGGGGAAGTCATCGCGGCGGGGCACATACATGCGGCTTGAGTGCTTCACGTAGGGCTCGTCGAGACGCCGATCGTCGACGTAGAGCTCCTTGCGCCGCATCTCGACCGTCTGCCCCCCGACGGCGACCACGCGCTTGATCAAATTCTCGCCCGTTTCGGGACTTTTGAAGATCACGATATCGCCCGGTTCCGGCTCGCGGATCCCCGGCAGGCGGGTCTCGTTCGTGAAGGGCACGCGCGCACCGAAGGTGAACTTGTCGGCGAAGAGGAAGTCGCCGACGAGGAGCGTGTCCTCCATCGACCGCGACGGAATCCGGTAGCCCTGGACGACGAAGGTGACCAGCGGAATGAAAATCAGCAGGACGATGATGATCGACTTGAGCCACTCGCGGCCTTCCGCCACCCACTCGGCCCGCGTCCGCGGCACGCGCAGGAGCGACCCGCCTCTCTGGCCCGAATCCCGCTCATCCTGTCGATTCCTGCTCTGCCGACGCGCCATGCGGGCTTCCTCCCCCGGCTACTACTCGCTGTGCTCGGTGTCAGTTTCAGAACAGGGCAGCATAGCACGCGTGCGCCCCCCATGCTGCCCCCGGATTGCCCCCAGCCGCCACTCGCGGATCGCGCGGGGTGGGGGCGGCAGCGCGGGCCGCCGCGCGCGCGGTGGATGGGGTGGATGGGGTGGCTGGGGTGCATGCCGCGCCGCCACCAGGGGTGGGGCGCCGGTACTGCGCCCGAATTCCCCTTGCCAGCGGCCGCATCGTCCCTGATACTTGTTGGCGCTGTTTGCCCTTGGGGGCGCGCGCGCGACAGCGCTCCGGCGCGGGCGAAGGGCGAGACCCAGGATGAGGAGGTTGGATGGCGAGACGACCTAGAGGCCGCGGAGGAAGAGGCGGCGGCGGAGGAGGCAAACGCACATCGACGGGGCCACCGGTACGCAAGCCCCGCGACGATGCGGTCGAGGTTGAGGGGGTTGTCCGCGAGGCCTTGCCGAACACGATGTTCCGCGTTGAGCTGGAAGACAAACGCGTCGTCCTCGCTCACATCGGGGGCAAGATGCGCAAGCACTTCATCCGCATCCTGCCCGGCGACCGGGTCATCGTCGAACTCTCGATCTACGATCTCGATCGCGGGCGCATCGTCTACCGCTACAAGTAGCGCGACGCCGGCCCGCTCGCCACAGCCGCTCCTGTTCTTCCCGCGCCACTCGGATCGTTTCCCGTGCAGCCCGCGGCTCTGATCGGCACCGTCATCCATGTCCGCGGGCGGATCGCCAGATCCGCCCGGCAACGCAGGCCAGCAGGAGGAAGCAGTGGACGCGCATGAGCTGAATCGCAATCGCGAGGCGGCGGCCTCGCAACCCGAGGACCCAACCCCGGAAGCCGAGACACCGCAGGCGCTCGACGCCGCGGCGCCGCCGCCCCCGGAGGAGACGGGTGGCGGGACGCCGGATCCGGCACCGGCCGGCGAGACGCCGGACGGATCCACTCAGCCATCGGCCGGCGACTCCGCAGCGCCGGCGATCGCCGCGGGGCCGGTCGGCTTCGAGGTCGGCCAGCGCGTCTGGGGCTCGGTTCTGCGCCTGACCGACACGCAAGCGGTTGTCAGCTTGAGCGAGACGGGACTCGAAGAAGGCGTCCTCGACCTGGTCCATCTGCGCGACGAGTTCGGCAACCTGAGCGTCGCCGAGGGCGACGAAGTCCAGGCCTATGTCGTCGAGCTCGGGTCGACGTTGCGGCTGGCCCCGACGTTGGATCCACCGGCGGCCGAAGTCTACGCCAAGCTCGAGAAGCTGCAGGCCGACGAAACACCGGTGCGCGGGCGGGTGACGGGCATCAACCGTGGCGGGCTCGATGTGCAGATCGAAGGCCAGCGGGCCTTCTGCCCCTTCTCGCACATCGAGATCGGGCGCTGCGAGGAACCGGAGATCTACCTCAACCGCATCCTCGACTTCATGGTCAATGAGGTCGATGCGACGAAGAAGCGGATCGTCGTCTCGCGCCGCGTGATCCTCGAGCGCGAGCGGCGCGAGGTGCTCGGTGACCTGCGGGCGCAGCTGAAGGAGGGCGCCGAGTTCGACGGCGTCGTCAAGCGCCTTCAGCCCTTTGGCGCCTTTGTCGACATCGGCGGGCTCGAGGGCCTCGTGCACGTCTCGGAGATCTCGTACGACCGGATCGATCACCCCCGCGACACGCTGCGCGTCGGCGAGAAGGTGCGCGTCAAGGTCCTCGGTGTGAGCCAAGACCGCCAGGGGCGCGAGCGCATCAAGCTCTCGATCCGCGCGCTGCTCGAGGATCCCTGGGAGCGCGTCGCCGAGCAGTTCCACGAAGGCGACATCGTCACCGGCAAGGTGATGCGGATGACCGATTTCGGCGCGTTCGTCAAGATCTACCCCGGCATCGAGGGCCTGCTGCACGTCTCGCAGTACAAGCCGCGCCAGGCGCCCGACACCGAGGCGGCCGAGGCAAGCGATGCCACCCCGACCGAGGGGCAGGAAGTCTTTGTGCGCATCGCGCGCATCGAATCGGAACGCCGGCGGATCTCGCTCGCCCTGCGCGAAGAGGACCGGCCGGACGAGAAGATGAGCGCGGAAGCGGTCGTCGGCGAGGTCGTCGAGGGCGTCGTGCGCAACATCAAGCCCTACGGCGTCTTCGTCGACCTGCCCTCCCTGGGGCCCTGGGTCAGCGGACTGCTGCCGGGCGCCGAGACGGGGCTCGCGCGCGAGGAGAATCTGGCCCGCCATTTCAAGAAGGGCGACAAGGCGCAGGTCGAGATCATCGAGGTCGACGAGCGCGGCCGCATTCGACTCAGTCAGCGCAGCATCAGTGAGCGCGAAGCACAGGCCAATGCGAGGGAGGGCAAAGCCGCCGCGGCCCAGACCTCACCGCCGGGCGGCTTCCATCCGCTCGCCGACGCCCTCAAGGAAGTGCGCGACCAGCTCGCGCCGCCGGCGGGCGGAGCGGATGCGGGCGACAGCCATGCAGACCGCGCGCCCGCAGACCCGACGCCGGAGGCCGGGGAGCCGAATCGTGATGACCGCCCGGCCGAGCCGCGCGGCGACGGTCCCGGGGCCTAGCCCGGCCCCCCGCGAGCGAAGATCCTAGCCCGACGCGTGACGCGGCGCCCACAGGCGGTACAGATAGTAGTCCAGGAGCCGGCCCCGAGCCGGCTCTTGCAGTTCGAGGCGATCGACGCCCCAACGGTTCGGTGCGCACCGGGCCAGGTCCGCCGCGAACCGGGGTGCCGCTTCGCTCGCCCAGTAGAGCGCTACGCCCCCGGCGGCCAGACGCCGCGCAACCGTTTCGATCCCGGCCGGCGTGTAGAGCCAGGCGTTTTCCGGCCGGCTGAGCCAGGTGGGGCCATTGTCGATATCGAAGAGCATCAGCTCGAACTGCGCCTCCCCCGGTGCAGCCGTCTCCAGGTACTGACGCACATCGCCGACCCAGCAGGCGACACGCCGGTCGGCGAGGGCCCCCGCATTGAAGGCGCGCAGGGCGGTCCGATTCCACGCCACCAAGGGGGCCAGCAGCTCGACGACATGCACCTGCCCGACGGCCGGGTCGCGCAGGAGCTCGCGCAACGTGACGCCGATGCCGAGGCCGGCGACGAGGACGCGCGCGCCGGATACGACCCCGACCGGGCGCAACGCATGCCAGGCGGCCATCCCTTGCTGCGCGAGGGCGACCTCGCTGCCGCTGAGAGCGCTGTCCATCAGCAGCGTCCCCTCGAGCCAAAGCCGCACCTGGGATCGATCCGTCTTCTCGGTGAGGCACAGCAGGAGCTCGCCCCAGGGCGTCGCCGCCCGCAACTCCTCATCCATCCAACCCTTCCCCCAGGTTGCACCCCTCGGGCGGAGCGACTACACTGCCGGCACCGGCACGACGACCGCGCCGGCCGGCCCACGCGCCGGCACTTTCAGAGGAGCGTGCGCATGCAGCCATTCGGTTCCGTGTGCCCGCAGCACCCCGGCCGCCGCGCCGGGGGATTGCGGTCCGCCACAGCCTTCGTTTCCGGATTGATCCTGTTCGTCTGCCTCGCCCTGCCGCTCGGCGCCCAGGTGCCGACGACCGCCGGCAGCGCTGGCGTAGGCCTCACCCCGGCCGGCGGCGTCTCCCCGGTCCGCGATCTGGAAGCGGCCGATACGCCGAGCGATCGCGGCGAGAGCGCGACCGTCCGCTGGGCCCCGCCGCGCGAGGATACGGGGGCCGGAGGCGCCGTGCTCGGCTACGCGATCCAGCGCGCCCCCCAGCCCGAGGGCCCGTTCGAAACGATCGGGCAGGCCTCGCCCGGCGCGACGCGCTACGACGACACGCACGTCGCGAACGGGGAGCGCTACTTCTACCGCGTCGTTACGCTCAGCGCATCGGGCGACGTCGCGTCCCCCGTCGCGGGACCGGCCATCGCCCGCGCGCAGTGGATCAATACCAATCAGTGGAACGTCTTCATCGTCCTCGTGCTGCTCCTAGGCTTCAACCTCTACTTCATCGAACACATCCGGTCGGGACGCAAGACCTTCATCCGCAAGATCGCCGGACTCGAAGCGGTGGCCGAGGCGGTGGGCCGGGCGACCGAAATGGGCCGCCCGATCCTCTTCGTCCCCGGCATTCAGGACATGAACGACATCCAGACCGTCGCCGGCGTGACGATCCTCGGTCACATCGGCCGCACGGTCGCCGAGTATGATTCGCAGCTCGTCGTGCCGACGAGCCGTGCGCTCGTCATGACGACCGCGCGCGAGACGGTCAAGGAGGCCTACCTCTCCGCTGGACGTCCGGAGTCGTACAACGAGGACAACATCTACTACGTCACCGACGAGCAGTTCGGCTACGTCGCGGGCGTCAATGGCTACATGGTGCGCAACAAACCGGCGACCTGCTTCTACATGGGCGCCTTCTTCGCCGAGAGCTTGATCCTGGCCGAGACGGGGAATTCGATCGGCGCAATCCAGGTCGCGGGCACCGCCATGCCGGCGCAGCTCCCCTTCTTCGTCGCCGCGTGCGACTACACGTTGATCGGTGAGGAGCTCTTCGCCGCCAGCGCCTATCTCTCCGGCGAGCCGAAGCAACTCGGCTCGATCAAGGGTCAAGATATCGGCAAGTTCGTCGGCATGCTCTCGATCATTCTCGGCGTTTCGATCTTGACCCTGGCCGATCTGACCGGCTGGGAACCGCTCACCCGAATCGCCGAGTTCATCCAGAGTTTCTGGTCGACGGAGCTCGCGTAGGGTTCGCGTCGCACGACGGCGCGCCGGGGCCCGGCCCCGGAGCGCGCCATGCACCGCCACAGATGGAGTGAACGGCATGAAGCGTACGATTCCGCTCTTGATCACCGGCATTGTCGGCGCGGTGCTCGTGATCGCCTATTTCATTCCGCACCCCCCCTTCGACAGCCTACGCGAAGACTTCAGCATCTTCTTCGACATCATCGCCGCGGTCGCCTTCATCCTCGGCGGCGGCAACTTGATCAAAATGCACGGCAATCGCGTCAGCCGCCGGGAAGAGGGCTGGGGCTACAGTCTCGTGACGGTCGTCGGCTTCCTGGTCGTCCTGGCAATTGGCTTGACCAAGGTCGGGAACCCCGACGGGTTCCGCGGCTCCTCGGTCACCGCCGCCGGCAGCCTGTTCGACTACGCCTACCAGTTCGTCTTCCGACCCTGCGCGGCAACCATGTTTGCCCTGCTCGCCTTCTACGTCGCCTCCGCCTCGTTCCGCGCGTTTCGCGCCAAGAATCTGGAGGCGACGATTCTCTTGCTCGTCGCCTTCACGATCCTGATCGGGCGCACGTTCGTCGGCGCCTGGATGACGAGCTGGCTGCCGGACTCGCTGCACTTCCTGACGATCCCCTACTTGGCGGAGAAGATCATGGTCGTGCTCAACTACGCCGGCAACCGGGCGATCATGATCGGCATCGCGCTCGGCATCGTCTCGACGTCGCTGAAGGTGATCATCGGCATCGACCGCTCCTACCTCGGGTCGGACTAGCCGCAGGGTAGGCGTCACGCTGGATGGAAGGAGACTGACGTGAGCCGTTTCTACCGCATCGTGGAGGCGATCAACGAGCTCGACAAGCGCTGGGTATTCCTGGTGGTCGGGTTGGCCGTCGTCACCGCGACGATCTTCCGGCTGACCTTTCCGGAGGTCCCGACCGAGATGGTGGAGGCGATCTACGAGAAGGTGGAGAACCTGCCCGCCGGGTCACGGGTCGTCCTGCCCTTCGACTACGACCCGGGCAGCGAGCCGGAGCTGCAGCCGATGGCGGACGCCTTCGTGCGCCACTGCGCCGAGAAGGGCCACAAGATGTACTTCATCGCGCTCTGGCCGCTCGGGCAGAGCATGGTCGCCGGGGTGATCGACAATGTGCTGCGCGAGGAGTACCCCGATCTGGTCTACGGCGAAGACTACGTCGACCTCGGATTCAAGGCGGGCAACGAGGGCGTGATCGCCGTCATCCTGACCGACTTGAAGAAGCTCTACACGACGGACTCCCGCGGCAACGCGATCGACCGCATCCCGATGATGCAGGGCATCTCCAGCATCCGGGGATTCGATCTGATCCTGAGCGTCAGTGCCGGTTATCCCGGACTGAAGGAGTGGGTCCAGTACGGGGGGACGCCGGGCAACATCCCGGTCGCCGGCGGCTGCACCGCGGTGCAAGCGCCGCTGCTCTATCCCTACTACCCGGACCAGCTCCTCGGCCTGATGGGCGGCATCAAGGCGGCGGCCGAGTACGAGTACCTCGTCATGGAGGGCTACCCGAAGTTCAAAGAGCGCCCGACACGCTACCTGACGGCGCTGATCCGCATGGGCCCGCAGACGGTGGCCCACCTTTCGATCGTCTTCTTCATCGTGCTCGGCAATGTCACCTTCCAGATTCTGCGCCGTCGCCGGCGGCGGATGAACTAGGGAGTCGACCATGAAGCGAATTCTCGCGCTCGCCATCATCGGCCTCATCCTCCTGGTGCTGATCGTCCGCGTCGCCCAGGGGGAGATGCCCAACCCGTTCACCGACCTCGAGGGGTTCGGGATCTGGTTTGCAGCGTTGCTGACGCTGGCGATCATCAGCTTCCTCTACGATGACAACCCGGTCTACAAGTTCGCGGAGCACCTCTTTGTCGGTGTTTCCGCCGCCTACTGGATGGTGATGGGGTTCTGGTCGACGCTGGTGCCGAACCTCTTCGGCAAGCTCGCGCCCGGATGGACGATGAGTCTCTTCCTGAGCGAACGCGCAGAGCTGACGCGTGATCCCCTCTGGTTCATGTACTTCGTGCCGCTGGCCTTCGGCGTGCTCTTGTTGCTGCGCCTGACGCCGAAGGGCGGACACCTGTCGCGCTGGTCGCTCGCCTTCATTCTCGGCACGACCGCCGGCCTGCGCCTGATCGCCTTCCTGACGGCCGACTTCATGGGCCAGATTCGCGGGACGCTGAAATCGGTTTCCGGGTATACCCCGGCGGCCATCGCCGGTGGCGCTACCAGCTATAGCTTCGAAACGATGTTCTGGGATCTGATCGCCGTGATCGCCATCCTGGCGGCGCTCTCTTACTTCTACTTCTCCAAGGAGCACAAGGGCGCCTTCGGCCGTTTCGCCCGGGTCGGCATCTGGGTCCTGATGGTCACCTTCGGAGCCGGATTCGGCTACACCGTCATGGGACGCATCGCCCTTTTGGTCGGCCGCATCGAGTTCCTGCTCGTCGAGTGGTTGCAGGTGCTCTAGCGGTCAGGGAATGTGGCGGCCGTTGACCGCCAACGCGATGGAGGAGAACAAACGCGATGGACTGCACCGGCACTGCTCCATTGACCCGCGCCCGCTGTTCTGCGAACCGCACCACCGGCCTGCTGATCACCTTGTTGCTTGTCGCACCACTCGCACTGAGCGCGGCGGTTGAGGCTCAGGGCGAGCTTGGGGGACGCCTGGCGCTCGGCTTCCCGATGGGAGACTTCGCCGACAACAACGAGAACATCGGGCCCGGCCTGGCGCTGCACGGTGCCTACGTCCCGGTCCCCTATCTTGCCGTTGGCGTCGGCGGCACCTACATGATCTTCGGCGAGGAGAAACGCGACATCGACATCCCGCTCGTCGACGACGACATCCAGATCCAGACGAACTACAACGCCGCTGACTTCTATCTGCTGGCGCAGCTGCGCGGGCGCGTCCAGCGCCTGACCGCCTACGTCGAGGGTCGCGTGGGCGGCATCTATCTCTGGACCGCTTCCAAGCTCGTCGAGAACGACTATTTCAGCGACGAGGACATCGGGGAGGAGACGAACTACGACGACTTCGCCTTCGGCTACGGACTCGGCGGCGGCCTCATGTTCCAGGTCGCCGAGCCGCGCAAGGCGTCCGGCGACGAAGATGGTGGACGTCCCGGAATCCACCTCGACCTCAAGGCGTTCTACATGTTCGGCGGCGAGGCGAAGTATCTGACCGAGGGTGACATCACGATCGACGATCAAGACAAGCCGGTCTACGATGCGTCGCAGTCGGCGACCGACATGCTGCACATCGAGCTGGGCGTCGTGCTCTCGTTCTAGTTCGCCGGGTTGTCGTTCCGGCTCGCGGCTCGCTTACCCGGACCAGAGGCGACGACGCGGTGTAGGAACGCCTCCATCTCGTCGCCGCGCCGCTCCCAGCCCGCCTCGCGCGCGGCCGCCACGCGCACGTTGCGCGCCGGCGCCGCGTCGTCTTCGGCCAGCGCGGTGCCCAGCGCCGCCTCCATCTCCGGCCAGGTCGTGTAGAGCTCGATCAGCTCACGAAACGCCTTCATCCCGCGGCGGAACGAGGCGACGACCGGCAGTCCAGTGGCGAGGTACTCGTAGAGCTTGAGCCCGCGAATCGATTCAAGCTCCGGCTCGCGGCGGAAGGGGATCAACAGCAGGTCGGCCGCCGCGAGCAGCTGGGCCGCGTCCGGCTGACGCAGCGGCCCGATGTGGCGCACCCGCTCGGCGGGCAGGCGCTGCAGGATCGCCGCTCCCTCGGCGGCAACTTCGCCCAGCAGCAGCAACAGGAGGCGTGGTTCCACGTCGAGGATCCGCTCCAAATCCTCGAAGCTCAACCGGGCGTCGACGCGCCCGAGATAGGCTGCCACCGGCAGCGCGTCGTCGATCTCGAGCTGGGCCCGCGCTCGGGCCCGCGCCGCACGATCGGCGCGGCAGAAGACCTCGAGGTCGACGCCATGCTCGATCACCGCGCTCGGCACGTCGGCGCGCAGCAGGCGTCCCCAGGAGCCGAGGATGTAGCGATTGACCGCCACGAAGCCATCCGCAATCGGGATCCCGGCGGTGAGCGCATCTTCGTAGGCGGACGCAATCGAGCGAGAAGTTGCGAGCGCCGGGAAGTCCTCGACGCAGTCGAAGACGACCGGTGCCGTGGTCACCGCGCGCACGGCCGGCAAGAGCGCGGGATGATAGACGAGCGTCACGTCCGGTTGAAACCGCTCTCCCGCCCCATCCGGCGGCGGACTCTGCAGCTGTCGGATCAGGGCGCGAGTGTAGACACCCCACAGCTTCCAGCCGGCGCGCGAGGCCCAGCCCCAACGGCCCATGCCCGCCAGAGCGATCCCCCGCCGCGCGACCGCGAGGCGCTCCTGTGCCTGCCAGGCGGCGGCGCGACCGATCTGAACGGCGTGCGCCCCCGCCGGCGATTCCGGGGGGCCGAGTAGTCGCTCGGGATCCGATTCCGCCTGTGCGGCGAGCTGCTCGATTCGCGCCGCCACGTCGCCCGCCGTTGCGCCGGGAGCCGCGCCGTTCGCTGCTTCGTGCCCCGTCTCGTGCGCGGGACCCGCGTGGGCGTCGGCGGGCAGCGGAGGCGGATCTTCCAGCGCGCTCGGCGAGGTGCCGAGCAGGGCGCGCACCGCGACCGGCGGATCGAGGTGCACGACGCGGTGCCCCGCGCGCGCCAACCCGCGGGCGACTTGCTGCTGCCGGCGCCGCACGCCTTCATACGGCGTGCTACCGACGACCAGGATCTCCATGCCGCTGACTCCTCCGGCTCCTCGAGTGTCTCGCAGGCCTCGTGCCCCGCTGACGCCTCAACGCCTCTGACGCCTCCGGCACCCCAGTTCCGTGCTCGGCTCCGCTGGCAGAGAGCGGCGATTGTCGCTGCCGCGCCCGTCTCGCTCAAGGTCCGTCTACGCTGGGGCGCGGAGCGCTTCGGCGAGCGCGGCGCGCACCGCACCAACCGACACGCTCGCCAGGCACGGCTCGCCACAGCGGGCCCCCGGCCGGTCACCGCAGCAATGGCGCGCGCCCTCCGGCCGGTGCGCGCAGTCGGCGCGCAGCACGTGCACGCGCGGTCCGAGCGGCCCGCAGACGAGCGGATGCGTGGGGCCGAAGAGCACGACGGTCGGGCGTCCCGCCGCGGCGGCAAGATGAGCGGCGCCGTTGTCGTTGGTCACCACCGCCCGCGCGGCGCGGATGCGGGCCAGCAGCTCCGGACCGCTCGTGACGGCGACCGCAATCGACTCCGTCATTCGCTGTTTTCGCCGCGCGTGAGCCACGGCCTGCTTCGCCGCCGCGGCGAGTGCGCGCTCCTCGGGCGCGCAGAGCAGCGCCGGCTGCTCTCCGGCGGCGGCTAGCGCGACGGCGAGCGCCGCGAAGCGCTCGAGCGGCCAGCGTTTCGCCTCCCAGCCGGCGCCGGGAAAGCAGAGCGTCTCGCCCGGGGCACCGGAGCCGCCCGCGACCTCACTCGTCGCCCTGGGCGGGAGCTGCGGCAGGCGCTGGACGGCCGCCGGGGGCCATGCGGGGTGGGACGCATAGAGCGGCGCCAGCAACCACCAGGGCAGCTCGGCCAGATGCCCGCCGAACGCCGCAAGGGCGCGATGGCCGTCGTAGGCGAAGCGCCACAGCGAGCGGCCGAGGGCGCCATAGCGGACGCGCGCGGTGACGCCGCGGCCGAGGAGCGCGCCGGGCAACGTGGCCGAGAGATCGATCAACAGGTCGACCGCGCCAAGTTGACGGCGCAAGCGGCGGTGATCGGCGGCGAGCGACCGCAGCCGCGCCAGGCCCTCGCGGCGCCAGTCGCTAAGGAGCGAGCGGGGTGTCAGCACCGCCTCCGACGGCAGCCAGAGCTCTGCCAACCAGCGATTGGAAGGGCGCACGATCGCGCTCAGCCGCCCCGCCGGATGGGCGGCGCGCAGAAACGGCACGAGCTGCAACGCCCAGAACGTGTCGCCCAACCAGTGGGGTGCGAGCAGGGCGATCCGCGCGCGGCGATCCGCGGCCGCGGCCCGCACAGCCGCGGGTACGTGGGTGGCGGGCGCCGCGCTAGTGGCCATCGCTCTCGTCGGAAGGAATCTCGATCAGCGTCACGCCCCACAGATGGGGCTCATCGGGCACGGCCTCGTTCCAGTCGCCGAAGGCGTGGGAATCGTCCGTCACGAAGTGCAGCTCGTAGGTCCCGCGTTCCAGCCGCAGGTAGCGCTCGACGCGCCGATTCTTCTCGGCCCCTCCGGCGTGGTGTGTGTCGGGGTAGCGCATGCGCCAGATAACCTTTCCGGTATCGATGCGGTCGAGCCAGCCGTAGTCGAACATCTCGCCCCCTTCGCCCTCGCCGACCGCGATCAGATGCATCGAGAGCGGTTCCTCGACCCGGAAGCGGAGACTGCGCTGGGCGCCATCGCGTACCGGAGCGAGCGCAATGCGCACCGGGCCTGCGGCGCGGGCGGGGTCGACGCGACGCACCGCGCTCGGGTCGAAGTCACTTCCCGTGCCGCACAGCTGGATCCCCCACGCGTCGGGCTCGAAGGGCGGGTGGCTGTGCCAGCCGTCGTAGCTATGGGCTTCGTCGGTCACGTAGCAGGCGCGGTAGGTCCCGGGGGCGAGCCGCACGTGGTCTTCGACCAACCGGTTGCGACACTCGCCGGCCGCGTAGATGCCCGGATCGGCGTTCATCGTCCAGAGCGTCTCGAGACGGTAGGGATCCTCGATCCAGCCGAAGTCGAAGTAGCGATTCGCCCCGTCGTCCCACTCACCGAAGGCGCGTACGTGGATGTCGGCGGTCCGCGTGAGCTCGAACCACTGTTCGTGGAACTCGGCGTCGCCCACCCGATTGATGGCGACGAAGCGATGCTCCCAGTCGGGCTTCAACGTCACGCGATACCTGCCCGGGGCGGGCTCCTCGAGCGGGATCAACGTCAAGCCCCATGCTTCCGGATCGTAGGGCGGCCGGCTGTTCCAGGCCTGGTAGGCGTGGGAATCGTCGGTGGCACAGTGGATCAGGTAGCTGCCGGGCGAGAACTCGACTTCACGGTCGAAGACCCGGTTCTTGGTCGCACCGCCCGCCGGCTCGGTGTTCGGCAGCGTCATCTCCCACACCCGTTCGCAACTCTCGTAGCCCTGGATCCAGGCGGCATCGGCGAAGCCGTGACAGCCGGCCGAGTACTCGCCCACCGCCAGGAGACGGAAGCGCATCGAATCGTCCAGGTCGAGTCGCGCCGTGACGACCTGTTCGTTGCCCAACCGATTGAGGGCGACGACCCCGTCGAGGGCGGGCACCGCCGGCGCTGGGTCGAGCGGGCTGAACGCCCCACCCGCTTCCGCCAGCCGCACCGTGACGCCCCACTCGCTCGGGTTCCCGACTTCGTTCCAGCCCGCCATGTGACCGCCCTTGAACGAGACGGCGCCGAGCTCGAACAGGTCGAGAAGCTTGATCGCCTTGCGGATTGGGAAGATGCCGCCGTAGGCGCTGAAGTAGAGCGCGTAGACCCCGGATGGCAGCCGCAGGCGCGCCTCCTGGCGCAGGTTGTCCTCATGATTCGCCGGCGACGCTTGGGTGGCATCCATCAGCCAGACGACGTGGCGCGACTGCAGGTCGAGGATCCAGGCGTAGGCGAGCAACGCATCGCGCTCGCGCGACCCGCTGCCGACGGCGGACACGACGACTTCTGCTTCGGCCCGCAGGCCGAAGTCCTGACGGTAGAGGCCGCGCTCCTCGATCCGATCGATCTCGGCCACAAGCAGCTCGTCGGCGCGAACCCCGATCCACGGCAGCGCGAGCCCGATCACGACCGCTCCCAGCAGCACGCCCCGCAAGCGGTTCCCGACCCGGTTGGCAACGTATTCGTCCCTCATGCCGCCCTCCTTCTACTCCGTGCGGCGTCCATCATCTGGGAATACGAAGCTGCGCGGGCCGGGTTGCAGGCGATCACTGCGGGCCGATCGTCGTAACCCCTTGTCGCATCTCGCGCAAGGCCTCGAAAGGGCAATCCTGTGGCCGCCCGATGCCTTCCAGGCAGAGCAGCTCGCGACGGCGGACCGCCCGGGGGCGACCGACGTCCTCGACGTCGACCAAGACTCCCCGTTCGCAGCGCAGACAGCGCTCGGCCTGATCTTCTAGCGTCACCGCCCCGACCCGGTCGAGAAGCGCTCGGTCCCAGGCGGCGGCCGGCTGCCCGGCTCGCAGCTCGACCCGCATCCGGCGCGGGTCGGCCCCCACCAAGCGCCCGCGATCGAGCTTCAGCCGACCCTCGAGCTCGATCCGATCGCCGACCGCCAGCCGGTGGCGCCCCTGTTGGGCGCGGCTGATGCCCACGTAGAGCGCATCGTCGAAGCCGGTCAGCTCGACGTACGCCGGCAGCAGGCGCACGAGGAAGCCGCGCAGGAAGATCGACGTGCGCCCCGCGTCGCGGCGCTTGACGAGATGCGGGCGCACGTCGCTGATTTCGCCGCCCAGCGTCACCGCGTGGCCGAGGTGATCCTCGAGCCACGCCTCGAAATCCTCCCACTCCCGCTCGAACTGCCGCTGGCCGGCGGCATCAAGCAGCATCTCCGGACGCCGGTGAACCTTCTCTTCGTCGTAGAAGCGGCATTGCGTGCAATTGCTGCCGACGTGGCGGTAGCCCTTGGGACACCGGCCGCCCTTGTCGAGGCGCTTGCACTTCCAGATGAAGCTCACGCAGCCGCTTGGATAGCAGCGCTTCTCGCGCAGCACGTGGTAGGCCGAGACGCGGTGATCGAAGCGCCGGTGGGCATCATGGCGGCAGACGAAGACATCTTCGCGTTTGTAGCAGTTGCGCATGATGGGGGCATTCTACCCGGTGGCTGGCGCACATTGCACCCCTTCTGCGCAAGTGTGGACAATCCGCCCGTCCCTCGCGTATCCTCTTCGGTCGATTCTGGGCGCCCGCCGAGGCCGCCCGCAGCCGACGGGACCGTCATGAGGAGGAACCATGCCTGAGCAGGCATTCGCCGGTCGCGCCGAGAAGAGCGACGTTCGTGTCACCCTGACTGCCGGAGGGCCGGCCGAGAATGAAATCGTGGTCCGCAGCTCCGTCGGCCGTCTGTTCGGCGAGGCGATCCAGGCCCGCGCCGCCGAAACGCTGGCGCAGCTCGACGTCCGCGGCGTGCGCCTCGAGCTCGACGACCGCGGCGCTCTCGACTGGATCCTCATGGCGCGCATCGAGGCAGCGGCCAAGCGCCTCGATCCCGAGCTGACGGGAGAAGCGCTGCCCGAGTGGGGTGTGGAGCCGCAGCCGACGGCGCGCGAACGAATGCGCCGCTCGCGCCTCTACCTGCCGGGCAACAACCCCGACCTGATGGTCAACGCCGGGCTGTTTCGCCCCGACGGCGTGATTCTCGACCTGGAAGACTCCGTCGCGCCGAGCGAAAAGGACACGGCCCGCCTGCTGGTGCGCAATGCGCTGCGCGCGGTCGACTTCTACGGGGCCGAGCGAATGGTGCGCATCAATCAGCTGCCGGCCGGTCTCGAGGATCTGCCGGCCGTCGTCGGCCAGCGCGCTGACCTGATCTTGATTCCAAAGGTCGAAACCCCCACGGAGGTGACGCAGGTCGTCGATGCGGCCAACCAGATCGCGGCGCGCCTCGGCCATCGTGACCCGCTCTGGGTGATGCCGATCCTCGAGTCGGCCAAGGGGGTCTGGCACGCCTTCGAGATCGGCGCGGCGTCGGAGCAGGTCGCCGCACTCGCCTTTGGGGCCGAGGACTTCACGCGCGACATCCAGGCGCAGCGGACGGTCGCGGGCCGCGAGAGCTTCACCGCCCGCTCGCTCGTCGTGCTCGGGGCGCGCGCCGCGGGCGTGCAGCCGATCGACACCGTCTTCTCCGATGTCGATGACGAGGCCGGTCTGCGCGCGAGCACGCAGGAGGCGATCGCACTCGGCTTCGAAGGCAAGGGCTGCATTCACCCGCGCCAGATCGCCGTCATCCACGATGCCTGCCGGCCGACGGACGATGAGATCCGCCATGCCCTGCGGGTCAAAGCGGCGATGGAGACGGCCGAGCGCAGCGGCTCGGGCGTGATCAGCCTCGGCACGAAGATGGTCGACCCGCCGGTCGTGGCGCGCGCGCTGCGCACGTTGCGCGTGGCGGAGGCGACCGGGATCGACGTCGCCGCTCTCGCGGCGCAAGACGCCTAGGCCGGCAGGGGAACTGGAGCCGGCTCGAATTCTGGGCCCGAGACCGGATCCCTTGTCGCGCGCCGAAGCCGCGTGCCGACCGGATCCGCACTCATCCAAGGGAGGAAGCCGTCGTGGCGGACATGGTTGCGAACGCAGTCGGCCGGCAGGTGCCGACCGAGGTCAACGGCAGGCCGCAGACCCCGTTTCAGGGCGCCGGGCGCTACGAGCCGACGGGACGCAAGGCGGCGCCACCGATCCGCGCCTGCCATCAGTACGGCCTCGACAAGCGCGCCCCGTCGTTGCGCGCCGCGCTCGAGCGCGTCGGCCTGCGCGACGGCATGACGATCGGCATGCACCACCACATGCGCAATGGAGACCGGGTGGCGGTGCCGCTGTTCGATACGATCGCCGAGATGGGGATCCGCGATATCGTCTTCGCCCCCTCGGCGCTCTTCCCCTGCCATGAGCCGCTGATCCGCCACATCGAGAGCGGTGTGATCCACCATGTCGAGGGCTCGCTCAACGGCCCGCTCGGCCGCTTCGCCAGCCACGGCCAGATGCCCGGCTACGGCGTGCTGCGCTCGCACGGGGGGCGCTACCAGGCGATCCAGGATGGCGAGCTGCACATCGACTTGGCGATCATCCCGGCGCCGACGGCCGACATGATGGGCAATGCGACCGGCGCCTACGGCCCCTCCGCCTGCGGCTCGCTCGGCTTCGCCCTCGCCGATTCCCAGTACGCCGACCAGGTGATCGTCGTCACCGACAACCTGGTCGACGTGCCCTGCATCCCGTGGGAAATCCAAGGCATGAACGTCGACGTCGTCGTCGAGTTCGACAAGATCGGCGACCCGGAGAAGATCGTCTCCGGAACGACACGCCTGACGCGTAGCCCGACGCGGCTCCTGATTGCCGAATACGTCGCCGACTTCATCGAGGCGGCCGGCTATCTCGGCCAGCCGTTCCAGGCCGGCGCGGGCGGGATCTCGCTCGCCTCGCTCACGTTCATTGCCGAGCGCATGCGCGCCAAGGGGCTCAAGGCCCCCTTTGCCCGCGGCGGATCGACGCGTGTCCTGGTCGAGATGCTCGAGGAGGGGCTGATCGGAGCGATCCTCGACGGTCAGACCTTCGATCTCGATGCGGTGCGCTCGATCGGCACGAATCCGCGCCACGTGCCGACGACCCCGTTCACAAGCTACAACTATCACGGCAAGGGCAACTGGGCGCCCTACGTCTCGACCGCCGTGCTCGGCGCAACCGAGGTCGACCTCAGCTTCCAGGCCAATGTCGTGACCCACTCCGACGGCTACATGCTGCACGGGATCGGCGGCTGGCAGAACACGCTCTTCGGCGAGTGCGCAATCCTCGCCTTCCCGCTCTTCCGCAGCCGCATCCCGATCGTGATGCGCGAGGTGACGACCGTCTGCGCCCCGGGCGAACTGATCGGCGCGGTCATCACCGAGCGCGGGATCGCGGTCAATCCGAAGCACCGCAACGGACCGGCGATTCTCGACCGGCTGAAGGGCACGCACCTGCCGCTGGTGACGATCGAGGAGCTCTACGAGATGGGCCGCAAGCTGTGCGGCACGCCGGCCAAGCCCGACATCGATCGCGAGCACCCGGTCGCCGTCGTCAAGTGGGTCGACGGCACGGTGATCGACACGATCTACAAGGTCAACGCCGCGGGCCAATGACCCGGGCGAGACGCGCCGGCGCGGCCGGCGGCCGTAGGAAAGCGCCCCGCGCGGATCAGGGTCGCGAGTAGCAGCCCGTCCGCGTTGATCGCGGTGTGGATCGATCGACCGGGGAACGTCCGCTAGCCGCCGCCCAGCGGCAGCAGCACGAAGATCGCGACGTCCCAGACCGCGTGCGAGATGATCCCCGGCCAGAGCGAGCGCGTGCGCGCGTAGAGCGCGCCCCAGACGAGCGCGCACAGCCCGGCGGCGAGCACGAGCATCAGGTTCAGCGCCCAGATGTGCACCGCAGCGTAGACCAGCGCGCCGGCGAGCCAGCCCCCCATCGTCCCCCAGCGCTCTGCGAAACGGTGCTGCACGAAGCCGCGCCAGAAGAGCTCCTCCCCCGGCCCAATCACGAAGAAGAGCAAGAGCGCGATGCGCAGGCGCGACATGCCCGCGCGGCGAGCATAGACGTCGGCGATCTCGCCCCCGGCAAAGTCGAACATCCGCGTCGCCAGCGCCTCGCCGGCGGCAAAGAGCCCGTAGAGCGCGGCCGCACTGGCGAGCCCGAGCCAGATATGCTGTGCCCGGAAGTGCAGTCGGAAGGCGAAGCCCCGACCGGCCATCATGAACGCGCCCAGGACGAGTACGAGCACGCCGATCGGCATCGCCGACCAGAACCCGAGGCCGCGCACCGCCCAGGGGGAAAAGAGCAGGAACCAGAAGGCGGCCGCCGCGGCGAGCGCGGCGAGGGTCACGCCATCTTGCCCGGTGAAACGTCTCATGCCCGCAAGCGCATCAGGCGCGCCCCAAGGAAGCCGAACAGGGCGGCGTAGGCGAGCAGCACGAGACACGGCAGGATGATCGCCTGGATCCCAAAGCCGAAGGAAATCAGCGCGTGGAACGCGTCCATCGCCCAGGCGGCCGGCGAGATATGCCCCGCCGTACGCATCCAGGCCGGCACGACCTCCAGCGGCCACCAGCAGCCACCGATCGCGCCCAGGAAGAGCCCGCTGATCAGCGTCGTCGCCGTCGCCTGCTCGGGCCGCCGCAGCACCGCCCCCCAGAAGAGCGCGAATGACGCGGCGACGAGGGCAAAGCAGACCACCACGATCGCCAGTCCGATCAGGCTGTTGCCGAGGTAGGCGCCGAGCAGGAAGTGACCGGTCCCCATCAGCACGGCGGCCTGCAGCACGGCGAGTGATAGCGAGCCGAGCAGCTTGCCGGCGAAGATCGTGCGCCGCGAGACGGGGTAAGTCGCCACGCGCGCCAGCTGGCCGTGCTGCTTCTCGACCGCCAGGAAGACGGCACCGAAGACGGTCGTGTTGATCAACATGAAGAGCGTGACCGTCGCCGGCAGCGACTGCGCCATGCCGCTCGGGACAGGGCGGCCCCGGCCGGCCGTCTCACTCACGACCACGATCTGCCGCGGCTCGGCGGCGATCGTCCCCAGGCGGTCCGCGAAGGCGTCGTCGAAGCGCAGCCCGTCGCCCCCCTCCGGCGCCGGCCGCTCGTCTCCCTCGGGCGCCGTCGCTCCCCCGCCGCCCGCCGCGCGCGCGAGATCGAGCAACGTCTTCCAGATCGCGCGGCGCACGTGCATCTCGGCCACCATCGAGGCGGAAGCGCGCATCTGCTCGCTGGCGAAGTAGTAGAGCGGCCCCTGCCGGCCGGCGGCGATGCTGTCCTGAAACCCGACCGGAATGCGCAGGCTGCGCCCCAGCGCGAGCGTCTCCGCGGCCGCCCGCTCGAGCTCGACGACGGCGAAGTCCTCGCGCTCGAGCGCCTCGATGAATGTCGTCGACAGCAGCGAGCGATCCTCGTCGATGACGTTCAAACCGATGACGACATTCCCGCTGCCCGCGCCGAAGGAGCTGAAGATGAAGATGAAGCCGATCGGCATGATCAGCATCCAGAAGATCGACGGTCGATCCTTGATCACATGCAGCAGGTCGTTGCCGGCCAATACCCACGCTCTACGCACGCCCTAGACCCCCTGCGCGAAGCGGCGGCGCATGAGCAGCGCGCTCGCCAGAACCGTAACCACGCCGGTTGCGAGGAAGACGATCAACGGCAGCACGATGTCCGCGATCGTGCCGCCGGCGATGAGCAGCGACTGATAGCCCTCGATCGCCCAGTAGTTGAGGGTCAAGGGCGCAATCCCGCGCACCAGCTGCGGCAAGTTGTTGAGCGGAATGAACGAACCGCCGAGAAACGCCATCACCATCAGCGCAATCGAGGCGATCGTACCTCCCTGGCGTTCGTCTCTCCCCAGGCTGTAGAGCAAGGAAACGAACCCGGTCACGGCGACGAGAAAGAAAAGCGAGAGCAGAGCAAAGGCGGGCAGGTCGGCGCGCGCGCCGAGCAGCAGGGCTCCGATCAACGCCATCGCAATCACGACCAGCAGACCGATGGCGACCGTGGCGAGCAGCTTGCCGAAGATGACCGCGCTGGCAGGGATCGGCGCAGCGAGCTGGCGCGCGAGGGTCCGCTGGCGCTTCTCCTGAAAGATGTCGGCCGTCAGCCCGATCGCCAGCATGAAGAGCGCAAAGGAGGCCATCCCGGGCAGCACGTAACGGAAGATCAGGCCGAAGTCCGACCCGCCGTCTTCCTCGTCATCGCCCTCCGGCTCGGCGGCCCGATCGCCGGCGTCGGCGTTTGCCGCGCCTTCCGCGGACGCGGGGGGCACTTCCAGCGGAGAGGCGACCGTCGACAGCGTGATCGCCGGGGGAAAGAGGAACTGGCCGAAGCCGCGCATGCTGCGGTTGACCATCACTGCGATGTCGGCCACCTGGGCATCGGGCGCCCATGGCTCGGCGGCCGCATCGTCGCCTGCGAGCGCGCGGATCCGTTCCAGCGGCGCCGCGAGCAGGGTCGCGCCGCCCTCGAGCAGGAGGGTCAGAAACTCCGCCGTCTCCTCGACCGCAAGCGGTCCGATCGCCGCCGCCGGGTTGCGCACGACGCGTAGCTGCGTCGGCTCGCGCTCGAGCACTGCGCGGCTGAAGCCCGCGGGGATCACGATCGCGCCCGCCACGCGGTTCTTCTCGATCTGCCGCTCGGCCGTCGGCCAGTCGGTTTCCTCGACGTCGAGGAACTGCGCCGCTTGCTCCTGCCCCAATGCCCCCCGCACCAGGCCGGCGACGAATTCGCCGTCCTGATCGACGAGCGCGAGCGAGAAGCGCGGCGTCTGAGCGCTCCCACCCGATCCGAAGGCAAGCGCGATCAGCCCCGAGAAGACGAACGGAAACGCCAGGAAGACGAGCGGCGCCAGCGGAGAGCGCAACCGCAGCAGCAGGTCCTTACGCAGAATCCACCAAACGGCGCGCACGCCTCAACCTCCTCTTGCTCGTCCGGCGATCTCTTCCTAGTCCCGCAGCTCGCGTCCCGTGAGCTTGAGAAAGACCCCCTGCAGGCCCGGCTCCTGGATCGAAACATCATCAACACCGAGATCGGGCGTCAAGACTCGTCCCAGGATCTCCGCCAGCTCGCTCCGCCCTCCGTGCACATCGAGCAACGCATGCCCGTCTTCGAGCGTCACGACCCGCACGCGCTCATCCGCCCGCAACACGTCGCGCATCCGCTCCGCCGGGAACTGACCGCGCAAGCTAAGGATATCGCCCTCGCCCACCAGCCGGGTCAACTCCGGCAACGTCCCCTCGGCCAGCAGGCGACCATGATCGATGATGCCGATGCGATCACAGAGCTGCTGCGCCTCTTCCAGGTAGTGCGTCGTGTACAGAACGGTCGTCCCCGCCCGGGCCACGTCGCGCACGACCTGGAGAATATTCAGTCGCGCCTGGATGTCGATGCCGACCGTCGGCTCGTCGAGCAGCAGCAGACGCGGCTCATGGATCATGCCGATCGCCAGATTGAGCCGGCGCTGCATCCCGCCCGAAAACTTGCGCGTTGCCTCGCGCGCGCGGTCGGCGAGTCCGACCACCCCGAGTACGGTGTCGATGCGGGCGCTGAGTGCGCGGCCGCCGAGTCCGGCGAGGGAGCCCCAGAAGCGCAGATTCTCACGCGCGGAGAGGTCTTCGTAGATCGCCGTCTCCTGCGGCACGACGCCGATGCGCCGCTTGAAGGCCCGGGGGTTGGACTTCAGATCGATCTCCTCGAGCGCGATCTGGCCCTCGTCCGGCTCGAGCAAGCCG
>Ga0180436_10001609_pt1 | contig 21880 bp, 19 predicted proteins | sample SS_ome_2_FD_132434 | JGI IMG/M metagenome (GOLD analysis project Ga0180436, IMG submission 132434) | Hypersaline lake sediment archaeal communities from the Salton Sea, California, USA - SS_3_S_2 metaG | ecosystem: Environmental > Aquatic > Non-marine Saline and Alkaline > Hypersaline >... | reverse complement strand
GTAAGCGGTGAGCTGAGCGGGGGAAGAAAGGAATTGTCAGTCCTGCTGGTCGACAGGGATACACCGGGCTATCATACAGAAGTTATCCAGTCCAAAATGATGTGGAGAGGTGCCGATACCGGCATCGTGGAGTTCAGGAAGGTAGAGGTCCCCGAGGAAAATCTCCTGGGCGAGCGAGGGATGGGCTCCAAGATCATGCTTTCAACCCTTGATGGAGGCAGGCTTTCCATCGCAGCCATGGGGCTGGGCCTGGCACAGGGCGCCTACGAAATGGCCAGGGACTATGCCGCCGGCAGGGTGCAGTTTGGGAAATCCATAGGAAGTTTCCAGAGCAACTCTTTCAAGTTGGCCGACATGGCTACCAAAATAGAACTGGCCCGCAGCTTTTTGTACAAGGCCTGCTGGTTGAAAGACCATAAACAAGCCTTCGGCAAAGAAGCAGCCATGGCCAAACTATACACCTCAGAAATAGCCAGGGAGGTTGTAAACGATGCCTTACAGATCCACGGTGCTCATGGCTTAATGAAAAAGAATCCCATTGAACGGTTCTACCGCGATCAGAGAATACTGGAGATTGGTGAAGGAACCTCTGAGATCCTTCGCATGGTCATCTCCCGCCATTTGGGCATAAAGTAAAGCGGTCATGGAAAGTCTCGAATTCAGGAACAACGATCACATGGATCTGGCCTGCGAAAATAATAGTAAAGGATGCAGTTAATACATGGATTTTCAAAACTTTCCCGAACTGAGAAGCTGGCCTGGCTAAAGGAAGAGGGCAAACTCTCGGACAACACCCTGCGTGTTCTGGACCAGCATCTTCATAGCGATTCGGATATACAGGACGTGTATGGAGATCTCAGCGAAAATACGGTCTCAAACTTCTACCTGCCACTGGGCCTCTCCCCAAATTTCCTCATCAATGGAAAACTGATGACCCTCCCAATGGTCACCGAGGAGAGCTCGGTGGTTGCAGCAGCTTCTTCCGCAGCAAAGTTCTGGGCCGGTCACGGAGGATTTAATGCCCGTGTGACCGGCACTGGCAAGGTGGGACAGATTCATTTCACCTGGACAGGCGATCCCGGGGAGCTATTCAGGGTATTCGAAAGCCGGCGGGAAGCCTTGCTTCAGTCAGTCAGTCCCCTTACCCGCAGGATGGAGGAGCGTGGAGGCGGCATCACAAGCATGGAGATCCGCGCGGCTAAATCCGGACTCCCTGAGGATTTCCAGCTCTTTGTCACCTTCCACACTGCCAATGCCATGGGAGCGAACTTCATCAATTCTGTGCTAGAAGCGCTTGCTGATCAGCTTATTACCGTGATCAAAGAAACTGCTTTACAGGGGGAACTTGAAGTGCTTATGTCCATTCTGTCCAATTATACTCCGGAAAGTCTGGTACTATGCCATGTGGAAAATGAGATCGGCATCTTCGAGAATATAAGCCCGGATCTTTCTGCTCATCAGTTCGCCAGGAAGTTCAGAAAAGCGATAGATATTGCACACCACGATCCCTACCGGGCAGTCACCCACAACAAAGGGATTTTTAATGGCATGGATGCAGTGATAATGGCTACGGGTAATGATTTCAGGGCTGTTGAAGCCGGTGGACATGCCTATGCAAGCAGGAGCGGAAGTTATCAAAGTCTTTCTCGGCTGGAGCTCTCCGAAGGTAGTTTTCGTTTTACTCTGGAAGTGCCACTGGCGGTGGGTACCGTGGGTGGCCTGACCGGAATCCATCCCCTGGCCGCAGCTTCCCTTGAGATCCTGGGCAATCCTTCTGCCTCAGAGCTGATGGAAGTCATTGCAGCTGCCGGTCTGGCCAGCAATTTCAGCGCCATAAGGTCCTTAATTACCACTGGCATTCAAAAGGGCCATATGAAGATGCACCTGGGAAATATGCTTCGACAACTGAAAGCAAGCATGGAAGAATCGAGGCAAGCTGAAGAACATTTTGACGATCGTACTCTCTCCTATTCGGAATTGGCCGGTTTTCTGGATAACTTACGTAGTAAAAACCCAAAGAGATGAAAAAATTCCAGGCCCGTGGCAAACTACTGATCAGTGCCGAATATATGGTCCTGCACGGATCCCTTGCTCTGGCAATACCTCTGCAAAAAGGCCAGACCCTTAAGAAAATTAAAAGCAGCAATCCTTCCCTCCTGTCCTGGAGAGCCTATCACAACGAAGATCGCTGGTTCAGCGCCGTTTTCAAACTTACCACTCTCGAGCTGGTCGAAAGCAGCGACCAGGATAAAGCCCTGGACTTGCAAAAACTATTGAGGGCCTGCGTGAACCTGGAGCCCCATTTTCAAACCGAGCTGCGAGCATGGGATGTGGAAACCCACCTGGATTTCTCCCCCGAATGGGGATTCGGAAGCAGCTCCACGCTGACAGCCCTGATGGGACAGTGGGCCGGGATCAGTCCACTGGACCTTCACTTCAGCACATCCAAAGGATCAGGCTACGATGTAGCCTGTGCCACTGCTGACCAGGCCATCCTCTACAGTCTCAGAAACAATGAGCCCCGCTACCAGGTGGTTCCCTTTCAGCCACCCTTTGCCTCCAGTCTGTATTTTGTCTGGCTGGGAAACAAACAGGCTACCGGTAAGCATCTCACCGAGATGGCCGGTCAGTTGTCTCCCGAGCCGGAGGATATTCGCCAGATAACTTCCCTGACCCAGGCCATGCTTGAGTGCAGTAATCTCTCAGATTTCCGGAAGCTGATGGAGGAACATGAAGAAAACATAGCCGGACTGACCGGAATAAAACGGGTGGCCGAAACCACCTTTCCCGGTCTGAAGGGCAGCGTAAAATCCCTGGGGGCCTGGGGAGGTGATTTTGTGCTGATCGCCACCGATCAGGAGGAGAAGGATTTGTTTAACTACCTGGACGGCCTTGGGCTTCAAACCAGGTTCAGCTACAAGGATCTTGTCTATGGCTCTTGAAGCATCTTTTTCTGCTCTTGAGGGAGCCATCGCCTGGAGTTGTCCATCCAACATCGCACTGATCAAATACTGGGGCAAAAAGCCTGTACAGCTTCCCAGGAATCCTTCCCTGAGCATGACCCTGCAGGAGGCACGAACCATCACAAATCTACGGTATTCTTACGACCCGGGACAAAAGAGAAAAAAACCGGTCTTTCGCTTTGAGGGCAGCGAGGCACCTGAGTTCGAAAGCCGAATTGTCAGCTACCTGAAGGAAATGGAAGCGCATATTCCCCTCCTGGCCCAGTGCCATCTGGAAATTGATTCAGAGAACACCTTCCCCCATTCCTCAGGTATTGCTTCAAGCGCGTCCGCTCTGGGAGCACTGGCACTTTGCCTGGTCGAGCTGGAAGCGGAAATTACAGGTACCAGGGACAGTGAAAAAATTTGGCAAAAAGCCTCTCGCTTAGCCCGACTTGGCTCGGGCAGTGCCTCCCGTTCCATATATCCTCATTTTGCCCTCTGGGGGGAAGACCGTCACTGGGGAAATTCCAGCGATGAATATGCCATTCCCGTCCAGGACTTTCACCCTGGCTTCAGCAAGATCAGAGATGCCATCCTCATCGTGGATTCGGGACCCAAAAAGATTTCCAGCAGCAAGGGACATGGATTTATGGAATCTCATCCCTTTGCCCCAAGCCGCTTTCAGCAGGCCCGGGAAAATCTCGGGCAGCTCTATGAAGCGATGAAAGATGGAAACTGGCAGGTATTTATCTCCATCATGGAGGAAGAGGCACTTAGCCTTCATGCCCTTATGATGACTGGCAGACCAGGCTATATACTCATGAAGCCGGAAAGCCTTTCCATCATCCAACTCATCAGAGATTACAGGGAAGACACAGGGCACAAGCTGGGATTTACCCTCGATGCCGGGGCCAACGTACACCTTCTCTATGCAGAGGCCGATGCCCCGCAGGTGGAATCCTTCATCCAATCCGAATTAGCCAGATACTGTGAAAAGGGCAGGATAATCCGCGATCAGATAGGCTCAGGCCCGAAAAGAACAGGACCATGAAAAAGCCTCACGAGTATCCTGCGAAAGTCATGCTGGTGGGCGAATATGCTGTGATCCTTGGAGGCAGTGCACTCACCATTCCCTTCACTGGCTTTCGTGCCCTCGTACGGCCGGTCGAAGACATCCCCCCCGGAAAAGAAAAGCAGGCTCAGCAGTCCTTTGAATACCTTGAAAAGATCTATGAATACCTGCAGGATATTCCTCCCGGAAACTTCCATGCCAGCCCCGATCTGGAGAACTTTGCTGCCAAGCGGCAAAAGCACTGGCTGGACCTGGACATTCCCATTGGATTTGGACTGGGCAGCTCCGGCACCGTAAGCGCAGCTATCTACGATTTGTATTTTCCGGGAGTGAATAAGCTGAGTCTGAAGCAAAAAAAAGAGGACCTGGCTCTCATCGAGTCCTTCTTCCACGGAAAGAGTTCCGGAGTGGATGCCCTTACCTGCCACACCGGCGTTGCTTTACGCTTCAAGAGCTCCGGAAGTATCGAAACACCGGATTTTAATCCGGCCAGCTTGCCCGGCGCTTACCGCTTTTTCCTGCTTAACTCGGAAGAAAGATTTGATACGGGTCCGCTGGTGAAGCACTTTTTGAGCCAGATGGAGGACCCCGGATTTAAGCGGGCCATGGAAGAAGAGTATCTGCCCTTAAATCAGCTCTTGCTTGAAGCCCTTCTGCGTGAACGGGAAGCTGATCCGGCCATGATGCTAAAGTGGGTTTCGGACTTTCAGCTTAAGCATTTCCGCCAAATGATCCCGGATAATGCCGTGGACCTGTGGATAGAAGGTCTGGTCTCCAATGAGTATTACATAAAACTTAACGGTTCGGGAGGAGGTATGATGCTGGGCATCACTCATGAATCATTTATGGAAAGTCTGGAGGAGCGCTGGGAAAAGAAACTTCTCTGGATTGCTTAGCATTCACTGGATTTTCTTCGAGAAAAGGGATACTTTTAGATCAGCAATGATCCAAAAACCCTTACTATGAACTTATCCCCTTTACCCAGACAGCTTCTTTTTGTCTCCTTTCTTCTCTTTGCGTTCGGGTGCACGCCCGATACCGAATCTGACAAGCTCGATTCAGCAACAGAGCTAAGAGAGCTTTTTGCTGATCCACCCTCGGAATACCGCAGTGCCCCACTCTGGGACTGGAACGAGCAGATCAGCAGGGAAGGGATCGATATGCATATGCAGGAGTTCAAAAAGGCCGGAATCGGAGGAGTATTTGTACATCCCCGTCCGGGCCTCCTCACCGAATACCTGTCCGATAGTTGGTTTGAGCTCTTCGACTATACTGTTCAGAAGGGAAAAGAGCTGGATATGAAGGTGTGGATCTACGACGAGAATTCCTATCCTTCCGGCTTTGCCGGAGGTCATGTGCCAGCAGAGATGCCCGACTCCTATCGGCATGGTTCCGGTCTGAAGGTGGATATTCGTGAAACACTCGAAGGCACCTTTTCGGAAGATCTGGAAGTGGTCTTAAAATCCACAGAAGAGGGTTTCGAGGACATTACCCTTTCTCTTGAAAACGAGAAAGGCAAAAAGGGCCTCTATTATGTGTTCGAAAAGACCTATCCCGGTAACTCACCCTGGTACGGAGGATATTCTTACGTAGACCTGCTTTACCCCGGAGTCACCGACAAGTTCCTGGAACTTACCATGACCGAGGGCTACGAACGAAATGCAGCGGATTTTGGACAGACCGTATCAGGGATCTTTACCGATGAGCCCAACCTGGAGGCCGCCATGTCGGCCGGCACCTTCATGCGCTGGACCCCCGATCTTTGGGAAGTATTCCAAAAGCGATGGGACTATGACCTGCGGCTGCATCTGCCCTCTCTGATAGAAGAGACGGGCGACTGGAAGAAAGTCCGCCACGATTTCTACGAATTGCTTCTGGAACTATTCCTCGAACGCTGGGCCATTCCCTGGAGCGAATACTGCGACGAAAAAAACCTGTCCTGGACCGGACACTACTGGGAGCATGGCTGGCCCGAACCCACCCATGGTTTTGACGAATCCGCCTTTTATATCTGGCACCAGACGCCGGGTATAGATATGTTGGGAAACCAACTGGAACCGGAAGGCATGGGCAGGCAATTTGGCAACGACCGCGCAGTGAGGGAGCTTCGTAGTGCAGCCAACCAGGCCGGCCGGGTCCGCACCCTGAGTGAAACCTACGGCGGAGGCGGCTGGGAAATGGATTTTGAGGAGCAGAAAAGGCTGGTGGACTGGCAATGCGTGCTGGGGGTCAATTTCGTGAATCAGCATCTCTCTTACTACTCCCTTAAAGGGGTACGAAAATTCGACTACCCGCCTTCTTTTTCCTACCACGAACCCTGGTGGGAACAGTACAAACTAATGGGCGATTACATCGGAAGAGTAAGTATGGCCATGTCGGCCGGTGAGCAAATAAATCATAGCCTGGTGCTGCAGCCCACTACCTCTGCCTGGATGTACTTCTCACGCCGGGAAAGAAACCGAAAGATTTACTCCATAGGCTATGGCTTTAAAAACTTCGTTTACCGGATGGAACAGCAACACCTGGAATACGATCTGGGTTCGGAATATGTGCTGAACACCCTGGGAAGCGTAAAAGGAAATAAGCTGAATGTGGGGCAGCGCGATTATTCCCTGGTAGTAATTCCCGAGACCATGGAAAACATGGATAATTCCACACTAACACTTCTAACCCGTTTTCTGGAAAATGGAGGGAAGGTGCTTTCCTTTGCCCGGGAGGTGAGCCGTGTGGATGGAGCAGAATCTTCAGCAGTAACAGATTTGGCCGCCACCTTTCCTCAGGGGTGGATCGTCAAAGAAAAACTGGAGGATGCGGAAGCCCTTGCCATGCTCGGAAGTGAAGATTTTGCCCTGAAAGATCACAGTCAGAACGGCATGCTCTATCACCAGCGAAGGACCCTGAGCGATGGCCAGCTTCTATATGTGGTCAATTCACATAAGGAAAAAAGCGCTTTTGCCCAGGCCAGCCTCAAAGGGAAGCATGTGCTTAAACTGGATCTGATCACGGGAGAGGAGCACGCTTACCCCTGCATTGCTGAAGGCGGAAAGCTCAGCTTTCAGATAGAACTGGAACCTGCAGGCAGTGCATTATTCCTGATCTCGGATAAAAAATTCCCGGCGCCAGAAGAACAAACATTCGGAGGGGAAGAAAAGCTGCATGAAGGCAATGAGAAGACCCGGGTAAAACGCAATTCGGAAAACGTTCTGGTGATCAACTACCTGGATTTAAAGACCTCCAAATCGGACAAGAAAGAGATCTATTTTATGGATGGGCTCATTGGGCTTTTTGAGGAAAATGGCATTGCCATGGGCAATCCCTGGCAACATAAAATTCAGTACAAACAGGACTACCTGGCCCTGGATTCCTTATTCGACTCCACATCGGGATTTGAAGCCAGTTACCATTTCGAAATACAGGAAGATCTGGGTGGGGAACAAATGCGCTCTATCAGGGCGGTGGTGGAACGTCCCGAATTGTGGCAGGTTGAGATCAATGGTCAGGAAGTGAGCCCAAAAGAAGGAGCATACTGGATCGACCGGGAATTTCCCGTATTTGAGGTGGGCGAATTCCTGAAACATGGCAGGAATACCCTGAGCCTGAAAGCCCCCAGGATGCATATCCTGGCTGAAGTTATGCCGGTGTATATCCTGGGTGATTTCCTCCTGGAGCCCGCCGGCAAAGGTTTTGAAATTGGTGGCGGAGAGATCAGTGAGCTGGGAGCGTGGCCCAAGGCAGGTCTGCCCTTCTATTCTCAATCGGTGAGCTATACACAAAGCTATACGCTTGACAAGACAAGCCAAAGCCAATACAAGATCCGTTTAGCCGACTGGAAAGGATCCATTTCTGAAGTTCTGGTGAATGGAAATCCATCCGGTGTGATCGCCTGGCAGCCCGACGAGCTGGATATTACTTCTGAGCTGCAGGCAGGTGAAAATACCGTGGAGGTAAAGGTATTCGGAAGCCTGAAAAACACCTTTGGATTTTTTTACCAGGACAATAATAGCTGGATATTTGGTCCTCACGCCTGGAACGACGCTCCGGACCAGATGCCTCCTGCCTCGGACTATTTCCTGATGGATTACGGCATGTTTAAGCCATTCGAGCTGGTGGAGTATACCCCATAAAAATGACCATACCTTAGATTAAGTCCGCTTATTCGTGCGAATCGGTATGCCAGGCCTGTTCCAGGGTAAATAACTCTGCTCTTATACTGGAGGTCCAGCCCTTTACCTTTTCGGATAATCCCGATTTCATAATTTTTTCCATGTGAGCACTGCGCATAAAGGCCGTAAATTTATCACGACTCTCCCACATGGAAATACCGGTAATCGGGCCGTCTTTTTTCTCCGGTCTCAGTGAGAGGCTCATTAAAGCTCCATCCTGATCTTTTATCATGGCTGATGTTTCATTCAGGATATTCATCACATCGTCCACATGCTCAATTAAGGGGTAGTAGTATTCAGTTACCACGTAAGGTTTGGAATTCATTTTATTCATTTTTTAGATTAATAGATATAAATACTATGTTTTCGATACAAATATATGCATTTTAATTCATTTACATACTATTTATTTTAGTTTAGTATTTTTTTGAAGTATTATCCTTAGTTTTACTTAATGAACAAGACCTTGAAGGTTACCAAGGAGCTGATCCATTGGCTGGAGGAATTCAGCCAGGAGAATTTGGAAACTGAGATTAGTCTGGAATCATTTATTATCTGGCTTAATTCCAGGCTTTTTGAGGAGAGACAAAGGAGTCAGCACGGCCAGGATCATGGTGATCTGGATATGGAAGTATCTTTTTTACTGTCTCTACAGAACAGACATTACAAGGCATATGCTAAGAATGCCCTGATCGATTCAGATCTATCTTCTCCTGAAGGATTCAGCTTTTTGTACCATCTGAATATGGTGGAAAGTTTCAGGAAGATGGAGCTCATTAAAATGCACCAGCTTGAACCCCCTTCCGGGATTGAGGTATTAAAACGTCTAATTCACAGAAAGTTCATTGAAGAGTTTGACGATCCCGATGATAAGAGGGCCCGGCGGATACGAATCTCGGAGACCGGAAAGCAAAAGCTTCAGTCCCTACTTCCCAAAATGCAAGAGGTGTTTTCATCCATGACTGCTGAATTATCACTAAATGAGAAAATCCATTTGATCTCCTTCCTGAGACAGATGAATGATTATCACTTAAAGCTTAACACAAAATGAAAAAAGCAATTCCCATGCTGGCAATGATCACCCTGGTTCTTGCCACACCACAAATCTCCGGACAGGACACAGCCGGGGAAAGCATTCTTTTGTTCGATGGACAAAGTCTGGATGGCTGGTATACCTTCCTCCAGGACCGGGGGCGCGATGTGGATCCAAAAAATGTGTTTACGGTGAAAGACGGGATGATCCGGATCTCCGGTGAGGAATGGGGATGCATCACCACAGAAAAGGAGTACGAGAACTACAAAATTGTCCTGGAATTCAAATGGGGCGATCTGACCCATGCACCCAGGCTGGAAAATGCCAGAGACTGTGGCTTATTGCTTCATTCCCGGGGCGAAGACGGAGCCTCTTCGGGAATATGGATGCATTCCATTGAAGCCCAGATCATCGAAGGAGGCACGGGAGATTTTATAGTGGTCGGCGACGGAAGCGATGATTTCCAGATTACCTGCCAGGTTCGCTCCGACAATCAGGGCAATCTTTTCTATGAGCAAAACTCAAAGACCTCCCGCACCATCACGCAGGGTAGAATAAACTGGTACGGACGCGATCCGGAATGGAAAGATGTGCTGGGCTTTCGGGGTAAACAGGATGTGGAAAAACCTGTTGGAGAATGGAATACACTGGAATGCATAGCCAGGGGAGATCAGATCAGTGTTTTCCTCAACGGAGTACTTGTGAATGAAGCCACTTCGGTCAGACCCAGCAAAGGTCGCATTCAAATCCAATCGGAGGCAGCTGAAATATTTATCCGCCGGGTAGAATTAATTCCACTATAATCCCCTGAAAAGGGAACTTCACAGCCTTAACACTCGTAAGATGTAGTTACATCTTAAAAGCCAAATCTGTGAATTCACCCGATATCCCCTTTACCGATCCCCTGTGGGAAAGCCTGAAAATTCCCATAATGATCTTTGCTGCACTGGCTCCCGTGGTAATTGTGCTGTTGATCATCCGTTTTAACAGGACCCTGAAAAAGCTGAAGTCCACCCATCTGAGAGATCAGAAGATCTTCGAGAAAAGAGCAGAAATCTTTGAGCGAATGGGTCCGAAACTCTACGATCTATATTGCTTCTATTGCTATAACGGGGACTGGAAAAAGATCACTCCCCAGGCTATTATGAAGCTTAAAAAGGAACTGGATAAGGACATTAATTCTCAGGCTTCATTCTTCTCCAATGAGATAGCTGAGAAATACACTCGTTTTGTGCAGTTGTGCTTTGTGGCTCATTCGGGTTGGGAACACGATGAAAAGATCAAATCGCACTATGAGCTCCGTCAGGAACACATCCCGGAATGGACAGAGCACTGGAGCCTGTATTTCGACACCAACAATGTGGTAGATGCCATTCGGATGAAAGAGCGCTACGACGAGCTAAACGCTGCCTTTAAAAAGGATTTGAGTCCCCTAAGCTAACTGCATTGAACAAAACCACCTGACTTATTGCTATATATATATGTCAGTGGTATTTGCACAACAACCTACCCACTACCCTTCAGGTGGTGAGCCCATGGAATTTACAACCATAAATATCCTGGTGTATATTGTATTCCCCGTGCTTTTGTTTGTATTCCTTTTCTTTGCGAACAGGAAGAAGAAAAAGAAAAAGGAAAATCTGGAAAATGCAGTTTAATTCCCGTAACTAACCATGCCGCCCCCTGGCAGGCTAACATACCCGGTCCCCCCTGAAGAATTACCGGCACTGAAACGGGTCGACCAGAAATTATCTCCACCACCGGAATTTCCCTGGTATCCATTCTGGCTGGCTGCCAGGTAGAGGTTGACCACCGGAGTAGGATTTCCTTCATAGCCGGCATTACCCTGAGCATCGAACCAATAGGACCCGGCCTGGATCCAATATCCCAGGACCTGGCTCCATACCACCCATTCCGCCTGCGGTAGTTCCCGGCCATTGACGATCACCCCCGTGTTGCCATGGGAGGCATTCCTGGCCAATTCTCCCAGCTCGTGATTGGGATACATAAATCCATAGGCAGGCTGACCTACCACCCCGTACATGCCACTTTTCGTATCGTACCAGTAGGATCCGGCCTGCGCCTTTACCTGGTAGATCTTTTCAAGTTGAGAAAGCTGTTCCGAGCTAAGCTCCTTGCCATTGATAATAACTCCCTGACCACACAGAAAGGCTGGACTTACCAGCAGGGTGAGCAGAACAAGCGATAGCACTTTCGAAGTACGAAATAGCTGTTTCATGGTACATCTCCTTTTCCAACAAATTTATGAAAATTCACCACATAAAAAGTGCTTGAATACGGATTATCAGGGATTTAAGCGCAGGTGATATTAGTTGGATCTACTACTCAGATGCCACAGGCCGCAAACCTGGCATTGATAGGCATGCAATTCCTTTGTTATCCGTGTTTCATGGATATAAGCTATCATATCCTCAGCCTCTGCACGTGAATTGTATATGGTTTTCCTGCAGGACGGATCGATGGGGCTTACCGACTTACGAGGATTTTTATTGTAGGCCATCTGACAGGTAAATTTCTGTTGTTAAGGCAATTCAAAATCTGCTGCGAAAATAGTCAATTTATGAACGATGAAACAAAGCAAAGGATAGAACCGGACTGGTTTTTTTGATTTATCTTTGCGCAAAATTCATACGGTGCCTGCCAGTTTAAAAGAAATATACCAGGATAGCGACAAGAAATGGGAATCGCTTCTGAAAATATCTGAAGAAGCCCATTCGGCTTCCAATATTGTGGATTTTGTTGCCTTTATCCACAACATCCTTGCCGACCTGGTGGTGGCCAAGAATTTTTTCATCTGCCTGTACGAGGAAACATCCAACAAGTATTTCTTCCCGTATTTTGTAGATGAATACGATGATATGGAAACGGCCGGGGTCAGCTTCGATTATGACGAATCCCTGGAGGTAAATTTGTGGGATTTATCCGGAACCCTCACAGACTATGTTCGAAGAAGCGGTACAGCCGTTCGCTTTCCCAATGAGGAAATGAGCAATTTGTATGAATTGGGAGAAATAAAACTCTTTGGTTCCCAATCCACTTCCTGGCTGGGCGTCCCGCTTAAGCTTTCCGGCAAATCCGTGGGCGTTATGGCGGTCCAGTGTTACGACACCTCAGATGCGTATTCGGTGGGAGACGAAGAATTAATGGTTTTCGTTTCGGATCATATCGCACGCGCCATTGAGAGAGTTAGGACGGAAGAAAGCATAAGAAAACATCACCAGCTTGTGCTGGAACAAAAGCAGGCCATTACGGACAGCATATCCTATGCAAGAAGGATCCAAAAAGCCGTTCTCCCCTCCCCACCCTACATCAAAAACATCTTGCCCGAATATTTCGCCATCTTCAAACCCAAAGATATTATCAGTGGAGACTTTTACTGGGTCAGAGAGATCCAGGGCTTATGGGTGGTTATTGTTGCCGACAGCACCGGTCACGGTGTTCCGGGAGCACTTATGAGTATGCTGGGGGTAACCCTGCTTAATGAGCAATTCAGAACCCATGGAATCAGACAACCCGGCGAGATCCTGGGTCATTTAAGGAATAAGGTCAAGGAAATACTCGTCCAGGAAGGCTCAGTGGACGATCAGCTGGACGGACTGGACATGGCCATCGCCATTATTGATCCCAAGAAAAGAGAATGCCAGTTTGCCGGTGCCAACAGACCCCTGTATCTGTTTCGAAAGAAGCAGGCTTTGGAGCTTCCTGAAATGATTCCCTATTCCTCCCTGGAAGACGATGACTACGAATTATACACCGTAAAGGGAGATAGTCAACCCATCGGGGTACACTGGGAAGAACAGGAATTTACCAACCACACAGTCAAGCTGCAGGATCACGACTCGCTTTATATATTCACAGACGGCTTTGTGGACCAATACGGAGGGAAAAAACGCAAGAAATTCAAATCCCGCAATTTCAAGAAACTGCTCCTGTCTGCACAGACAGAATCCATGGAGAATCAGAAGCTCCTGCTGGAGAAAACCTTTGAGGAGTGGAAGGGCAGCAACGAACAGATCGATGACGTTTGTGTATTCGGGGTACGCGTCAGTTTTCCCTGAGAATACTTACTCTTCCTCCACCTTAAAACGTAATACGGTTTTTAATTTATCCGGCTCGGTCTTCCTGGCATCTGTCAGGTAGATTTCCCTGTGAATTTTTGCTTTCCTCCGGAGCTTCTCCTTCCCGGCGAATTCTTCCATGATCCGGAAACTATCTGCTTCATTATCATAGGAACCCAAATGCAACATTTGAATACAATCCCCGTCGGCAAAACGCTCAAACTTTACCTTACTCAGGAGCTCGTGTGCTTTGCTTTCCTTAACTTTTTCAATGACGGAGAGGGCATATGCTTCATCCACAAATCCGGGTTGCCTGATCATCAAGGTAAATACCAGCTCATCCTTGTTTAAGGTTCCGTCGAATGTACGCTTTGCTTCCTCGCTGATATCCCAGACACCTTCCAGGGGGTAGACGGTATAATCAAAATAGCCTTTGGGGGCCGATCCCTTTTTCGGGCTCATTTTTACTGCATAGGACAGAGCATATAATACTCCAATATATTCCGGGAAAAAGTCATCGTTGGGATTTCCCTTTCCCTCTATAGTAAAGTATCCAAATTCCGGAACCCATATCCTTTCAGGTTTATTCTTAGGCAGATATATCTTCTTTTCCTTCTTTCTCCATTCGTGCTTCATCGTGTTTGTCCTCTGAATTTGTTCTGCTTAAAGATATTGCAATGAGAAAGAAATCTATTGCCGAATCTTGCTAAGAAGCAAAGAATAAAATCTAACTTGTAAAAGCCAGCAAAAAATCAATTAAACTATGAAAAGCACATCCAGAAGAAGCTTCATTAAGAAAACAGGCACTGCTACAGCGGCCGTAGGTCTTTCAGGGGTTTTACCCGCCATGAGTGCAAAAAGTTATGGCCGGATCCTCGGATCCAACGATAGAATTGCCATTTCTGTCATGGGAGTAAACTCAAGAGGGAAAGCCCTGGCATCGAATTTCGCCAGGCAGAAAGATTGCGATGTTCTGCATATTTGCGATGTAGACAGTCGCGCCATCCTTGCCTGTCAGAAAAAACTGGAAGGCAGTCAGGATATAAAAACCCATGGATTCCGGGATTTTCGCCTCTCGCTTCAGGATAAGGACATAGATGCCATGGTTATCGCTGCACCCGACCACTGGCATGCTCCGGCTGCCCTTCTGGCCATGCAGGCAGGAAAACATGTGTATCTCGAGAAACCCAGCAGTCACAATCCCCACGAAGGCGAATTGCTGATCAAAGCAGCGACGAAACATAAGAAAGCCGTTCAGCTGGGTAACCAGAGACGCTCCTTCCCAAATGTAATTCAGGGCATGCAGGAGTTGAAAGAAGGGATCATCGGACGTGCCTATTTCGGAAAGGGCTGGTATGCCAATAACCGCGGATCGATAGGTACAGGTAAGGAAAGTGCCGTACCCCAATGGCTGGACTGGGATCTCTGGCAGGGGCCTGCTCCCAGAAGCGCTTTTAAAGACAACCTGGTTCATTATAACTGGCACTGGTTCTGGCACTGGGGAACCGGTGAGGCGCTGAATAATGGCACACATATGATCGATATGCTGCGCTGGGGACTGGACGTGGATTATCCGGTAAAAGTGAGTTCCAACGGTGGCAGATATCGCTATCAGGACGACTGGGAGACGCCTGACACCCAGGTAATCAACCTGGATTTTCAGGAGGGTGTCTCCATGACCTGGGAAGGCAGATCCTGCAACGGACTGCCCATAGAAGGAAGCGGAGCCGGAGTGCTGTTTTACGGTGAAAAAGGCAGCATGTTGTTTCCCGGTGGAAACAACTACACCCTTTTCGATCTTCAGGGAAATATTACTAAGGAGGTAAAGGCAGATCAGCAGATGGATACCGGAAACCTGGTAAGTCCCTTTGATATGTTGGATGCCATACACATCAACAATTTCTTTGAAGGCATTCGGGAAGGAAGCGGCAGGCTCAATGCGGATATCGAATCGGGCCACAAGAGCACCCTTCTGGTTCAGCTGGGGAACATAGCCCAGCGAGTGGGCCACTCCCTGGAAATCGATCCGCTTACAGGCCACATAATCAAGGATGAAAAGGCCAGTACCTACTGGTCGAGAAGCTACGAAAGTGGCTGGGAAATGAAACTGTAGAACAGAAAGAAAAATCACCTTATGAAATCCAGAAGATCGTTTATTAAAACCGTAGGCAAAGGAGCTGCCCTTTCCACTCTTGCATCCACCTCTGCAACGGCATTTGCATCGAAACTAATTTTCGAACCTGAACAGGAACTCAAACAGTTGCGTATTGGCATCATTGGTGCGGAAAATTCCCACACCATAGGCTTTGGCAGGATGTTTAACTCCGATAAGAAATTCCCTGCTGCGGAGGTGAAATACGTCTGGGGCGAAACCGACGGTTTTGCCAAGAATGCAGCCGAAAAGGGTAAGATCCCAAACATTGTAAAGGATCCCCTGGAGATGCTCGGAAAGATCGATGCGCTGATCGTGGATCATCGCCATGCCAGATACCACCTGGAGGCAGCCACTCCTTTTATCAAAGAGGGCATTCCCACCTTTATTGACAAGCCCTTCTGCTACAGGGCCTCTGAAGGAGAAGACTTCCTGGCACTGGCACGAAAACATGGAACGCCGGTAACATCTTACAGTACCATAGCCCATAGCGCTGCCACCTTTGATATCAAGGAACAGCTTAGCTCCCTGGAAAACATCAATCAGGTCGTTAGAACAGGCCCGGTAGAGATGGATTCCAAATACGGTGGAATATTTTTCTACGGGGTGCATATCGTGCAACCCCTGATGTATATGTTCGGAGAAGATATTGAACGGGTGAGAATTACCCGGGAGGGTATGACAGGTTCGGCAAACCTGGTTTACAAAAACGGACTGTTTGTTACCCTGATCCTGAAGAATATCTCCCGCGGCTGGGAAACTTATGTGGAGACCGAGAATGGACTCGTGGAACTCAAATCGCGGGTGGAAGAGAGCGATCCTGCCCTGGCTTACACCGACATGGTAAAGATGTTCCGTACCGGTAAAGAACCCCGCTCACATCAAAGCATCCTGAATTGCGTAAGGGTACTTGAAGCCCTTGAGCTTTCCGTGGAAAGTCAGAACTGGGAAGAAACAGGGATCACTGCTTCATAAGCTCATCCACCGAAAAATGGATATTGTCAAAACACTTTTTTCTATATTGCAGATGGTAAGCATTCATTAACCATCCCATTTAAAAGGACATACAATAGACTAAACCCAGATTCACGACATGCGCACCCCTTCAATTCTCAAAAGGATTTTCATTCTTTTATGCCTGCTTGTATTGTACTCATCAGATTATTCTCAAATAGCTTGTGCCCAGGGTATACGGGGGGATTCCGACCTGGATATTCAAGAGGAAAGTAGTGACTGGGAGGTGCTCAATCCAAAACCCTCATTTATGCCGGGGAATGAAATCTGCTTTGTGGATGAGCAAACCGGATTTATTGTCACCGATAATGAGTTGCTTATTAGCCGGAATGGAGGAGAAAGCTGGGATTGGCTTATGGAGCTCAGTTCCGGAAAAGATATTGCCTTCAGCAATTCCATAGGCTACATAGTTGGTGATGAGGGAGCAGTCTACAAATCCACTCAAATGGGTGAAGGGTGGAACAAGCTGCAGGTGGGATTTAACGACCATTTAAATAGTATTTCCGTCATCCACTCCGACACGGTTCTGGCTACGGGCGACAACAATCTTTTTATATCTCATGACGGAGGACAGAGCTGGGAAACACATGTTGTACCGGGGGTAGATATTGAATCCTCCTATTTCACCAGCTCAGATACCGGGCATGTTGCATGCAGAGATGGCTCCATATTAAAAACAACAGATGGGGGTTTGAACTGGTCAATAACTGAAAGCGTGAACCATACTCCCGCTGAATTCTTCGATATCTGTTTCGTAAATTCCCAGCTGGGATTCGCTTCCCGGGCACATAGTGATTTACTTAGAACAAGCGATGGAGGTGAAAGCTGGGGAGAGGTAAATGCCTACCTGGAAGCGGCATTTGACATACATTTTATAAATGAGACAAACGGCTACCTGGCAGGACTGGGTGGTAGCATTTTTAAAACTACGGATAGCGGTATAAGTTGGGATTGGGCCGGTTTTCAGGGTTTGACAGGAGATACCGACCTCTACGGCATATATTTCCTGAACGAGGATAAGGGCTTTGCTGTGGGGCAACGGGGCAGGATCACAAGAACTATCGATGCCGGTGAAACCTGGGAGGATTATGCGCCAAGTTATAATTACATCCACCAGATTGAAGTTACCCCCAATAACACCTTATATGCCCTGGGTGAAAAGCTATTCAAATCCAGCGACGGCGGTCAAAACTGGGATACGTTAAATACAGGAGTATATAACCAAGACCGATTTGTCTTTGAATACATAGACGGACATTTCTTCTCCGAGGATGAATTTTTCGTCATTGCCAGCGCCGGGGAGGTGTCACGAGTAGTAAAAAGCACTGATGGAGGACAAAATTTTGAAATTCTTACATCAGAGGGTAGAAACTTTGGGGCTTCTTCTCTGCACTTTCTGGATCAGCAGATGGGATATGCCAGCAACAGGTACGACGGATTTTGGAGCGGGCTATATAAGACGAGCGATGGTGGACAAAGCTGGGAAAATCTGTCGGCTCACAGGTTTTGGGATATCTGGTTCGTAGATGAATTAAGGGGATTTGGCATCTTAAGTGACAAACTATACCAGACCATTGATGGTGGTTTGAACTGGGAACAGAAAGTAGATGTGAATAAAAGCCTGTATAAGATCCATTTTCCAAATAATGATGTGGGATATATTTCCGGCGAGGATGGCCTTGTATTAAAAACCTCTGACCAGGGAGACAACTGGCAGGAACTTTCCACCGGATATGGCGACAATTTCGGCTTATTCTTTCGTAACCAGGCCGTTGGATTTGTGACCGGGAAATACCAGGCCCTACATATTACGGCTAATGGCGGATCGACCTGGGAAACCGAAATTCTGCCGCTTGAAATGGAGTCCATTTTTGTTAGTGCTGATAAGGAGGTATTTGTTACCGGATCAAATGGGGTGATTTTGAAAAAGTTAATTGATGTGGATGAAGATATTTCAAGGGTTCAGGATCTTGTTTCGCAGGAGGTAAAGATTTACCCCAATCCAGCTCGGGACATCCTCAACCTTGTAATCCCGAACGCAATGGAAAGCGTACACATTTATGATCTTAGCGGGAGGAAACTGATCAGTATGGAATTTCACAAGGAAGTTGATATTTCAAATCTAGAACCCGGACAATATATAATCAAAATCCTTGGAAAGAACCGGGCACTAACAGGACAGTTTCAAAAGGAATAGCAGCACTATTTCTTTTCGAGTACCTCATCCACCGAAAAATGGATGTAGGTGAAACACTCCGGCACATGTGAATCCCACACTCCATGCGGGCTCCATGCCCAGCCACCATTGTCTTCCGCCGGCGGGGCTTCCTTGTACTGGTTAAAACGGGAGAAATCCATACGCCACACATCCTTATCCATGGGAGGAAGGCTCCTCTTATCCCTCATCGTCAGAATCTCCAAACCCTTCCAGGGAACGGCCAGTTCCACGGTCCAGCCCCGGTCTCTGTCGCTGCTGTCATTAATGGTACCATCCAGGCACACTGCGGTCTTCAGACCAGGGAGATCCCATTGAAACCAACCAGTTCTGAGCCCCCGTGGGTGCTCCTTATACCCCACTCCATTGAATTCTTTGGCTCCGGGGGCATCCAATTCCAATCCGGTCACGGTATCGTATTGCCCTGCTTTATAAGCTTCATTCCACAGGAAGAGCACTTCGTAAATGGTACCGAAGGAATTGATCTCAAATTCGTAATATCCATCACTCCCTGCTATGAACCATTCCACGTCGTTATTCATATAAATGGGTGCATCCCTTTCGGTGAGAGTGGCCTGCAAATCCGGTTCTTCAATCCAGTAGGCTATGTACAGGTATTCCTCGTCCCACAATAGGGCTGCCCGGGTATCGTGGATGGTCTCCCTGCCAGAGATCAGGTCCCTGAATGGTGGAGAAATGGGAGCAATCTGCCAGATGGTTTCATCCAGGCAACCATCGATCACAGGTTTTTTTGCCGTTTTAAAGGCAGTATAGTGTGGTATCTTACTTTCCTCACAGGGCGGGTGTTTACCTGTCTTTTCCTGAGAGAATGCTTCATACCCGGAAAATGCCATGCTCAAAAGTACAGCAGCCAGAATACTTAAATATTTTTTCATAAGGTCTCCAGTATTTGCCTAAGGTGTCTATGAATTTAATAAATTACTGGGAAATAGCATTATATGCAAAACTACTTTCATTATGAAACGAAGATCCTTTCTTAGCACAAGCATGGCCGCAGGCCTTGCCCCACTTACCTTAGGGGCTACACAAACCAACAATATCCCGGAGGAGCTGGTCGTGGAAAGAAGTCAAAGCGGCCTGCCCCATAAAGGGAAAGTGCTGGCAGCCATCCAACCCCATTGCGACGATATTCCCATTTTTGCAGGAGGCACAGTTGCCAAACTCATAAATGAGGGTTATACGGGTTACCTGATCCGGACCACCAATGACGATCATGCTGGCCGCGGGACCAGTCAGGGAGAAGTGATCCTAAACAATGAAAAGGACAATGAGAAAGTGGCAGAGGTTCTGGGTCTATCCAGGGTCTACGACCTGGGATACCGGAACCACAGAATGGACAACATCAGCATCGTGGAATTGCGGGCCCGCCTGATCTTCCTTTTCCGGATGCTGAAAGTCGATACCGTTGTTTCCTACGATCCCTGGGGGCATTACGAAGAAAATCCCGATCACTATGTGACTGCCCTGGCCGTGGAGTCGGCCTGCTGGATGGCCGGCGGAGGACTGGACTATCCTGAACATAAGGATGCCGGAATTATGCCGCACAGTGTCAGGGAAAGATATTACTATGCCCGGGGTCCTCAGCTTGTGAACCGCGTAGTGGATATCAGCGATACCATAGACCAGAAAGTGGAATCGAACCGGGTCATTGTCACCCAGGGACCGGGAGGAGATGCCGGAATCAGACTAAGAGACCGGCTGGCTAAGGAAGGCAAGTCCCTGCCCATTCTGGAAGGCAGCGATACAAAAGCCAACCACAACTACATTAAACACCTGGTTCTGGATATGGACTCCCAGAGGATCAGGGGCGTACCTTCAGACAAGGAAATCGGTAAAGCATACAACCTGGATTGGGCGGAACGTTTTCATTACATCGGTCCCAGGGAATCCAAGCTGGAGGAATATATCAGGGCACATAACGCTCCTTTAATCCCCTAAACTGCTGAACAGGTTTAGTTTACGATCCAAGCAACCAGCTCTTGATCGTCCGGTTTGGTCTTGGGTACAAAGTGTCCGACCAGTTGTCCCTTTTCATCGATCATATACTTCTGGAAATTCCAGCCAACCTCGCTATCTTCCAGCCCATTGGCGCTTTTGGATGTTAACCACTGGTAGAGTGGATGCTGATCGTCTCCTTTTACAGAGATCTTGCTCATCATGGGGAAACTTACCCCGTAATTTCTCTGGCAAAAGGTGGCTATCTCTTCATTGGATCCCGGTTCCTGCTTGGCAAAATTATTTGCAGGAAATCCAATGATCATAAAATCTTCACCGCCGTATTTCTCGTAAAGTTCCTGCAGGCCCTCATACTGAGGTGTTAAGCCACATTTTGAGGCCGTATTTACCACAAGTACTTTTTTGCCTTTCAGCTGAGAAAGAGGAAAATCCTCCCCGCTGATATCTTTGACTGTAAAATCGTAAAAAGCTGTCTGGGCAGAGACTATACTAAGTGCAAAAAATAAAAGTCCGATTAAGAGTACATTCGTTTTCATTTGTCCGTGTTTTTCAGATTATCTACTCTAAACAAGTAAGAATTGAGAATGTTCGTCACACCTCCATGGCCGGCTTCACACCTAAAATTATTCAGCTTGGCACTGTCCTTGCAGTAAAGACGATAAACAGCTCCATGTATAAGCTTCGTATTCATTATTTACTCTGGATCCTTCTTGTTTTATTAGCTCTTCCCTTACATGCCCAAAAAAAGGGCTATGCCAGGGGATACATAATCACTCATGAAGGTGAAACCGTCGAAGGCTGGGTCAAAGACCGTTCTACCGGAACCTTTATGGAACTCTACACCAAAGTACGATTTAAACCAGCCGATGGTGGTCTTGCCAGAAGATACAGTCCCGACGAAATCCTGGCTTACGGAACAGACAATCAGCACTTTGAATCTCTACCGATTTATGAAGAATCGGCATTCTTTCAGTTCCGTTATTACCTGCATGACAATTACAAACGAAGCTTCCTGAAGCTCATTGCCAGGGATCAGGACCTGTCGTATTACCACTGGGAATATGTGGACGGGGACAGCAACTACCTGGATTTTGTACCCCTGTTTTGCAGGGAAGGCTCCAACGAGATGGTGAGGGTCACCCAGGGCATCTTAGGACTCAAGCGCAAGAGGCTGATAGAATATTTTCAGGATTGTCCGGACCTGGTAATGGCCATTTACGAAAGGGAAGT
>Ga0180436_10001608_pt1 | contig 21885 bp, 13 predicted proteins | sample SS_ome_2_FD_132434 | JGI IMG/M metagenome (GOLD analysis project Ga0180436, IMG submission 132434) | Hypersaline lake sediment archaeal communities from the Salton Sea, California, USA - SS_3_S_2 metaG | ecosystem: Environmental > Aquatic > Non-marine Saline and Alkaline > Hypersaline >... | reverse complement strand
AGCTTAAGCCTTTATAGGCTTTCACTAAACGAACAATAATTAATTAAATATGCAAGATACAAATCAACCTAATAATCAACCTGCAAATTTTGGGACTGAGCCAGCTGCTGCACCCCAGCAACCAGCTCAACAACCTACGCAGGCTCCAAAACAAGCTCCTGCACCAGCACCAGCGCCCCAGCCACAGCAGCCAGGAACAAAACCTCCTGTACCTCCAAAACCAGGAACAAAGGTTTTAAGCAAAGAAGAAATGATTCAAAAAGAAAGAGGTAGAAACAAAAAAGTATTAATTGGGTGTGGTGGAGCATTTGGATGCGGTACAATTTTGCTTTTAGTGATGATTTTTGTGTTTGTTGGTACAGCCGGAACCGGATCAAGCCAATTGGCTCAGGCTTTGGGTGTTAATCAGCAGCAATTGATCAACACTTTAATCACGATAGTGAATCTATTTTTTGGGATAGGTGCATTTGTAGCATTTATTATGTCAATTGGAGGAATATTTAGAGCATTAATGGCAAGAAAAGATGATAAATTCGCAAAGAAAAGGGGATATGTATTAGCTGGAAGTGCCTTTGGAATATTAGTTATTATTATTTCATTATGGATTGGAGCTTGGTATTATCTTAGTTCACAGCAAATCCCAACTGAAACAAGACCAACGGGTCTTATTACAATTCCTGAAGATACATTTAATCTAACTGCTCCGGTTGAAGTAACATTTGATGCTTCAAATCTTCCATTTGATTCTAGAAATTATGATATTATCTCTTACTTCTGGGATTTTGGAGATGGAGAACCAGCACCTGGAACAAGTGTTGAAACTCATATTTATGAAAGAAAAGGGAATGGAATTTATGATGTACAGTTAATCCTTACATTTAGAAACAAAACTACAGGAGAAGAATCAACAGAAACTCTTGAACATACAGTCACAATAGCTGATGAAGCTGTTACTGCAGTTATTGAAGCAAGTGTTACTGAGGGAGAGGCTCCATTAACAGTGGAATTTGACGGATCAAAATCTATGGATCCCGATGGCCAAATTACCTCATATGCATGGGAAGTTGATGGTCAGGGATTTGAAGAAGGTGGTCCTGCTTTTGTATATACATTTGAACAATTAGGCACATATAAAGTTAGTTTAAGAGTGACAAACCAAAAGGGTGATTTTGTAATTGCAGATGAAACTATTGAAGTTTCTGGAAGCAATTTACCAATAGCAAAAATTGATATTTTAAATGATTCTGATAAATATTATGTAGATCAAAGTTATACATTTGATGCTTCAAATTCATCAAGTCCTGCTGGTTCGATTACTAATTATGAATGGGATTTTGGTGATGGAACTTCAAAAGCAAGAACAAGAACAGCTCAACACAGTTTTAGCTCTGCTGGGACTTATAAAGTTGTTTTAACGGTTGTAGATGAAGAAAACAGTTCAGCAATGGCTGAACAGGTATTAGAAATAGATGTTGCACCTTCAGCACCAGAGGCAGTAATGATTACAAATCCAGGAAAAGCTGATCCTTCAGATAATTTTATCTCAGGAATTGCACCATTTGAAGTTAGTTTTGATGGGACTCAAAGTACTGATCCTGATGACGATATAGTTGATTATAAATGGGATTTTGATGGAGATGGTGCCTTTGATTCTGTTGGAGAAACAACTTCATATTCATTCAATACACCTGGTAATTATAATGTAAGCTTAGTAGTTGTTGATTCTGCAGGGACTGAAAGCAAAGAAACATTGCTTGTAGTAGCTGAATCTCCTGGTTTACAGGCTTATCTTACAGCTGAACCAATTTCAGGTGTTGTACCTTTAACTGTTGAATTTGATGCAACAGGGTCAACTTATGCTGATGGTCAGATTGTTGGATTTGAATGGGATTTCGGTGATGGTTCACCAAGAAGAAGTGATAATGGGCAAGTTACATATCAATATACACAAATAGGTAATTTTACAGCTGAAGTTAAAGTCAGAACAAATGATAATAAAGAGGAAACTGCTGAAGTATTAATTACAGTTAGACAGGTTCCTTTAAAATCATGTTTCGAACCTTCTAAATCAGAAGGCAAGGCTCCTCTTAACATTACATTTAATCCTTCATGTTCTACTGGGACAATTGCTAAATATAGATGGGATTTCGGTGATGGAGACACTTCAACTCAACATAAGCCATCTCATATTTATGAAGAACCAGGTTCTTATGAAGTAGTACTTGAGATAGCTGATGCCCAAAATGTGGTTGACGTTTCATCTCAATTCATTACAGTAACAGGTGACTTAACAAGAAATTAATATTTTTAAATATGGCTTTAAATAAAGGACAAAAAAAAGTTGTGCAAATTGTAGGTTTATTAGCTATTATTTCGCTAATTCTTACTAGTTTTGCACCGGCAATTTCAGTACTATTTCAACAATAAGAAGTAGACTTTAAATTTGACCAACAGTAAAGAAAATGGTATAATATAATAATGGTATTATGCCATTTTTATATAAATACAAATAACAAAAATAAACATGGAAAATCCTTTATTATCAAGCGATACTCCTGAAGAGAGCAAGCCTGCAGAGGCACCAAAAGCTGCGGAAACAGCTCCAGTTGCTCCAGCAGGACCTCCTGCGCCGGAAGCTTCAAAACCTGAAGCTCCAAAAGAAAAGAAACCATTTTTCACAACAGGGAAAATTCTTGCAATCTTTGGTGCTTTAATAGTAATTGCAGCAATTGTCGGTGCAGTTATCTATTCTCAGACTTCTGAAAGATTTCAGGGGATGTCACGAATTCAACCTGTACAAACAACAGTTGAGTTGCAACAAATTGACACAATTAGAACAGTAAGTCCTGAATCTTTAGCAGTGATACCTCAATTTACATGTGACGAAGATAAGGGTTTAATTTCATACGTTGGTGAAGATGGGTCAACATCTTGTGTTTGTCCTGAAGGTGAATTGTATAATACTTTAACTGACGTATGTGAAGCTGTTGATTTTTGTGATTTGACTGAAGCTCAAATAAAAAGAGGTTCTGGAAATAATTTTAATCATCCTGATACAAGACAGGACTTAAGAGATATAATGTCAGGAATAGCTGAATGGAAAGAGGCAAATTGTGGGGAACCGAGTGTGTCAATAACTACAGATGTTACACCTTTAACAGTAATAGTGCCTGATATTGCTACTGATATTCCTGATTCTAGAACTACACCTGAAGCTGATGATCCTTGCACTACAGCAATTAATGGTTTTTTAGAAGCTTATGATTCAAAAAACTGGGATCAAATGTCTAATCATTTAAAAATAATGATGGAGAATAATTGTGTAGATAATTGTAGAGCAAAATTATATTTGGTCATTGTTCATTTATGGCAAAATGAATTGGATCAAGCAAAAGAAGTCATTTCACAGTTTCGCAAAGATTGTTCAGGGTGTAGTAATGATTTTGATATGTTAGCACTAATGGCACAGGTACTGGCTGACATAGATAAGGTTAAGCAGGAAGAAGGATCAGAAATGAATGCAGAGTATATACCTGCATTAGAGGACTTAGCTGAAAAGTATGTGACTGATTGTGCTTGTGTTGAATTAGAAGCATTCTTAAATAATCCTGGTTTTGATATTTCTGCAATATTACCTGAGGCAGCAGATGAACCAACTGCTTCAACAAGAATCCCTTATAGCACTCTTGATCTTAGTAATGAAGCAACCAAGCTTAGAACTGTTGCTCCTGCAGCAACAACAACTTTTGAAAATCCATTTACTTATCTGAATGAAGATGTATTAACAATTGCTTATGCGCAATCTGCTGGTTTATCTCCTTCAGTGATCTCTGCTTTAGAAGGGGTATTTAATGATAAATGTGTTGAACCTGATCCAGATCCGACTCCTGATCCAGTGAATTGTACAGCTTTAGAAATTGTATTACCTTCAGGTGATGATATGGAAATAACTGAGGACTTTAGTAGTGATTCTGATTTAGTAACCTTTAATGTTACAGGAACTGATAATGTTGAGAATTATAATGTTTTTGCATCAAATGATTCAATCATTTTCAATGATCTATCAAGTAATGAATATACTGACAATACAGAAGTAACTTTAAGTGGGGGACCAGATCTAGATGATCCAGTTACTTTAACAGTTCAGGCAGTTGATGTTACAGGGCTTCGATTAGATGATTGTAAAGATTCGATTGTAATTTCAAGAGCTCAGCCAGCTGATGATGAGCCTGTTTGTAGAGCATTAAATATTGTTGCTCCTGCAGATGCAAATCAAACTGGTACAGCGGAATTTGTTATACCAGCAGGTGGATTTGTAGATGAAGCCTTAACAGTAGAAATTGATGGAGATCAAGGTTCATGGGGAAACATCACCTATCAAACATCTACTGGAAATAATGATATTGTGTTTGATGATGAAAATCCTTTAGAAACAGATGCTTTAACAGTACTAATGAATGGTTTACCAGTAACAAATGAAAGTGAAACAATTGAAGTATTTGCTTTGGATCCTGAAACAAATCAATTAATAGATTCATGTATGGATTCGTTTACAGTGACTGTTGATACTGACACTCCTCCATCATTAACATACACACCTCCGGAAGATGAAGAACCTCCTCCGTCATTAACATATACACCTCCTGAAGATGATGAAGAACCTCCATCATTAGCTTTTGATCCAGGTGAAGAGGAAGAGCCTCCACCATCATTAGCTTATACTCCTGACGACGATGATGACGATGACAGAAGACGTTCGGGTGGTAGCTCAACTCGAATTACAGTAGTTGAAGAAGAGCCAGAACCAGAACCAATTCATGCGGCTGCACCAGAAGAACCTGAAATACCAGCTTCTCCGGCTCAGCCTTCTGATCCAACGTATGTAGCCGAAGCTCAGCAAGCATTACATGCTGCACCTGCTACTCCACAAACTGGTCCAGGACTAATTATTCCATTAATTGGAGTATCATTAGCTGGAGCCTGGATGAGAAGAAAAAAGAAATAATCATGGGGTGCAAGGTCCCTTTGCAGACCAAGGGGGCCTTGGTGCCCATGAAATTTAGCAGCGTCTTAGAAATAAGGCGCTGTTTTTTGTAGACCAAGGGCCATACAAAGAACTTCACTCATATGCACAACTGGAATCTTGTACTTGTTTTGAAAAATATCAAATTGCATATGGCAGAAAGGGCAGTTTGTAATTATTATATCGGCTTTTTGTTCATCTGCATCTTTTAAATATTTTTCACTCATTTTTTGAGAAGCTTTTGGATTAACAAGATTTGAATGAAATCCACAACAATCCATTTTTGTTGGTAAATCTACTGCTTGTGCTCCCAATGCCTCCACAAACTCTTCAAAATTATATGGATTATCTGATTTTTGATGATCTTTTACGAATTTAGAAGGCCGCACAATATGGCAGCCATAATAAGTTGCAATTTTCACCCCTGTTAAAGGCTTTTTAATTGAAGCGCGCAATTTTTCCATTCCTAAATCCTCAGTTAGCACCCAAAGCCAGTGTTTTACGTTAAAATCAGTAAATTTGCCCTCATTTCGCAACCTAAATAGATCTTTTCTTAAGTTAATAACGCAAGTTGAACAAATTGTCATAATATCAACTCCATTTGCAACTTTAAAATTTCGCTCATTTATATCTTCATTTAGCTCTCGATCTGCTTCCTTAACAACTCCGGCACCACAACAACCAAATTCTGGCACATCAATCAATTCAATACCCAGAGCCTCACAAGCTTTACGCGTTGCAATATCATATTTACTGGCTACTTGCTTTGAAGCACAACCAGGAAAATATGCATACTTTATTTTTTTCTCTTCCATCCTTTAACTTTTTTAATAAATAGGGGAGGGATCTGCCATTTTCGAATCATTCGCCATAATACAGGCATTAATTTAAACACTTTAAATGGACCTAAAGCACCCAACGGCAATCTTGATTCAACAATTTCACCGTACTTTTTAACGTGACCGGTTAAAGTTCTTGCATGCCTTGCTCCTGTATTATAAATCATACCTTCTTTAATGGATTTTTCTCGTAATTTTGAAATAACCTCCTGCGGTTCAATATCCTGTGGGCAGTTTTCAGTTGCTTTTTCACAGTGCGCACACATCCATAATTGCCTTTGTAATAGATTTCGCAATCTTTCTCTTTTATTATTGTCTCTAACATCATCTATATATCTTTGAGCTAAAACTGATGCTGCTGGCCCTAAATAACCATTACTTGCATCTCTTGATGGGCAATCTGAAAAACAAGCAGCGCACCAAATACATTCTGAAGATTTCTCGATTTTTTTCACATCCTCTGGTCTGACTTTTTCACCAGTTACTTCATCAAACCATGGTTTAACTGCTCTCATTTCTTTATAGAAAGGTTCCATATCAACAATCAAATCTTTTTCAATTTTAAGATTTCCAATTGGTTGAATAACAATTTCACCAAACTTTTTGATTTCATCTGCTGCCATTAATTTACAGGTTAATCTTGCACGCCCATTTATTTTCATTGAACAGGATCCGCAAATACCAGCCTTGCATGAATGTCTGAATCCTAAAGTTGGATCAACTTCCTCTTTTATTTTTAAAAGCATTTCCAAAACAGTCTGATCTTCGGCACAATCAAATTCATACTCTTCAAAGTATGGTTTTTCATCTTTTGATGGATCGAATTTTTGAATTTTAATCTTTGACATAATAGATTTTTGAATGTTTTGGTTCTAATTTGTTAGGATAATCTGTTCTGAAGTGAGCACCTCTGCTCTCTTTTCTATCTAAAGCTGTTAATAAAATTGCTTTCGAGATATCGAGCATATTGTAAAGCTCAAAAGCATTGTATAAAGCCATATTATAATGCTTGGAATCATTTCCAACATTGATGTTTTGAGCCCTTTTGTACAATTTTTTTATACAACTTAAACCGTTTGTGAGTGATCCTTTGTTTCTAAAGATTCCAGAAGCAAGGACCATTTCAGTTTTCATTTCATTTTTTATCTCAAATTGGTTTTCAGAGCCTTTATTTATCAGCTTTTCAACTTCAGCAAGTATTTCAACTCTCATTGAATGTTTGATTTCTTTGTGTTTTTTGGATTTTGCATATTCAGAGGCCATTTCTCCAGCTTTCTTACCAAATACAACTGTTTCCATCAATGAATTTCCTCCAAGTCTATTTGCCCCATGAATTCCTGCGCATGCACATTCACCACATGCATAAAGACCTTTTATTTCAGTTTCACATTTATGATTAGTTGAGACTCCTCCCATGAAATAATGAGCTCCGGGTTTAACTGGAATTGGTTCTTTTAAACAATCAATTCCACCGTACTCTAAAGCCAATGAATGTATTTGAGCCAGCTTGCCTAAAACAACATCTTCACCTAAATGCCTTAGATCTAAATGAATAGCTCCATTTATACCTCGTCCTTCTTCTATTTCAGTTTCAATAGCTCTTGCAACAATATCTCTTGGAGCAAGTTCATCAACAAAACGCTTTCCATCTTTATTAATAAGAAAAGCACCCTCGCCACGTGTACCTTCAGAAATTAAAAGTGCTTTGTGATGTAAAGTAGTAGGATGAAATTGAACAAATTCAATATCTTTAAGAGCGCAGCCCGCTCGATAGGCGAGTGCCATACCATCTCCCGTTGAAATAGAGGCATTAACATTGTTTTTATAAATCTGACCAGCCCCTCCTGTAGCCAAAATTATAGCTTTCGCCTGTATTTGATGTAATTCACCCGATTTCATATCGAAAGCATTCAATCCTTTCACAAATCCATCTTCAACAATTAAAGAATGCACATACCATTCATTTAAAAAATCAATATCATTTTTTAAGCATTCAGTAAAAAGAGTAGTAATAACGTTATGGCCTGTGTAATCACGAGAATAACAAGTTCTAACTTCTGTTTGCCCTCCAAATGCTCGTTGAGCAACACTGCAATCTTCTTCACGACTAAAAATCATGCCCATATCTTCTAACTCTTGAATTGCTTTAGGTGCTTCTTTACAAAAATATTTAACAGCTTTCTTGTTGCTTAAATTATCACCACCTTTAATTGTGTCTTCAATATGTGATTTAACAGATCCTTTAATTGCAGCATTCATTCCACCCTGAGCCATGCAAGTTTGGCTTCGGAGTGGATGAACTTTTGAAATAATGCAAACTGATAAATCTTTTGATTTATTTGCTTCAAGTGCAGCTTTCAATCCAGCTCCACCTCCACCAATAATTGCAATATCATATTTCATAAGCCTGTTTATACTAAAAAAAAGCCGCCCCTTATGCAAGAGGCGGCTTTAATTACCTGTTGACTAAATTATTCATCTAAACATTGTCCATCAGCTTGAAGAGCTTCAAGTTCATCAAGACATTCTTCATATTCAGCTAGTTTTTCTAAGTATTCATCTAATTTATCACTATATGCTTGAGTAGCTGCATCCATATCAGCATTTAATTGCTCTTCAGAAGGAAGGTGAGAAGAACTGTTGTTCTCCCAATATTCTCCTAGTGCATTAGTAAGATCTTGAATTTGAGATTCTGAAGTCAAACAAAATTCAACATCGCCAAATGCATTAGCAACTCCCCATGCCTGACCAGATCCAACTTCAAAACCATCACAATCTTCTCCTGTCATACCACCTGCATCTTCAACCATATCTCTAAAGGCTTGTTGTAAATCTTCAAGTTCCTGCATTTGATCCCAGATATCTTCAACATCAGCCCCCAGTTCATCTAGTTCATCACCAAGTGTTTCAACTTCATCCCAAACTGCATCGCAATCAGGACATTCAACTTCACCACCTGCACAATCATCTTCCATTAAGCTTTCAAAGAATGCTAACCATAATATTTTTGCGATTTCAGCTCTTGTTATAGTTTCTCCACCTTCAAATGCTCCATCACGTCCCTGAACAAGTCCGCATTGGAAAGCAAGTTCAGCTAAATCTGCATACCATTCATCACCAGTGATATCTGAATATGAGTAAGAAGTATAACCTGGAACGTTAAATCCAAGAGCTCTTAAAACAACAGCAACTGCTTCAGCTCTTAAAATTGGCTTCCCAGGTCCAAAGCTTCCATCATCATATCCTTCAAAGTATTCTTCTTCATATGCAGTCAAAACATATGACCAGAACCAATCATCAACAGTTACATCAAAGAAAACATCAAAGAATGAATCAACAATCATATCACCCTCAGCTACAACTAATAGTTTTGCAGCCTCAGCTCTGTTTAAATTATCATTTGGTCTCATGTTTCCAGTGTCTCCGTCACCAGTCATAACTTCGTTATCAAAAAGTCCTTTTAAGAAGTCTTCAGCCCAATGACCTCCGATATCTCCAGGACCATCATCATCATCGTCGTCATCATCATCGTCAGCTGCAGGTTCTTCTTCAGCAGGCTCTTCTTCGTCGTCAGAATTATCCCATCCTTCTTCACCGTTAGCTTCATCTAAGATGTCCTGCATTGGACCAATATCTTGATCTAAACATTCACCAAGGTCTTGCAGTGCCTGTAATTCATCAAGGCAATCTTGTAAATCTGCTGAAAGGTCGTCAATTAAATCATGCTGTGCATCAATTTCATCAAGTTTTGCTTCAAGATCTTCTAATGCATCAAAATAACTATTCATTAAATCATCAAGTTGTTGATTAAGAGCAGATTGACTTGGTAAATGTGAAGAACTATGAGTTTCCCAATATTCATCAAGATTTTGGATCATTTCTTCAATTTGACCTTCGCTTGTAAAACACCATTGAACATCTCCAAAATTATGAGCGATTCCCCAAGCCTGACCTGATTGAACTTCAAAGTCATCACAATCTTCTCCATGTTGACCACCTGCATCTTCAACCATTGCTTCAAAGTCAGCTTTCAATTGATCCCATTGTTCGAGTTGATCTAATGTTGTATCTATTTGATCTTCAATATCCTCAACAATAATATCAAGGGCTTCAACTTCAATTTCTAGTAATTCCAAATCATCAAGAGCTGTTTCTAAATCATCAGCAATTGATTCACAATCCGGACACTCAACTTCAGGACAATTTGCATCTTCACAGTCTATAAGGTCTTGAATAAATTGATTTATAATTTCAGCAATTTCTGTTAAACCAATTTCGCCACCTTCGTCATGGTCCATTAAAATTTCAATCCATTCATCCCAAACTAATTGCCAATCAGGTAGTGCTCCTGGATCCCATGTTTCGCTTAAATACATCATGTGATCAAAGAAGTTGAAGTAATTTGGTTCAACTCCATACCACATATCTTCATTTTCAAAACAATAAGTTTGAGTTCCATATTCAAATGAAGAATAGTAAGCAAATGGCATTGATTCATCCATACAGGCAGTACCTTGCAAAAGGTGACCAGCCATTACTTCCGAATCAAGGTTGTCTTCCATTAATAGAGGATCGTTGTCATATACATTTGTTGTAGCACGATCCAAAAGCCCTTCCATTTGAGTGCTGAAATCTTCAGCCTGAAAAACTAGATCAGCATGTTGTAAATAAGCTGCATCCAAATCATCCTGAATTGTTTGACAATCTGGACAATCAGTTGGATCTCCCTGCGGGGGAACAGCCATTGCAAAAACACCTACGCTGTTTGCAACTATGATGGCAGCTAGAAGTGCACCGCCTGCAAAAAGCGCGAGGTTTTTCTTGATTGTTTCCATATATTTTGGTTAAAAATTTACCTCTAAACAATTTACGCTAATTGGCAACTTATTACAAGAAAAAATTGTCTTGAGATGGATCAGGCACGCGGCTCCTATAACCAAATTGCCGTCAAAATGCCGTCTTTTTGGTTATAGCATCTATCTATTGACTTGAGTCTTTTATTTACTTAAAGTGAATTTTGAAATCATTGGGGCGTGGCCAAGTGGTAAGGCACCAGGTTTTGGTCCTGGCATTCGGGGGTTCGAATCCCTCCGCCCCAGCCACAGCGTAGCTGTTTGGAGCGAACAAAGAGAGCGAAGTCAAAATAAAGCCTCCTTTCTTGAAAAGAAAGCCATTTTTTGGTATAATATATATAGTAAAATTAAATAAAAATAAAAATGAAAAAACAAATTCACTTAGGACTCATTTTCTTGGGGGTGCTTGTTGCATTCTCGCTTTTTGGAATTGCTTTATTAGCGCCATATTCATGGCCGGCACCAGGCAATTGGAATCTTCTAACTCATAACGGAATGGTTATAGCTGATGAGGAAGAAAGAGGAAGTTGTAGCGATCCAACTAGAAATGCATCTATTAGTCAATCAAATGACATTGGTTCTCAGGCAGATTGTCAGGGACCGGCTCCACATTACAATCCTGGTAATAATGGTCAGCCTGGTGCAACCGATCAGAACACTTATTCTGCAGCTCTTTATTATGAAGATCAGAATGGTGATTCAAATGGTTGCAGTAATTTAGCAGATGATTATTTGTATTTTAGAATTCGTTTAGTTGGAGATCCTTTGCAGAATAATGTAAGCAATGGTTTAACAAATGATTATTGGTGGTATTTATTTGATATTGACGCTGATTATGCACCTGATTTTTATATAAGATTAAACGGAAATGGTAAAAAACCAGCAGAAACATTAGATGTTCTTTATGAAACAAGCGGAGATGCTTATCCAACAGGGGAACCTGTGGTTGCGTCTTATATTAATCCATTAGACAACGGTTATGTTCAGGCAGGATTAACTCCAGATAACGGAACAGTAGGTGATTATGATGAATCTTTCCTTGATTTCCAGATCCCTTTAACTGATTTTGATGATGATGGCGGAGTTCAGCAGTTATGTGAAGGCTCTTCATTACAGGTTTCAAAGGTTTCAACTTCTGCAAACCATAATGATCCTTATCAAAAAGATCATCTTTTAGATTTATTATTACCTTCAGATCCAATCATTTTAGGTGATAATAATTATGAAATTATTAAAACTGTAAATGGAATTGTTGGAAACACAGTTGAATATAGAGTTCAAATTAATAATCTTTCAAATACTTTAAGTGGATTGGTATTTACTGATCCTTTAGCTGGACTTGGTACTTTTGAAACAAATGCATATGGTTCAGGAAGAGGAATTCAAGTAAATATTGGTGGGAATACATTTAATATGACAAATAGTGTGGATTCACCTGATTCAGGGGGATGTACATATTTAGGCTGTGAAGCAGATTATACAGCAGGTAATGTTAATTTTTATTTAGATTGGCTTTATCCTGCAGGTTCAGCAACTCCTTTATATGACACAGTAACAATAAAATATAAAGTAACTTATCCTGGAGGTTTAACTTATTCAAATCAGGGATATGGTGTTACAAATGAACTTCCAAATAATCAATATAGTGATGACCCGACATATGATGATGGATCAGAATGTTCAGATGCTTCAGGAAATAATTGTGATGATGGAGATACCGGGAATGATGATCCAACATTAGCAACTATTTTTGCTGATGATTACGGAGATGCCCCGGATCCGACTTATCCAACTTTGGCAGCAAGTACAGGTGCTTCTCATAAAATTGTTCCTGGATTCTTTTTAGGGACTTTGATTGATTCAGACCCGGATGGTCAACCAAATGTTGGTGCTACCGGCGATGATGCTTTTGATGGGAATGATGATGAAGATGGTATTACTTTTGTTACATCTTTAATACCAGGAAATACCGCTACTATTGATATAGTTGCTTCAACTGCTGGTTTTGTTGATGCATGGGTAGATATGAATGCCGACGGTTCATGGGCAACAGCCGGTGATCAAGTCATGGCTTCACAACCTGTAGTGCCAGGTTTGAACTCGTTAGTTGTTTCAATCCCAGCAACTGCAAATCCTGGTGCTACTTATGCAAGATTTAGATTTAGTTCTTTAGGAGCTTTGCCATTTAATGGTCCTGCACCTGATGGAGAGGTTGAGGATTATTTAGTTGATATTACAGCAAGTTCAAGTATAGGTGATTTTATTTGGCATGATGTTAATGGTGATGGAGTCCAGGATCCCCCAGAACCTGGATTGGATAATGTAACTGTAGATTTATATTTAGATGATGGTGATAGCGTTTTTGAACCTGGAGCCGACGATGGAGTGCCACTTCTAAGTCAAACAACTGCTGTTGGCGGAGCTTATGATTTCTTAACATTAAGTCCTGGTAGTTATTGGATAGATATTACCGATAATAATGGTGTTTTAACTAATTTTGTTCAGACTGGTGGAAATCCAGCGCCTGAATTAATTTCTCTTGCTGCTGCGCAAGATTATAACAATGCAGATTATGGATTTTTTGATACTCATTCAGATGATGATCATGATGGAATTCGTGATGTTGTAGAATGTCCAGGAGCACCTCCATTTATAGGTTGCCCTGATACTGATTCCGATGGATATCCTGATTATCTGGATATTGATGCAGATAATGACGGTATCGTAGATAATATTGAAGGACAATCAGAATCTGCATATATTCCTCCAACCGGCTTAGATACAGATGGAGATGATTTGGATGATGCTTATGATCCTGATAACGGAGGATTTTTAATTGTTCCTGTTGATAGAGATGCTGATCTTACACCTGATTATTTAGATTTGGATACAGACGGCGACACAGTGCCTGATCCAATTGAAGGACATGATCTTAATTTTGATGGTGTTGCTGATACAACTCCAACTGGAACAGATAGCGATATGGATGGATTGGATGATGCTTATGATACCTTACCAAAAGGAGATCCACTTAACTGTATTGGTTCAAATGCGCCATTACAGGATTTTGATTCTGATAATGTGAGAGATTGGCGTGATTATGATGATGACGATGATTTAATTGATACTATTGATGAAGATTTAAATGGCAATAATGATCCTACAGATGATGATGTTGATGGAGATACTCATCCGGAATATCTGGATTACAATCCAATGGGTTACTTTTATCAGTTAGCTGATGGAAAAATTATTGCAGGTGGAGGCGTGAGCGTAACAGGACCTGGTGTGGTTACTTTATTAGAAGATGGTTCTGCAGGATATTATCGATGGGTAACTGATGATACTCCTGGAACATATACAATGACTGTTACAACTCCAACTGGATATTTCTTACATCCTGCTTGTAATGAGTTAGATCCGCCACCACTTGATCCGACTGCAAGTCCAAATCCTGTTAATTTAGGGAATAGTGAAGTGGGAAACACTGGATTCTTATCTTCAAATGCATGTACAAGTTATTACTATACATTTGATTTAGAACCTGGGGATCCAATTATTATAAATAACAATATCCCGGTATTTTTTGATAAAGATAGGCCTCATGGTGACGATGATGATGACGACGACGATGATGACGATGGCCCTGGTGGAGGTGATACTGATCCAGTGCCAACTCCAGTTCCAGAATTAGATGAAGCAGCCCCTGAAGCGTGTCTTCAATATAATGACCGTAGACCTATAAATTATAAAGATAATGAAGATTGGCCTAAGGATTATGTAGATTTTTTAAGTAAAATTTATAGAGTCGGTTCGCCAAAACAATATATTATCAGTGGAGATGGTTCATATCATGGTGATGAATCTACTGAAAATACTGTGATTAGACCTTTAGATTTCACTAATAGATTTGAAACTGTAAAAATGGCGCTTACTTCTTTCTGTATACCAATTTATACAACACAAGAAAGAATTAATGCAGGAAATATTGCAGGTGCAAGACCTGAATTCCCTGACTTCCCACGTGAATTACCTGCTGATCATCTGGATAAAGAATGGGTAAAAGATAAAGACTTAGAGTTTATTGCAAACGTAATGTATAAAGCATACGACGAAGGAATTATTGACGGAAGAATTCGTGAAGATGGGATAGGTTATGCTGAATGGAATGAAGATATTACTCGTGCGGAAATACTTAAAGTATTCGTTAATGCTGCTGATTTAGAATCTGTAGTTGAGGAATTACAAACTGAAGATGTGGTTGAGGATCCATTAAGTTACTACTACGATGCTAGACCAGATGCATGGTATACACCTTACATCCCATTTGTAGTGAATTTTAAAATTGTGGCTGATGTATGTTTACCAAGAGATCTTGTTGAATCACCTGATTTTGAAAATAACGAGTTGAACATAAGAACTTTAGCAGCAACATATACTTGTGAGGGATTAAATGATCCTGCAAGATTCACTTTCGCTGACAATCCAGCAGTACGAGCCGAAGTTTTTGCCTTGGACGCAAGAATGTTGTATATTGCAAGTGCAATAGATCATGTAAATAAGTATTCAGGATTTAACATGATCAACTCGGAACTTCTGGAATTGATATTTGATGAACTTCAGGATGCTGAAAGAAGCGAATTCTTATTTGGAATTAAAGACACTGAAGCATTTGTTGCAGAATTAGGTTATCGTAACTACAACTAATGGCAACAGCAAAGCTAAAACGAGAACTCGGTTTATTTCATGCCACTGCAATAGGAGTCGGATTGATACTCGGTGCAGGAATCTATGTTTTGATTGGAGAAGCAACTGCTACAGCAGGGAATGCAACCTGGTTTGCATTTATTTTATCAGCAATTGTAGCATTATTAACTGGCCTTTCTTATGCTGAGCTTTCATCTATGTATCCAACAGATGCTGGTGAATATAAATACACAAAAGAAGCATTCGGAAGGGGATTAGCGTTTTTTGTAGGATACTTTGTTTTACTTTCTGCAATCATATCTTCAGCTACTGTTGCAGCTGGTTTTTCAGGTTATTTTAATGCTTTATTTAATTTTGATAATGTCTTTCTTGTTTCAGTTTTAGTTATTATTGGATTTTCAATTATAAATTATCGAAGTATAAAAGAATCAGCATGGGCAAATGTTATTTTTACAGGTTTAGAGATAATTGGTTTGATAGTGATAATCGTTTTGGGAATGATGTATGGTAAAGATGTTGGATTATTGGATATGCCATTTGGAATTGAAGGTGTTTTTAAAGCATCAGCACTTGTATTTTTTGCATTTTTAGGATTTGAAAGTGTTATCAAGCTGGCAGAAGAAGTTAAGAATCCAAGAAAAACAATTCCTTTAGCATTACTTTTATCAATTGGTATAACAACTGCACTTTATTTAATGGTTGCAATTGCAGCTGTAAGTGTTATGGATTGGGATGTTTTAGCAACTTCAAGTGCACCTTTGGCTGATGTAGCTGCAATGGTACTTGGCAATAATGCATTTATAGTAATATCTGTGATTGCTTTATTTTCAACAGGAAATACAGTTTTAATCAGTTTAATTGCAGGTTCAAGGACACTTTATGGAATAGGCGAGTATTACAAAGCTTTGAAACCTTTTCATAAAGTTCATAAAAAAAGAAAAACTCCTCATATTGCAATTTTAACTGTTATGCTTCTGGCGATTGCCTTTTCATTTATTAAAGATGTTGGTTTAATTGCAGAGCTTACTAATTTCACAATTTTTATTACTTTTGCAATAATTAACCTTGCTGTAATTGCACTTAGATTCAAACATCCTGAAAAACAAAGAAAGTTTAAAATGCCAGCAAATTTGGGCAGAATGCCAATCCTTGCGTTTTTTGGATTTTTAACTTGTATTTTCTTTATTTCTCAAATAGAAACAATGATTGTTCTTGGCGGATTTGGGTTAATTCTTACTGGAATCATTGCATATCTATTCGTTCATACTTTTGAAAAGCAGAGAAACTAGTTGAAAAAGTAAGCTATTCTAAAATTGTTAATAGTAGGCTTAATAGCTTCTTCCCAAAGGCTTTCAACGAATTCATCCAATTTGTCAAAATATTGATCCATCAGTTTATTTTTTTCGCTGTTCCTGAATAGTTGTTTTAATCTACCGCCTTGAGCTTTTTTTCTAAGTTTTTGAATTTTGTTAAGCTTCTTCTTTAATTCATCCTGATAGCTTGTTAATCCGTCAATTGATGGAGATGCACTTTTCACCCTATCATTTAGTTTTAATAATAATCTCAATTCTTGGATTTCTATTAGTAATAAGCGACGCAATTCTCTTTCGTTTTCGTCTGCTTCGTCTAACAAACCTTTTGCAACAAGCATTTTGGCAAAATCTTGATGATCATCTAATCTTGGTAATCTCTCAAGGATTTTAGCTATTTCAGATGCATTTGGAATAATTGTTAATTCTTCACTTGCAGAATCCGGAACTAATTCAGAAAATAATTCTCTGATATAAGAGTATAAATCATGGTATTGCAGGTCATCATCCTGTTCTTCAATTTTGCGTTGAAGTAATTTGATTTCATATATTACTGCAGTAACAATTTGTTTTCTTAATGATTCACTCCCGGCAAGTGGCTTTAAACTATTTAGTAATTCTTTTAATCTTTCCAATTCCATTGGATCATAGAGTCTTAATCTGTTTGCAAAAGCATCATTTACTGTTTGTTGTATCTCTCTCATTTTTTCTTGCTCTAATTTGCTTCCTGGAGCTATAAATCCAATTGCCAAATCTGAATCACTTTGATCATTGTCGATTTTTTCTTTTGGATCTTCCTTTGGTTTAAAAGTACCAATTTCTGCAGCAATTAATTCATCAACTTTATCACGACTTGCAGCTGCTATTAGTTTTGGTTCAACCTGTCCGGTAAAAGTTGGATGTAAAAATCCTCCTAAATCATCATCTTCTTCTTTTTCATCGTCAATTGCCTGAATGAATAAAAGTGTGCCGGTTTTTACAGGTTTGGGAGGTGAGGGAGCAATTTTTTCTTCTTCAATTGTTCCCTGAACATCAGTGTCTTCTAATGCCTCTAAAGCCTGGGCAGGTTGTGTATCACCAAGAGCAACAGATTTGTGACCTCTTAATGAAGACAAATCAAATGCCATTGTTTTTCCGAGATCATCTTCTTTTTTTTGAGGCTTGTGTTCATTATTTTCTTCCTTTTTTGGATTTTTGAGTTTCTCTATTAGATCTTCCCATCTTTTCTTTAGATATTCTAATTGAGACGCAGGAGTTCCATCTTCATGAATTAAACGATTTCTAACTAAAAACGGTTCATTAAGTATATCTTTTGCAAAATCATTGTGATGTTCAGGTTTACTCATTTCTTCAGCAAATTTCAAAAGCTCTCCAAAATATCTACTCATAATCATTTGATCAACAAACATTCGATATTTTTGTTTGTCAAAATCAGTTACATCTTCTAATTCTTGGATTTCTTTTTTTAATAAATCAATAGCCCAGTTTATATGCTCAAGAATTTTTTCATGAGGAGTTGAACAGTATAGTAATGTGTCGATATCCTGCTTGAATAAGCCAAAAGCATTCCTGAATATTTCTTCTTCTCTTTCATCAAAATCAATAAAATCCTGTTTTCTTAACCCTGGTATTGGGGGTTGAACCAATTCATCACCCATAAATTGTTTTATCGCTGTTGTAGAAGCAATCCTATCTTTGTTCAAATTTCTTTGAATTGAATCTCCAGGGAGATGAAGAAAGTATAAGGGGTCGTTATCAATCATACTTTTTAAAACTTCATAATCTCCTCGAACAATACTATGAACAAGAATCCATACATAACTTTGACCTTCCGGCAGTAAACCTATTAATTCTTCAAATATTTTAACAACCTTATCCTTATCTTCAGCATTTTCAGAAATTTCAAATAAGAGAGCCCAAAGTTTATCAAACAAATCCGGGTCTTTTTCCAGAAATTTCATGAATGGCATAGCAAAAAAGTATGCATAATCTTTTTCCAATCTATAAATATTTGTACAGATATCCACACATTTTTTTCTAATTAGTGCTTTTTTACCTTCTCTTGAAAGCTGTAGATTTTCAGGAAGATATAATTCTTCCTGTACCTCATTTTCGAATTTTGGTTTTTTAATATTTATGCAAAAATAATATTGTCTGGCTAATTCATCAATATCTCCTGGTGCTTCAATTGCATTATGTTCAAAAAAAGCTTTACAGGTTGTATGTACAGTTTCTTTAAGTTCAGTAAGACTTAAATCACAGTTTGAAACCTGAAATAATGCATCTCTAATTGCATTTTCAAGCATTGCTGCAGGAGTCAGTTCCTCCTCAACAATAACTTCTTCATTACCTTCGGTTGGTTCGTGAGTTTCCATTTATATATTTTAAAAGATAACTAGAATAATAAAACCAGTTTTAGAGTGTTTCGTTACAAAAAAGCATGGACTAAAGGTAATTTTTTGCGCTTGGGCAGATATCTTTTAAATCACAATCTGCACATTTTGGAGTTGGAGCTTTACAAAGGGCTCTTCCGTGATCAACAAAGTAATAAGATAAAAGGCCCCAATCATCTTTTTTATAGAGCTTCATCAAGTCTTTTTCAATTTTAACTGGATCCTTATGTTTTGTAAGACCTAAACGCCCTGAAATCCTTTTAACATGCGTATCTACAATAACTCCCTGGTTTTTCCCATACCAAACATACAAAATCACATTTGCTGATTTTCTTGCTATTCCTGGAATTTTAATCAAATCATCCATTTCTTCAGGCACTGAACCATTAAATTGTTCAAGCACAGTTTTGGCAGCAGCTTTAATGTTTTTTGCCTTATTCCTAAAGAAACCAGTTGATCTAATAATTTGTTCAAGCCTAGCTAAATCAACATCTGCAAAGGCTTGTATTGTTGGCAATTCTTTGAACAATCCCGGAGTTACCATATTTACTCTTTTATCAGTGCACTGCGCACTTAAAATTGTTGCAACCAGAAGCTCCCATGCATTTGTAAAGTTTAATGCACATTTAGGATTTGGATACATTTTACTTAATCTATCGAAATATTCGTAAGCATTTTTCTTCATCGTTCTCCCATTACTTTAACAATTACACGTTTTTTGCGACGTCCATCAAATTCAGCATAAAAAATCTGCTCCCAGGTCCCCAAATCTAATCGACCTTCAGTAATTGGAATAATAACCTGATGCCCAATAAGTAATCTCTTTAAATGAGCATCTCCATTATCTTCACCAGTTTGATGATGACGATAATTCTCACCGTACGGAGCAAGCTTTTCAAGCCATTCATGAATATCTTCAATCAAACCACTTTCCAAATCATTAACATAAACACCAGCAGTTATATGCATTGCAGAAACAAGAGCCATACCTTCCTGAATTCCGCTTTCAGCAACAACATCTGCCACTTCATTTGTAATATGAACAGTGTCATAACGATTTTTAGTGTTGAACATTAAATATTCAGTATGAGTAGGCATAACAAAATGTTAAGAACTACTCTAACTTTATTCTTTTTCTTCATTAGTTTCAACTACTTCCTCCTCTTCAGATTCTTCATCCTCCTTCATTGACTCAGGGATGTATTCTTCATTTAACTTTGCAAGATCCAACATGTATAAAGGATTGATATGTACACCATTTTTAATAACTTCAAAGTGAAGATGTGCACCTGTAGTTAAGTAACCTGCACCTTTAGTTCCAGGAATTCCTCCGGAAAGACCAATCACTTCGCCTGGCAATACAATATCTCTTTCATCAACAAGAACTTCATACATATGACCGTAAACAGTCATTAATCCACCTTTATGAGCAATAATTATATATGAATAGCTGTTATCACCATTATTTTTGACTTTATAAACAACACCTGCTGCAGGCGCACGCACTGAAGATTCCTGAAGAACCGGAATATCAATTGCATTATGAGGGATTCCGAATGTCGCCGCATAAGCTGAATCTCTAAAATAAGCTGAAATACCTCGAGTTGGCTCAACAGGCCAGTTTAGTTTCTCACCAGCAGCAAACTCTGCAGCCATTTCAAAATCATAAATTGCTCTAATATTCGGATTAATTAAATCCTGATAATCATCCGGATTGAAATTTTCTCCATCTTCCTTAATTCTTTCCTGAACAAAAAGGAGATTTTGCTTTAATACATTAATTTCCTGAATAATCTCAAGCTGCTCTTGTTTTGATTGCGCAATAAGCTCACGATAGATTTCTTCTTCTCCTTCAGTTTGCTTCATTAATTGATACTTGGCATTTTTTTGAATTTTCATTTTCTTTTGTTCTTCTTTTAAATCAACATCAAGCTTGGTTAGCTTTTGCCTTGTTTGTTGAAGATCCAGTCGTTTAGTCCGATATTCTTCTTTAAGCGAATCAAGTTTGTTAAATATATTTTGCCCAGTATGCTCAAGAATACTAAAGTATTCAATTTGTTTAAAAGTATCACCAACTGATGCATCACCTAGAAGTAATTTTGAAGCTGAAATATCAGCATTTCCATTTTTATCAAAAAAGTCATTTTCCTGAAGATAAAGCAAACGCAAGTACTCTTTTAATAATAATTTTTGATTTTCAAGTTCAATTTTTTTGATATCAATATCTTCTTTAATAACTTCGATTTCGTTTCTTTTTGCTGCAATTTGTTTTTGTACATTTAGGATTTTTGCCTGAGAATTTCCAATTAAATAATCAAAATTCTCCAATTGTTTTTTTAAAATATTAATTGAATCACCTGTTTCCAATAGTCTTTCTTTAGCTTCATCAATATTTTTTCCTATTTGAAAGTAGTCGTTTCTTGAATTTTGAAGTTGATGTTTTAATTGAAGTAAAAACTGCTGGTTTTTTGTGTTTTGAGAAAGCTCAACCGGCACTTTTTCCTCTTCAACAGGTTCTTCTGGATTATCTTGCGCATAAACAGTCACAAGCGGAAGCACCAATACAAAGATTGTTAGAATTCCAATTTTTCCTTTAACTGTTTCTGTGAATTTTTTCATTTTTTGTTTTATCTAAGCGCAATTTTATCTCTATATTATACACTAATTTCACACATATTGGAAGGGGGAAGATGTAGGTAAAGGACTTAGTCTGACAAAGGACTTAGTCTGACAAAGTCCTTTGTCTGCACCAATGTATTT
>Ga0180436_10001607_pt1 | contig 21893 bp, 13 predicted proteins | sample SS_ome_2_FD_132434 | JGI IMG/M metagenome (GOLD analysis project Ga0180436, IMG submission 132434) | Hypersaline lake sediment archaeal communities from the Salton Sea, California, USA - SS_3_S_2 metaG | ecosystem: Environmental > Aquatic > Non-marine Saline and Alkaline > Hypersaline >... | reverse complement strand
CGTAGCCAATTGCCAAGCGGTAAACATCGAGCTTTTCGTGTCCCAAGGCCATGTGACTTCGATTTCGATAGCGATCCCGATTTCGATTTCGATTATTCTTCCCAACGACCAGGTGGCTTGATTTCCAGCCGAATCATTCACCTCATCCTTCACCGAATCGAGATTCGCCGGTCATTTTGCGAAGGCGAGTTTCCAGTTGATGGTTCCGGTGGCGGCCGGCACGATGGTGACGGTGGCGATTTCGCCCTTGGTGGTGAATTTGGGCTCGTTTCCGGCTGCCTCGACGGTCTTGAGCCGGTAGCCGGCCGGGATGCGCAGGGTGAGCACGTAGGGGTCGCCCTCGACCACCTTGCTGGCGCCGGCGAGGGCGCCGCTGGCGGCGTCCCATGCGAGCTTGTCGAGGCTGACGCCGCCTTGGCTGATGTGACGGGTGGTCGAGACGATCCACGGGTGGTCGCGCACCTCGCGGATGGCGAAGATCTGGAGTTGGTTGCCCGGTTGCTGGGCCGGCGCGGTGAACGAGCCCTTCTTTGTGCCGAGGAAGGATTGGGTCCAGAACTCGAAGACGGTGTGTTCGCGCTCGGGATCGAGCCCGAGGTCCGCGAAGGCCACCTCCTGCTCTGGTGCGCCCTCGCCCTTCCAATCGAAGCGTGCCAGCACCGACCAGTGGTCGAACGGGCGGTGGATCTCCTGGAGCCACCACGTGCCGTCGCCGCCGCCGTTGTAGAGTTGCCCCGGCACGGTGAAGAGCACCGGCGCGCTGCGCTTCATGCCCTCGAGGTGGGCGTCGTCGCGGTAGACCTCCGCCTTGTCGCTGACCAGCAGCATGCTGCCGGCCATCGACACCACGGCGGGCCGCACGATCGTGTCGGTGATCGCCTCGCCGACGCCAAAGGCCGGCATCGCCGGCCGTTCGCCTTCCCGCTCGGGGAGGATGTCGCAGTGGTCCGGGTCGCCGCGCCAGGCGACGCCGTTCATGATGCTCTCGCCGAGCATCGTGTTCCACTGGAAGCCGTCGCTGCCAAGGCGGACGCCGTCGACGAGGCCGGTCGAGACGCGCCCCGGGCCGACGCCCCAGCAGGTGAGGATGAAGATATCGCGGCCGAGTTCCTCGCGGGCCACCGTGTCCCATGCACGCAGCGACTGCTCGGGGGTCATGCCGATCTTGCTGAAGTGCGCGGCGGCCGGCTTCTGCTTGTCGGAGTAGAGCATGTCGCCGGCGCCGTCGATCTTGACGTAGTCCCAGCCCAGTTTTTTGAGTTCGCGGAACAGCGGGCGCACCATCGTATCGAGCGCCTCCCGGTTGCTGGTGTTGAGCGTCCAGACGCCGAATCCGCCTTGATAGATCGAGCCGTCCTCCTTGGTCACGAACCAGTCCGGGTGCTGTTTGCCGATCTCGGGGAGGTCCTTGCGGACGTAGGAGCGGAACACGCGGTGGCACCAGATGCCGGGTTTCATCCCGGCCGCACGGATCGCCTTCATGGCGCCCGCGGCGCCTTCGGGGAACTTGTTCTTGTCCCACTCGAGGAACGACGCCGGCCCGCCGGCCGGTTGGCCGCCGTTGCAGGCGGTGTAGCCGGCGTCGAGCTGGAGGTATTCATACCCGAACTCGGGCAGTCTTTTCTCCGCGAAGACGGCGGTCAGTTCATCGACCACCTGCTGGGTGATCTGCTCGCGGTACGGCCACCACGAGCAATAGCCGGCGATCGAGTCCTTCCACACCTGGAAGGTCCACGGTTCGAAGTGGGTCTGCTCCATGTGCTTCTGATAGAACCGCGGGCGGAAGACCAGTTCGAGCGCCGGCCCGCGGGCTTCGAAGCGGAACGCGGCCTGCGATCCGCCGGCTTGGCTTGGGGCGACGCGGGTGGTGTCGTCCGGGCCGGCAAGCATCCAGTCCCAGCGGCGGTCGTAGACGGCGTTGTTGCGCAGGCTGCGGCTGGGGCCGACGCTGGTGCGGAGCACCGGGAAGCGTTTCTGCGCCTCGCCTTTCGTCTCCGCCGCGAATGCCTCGGGGCTGCCGGTGATGGCGCCACGGAAGGCGAGTCCGATCCCTTCCTTCGGTTCGGCGAGCGTCAGCTTGAGACGTTGTTCGAGCTTGTCCTTGTCATCGCGGGACTCCACCGGTTCGAGCTTCACGTCCGCGCCCGGCACCTTCCTGCCCTCGGCATCCTCGGCCCACACGGTGGCATCGAGGATGACCCCCTCGTGATAGGCGAGCGACAGTTTCCCGGCGGCGGAATCCCACGCGACCCTGGCGGGATCGTTGGGCGGTGCGGCGGGGGCGGCGCGCGAGGCGAGTGGCAGGACCACGGTGCCGGCGGCAATGACGGCTGGCAAAAGGCGGGGACGGAAGGTTGGTTCGGAGTTCGGTTTCATGATGTTCGCAATGTGCCGGGCCGGACGGCCTCGGGCTCGTTCCGGGATTCGTGTTCGTCGATGATGGTCTCGGGGTCCGGCTCGTCCGCCATCGTCCGCGGGCCGGGTTGGCCGGGTGCAAGAAGGCGAGCCGGGAAGCCCGCCGCCGCGACGGATGTTACGATCTCACGGCAATGCATGTTTCATTTCGAATTCTCCTGCGATCAGTGATCAACTGCGGGATGAAGCGCGTTCTCAGCCCCGGCGGCCTCACCATCACTCCTCGATCGGCCCCTTCTTGAAGTCGCTCCTGCCCACCCGGCCCCTGATGATGATCTCCCTCGCCATGCAAGCGGCCCGGGATGGAAGGGGGTGAGTGTTTCATGGGCGTTGTGCTTGCTGCGGCAGGCGTGTTGTCGCGGTTCGACTTGCTGCCCGAGCGGGTGTTGTTGCGGCCCCCCAGTTGTTATGGAGCGGGGCATGGCCGCCTTGCCGGCCCGCGGCGCCACCGGGGCGCACGGCACGGCTGTGCGCTGCCATTCGATCACGCGGGTTCGTGGCGGTCAAGCAAAGCGCCGTGACGTTCCGTGTTTTCAGCGTGACCTTTATGGTGAGGCGGGGAGTGGAAGGTGGCGCCGGCGGCCCCAACAGGTGCCGGCGAAGCCGCGGGTCGGGGTTCTCATCGAGCGGGATGGGCATGGCTCACCCGCCTGCCAACGCGCGGGCCTTCCACTTGGGGCGTGATCACAGCGCGGCCAGATCGAGGCCGGGGATCTTCGCGAAATCGGCGTCGAAGCTGGCAAGACCGTCGCCGGAGAGCCGGGCTTGGGCGGCGAGGCAGGCATCGACGAAATCGAGCGGGTGGTCACGGAAGAGTCCGAGGGCCGCGATGAGGGCCTCGCGCTTCTCGACCTCGATCGACGGGGATTCAAGGAACTGGATGAGGGCGCTGGCGACCTCCCGGCGGTCGAAGCCGTAGATTTTTCCGGTCAGCACGAAGACGGTTTCCGCCACCACCATGGGCACGATGCGGAGGGCAAGCGCGCCGGATTCGTTTTTCTCGATCAGGGCCCGCGCACGCTTCGCCATGTCCGCCGGTTCACCGGTGATGAAGCGGACCAGCAGGTTGGTGTCGAGCAGGCAGGTTTTCATGGATCGAGTCCTTCCCCTGCCGCGTGCCCGGTCCACGCTTCACGCGCCTCTTTGCGTGCCTGAACGAAGTCCGCCGAGCCGGCCCGGCCTCTGCCACCGAGCGCTGCAAACGACGCCAGCGCGCCGGGGTGGGCCCGCAGCATGATCGCGTCCCGACGAATCTCGTATATCAGGCTCTGTCCGGCCTCGATGTGCAAGGCGTCACGCACCTGCCTTGGTATTGTTGTTTGACCGCGTTTTGTCACCTTGGAAGTAAGCATGCAAGAGTAATGCACGATCATCTTTTGTTGTCAACAGCGGATTGCAGATCTTGACTTGTTTGTGACGACTTCTGGATTTGAAGGAATGGGGTTAGCATGGCCCGTGAGCGGAGCATTCGCGCCTCCCACGGGCTGAATCCGGTGGCGGTTTCGCGTAGCGGCCCAATCGTTCGCTCCGGCGGGGCAAGCCCGCCGGGGGCCTTGTGCGGGTGGCGGTCTCGCGCAGGCGGCCAATCGTTCGCTCTGGCGGGACAAGGTCGTGGGGGGCTTTTTGGGAGGGGCGCTGTAGCTGACTGACCATGGGCTCCCACGACGCAGGACAAGCCCGCCGGGGGCGTTGTTCGGGTGACGGTTTCGCGTCGCCCCGCCTCATTGGCTGATGAGGACCACGAGACGGGCGAACTGCCTGCCGGTGCCGCCGGCCGGCAGGGTGAGTATGATCTGGTCGGGGCTGGACTCGACCGTGACCTCGTCGGTGTCGGTCTCATCGTAGTCGGTCCAGTTCACGAGGTCTTCGGAGACTTGGAACGTCCATGTGAGGCCGGTGGCCTCGGTGTCGTAGGGGATCGTCCACGTCCACGCGCTGCCGGCGTCGACCAGCGCGGGCAAGGATGCCGGGCTGGCGAGGGTGCCGCCCATGAAGTATTCGATGCCATTGGGCACGCCGTTGCGGTTGAAGTCGAGTTCCGGTCCCTCGCCGCCGGCATGGGCGTCCGCCCAGGCGTCGTAGACCGGAGCGGGGGCGAAAGCCACCGCGAGCGTCAGCATGGGGCGGTCGGCAGCCGTGGCATGCTCGCTCGATCGCACGGTCCAGACCGTTCCATCGCCGGCGCCGGTGTCACGGCCCCGACCCAGCACAAGGAAGCCCCCGTTGGCGCCGCCCTCGATCCAGCTCTTGATCAGCGCCATCTCGGCGGGGTCCGAAAAAACGAAGTCCACCTTGTCGCCTGCGGCAGGCAGGGAGGAAAAGGTCACGCTGGAAATCGGCGTGTCCCCGTTCATCCGCCCCACGGGAGACCGGCCGCCGCCGTCCCATCCGGTCGTGTCATGGACTTCGTGGGAGTAGGTGGCGCCGGTTCCAACCGGGGGTTGCGCGCCGGCCTGCGCCCCCTCGATCCAGCCGCTGTCGTTGGTGTCGACCATGAACAGCTCGAAGGTGTTGGCCCCCTCGGCTGTAGCGCTGTCCGTCGTCAGGTTGAGCGTGGCGGAGATGACGGATTCCACGGTGATTTCCGGCGGGAGTGAAGACAGGTCGAAGCGGAAGAGTCCGTCGTCATCGATGGTCCGGTCGCGGAGTTGCAAGGCGCCCGCCGTTCCGTAGTTGTTGTTGACGGCATCCGAGCGGATTGCGGTGTCTTCCGTCCCGGACCAGACCGCCCCCCCGGCGAAGAGAGTGGCTCCGTCCTGAAAGCGCAGCGTCCCGGTCACGCGGTCGCCCCCGAACAGCCCCTGATCGATGGCGAGGTAGCCGACGCGCTCGTTGGCGTGATCGACTTCGTCGTTCGCGGATTGCTCCTCTTCGACGAAGACGGTGGCGCCGTCTTTGTTCAGCGTCTTGTGGCGCAGGGCACAGGGGTCCGTCCCCGCAAAGGTCTGCATGCTTGCCAGAAAGACCGGGGCGGACGCAAAGGCCTGGCTGAAGACGATGTTCTTGTCCTCCTCGCTGACATCCTGCGCCGTCACCGCGGCCTCGAAGAGCAGACCGTCCGTTGTCCCGGCCCCCTCCTCGACCGCGATCCAGCCCACCGTCTCGACGGCGTGGTCCCCATCCTGCCCCTCTTCTTCCTGCACGCGAACCTCGAAACCGGCGGCCGCGATACTCTTGAGCCGCTCCGTCACGGCGGAGGCTCCGTTGCGGGTGCTCGTCTGCACCAAAACGGCCGGGGCGGCGGCGAAGGCGGACGGGAAGCTCACCGATCCGAAGTTGTGGTCCACGGACACCGTGCCCGCCTGGATGCGGGTGCCGTCGTCCAAGGTATGATCGCCGGCCTCAAACACGAGGTAGCCGATGGTCTCGAATCCGTGCGAACCGTCGAGGTAGTTCCACTCGTCGAGCTGGAACTCGAAACCGGAGGCCGTCACATTCCTGACGCGGATGGTCACCGGCTCCGAGCCACCGAAGCTCGGCGGCCCCATGACCAGCACCGGGTTCGTGTAGTTTTGCCGGAACGCCACCTTGTGCCAGTCGTCGCCCCCGTAGACGCGCGCTTGCACCGTGCCGCACTCCCCGGGATATCCCGAAGCGGAGATCTCCTCGTCAACCGTGACCTGCACCTCGTCGGACACCTGCGAATCGCCGTCGTCCGCGGTCAGGCGCAGCACGTAGGCGCCGGGTTGCGAGAAGATGGCGACCGTGTCGACCGCCCCCGCGTCGCCGAACGAGACACTGCCCGGCCCGCTCACCTTGCTCCAGGTGGTGGTCAGCGGCGTCACCCCGTCGTCGGTAACGGTGGCGTTCAGGCCGGTTGAGCGCAGGGGGAAATCCGCCGTGCCGTCGGCGCCGGCCTCGACCTCCGGCGGGTTGTTGACGGCGGGCAGACTGAAGAAGTTCACGGTGGCCCAGAAGGGGTCGCTCAGCGCCACGCCGCCGATGATCTCGCCGTCCGGGGTGACGTCGCGCGCCAGTCCGGGATTGGCGATGATGTTGTGCCAGTCCGACCGCGCGTAGTCCTGCCACGTCTGGCCGTTGTCATCGCTGACGAGCGCCAGCAGGCGATGGCCGTTGGGTCCTTCGCCCACCACGTAGAGCGGGCTGTCGGGATGGTCGATGATCGAGGCGAACGAGGCGGATTCCGCGTTGATCGCGAGGTCCGGGCCGCCCAGCGAGGTGCGGTCGATTTCCCGCGCGCCGCTCGCCAGATCGAAGCGCATGTAGTTCATGTAAGGGGTGATCGCCGGAGGATTGCCCGCGCCGGCGGGATCCCATGGGTTGCCCGTCTGGTAGACGAAGTGGACCTTGCCGTTCTTGGCATGCATGCAGGCCAGCCATGTCTTGTAGTTGTGCTCGTCAGGCCGGTTGATCAGGGTCGCGGCCGAGGATGCGCCGGCCGCAGCGGTTGGGATGGAAACCGGCGTCCCGTTCATCGCCTTCCAGCTCTGTCCGCCGTCGAGCGACTTGAGGTAGCGGATGTCGGTGTAGGGAACATCATCGCCGTTGTCGGCGACCGTCATGGCGTAGTGGATCACGCCGGACTCGTCGACGAACAGGTGCGGGTAGGACGGCCGCGAGTCGCCGCCGCTCTTGATCAGTTGCTGGTTGCGGGTCACGTTGCCCGAGGTGTCGAAGGTCAGCACACTGCCCCACTGGGTGGCATGGTAGATGCGGTTGCGGCCCGGGTCGTGGCATGAGGCGAACTTCGACCCGCTGCTGGCCGCGGTCGACAGCTTGTTCACCACCGCCGAGCCGTAGTTGTTGGAGGGGCTGAACTTGACGAAGCGCGTGCCGCCGGAGTTCGGGTAGATGATGTAGACGTTGCCGGCCGGGCCGGCCTCGATCGTGGGGGGTTTGAGGTTGTCTCGATGGACGCCGGTGTCGAAGATGTTCTGCCATGTGGCGCTGTGGTCGGTGCTCCGCTGGACGACGACGTTGTCGGAGCCATTCGTGTCGGCCTGCAGGTCGCCGCTGCGAAACAGGCCGTTCGGCGTCCACGCGATCTTCTGGTTGTGGCTCTGGAAATTGTCGCCGCGCAGGGCAGCGTTGTTGTCGAGCATCGTGAAGCCGGCCGGATACTGGGCCGCTGCCGGCCCGGTCAAGGCGGCGGCGAGCAGGGCCGCTCCCAACGCAGGCCCCGTCCACCCCCCGCGACCGGGATCATGATCCCTTCTCCGGCCTCGGGTCCGAAGGGCCGCCTCGATCCGCCGCAGAGGCGCACCAAGAACGCGGCGGCACCGGCGCGAGTCCGAACGAAGAACTCCGTGCGAGGCATGGGAAGCGCACGGGAGCAGGCGCGGAGGGCAGGCAGCTCGGGGCAGGGTTTTCACCTTCATTTTCATCGCGGGGGTGGCTGCGAAAACGGGCGCCCGCCGGGGGTGGCGGGCGTCAAAACGAAAGCCGTCCTTGGTTGCCAACCTAATAAACACCCGAATTCATGGGGGGCAAGCCTTGTCCGTGACGTTTTGCATTTTGAGTGCCCGTCCTCAGGGTGCGGCGCGCCGGCGCGCGATCCGTGTCGCCAGAGTGGCAACCCGTGAACCGCCTCCCCCATGGGGAAAAATCACCCGGCGGGATAGGCATCGGGGCTGGCGGTTGGGAGGCATACGATGTAGACTGCGTTCGTGACCGGCCAGTTTCGAGAGCCGCTGAAGAAGAAGGTCGGGGGCAGCCTTTCCAAGCTGGACCCGCTGAGGCGCCTGGAGATGTTGCGCCGGAATGCGCGCCTGCTCAACGGCCCTTGGAAGCGGCCGGCTGACGATGGAACCGTCGTTCGAAAAGTTGTTGGGACTGCTCGCTGAGGCGGGAGCGAGGTTCGTGGTGGTGGGCGGTGTGGCCGTGACGCTGCACGGCTACGTGCGCCTGACCGAGGATGTCGATCTGCTGATCGACGACGATCCCGCCAATCTGGCAAACCTGCTTCGCACCCTGGAAGGGTTCGGCGAGGGATTTGCCCGGGAGTTGTCTGTCGGGGATTTCACCGAGGAGGAAGGAGCCATCCGGATCGTGGAGGAGACGGAGCAGTGCCAGATCGACTTGTTCACCCGGATGTCGGGGAGGAGCTACAACGATGTGATCGCCGATGCCGAGCGGTTTGACCTTGGCGGACGAGAGATTGCCTATGCGTCCAAGGCCTCGCTGATCGGCTGGAAGGAGCGATCGGTCCGGGAGAAAGATCGCCTCGATGCCATGGCTCTGCGTCGGCTCGAGGAGGACCCGAGTGCCTTCGAGTGACCAACCCGGTGCAGGTTTTCGGTGGCCGCGGTCGCCATACCCGGGGGGAGGCCACCCGGCCACGCCTCACGGGGCCATCGCCGTCCCCGGCGGACGGACCAGGATGGCGCCGGTTTATCACCAACTCCTGATCGTCCTACTTAATCATTCGCCCTCATCCCCCGCTAAAGACGAAGGCGAAAGATCAGGGAGCAACGACAAGGGCTCGTCCCTCCCCATGACGCGAGGTCTGCCGGGGGCGTTGTGCGGGTGGCGGTCTCGTGTAGCGGGCCAATCGTTCGCTCCGGCGGGACGAGCCCGCCGGGAGCGTTGTGTCGCGGCGAACTCGCCGGGGGCGGTTGCGTCGCGGCGAGCCCGCCGGGGGGCTGGCCTTTCCGATTACTCGACGGCCCCCCCGGCCTTGTGCCGACGAAAACCTGACCTGATAACCACCAGTCTTGATTTTCAAAGACTTCAACACGAGAACGAGCCATGGATAATCTCACGATGATCCCCGCCCTGCCGTTCATTGCGCTGATCGCCTGTCCGGGCGGCGGCGTCCTGGCCGGGGACTACTATGTTTCGCCTGCCGGCGATGACGGCAACCGGGGCACGATGAAGGAGCCGTTCCGGACGATCGCCGCGGCGCGGGAGCGGGTGCGGGAGCGGGTGGCGGCGGGGCTGACCGGGGGGGTGCGCGTCCACCTCCGGGGCGGCACCTACACGCTGGCCGAGCCGCTCGTGTTCGACGAGCGGGATTCCGGGACCGCGAAGCATTCGATTACCTATCAGGCACACGAGGATGAGAAGGCGATCGTCAGCGGCGGGCGCCGGCTCGACGGCGCGTGGGAACGGCACGACGGCGACATCTGGCGGCTGAACTTGCCGGAGGGGACGTGGTTCCGCCAGCTCTTCATCGAAACCGGCGGGGGCGTCACCCGCTGCACCCGCGCCCGCTGGCCGAATCACGGGACGCGCACCTCGATCGGGGCGGTGGACAACGGCAACCTCGTCTACGAACTCGATGATCCGGTTCCCGGCGGGGCGCTGGCGGAGGCGGATCACGCCGAGTTCGGGGTGTTCACGACGTGGGTGTCCTCGCGGGTGCGGGTGAAGCGCGCGGCCGGCCGGCGGATCGAGACGCAGACGCTGCCCGGAAGCCCGCACCCCTCGACCCGTCCCCGGAAGGGATCGGTGGCCTATCTTGAACACGCCCGCGCGTTCATCGACCAGCCGGGGGAATGGTATCTGGACCGGGGCGGCGGCCACCTTTATTTCATGGCCGGGGAGGGGCGGGACCCCAACCGGTCGCGCTTCTTCGCCGGCCGGCTCACGACGCTCCTGCGGGTCGCGGGCCGGGCGGATAGACCCGTCGTGAACCTCAACTTCCGCAAGCTGGCGTTCCGCTACAGCAGGTGGGAGCTGCCGGAGACCGGATTCGGCGACATGTGGACCGGCAACTACGGCACGCCCGAAAAGGGCCTCAACTGGGTCAGGCAGGTTCCGCCCGCCATCGAGTGCGAATACCTCCGCAACTGCGCGTTCGAGCAGTGCGACATCGCCCATCTGGGCGGCACCGGCATCGGGTTCGGCCGCGGAGCGGCCGGGAACCGCGTCGCCGGCTGCCATGTCCGCGACATCAGCGCCATCGGCATCAACATCGGCTGGCGCACCAACACAGGCGACGGCGACGGCTGGGTGCGCTATGACCGCACCCTGATGACGGACCTTGCGCGGGCGTGGGGCGGGGACGCGCACGTGCCCGGCGACAACCGTGTGACCGACAACCGCGTGCACCACTGCGGTCAGGTCTATGAAGGCTGCGCGGGGATCTTCCTTGCCTTCCAGCGCAACTTCGAGATCAGTCACAACTACGTGTATGGGCTCCCCTACGGCTGCATCATCCACCAGCATTTCGGCGGCCGGAGGGAGCGATGCGTGTCCTCATACAACGCGGTGTTCGACAGCATGCTGCTGCTCGGGGACGGCGGCGCGATCTACACCAGCGTCACGGACTGCGGCGCGCACATCCACCACAACTTCGTCCACGGCATCGTCCGTCGTCCGGGCGCGGTGGCCAAGGGCAACGTGGGGATCTACCTTGACGAGTTCGGCAACAACTGTCTGGTGGAACACAACGCCTTCGCCGACATGTCCGATTTCGCGATGAAGATCCATCGCAGCAAGGGCCACACGATCCGCAACAACGCGGGCCTGAAGGGATTCAGGCGCGGCAAAAAGTATCTCAATGCCTTCGCCAACAGCTCCCGCGGCCTCACCGGCGAGGAGATGGCGCAATGGCACAAGGCGACCGGGCCGCGCGAGCCTTACCGCACTTGGCTCGCCATTCCACCGTCACCGTCCGGCCTCCCCCGGAGTCCTTGAAATCCGGAACTCGTCACGGATGAGTCAAGTCCTTCAGGCCGCCATTCCGGCGAACGATTACGGGCGGCGATTACGGGTGACGAGGGGCGCGGAAGACCGGGAACAACCGAGGCCGCCTGCCCCCCCCGCCGGACCGCGCGCTGCCTCAGGACGTCATTTGGGCGGCGGGTTGTTGTCGTCGGGGAGCGTGGTGTTGCGGCCGGGGCGGAAGGCGGCGCCGAAGTTGCCGTGGCTGCGCCAGCCGAGGTAGAACTCCCATGTCTCTCCCTTGTAGCTGACGCCGGGGAGGTGGATGAAGGGTCCGGCGTGGAAGGTGCGGAAGTTCCAGCCGCCGCCCCTTGCCCAGATGGAGTCGGGGTTCCTGCCGCATCGCACGAAGGGGCGGTCCGCGATACCAATGACATAGTAGGTGAAGTTGTGCAGGGGGTTGCGGGTGTGCCACTTCAATTCGCGGGTGAAGGGGGAATCCTCCGGCTTGTACCAGCCGGGGACCTCGGGGTCGTCGTGGTTCATGAACCACCAGACGGGATTGGCCTTCTTGATCGACATGTAGCCGAAACCGCCGTCGTAGCCCTCGGGCACAAAGGCCGAGCAGCGGGGATTGGCGGGACGCGATTCGGGAGGAACGAATGAGTGGCCCGGGATGAGGGCGCAACCCGGCAGGAGAACGCCGGCCGCCAAGATGGGTCCGAGGTGTGGGAACGGCACGAGGCTCATGCCGGACACCCCTACGGATTTCGAAGCCGCAGGCCAAGCCCGCGATCATCCTTTTCGCCTTGGAATCGGCGGAGGGGGACTATCGTTGCGGGAGTGAGCACGCTCCATGTCCAGAGCGTCCCGGCATTCGGCGGCATGGAGTGCTCGCATCCCTGTTGCTGACCAGTCGTTCGCTCCGGCGGGACGAGCCCGCCGGGGGCGTTCCTCGGCATTGGCGGATCGCGGCCCGTTCCCTCAAAGCGCCGTCGCCGCTCGCGGACGCTCGCTCTGCCGGCGCAGAGGGGCGCCTTCGCTTGACCTCGCACTATTGGTCCCGCGGGTCAGCGGACGCGGAGGGAGCGGAGGCGGTTGAGGGTGGCGGCGAATTCATGGAGGCGGAACTCGGCGAGGTCTCCGGGGAGGCGGGAGTCGAGGGCGCCGAGGCCATCGGCGTCGATGAGGTTGGTGACGGTTTCGAGGGCCTCGCGGAGGGGGCGTCTTCCGTCGAGGGTGTGTTCGAGGGCGTAGGCGAGGGCGAGTCCGATGGCGCGGACCTGGGAATCGTCGACGAGCTGGGGGACCAGGGAGAGGTCGATCTCGTCGGTTCCGAAGGTGAGGGCGCGGGTGCCGTGGGACTTGACGTTTTTGCGCGGGGGGCGCCGCTCCCGGCCGGGACCGCGGCCGCGGGCGCCATCGGGCTTCGAGCCGCGATACGGCGGGGCCTGCCTGAAGGGGGAGATGCTGGCGGGGTCGGGGATGCGATGGAGGAAGGATTCGAGCTGGTCGAGGGGCGGGAGGGCGGCGGCGTCCGGATCGGGAGCGGGCGAGCGGGCCGCGATTTCCTTGGCCGCTTCCGTCACGTCGCGGGGGAGGTAGTTGTCCATGGCGATGACGAGGCCGGCGGGATCGAAGTAGTCGCCCGATCCGCCGAGGACGAGGACGGTGGAAATACCATGTTCATGGTAGAGGGCGCGGACCTGGCGGACGAAGGGGGTGATGGGCTCCTTGTCGGAGGCGATGAGTTCGGCCATGCGGCGGTCGCGGATGAGGAAATTGGTGGCGGAGATGTCCTCGTCGAGAAGGAGGCAACGCGAGCCGGCCTCGAGGGCCTCGACGATGTTGGCGGCCTGGGAGGTGGAGCCGGACGCGTTGGTGGTGGTGAAGGCGGCGGTGTCCTTCCCGCCCGGGAGGTTGTTGATGAACGGGGAGAGGTTCACCTTGACCACCGAGCGGCCGTCTTCGGCCCGGACCTTGGCGGCGTCGCGGCGGGTGGCGACGAGTTCCCTGCCGTCGCCGGGGCGGTGGTTGTAGACGCCCCGTTCGAGGGCGTTGAGGAGGGTCGACTTCCCGTGGTAACCGCCGCCGACGATCAGGGTGACGCCCTCCGGGACGCCCATGCCGGAGACCTCTCCGGCGTGCGGGAGGGTGAAGGTGGCGCGAAGCGAGGGCGGGGACCGGAACGGGATGGCGTCGGCGAGGGGGTGGTCGTCGGCGCCGGACACGCGGGGGAGGATGGCGCCGTCCGCGACGAAGGCCACCAGTCCGGCCGCCGGGAGTTGCGCCCGGAGGTGGTCGGCGTCCTCGTTGGTGTCGGCGGCCCGGCGCAGGGCCCCGGCGTCGAGGTTTTCGTATTGGAGGGCCTTGTCGACCACGGCCGGGACGGTTTCGGTGAGGAGTTCGGCGGCGGCCCGGCCGAGGATGCGGCGGCCGCTGGCGGGCAGACCCGCCACGAATCGAACGATGGTGAGGTTGTCCGTGATCTCGCAGCACGAGCGGCGGAGCACCTCCTGGCCGGGCGTGTCGATGTTGAGGAGTCCCGACTTTCCGGAGCCCAGATGGGACGCCGAGCGCCGGCAGGCGGCCGAGAATCCGCGGGCGAGACAGTTTTCGACGCCGGTGCGCCGGGAGCGATGGTCGAAGAGGCCGGACGGGAGACGGGAGTCCTCGTGCCGGATGTGGACCGAGAGGCGCGAGGGTGCGGCGAAGGGATCGCCCTGGATGTGGTCGAGCGAGAGTGTGAAGGCGCCGAAATCGTATCGTCCCCGCAGGTCCTTGTAGGCGGGGTAAGGCTGCCGGTCGAGGCGGTGGAGGGTCCGGGCGAGATCGTTGCGGGTTGGCACGTTCCGAGGATAGCGATGGACTGCGCCGGGCAACAGAATTTCCTCAGCCTTCGTTATTGGGCCGGGGGGTCGGGGTCCGCTGCGGTCTGGAACGGGGTGGGCTCGCCGCCGACGGGGGCCTCGGCCGGGATGTTGCCGGTTGCGGCGGCGGGGTCGCGCATCGAGCCGAGGTAATCCGGGAGCTTGACGCCGACGTTCCTTGTCAGTTCCTGGAGCGGCGGGAGGGACTTCACGAGTCCGGCGAGGAAGCCGGCGGTGGACCCGGCGGAGCCGTCGCCGTCGGTACCGCCGTCCCAGACGGTGACCTTGTCGATCTTGAGATTTGCGATCGCCTTGACCTGTTCCGCGATGAGTTCGGGCAGTTGCTCGATGACCATCATGAGGCTTGCGAAATCGTGGTTGTTGTCGGTTGACTCGATCAACTGGCGGAAGCCGTCGGCCTTGGCGGCGAGCTGGGCCTGGAGGCCGGCGGCTTCGGCTTCCATGACGGAACGGATGCCGTCGGCTTCGCCCCGGCGTTCGCGGCGCGTCTTTTCGGCGGCGGCCTCCGCGAGGGTGGCGATGCGCTGTTTTTCGATTTCGGCGGGGACGACCACGTTGGCGTATTGGGTGGCTTCCTCGCGCTTGGCGCGTTCGCGCTCGGCGAGTTCCTCGGCGGCGTAGGCTTCCTGCTGGACGGCGGCGGCCTTGACGCGTTCGGCGGCGGACCCGCGGCGTTCGGCTTCGGCCTCGGCTTCGCGGCGTTTGGCGTCGGAGTTGGCGACGGTGACCTTGGCGTCGTTTTCGCCCTCGACGGCCACGGCGTGTGCGGCGGCCACCTGGATTCGCTGGGCCTGTTCGGCCTTGGCTTTGCCGATTTCGCCGTCTCTTTGCTGTTCGGCGACCTTGATTTTGGCTTCGTTGATGGCGCGGGCGGCGGCTTCCTGGCCGAGGGCGTCGATATATCCGGACTCGTCGGTGATGTCCTGGATATTGACGTTGATGAGGCGCAGTCCGACCTTCTTGAGTTCGACTTCGACGCCGATGGAGATGTTTTCGATCATCTTGTCGCGGTCGGCGTTGATTTCCTCGATGGGCATGGTGGCGATGACGACGCGCATCTGTCCGAAGATGATGTCCTTGGCGAGCTCCTGCACCTGGGGCTGGCTCAGCCCGAGGAGGCGCTCCGCGGCGTTCTGCATGACTCCCGGCTCGGTCGAGATGCCGACCGTGAAGGTCGAGGGGGTGTTGACGCGGATGTTCTGCTGGGAGAGAGCGCCCTCGAGGCGGATGTCGATGGGGATGGGGGTGAGGTCAAGGAACTCGGACGACTGGATGACGGGCCAGACGAAGGCGCCGCCGCCGTGGTAGCAGCTTGAACTGGCGCCCGTCCCCTTGGCGCTGGTCCGGCCGTAGACCACGAGGATCTGGTCGGGGGGGCACCGCTTGTAGCGGCTCGCGACCCACGCGATCAGCCCGAAGACCAGCAGGAAGAGGGCGGTGAGCCCGCCCACCATGGGGAGGGAACTCGCCAGGAGGAGATCGAAGGATTCAGCTATGAGTTTCATGGTATTATTTCAGGCGGTTCGTGGCGGTCATTCCAGCGGCTCGACGAGGAGGGCATTCTCTCCGATGACGTCGAGGACCCGGACCTTGGAGCGGTTTTCGAGGCGTTGTTCGGATCTTGTGAAGGCGTCGACGACCTTGAGGCGGCCCTGGACGAGGACTTCGATCTTTCCTGGTCCGGCCCTTTCGGGCGGGATGGGCAGGTAGACCGTGCCGGTTTCTCCGATGGCGTATGCGTAGTCGAGGTTGCCTCGTTGCCGGAGCGAATAGAGGAAACTCATGAACCAGAAGACGCCCATCATGAGGAGGAAGCCGACGAGGAGGGCGAGGGGGAGGACGATGAGCAGCGGCCACCCGAGGTCCCGCAGGATGGCGCCCATCCAGCCGAGGCCGACGAGGAAGGCCGTAATGGTGCGCACCGACAACACCGAAGCCTCACCCCCGGCGTCGTCGAAATCGCCCACCTCTCCCGCGTCCCCGGCATCGACGTCCGCTCCGTCGCCGTCGAAGCCGAACAGTATGAGCGCCGTCTGGACCAGCAGCACCGCGGTCGAGGCGAAGGCGATGGCGTAGAAGAACTTCATCGCCCCGTCGAGGGCCTCCCACCAGTCAGAGAGCGCTTGCATGGCACGTGCGGCGTTGCTTCGGGGAGTAGACTAATCAGCGGCGCTGATCCAGCCTATTACAATCGGCGGGGCTGATTGCAGAGAGGGGAGGAGGGCGGTGCTGTTACCGGAGCATCAGGGCCCAGTGTTTGCCGTGGTTGCCGAGGCCGGCGTATTGGTGGGGGCCGAACATGTTCTTGTGGTGGCCGGGGCTGTGGAACCATGACTTGTTGGCGCCCTTGACGCTGCCGTTGATGGCGATGTTTTCGGATCGGGCGGCGGTTCCGAAGTTTTTGGCGCGTTTCCATGGGGTTTCCTTTCCCGTGACGGGGCTGGTGTGGGAGAAGAACTTCATGGCGGCCATGTCCTTGCAGTGGTCGCGGGCGGCGGCGCAGAGCTTGGGGTCGATGATGAGGGGGTTCAGGCCGGCGGAGATGCGCCATTCGTTGAGTTGCCGGATTCCGGCGGCTTCAGCGGGTTGGATGTTTTTGGCGAGGTACTGGTTTTGTTCGAGGACGCGGTGCTGCCCGGCGGTCATGTGCACCAGCGCGGGCCCTCCGGCGCCCGGTTTGAGACCCAGTTCCACCTCGGGTTCGGTGGTGTATTCCAGGAAGACGTCGTGGAAGAGCGTCCGGCGGAGCTTGCCGATCAGCAAGGTTGTATCGAGTTGCTGTTTGCGTTTTTGGGCGGCAGCATTCTCTTCACCGCTGGCGGGGGCGGTGAGTTCGGCCGGGAGGTTGAAGGTTCCGCGGCCGTAGAGTTTTTCGAGGAACTGGAGGGCGGGCCAACCGCTGGCGGCGAGGCGTTTTTTCATCGCGCCTTCGTCGGTCATGGCGCGGATTTGGGCGAGCAGCTCCCGTTTTGCCCTGATGTTTTCGAGGACGACGGGGTTCGGTCGGGGGGCGCCGCCATTCAGATGTCCTGATTCCCACCATTGTTGACGGAGGTATTCGTTTTTGCGGCGTTTCCATTCCGTGTCGAGGTGGCGGCCGAATCCTTTCTGCACCCTCTCGGATTTCGTGAGGAAGATCTGGAAGATGCGCCGGGCTTCCGCGGGGTTCTTTTCGACCGCCGTTTTGAACTGTTCGAGGAGGGCGCGGGCTTCGTCGAGTTCGGCGGTGCTGCCGGAATTGGCCGGGGATTTTCCGGGGGCCGGCCCGCCGGTCTCGGCCTGGGCCGGCATGGACCACCAGAGGGCGAGACCGGCCGCGAGGATCGGGGTGAGCGTCGGGTGCATGGACATCAGGAGCCGGTGGCGGGGGGATTGTCGCCTGAGATCGGCGGCAGCGAAAGGGAAATTTCCCGCTCATGAGACGGAGGATCGAGCCGCACGGTGGGGGCGCCGAGGCCTGCGTAGTCGGCCGGGTTGCAGGTGAGGATGATGACTTGCAGGCCCCGGGCGGCGGCGAGGTCGAGCATGCGTTGGAGAATCTGGATGCGTTCGGGGTCGGTGTTCGCGAAGGCGTCGTCGAAGACGACGGGCAGGCAGCCGCCGTGGTCCTCGGCGAGGATTTCGGCCATGGCAAGGCGGACGGCGGCAGCGAGTTGCTCGCGGGTTCCGCCGCTGAGGGACTCGAAACGGAAGGTGCGTTTGTTTCGGGTGAGCTGGAGGCCTTGGAAGCCCTCGTCGCCGAGCGAGATGCGGGCTTCGGCGTCGGGGCCGAAGAGGGTCCGGAGGTAACCGCTCACCTTCCCGGCGAGGGGTCGCGTGAACCGGTCGGCGAGGGCGCGTTGTTCTTCGTTGAAGAGGTCAGCGAGCAGCTTGACGGCGCGGGCGCGGCGGTCGAGGGCGGCGTGGCGGTCGCGGGCCAGTTCGAGGCGGGCGGCGGCGAGTTCGAGTTCTCCTTCGGGGTCGGTGGCGCCGTCGCGTTCGAGCGTGTGGCGGGCCACGGCGGCTTCCTTTCCGGCTTCGTTGCGGGCGGTGCGGGTTTGGTCGATGGCGCGCTTGAGACGGGCGTGGTCGGCTTCGAGTTGCGTTGGGTTGAGTTTGGCGATCGCCTCGCGGGTGGAATCGAGCCGCCTGGCGGCGGTTTGGCGGGCGGCGGCGAGGCGGGCGAGGGCCTCCTCGCGGTCGGGGTCATGGCCGTGGTGGTCGAGGTGGACGCCCAAGCGCGCCTTGAGGGCGGTGAGTTCGGTCTTGGTGGCATCGAGCGAATGCCGGTGAGTATCGAGTTCTTTGGCGGATTTCACGGCGGCCCGGCTGGCGGCATCGCGGGCGGCGCAGGCTGTGGTGTTCTGCTCGCTGGCGGAATCGAGGGAGGTCTGGGCGGAGGAGAGGAATTCGCGGGCGGCAGGGAGGCTGGCGGGGATCTCGAACCCGGGGGCGGCATGGTGGTGGCGTTCGATGTCGGCCCTTGCGCGTTCGAGTTCTGCGGCGGCGGCTTGTTGTTTGCGGTCGATCTCGTCGGCGCCGAGGCCGGTGAGTTCGGCTTGGATCTCGCGGAGACGCCCATCAAGCTGTCGGCGTTGTTCGTGGTGGCCGGCGGCTTCTTCGAGCGATGAGACCCCGAGGGAGTCGAGAGCCTCCGCGAGGGTTTGATGGGCGCGGCGGGCCCGTTGGCGGGCCTCGGCGAGGGAGGTGCCGCCGCCGGGTCGAATCCTGAGGCGGCCCGCACTCCCGACGGTGACTTCGGTGTCCTCGTCGATGACGTGGAGCTCTCCGGCGTTCAGGGGGGTGCCGCCGGCGTGGATCGGCTCGTTGGCTTCGAGGACCTCGATGCCGGCGGCCATGGCCCGGAGGGCGGTTTCCGCTTCGGCGCCCTCGGCGGCGAGCCGGCGCAGAGTGGCCAGTTTCTTCTGGTCGACCGGCGGAATCCTTGCGAGTTCGCGCTGGTGCTTCGCGAGAGTCCGGCGGCGCCTCGCGACGGTTTCGGCCTGTCTGGCGAGTTCGTTGTTCCCGGCGGTTTGCGTGATCAGGGCGAGGCAGGCGCGGGCGAGGTCGAGTCGTTTTCGGGTTTCGCGGACGGCGGCCTCGGAGTGGCGGACCGCTTCCTCCGCCTGTTGGAGGCGCGCACGGCAGTGGGCGTCGTGTGCGTCCAATTGCGCTTCGGTTTTCGTTCCGGGTTCGAGGTCCTTTTCCCTTGCGGCGATTTGCCGGCGGAGTTTTCTGATCTCTTCGTCGGCTTGGACGAGGTTGTGGTGGTCGCGGCCGGCCGATTGCAGGGCGTGTTCCTCGCGGACGGCGCGGGCTTCGAGGTCCGCGACGGATTCGAGGGCGGTTTCGGTTTTCTCGTGGTCCTCGTGCAGGGTGCGCAGCGATTCTTCGGATCGAGCGACAGTGGCGGCGGCGGTGTGGAGTTTGTCAACGGCTTCGCGCAATTCGGCGGCGGCGGCGCGGGCGCGCTCGTGATCGGCCTCCGCCTGTTCGAGGGCGGCAGAGGCCTGGCTGAGGGGGGAACCGGCCTTCGCGTTGCCGGCCTTGGTGAACGTCTCGGCGGCCCGCTCGGCGAAATGGCCGGCGGTTTGCTGGTCGAGTTCGGACTGCATGACAGCCGCACCGCCCTTGCGCCGGAGACGGGCGACGAGGGCTTCTTTCTGGTTGGTGGCGTGAGCGTCGGGATTGTTGCCGGCCTTGCCCTGCCAGACCCAGAGGTGGGCCCACTGTTCGGCGAGCTGGTGGGCGGCGCCGCGGCCGCCGGCGAGGGAGTCGACGCGGAGGAGTTTGGCGAGGGCGGCCTCCGCCTCGTCGCCGTGAAGCGCCTCGCTGCCGGCGACGATCAGGGTGGCGCTGCCCTTGGCGCCGCCGAACTGTTTTGCAACCCGGAAGCTTCTGCCGTTGGCCTCGAACGCGACTTCGACCTCGGGGTGGCCATGGTGAAGGTCCGAGACCATGCTTTTCTGGAGTTCCCCGCCGGTGCGGGCCTTCAGGAAGAGGGCGCGGTGCACCGCCTCGATCAGGGTGCTCTTGCCCGATTCGTTGGGTCCGCCGAGAACGGTGCGGGAGGCATCAAAATCGACCCGCAGGTCGCGATGCAGGCGGTAGTTTCGGACCGTGGCGGAGAGAAGGCGCATCAGGGGTCAGGGGAGAGGGGTCAGGGATTGGCGCACACGGCGTGGAGTTCGCGCAGGGCGGCGCGGGCCACGGCGGCTTCGTGGTCGTCCGCGGCGGCGGTTTCGACGAGGCGGGAGGCGACCCGTGAGACCAGGGGGTCGCTGCCGCGGGCGGTGAGGGCCTCGAGTTCGGTTTCGTTGGGCGCGACGGTGGCGCGGTTGGTGAGGTCGAACCGGAGGAGGCGGGCCTGCCATGCTTCGAGCAGGCGGTCGAGCCGGGCGGAGGCGGCCAGTCCGAGCGAGCCGTGCAGGTCGAGCCGGAGGAGGTCTGCGCCGGCCCGTTTGGCGAGGAGGTCGTTGACGGTGGATTCGAGGTGATCGAGGCTCGAGTCGCCGGCGAAGTCGAAGGAGAATTCATGCCAGCCGAGGCGGGCGGTGGGCACGGCCTGGACGTCCGGCGCCGCGCCGCGGGCGGCGGTCACCACGAGGACATGGCCGGGCTGGTTGTCCTCGCCGCGCGGGAAGCGGTCCGGTTCGGGGGTTCCGGCGTACCAGGCCTTGGGACCCGCCTGCGTCGTGCCGTGCCAGTCGCCGAGCGCGACGTAATCGATCGCTTCGTCGGGCAGGCGGTCGAGGTCGATTTGATTGGCGCCGCCGTCTTCGTCGCGTCGTTCGAACGAGCGGACCCCGCCGTGGGCGAGGACGATGCGGGGCTTGCCGGGGAATGACGCAAGATCGCTTTCGATCGTCCGCAGCCACGCGGTGGTGTCGGCGGGCTCGTGCCGGCGCAGGAGCGGGCAGGGGAGGAGAATCGCATCGTCGAGTTCGAGCGGAGAAGTTTCTAACAGGACGTGCAGGTTGGGGGCGAGTTCGCGGTGTTCGCGGCGGAAGAACTCCTGTTCCCAGATTCCTCCGGGGCCGCCGTGGTCATGGTTGCCGGGAATGGCGTAGACCGGCCGGCCGAGCCGGCCGATGGCGCTGCAGGCGGCCGAGACGGTGGCCTTGTCGGCGGTGGGGGTGTCGAACAGATCGCCCGCCACCACGATGAAGGAAGCCTCCTGTTCGGCGGCCACCTTGCCGATCCGGTCCACCGCGTCGATTCGCTCCTGCCGGACGCGGGCCCGCTTGTCGGGGTCGTCGATGCGGCCGAACGGCTTCCCGATCTGCCAGTCGGCGGTGTGGAGGAAGGTGGTCATCGTGGGATGCGATGTGCAATGTGCGACGTGCGGGGTGCGGGGTGCGGGGTCACCGGGTCACCGGGTCATCGGGTCACCCGGTCACGGGGTCACGGGGTCACGGGGTCACGGGGTCACGGGGTCACGGGTCACGGGTCACGGGTCACCGGGAATCGAATGCAGGAAGGGTGTTGGATATATGCGATTGCGAAGCGCGGGCAATCCCGGAAAGGAGGCCGTCATTCGCCGGTGAAGAGGAAACGGTGGTAGAAGTAGAGTTCGCGGAGGAGGAAGCGGGCGCGGGAGCGGAGGGAGGTGAAGCGGGTGGTGGGGGTGGCGGAAGGGCGGGCCTCGATGCCGTGCCGGCGGGCGATGGCGACGGCACGCTTCAGGTGCCATGGGTCGCTGACGATCAGGGCGGACTGGTAGCCGTGCCGATCCATCAGGTCTTTTGCCTCGGCGAGGTTTTCGATGGTGTCCTGGGACTCGGTTTCGACGAAGAGATCCCCGGCGGGGACCCCGCGGTCGAGGCAATAGGCGCGGGCGACCTGTGATTCCGCGAAGGGGGCGCCCTCGCCGAATCCTCCGGTCAGGATCAGGGCCCGGACGCGGCCCTGCTCATGGAGGTGGATGGCATGGTTGAGGCGTTCCTTGAGGACGGGCGAGGGCCGGTTGTGCCATGCCGCGGCGCCGAGGACGATCGCGCAGCCGGCGCGGCGCCCGTCGTCACTGAAACCGAAGCGGTG
>Ga0180436_10001606_pt1 | contig 21899 bp, 18 predicted proteins | sample SS_ome_2_FD_132434 | JGI IMG/M metagenome (GOLD analysis project Ga0180436, IMG submission 132434) | Hypersaline lake sediment archaeal communities from the Salton Sea, California, USA - SS_3_S_2 metaG | ecosystem: Environmental > Aquatic > Non-marine Saline and Alkaline > Hypersaline >... | reverse complement strand
CATGGCGCTGTTCACCCGCGTGAGCGGCTTGGCGATCATCGCCCGGATCAGGAAGATCGCGCCGATCATGGCCACGATGAAGATCGCCCCCGCGATGAGGTAGCTTTTCACGTTGTCGGCCCGGATCGCGGCCAGCGCGTAATCCGGCGACCAGCGGGTGACGATGGCGCCGGACACGGCGTTGTTCTTTCCGAAGCGTGCAAGACGCGCCACCGTCAGACCGTCGGCGCTGACGATGGTGACGTTCTCTTCTTCCGGGAAGTCAGCCGCATAATCCAGTGCCTCGGCGCCAAGCTGGGCCATGCCCTCGGTCGCGTAGCCGTCCTTGACCATTTCGCCGATCACTTCCTTGTCGGCGGCCATCGCGATTGCTGCCGCGCTTTCCTCGCCGACCTTCATGGAATCTTCGAGGATCAGGTTGACCGCCTCGGGTTTGCGGAACTGAAGGGCGCCGCCTGCCTGTTGTGCCAGCAGGCCGGTGACGACAGCGGCCTTGGCGCGCAACGCTTCAAGCGCGTCCGCCTTGGCGTTCTGTGATGCCATGGTGGCCAGCGTGACGGCGACGACGGCCGCGCAGACCGCCACGAGGGCAGCCATCTTCACGAAAACCGAGTTGAGACTACCAAAACGCACTTTCGAACCGGCAGCGTAGGACATGGGCCTGCTCTTTCTTGTCTGGAAACAGGGCAGGGCCGGGCGGCGGGGCCGCCCGGCCGGGCTGATCTTACATCAGCGCTTCGGCGTTCAGGCCCAGCGTCATCGCGCCGATCGCCTCGCCCGAAGCAGGGTCGGTGATGGTGACCGAGACCTGGCCCTGGAAGGTCTGCGTCGACTCGTCGAACTCGACCTCGTCGATGAAGACGCTGCCGCCGCCGTTCGGATAGGTTTCCTGGAATTTGGCCTCGTCGCCCTGCCAGTAATCCGACGTGGTGTCGGAGGCGGCGACATTGAGGCCGTGCATGTCCATCACGAAGATTTCGGTGACGACGCCGCCGGCCTCGGCCACCTTGCCGCGCAGGAACTCGGCCGCGGCGTTTTCCAGAACGGGCGTGATGGTCGGCGTGTCGGATGCGCCCACCTCGGCGCGCCACGCCTGGTCCATCTCTTCGATCTTGGCGGCGTCGAGGCCGGCATGGGCCTCGTTCTGGGCCTTGATCGCATCGACGATCACGGCGTCTTCCATCCAGCCGGCGACATTGTCGTCAAGATAGGACTGCATTGCCGGCGCGTAATCGTTGGCGGCGGCGGTCGTGGCGACGAGGCAGAACAGCCCCGCGACGGTGGCGGTGGTCTTCATCCTTGGCTCCTTCCGGGCGGCACGCCGCCCCCTATGGTTGATCCCGAAACAGAGCGTAGGAAGGTTTTCTTTCGCGTTGTTTAATCGCCAAAAGGTGGTATTTCGACCGGATTGTTTTGTGGTTTCAGTGGCTTGAGTTTTCCGGCCCGGCCCGGTTCCCACGCCGCGGGGTGCAGGTTGCGAATCGCCTGCCGGGCTTGTCGGCGCACTCCACCATGCGTTGAGGTGTCGCCGGCGGGCACCGCGCGGCCGCGCAATCCCGGTGTCGGGCGGCTGCGGGCCCCGTCCTGCCCTTGCCGCCCGCCGGTGCCTCGGCCATCTTGCGCGGACACGGGGCAGGAAAGGCGCGGCATGATTCCGGTCAGGGGATACGCGGGCGAAAAGGTGGCGGTTCTGGGCCTGGGGCGGTCGGGCCTTGCGGCGGCGCGGGCGCTGCGGGAAGGCGGGGCCGAGGCGTTGTGCTGGGATGACGGCGCCGAGGCGCGCGACCGGGCCAAGGACGAGGGGTTCACGCCGCACGACCTTACCCGGCCCGGCGCCTTCGAGGGCGTGGTGTCGCTGATCGTTTCGCCGGGCATCCCGCATCTTTACCCCGCGCCCCATCCGGTCATCGCCGCGGCGCTGGCGGCGGGCGTGCCGGTGGACAACGATGTCGGCCTGTTCTTCCGGTCCTTCGCCACCCCGAAATGGGACGAGATGGATCGCAGCCCCAAGGTCGTTGCCGTCACCGGGTCGAATGGCAAATCGACCGTCACCGCGCTGATCGCCCATATCCTGCAGGATTCCGGGCGGGTCGCGCAGATGGGCGGAAATATCGGCCGCGGCGTTCTCGATCTCGATCCGGCCGAGGACGGATCGGTGACGGTGCTGGAACTGTCCTCGTACCAGACCGAACTCGCGCGTGCGCTGACCCCGGATGTCGCGGTCTTCACCAATCTCACGCCCGATCACCTGGACCGGCACGGCGGCATGGGCGGCTACTTCGCGGCCAAGCGCCGGCTGTTCGCCGAGGGTGGCCCGGACCGCGCGGTGATCGGCGTGGACGAAGCCGAGGGGCGGTTCCTGGCCGGGCAACTGGCCACCGCGCCCGAAGATGACCGGGTGATCCGCGTCTCGGTGACCGGGAAACTGGGCGATTTCGGCTGGTCGGTCTTTGCCCGCAAGGGGTTCCTGGCGGAATGGCGAAAGGGGCGGCAGGTCGCCTCGGTCGATCTGCGGGCCATCGCGGGCCTGCCGGGGGCCCACAACCACCAGAACGCCTGCGCGGCCTGGGCCGCGGCGCGTGCGCTGGGCCTGGCCCCGCGCGAGATCGAGGCGGGCTTTCGCAGCTTCGCCGGCCTTCCGCATCGGTCGCAATTCCTGCGCGAACGGGCCGGTGTGCGGTTCATCAATGACAGCAAGGCCACCAATGTCGATGCCGCGGCCAAGGCACTGGCGGCCTTCCCCCGCATCCGCTGGATCGCCGGGGGGCTGGGCAAGGAGGGCGGTATCGCCACGCTGGCGCCGCAGTTCGAGAATGTGGTCAAGGCCTACCTGATCGGCCATTCCGCGCGGGATTTCGCGCTGCAACTGGGCGCCGTGCCGCACGAGATCTGCGAAACGATGGAGGTGGCGGTCGCCCGCGCCGCCGCCGAGGCGGATGCAGGCGACACGGTGCTTCTGGCGCCGGCCGCGGCCAGTTTCGACCAATACCCCGATTTCGAGAAGCGGGGCGAGGATTTCGCCCGCCTCGTCGCCGCGTTGCCGGCCTGACGGGCCGCATCTTCCGCTGGAAACCACGTCCGAAAGCCGTTAGTCTTTCGATCAGACCCGGAAAACGGGCGATTGAGCAGACGAGGCGGTTCCCATGACCGAGATGGTGTTCGGCACCCAGCCGGTGCGCGCGGGCGATCCGATTCTGCCGCGCTGGTGGCGGACGATCGACCGATGGACGCTGGGCTGCGTGCTGGCGCTGTTCGGCACGGGCCTGCTTTTGGGTTTCGCCGCCTCGCCGCCGCTGGCGGACAAGAACGGATTTCAGCCCTTCCACTACGTTCAGCGCCAGGCGTTCTTCGGCACGATGGCGATCTGCGCCATGCTGTTCGTGTCGATGATGTCGCCGCAGCAGGTTCGCCGGCTGGGTGTGACGGGGTTCGCGCTGGCTTTCGTGGCGATCCTGTTCCTGCCGATCTTCGGCACCGATTTCGGCAAGGGCGCGGTGCGCTGGTATTCGCTGGGCTTCGGCAGTTTCCAGCCCTCGGAATTTCTCAAGCCCTGTTTCGTGATCCTTGCCGCCTGGCTGATGGCGGCCAGCCAGGAAATCGGCGGCCCGCCGGGCAAGGCGTGGTCGCTGATCCTTGCGGCGATCATCGCGCTGCTGCTGGCGTTGCAGCCCGATTTCGGGCAGGCGGCGTTGGTGCTGTTTTCCTGGGGCGTGATCTATTTCGTCGCGGGCGCGCCGTTCCTGCTGCTGACCGGCCTGGCCGGTGCCGCCGTGGCGGGCGGGGTGCTGGCCTACAATTCGTCCGAGCATTTCGCGCGCCGGATCGACGGGTTCCTGAACCCCGAGGTCGATCCCCGCACCCAGTTGGGCTATGCCACGAACGCCATCCAGGAGGGCGGGTTCTTCGGCGTCGGCGTGGGCGAGGGGACGGTGAAATGGTCGCTGCCCGACGCGCATACCGATTTCATCATCGCGGTCGCGGCCGAGGAATACGGCCTGGTGCTGGTGCTGGCGATCATCGCGCTTTACGCCGTCATCACGGTCCGGGCGCTGGTACGGCTGATGCGCGAACGCGATCCGTTCATCCGGCTGGCGGGGGCGGGGCTGGCCTGTGCCTTCGGCGTGCAGGCGCTGATCAACATGGGCGTCGCCGTGCGGCTTCTGCCGGCCAAGGGGATGACGCTGCCCTTCGTGTCCTACGGCGGGTCGTCGGTCATCGCGTCGGGGATCGCGCTGGGCATGCTGCTGGCGCTGACGCGGACGCGGCCGCAGGGCGGTATCGGCGACATCCTACTCAAGCGGGGCAACCAATGGCGCGGCAACGGCATCTGATCATCGCCGCGGGGGGCACCGGCGGCCACATGTTTCCCGCGCAGGCACTGGCCGAGGCGATGGTGGCGCGCGGCTGGCGGGTGACGCTGTCGACCGATGCGCGCGGTGCGCGCTATGCCGGCGGTTTTCCGGCCGAGGTGCGGGTGGAGCAGGTGACATCGGCCACCTTCGCGCGCGGCGGCCCGGCGGCCAAGGCACTGGTGCCGCTGCGGCTGGCGGCGGGCGTGTCGGCGGCGCTGGCGCGCATGGCGCTGGACCGGCCGACGCTGGTGGCGGGGTTCGGCGGTTACCCGTCCGTGCCGGCGCTGGCGGCGGCCACGGTGCTGGGCGTGCCGCGGGTCATCCATGAACAGAACGGGGTGCCGGGCAGCGTGAACCGCCGGTTCGCGCGCCGTGTGCAGGCCTTCGCCTGCGGCACCTGGCCCTGTGCATTGCCTGCGGGCGTGGCGGCCGAACATACCGGAAACCCGGTGCGTGCCGCCGTTCATGCCCGCGCCGGGGCGCCCTATATCCCGCCCGGCGACTATCCGATGAGCGTTCTGGTGCTGGGCGGCAGCCAGGGCGCGCGGATCCTGTCGGATGCCGTGCCCGCCGGGCTGGCGGCGTTGCCCGATACCCTGCGCGCGCATCTGCGGGTGGCGCATCAGGCCCGGCCCGAGGATCTGGACCGTGCCGTGGCCGCCTATGACGCCGCGGGCATCGCGGCCGAGGTGCAGCCGTTCTTCGACGACATTCCCCGCCGCCTGTCCGAGGCGCAGCTGGTCATCGCGCGCGCCGGGGCCTCGACAGTGGCGGAACTTGGCGTGATCGGGCGGCCCGCGATCCTTGTGCCCTTCGCCGCGGCGCTGGGCGATCACCAGACGGCGAATGCCCGCGCGCTGGTCGAGGCGGGGGCCGCGGTAATGATCCCCGAAAGCCGCCTGAAGCCCGAGGCCCTTGCGGACGCCACCGAAACCGTGCTTTCGCAGCCCGACGCGGCGGTGCAGATGGCGCATGCCGCGCTGGACCAGGCCGTGCCCGACGCCACGGAGCGCCTGGTCGACCTGGTGGAACGGGTGGCGGCAGGACGAAGCGCATGAACGCGGCGACGAAACTACCCGGCGAACTCGGCCCGATCCATTTCATCGGGATCGGCGGCATCGGCATGTCTGGCATTGCCGAGGTGCTGATCACGCTGGGCTATTCGGTGCAGGGGTCGGACCTGAAGGGATCGAAGATCACGCGGCGGCTGGAAACGCTGGGCGCGCAGGTGTTCGAGGGCCAGCGCGCCGAGAATGTCGGCGAAGCGGCGGTTGTCGTGATCTCGTCCGCGATCAAGCCGGGCAACCCGGAACTGGAAGAGGCGCGGCGGCGCAAGCTGCCCGTCGTGCGCCGGGCCGAGATGCTGGCCGAACTGATGCGGCTGAAATCCAACATCGCCGTGGGCGGAACGCATGGCAAGACGACCACGACGACGATGGTCGCCACGCTGCTGGACAAGGGCGGCTTCGACCCGACGGTGATCAATGGCGGGATCATCCATGCCTACGGGTCGAATGCGCGGGCCGGCGCGGGCGAATGGATGGTGGTCGAGGCCGACGAAAGCGACGGCAGCTTCAACCGGCTGCCCGCAACGATCGCGATCGTCACCAATATCGACCCCGAGCACATGGAGCATTGGGGCACGATCGAGGCGCTGCGCCAGGGCTTCCACGATTTCGTGTCGAACATCCCGTTCTACGGGCTGGCCGTCTGCTGCACCGACCACCCCGAGGTGCAATCGCTGGTCGGGCGTATCGCCGACCGGCGGGTGACCACCTTCGGCTTCAACGCGCAGGCGGATGTGCGCGCGGTGAACCTACGTTACGAACGTGGAATTGCGCATTTCGACGTGAATTTGCAGGGCGAGGGCGCGGACTCGGTCATCGAGGGGCTGACCCTTCCGATGCCGGGCGATCACAACGTGTCGAACGCGCTGGCCGCCATTGCCGTGGCGCGCCACCTGGGCATGAAACGCGATGAGATCCGCGCCGCGCTGGCGGGCTTCGGCGGCGTCAACCGTCGGTTCACCAAGGTGGGCGAGGTGCTGGGCGGTGTCGCCGTGATCGACGATTACGGCCACCACCCGGTGGAAATCGCCGCCGTTCTGAAGGCGGCACGGCAGGCCGTGTCGGGCAATCCGGACGCGCGGGTCATCGCCGTGCACCAGCCGCACCGCTATTCCCGCCTTTCGACCCTGTTCGAGGATTTCTGCACCTGTTTCAACGAGGCAGACGTGGTCGCCATTTCCGAGGTCTATGCCGCTGGCGAAGACCCGATCCCAGGCGCCGATCGTGATGCGCTGGTCGCCGGGCTGATCGCGCATGGCCATCGCCATGCCCGCGCGATCCTGTCGGAGGACGATCTGGAACGTCTGGTGCGCGAACAGGCGCGGCCCGGCGACATCGTCGTTTGCCTGGGTGCGGGGACCATTTCGGCCTGGGCCAACGCACTTCCGGCGCGACTTGGCGCGAATTGAACGTTAACGAAGCTTGCACGCCGCAGAAGATTCGGCTTTCTTTTCAACATGGGGCGAGAGGCCGGAACGGCCCGTTGAACCCGCAAGAGGGGGACGGATGGGAACTGGGCTGATCCTGGCCTGCGTCTGGGCGGTGGTGGCCAATGCCGTGGCGGTCCTTCCCTCGCGCCGGAACCACTGGCCTGCGGCCTATGTCCTGATCGCCGCCGGCGTGCCGATCCTGGGCTATGTCACCTATGAAAACGGGCCCTGGGTGGGGCTTCTGGTTCTGGCGGGCGGCGCCTCGATGCTGCGCTGGCCGGTGATCTTCGCCGGCCGCTGGCTGCGTGGTCTCGTCGCCGGGCGGGAAGCGGCCGACAACGGTCCCGACGCGGCGGAATGAGCGCGCGGCGCGCGCCAACGGGCCGACAAGCCCCGAAACCATCCTGATCCCGGGCGGTACGCCCTTGTCTTGGGCCGGACGGGCCGGGCCTGCGGTTCGCGTGAAACCACCCTTGGGCGCCCCATCCATACCGGGGTAGGCATACGAACGGATCTGTTGCCATTGGCGGTGAAATGGCCACCTCTGACCGGGGCCAGGCCAGTCCGGTGATGGAGAAGCCGTCACAGGCGGGTAGTGTCGTTTATTGGGCGGTGTCAGTGTGACGTTTCAGGTCGAGTTTTCCGGTTCCACCTTTCGCAAGCGCGGGCACTGGCGCGGTGTGACGCTGATCGAGGCGGTGCTGTTCATCTCGGTCGCGTTGGGCCTGATCGTCGGAGGGCTGATCTTCTTCCAGCAGGCATCGCTTGGCGCACGTGTCCAGGAAACGGTCCGTCTGCTGCGCGCGATCGACACGGCTGTCTACCAGACTGAAACGACGGGTTTCATCGGCGCAATCAACCAGGTGGAAATGGCCGATTACCTGAATGCGGGCGACTTCGTTCCCGACCGGTTTCGCTATGACGGGGCAGACCCGGCTTGTGCCGCCAGGTCGCCTTGGGACGAATGCGTTCGGATAGAAATGACCTTGGCGGGCCAGACCGTCATCATTTTCGGTGTCGAGGGGACAAGCATGGTCAACGTGACACTCGACAATCCGCCGCCCGAAATCTGTTTTCGGCTGGCCCTTGCGGATAACGAGGGCAGCGCCCTTGCCGGGAAGGGTTTGATCCAACTGGGCTACATGAATGCTCAAGGGGTCTCCTTGTCCGTGCCCTCGCCGACGATTGCCGATGCTCTTGGGCCCATCTGCCAATCCAGACCCGTGCAAATCAGCTTCATATTCCTGATCTGAGCACCCATTGCCGAAGGGCCGCGTCGCGGAAACCGCCGGCCGGGTCGTGTGCCGGTGCCTGCGCGGCTGCCGGGGCTTGCCCGCCGCACGGGACGGCAAGGCCGTCATTCTGCCACCAGTGGGTGCGTCACCCTGCGCGCCGACGGTTCCGCGCGGTGCCGATCGGCCGGGGCCGGGCGGACAGCGGGCGCGCGAATTCGGTGCCGGGATGCTGCTGGCGTTGCCGGCGCCGTTTGCCGGGCCGGGTGGCGTACCGGGCCGATCCCCGCTAGAGGGAAAGAACCGCCCAGCCGGACCCGAGACACGATGACAGACCTGCCCGACATGCCGCCGGTGCGCGGCACGCTGACACCGAACCGGCCGCTGGCCGACCTGACCTGGCTGCGCGTCGGCGGACCGGCGGATTGGCTGTTCCAGCCCGCGGATGCCGAGGATCTGGCCGCCCTCCTTGCCGCGCTGCCCGCCGATATGCCGGTTTTCCCGATGGGGGTCGGGTCGAACCTGATCGTGCGCGACGGCGGGCTGCGCGGCGTGGTGATCCGGCTTGGCCGCGGCTTCAACGGGATCGAGATCGATGGCGGCCGGGTGATCGCCGGGGCCGCGGCGCTGGATTCCCATGTCGCGCGCAAGGCCGCCGCGGCAGGGCTGGACCTGACGTTTCTGCGCACCATCCCGGGCGCGATCGGCGGCGCGGTGCGGATGAATGCCGGTTGCTACGGTACATACGTGGCCGATGTGCTGGAAAGCGCCAGGGCCGTCACGCGCGCGGGCGAGATCGTGGATTTGGCGCCGTCCGACCTGCAACTGGCCTATCGTCAAAGCGCCTTGCCCGAGGGCTGGGTGCTGATCTCGGCCACGTTCGCGCCGCCGCCCGGTGCGCCCGAGGCGCTGGCCGCGCGGATGGAGGAACAGCTTGCCCGCCGCGATGCCAGCCAGCCGGTGAAGGACCGGACCGCGGGTTCGACCTTCCGCAACCCGGCGGGCTTTTCCTCGACCGGGCGGGACGATGACGTGCACGATCTCAAGGCCTGGAAACTGATCGACGACGCGGGGATGCGCGGCGCGCGACGCGGCGGCGCGGTGATGAACGAAAAGCACGCCAATTTCCTGACCAATGCGGGCGGCGCGAGTGCCGCCGATCTCGAAGAGCTGGGCGAGGAGGTCCGCAAAAAGGTTTTGCAGCATTCGGGAATATCGCTAGAGTGGGAAATCATGCGGGTGGGCGACAAGGCGCCGTGACGGCGCTGCGCTGATCCGCAGAAAAAACGATAAATAACAAGGGCCAAGGCATGATCCGCGGCCCGGCGGGGCCAAGCCCCGGAGGCAGCGGGCCGGTTTTGGCCCCGAACCATGACGAAGGGCCGGCAAAGGCCCCGAAAGGCGAACGTGGCGGGTGTGTCGAGCAGGGCAACCCACAGCGTGGCGGTACTGATGGGCGGACCCTCGGCCGAGCGCGAGGTGTCGCTTGTCTCCGGGCGTGAATGCGCCGCCGCGCTCAGGGTGGCGGGATATGACGTGGTCGAGGTCGATGCCGGCCCCGACCTTTCCGTGCGCCTGAACGAGATTGCCCCCGATTGCTGTTTCAACGCCCTGCATGGCCGCTGGGGCGAGGATGGCTGCGTCCAGGGGCTATTGGAATGGCTGCGTCTTCCCTACACGCATTCCGGCGTGCTGGCCTCGGCGCTGGCGATGGACAAGGCCCGCGCGAAAGAGGTGTTTCGCGCCGCTGGCCTGCCGGTGGCCGAAAGCCGGCTGGCCCCGCGCGCGGCGGTCGAGGCGGACCATGTCCTGCCGCCGCCCTATGTCGTGAAGCCCAACAACGAAGGGTCTTCGGTCGGGGTCTATATCGTGCACGAGGCCGCGAACGCGCCGCCGCGGCTGGGCCCCGAGATGCCCCCGGTCGTGATGGTGGAAAGCTACGTGCCGGGGCGGGAACTGACCGTCAGCGTCCTGGGCGACCGTGCGATGTGCGTGACCGAGATCGTCACCCAGGGCTGGTATGATTACCACGCGAAATACACGCCCGGCGGGTCGCATCACGTCGTGCCCGCGGACCTGCCGGACGCGGTGACCGAGGCCTGCCGCGACATGGCGCTGGCCGCGCATCGGGCGCTGGGCTGTCGCGGGCTAAGCCGTGCCGATTTCCGCTGGGACGAGGGCCGTGGCCTCGACGGGCTTGTCCTGCTCGAGGTCAATACCCAGCCGGGGATGACGCCCACGTCGCTGTCGCCCGAACAGGCGGCGGTCGAGGGGATGAGCTTTGCCGAGCTTTGCGCCTGGATCGTGGAGGACGCGTCATGCGACCGCTGAACGCCCACGATCCTTCCACCCGCCGTGACCCGGCGCCCAGCCGGATCGAATACCGTCTGCAGCGTCTGTGGCTGACCCCGGCGGTGCGGTTGGGGGTGCGGCTGGGCCTGCCGGTTCTGCTGGTGGCCGCGGGGCTGGCGATCTGGCTGGGCGATGCCGACCGCCGCAAGGATCTTTACGACCGCTATGTCGACCTGCGCCGCGAGATCGAGGAACGCCCGGAATTCATGGTCACGGCGCTGTCCGTCGACGGTGCCTCGCCGGAAGTGGCGCAGGAAATCCGGCGGATCATGCCGGTGAACCTGCCGATCTCGTCGTTCCATCTCGACCTGGATGCGCTGCGGGCGGTGGTGACCGAACTGGACGCTGTCGCCGCGGCCGACCTGCGCATCAAGCCCGGTGGCATCCTGCATGTCGGCGTGACCGAACGGGTGCCGGTGGTGATCGTGCAGCGCGGCGAACGGTTCGACCTGACCGATGCCAAGGGGCACCGCGTGGCCACGCTGACCGACCGCGCCGCGCGGCCCGATCTGCCGCTGATCGCGGGGCAGGGCGCGGCGCGGCAGGTGGCCGAGGCGCGCGCGCTGTTCGCCGCGGCCGGCCCGCTGAAGGACCGGCTGCGCGGTTTCGTGCGGGTGGGGGAACGCCGCTGGGACGTGGTGCTGGACCGTGACCAGCGCATCCTTCTGCCCGAGGAGGGCGCCGTCAGCGCCTTCGAACGCGCCGTCGCGCTTGACGAGGCGGCCGACCTTCTGGCCCGCGACGTGGCCGTGGTCGACCTGCGCAACGCTGCCCGCCCGACCCTGCGCCTGAGCGACAGCGCGCTTGCCGATTATCGCCAGAACAAAGGCATGAACACCGAGGTATCCGGACAATGACCGATCTTTACCAGTCCCAGCGATCGATGCGTGCGCTGCGCCGCGCCGCGCTTCAGCGTGGCGTGGTCGCGGTCCTCGATATCGGCACGTCGAAGATCGCCTGCCTGATCCTGCGGTTCGACGGGCCGGACGTGGGCGCGGCCAACGCGCCCCTGGCCGGGCAGTCCAGCTTTCGCGTGATCGGCGCCGCCACCACCCGGTCGCGCGGGGTCAGGTTCGGCGAGATCGACGCGATGAACGAGACCGAACGCGCGATCCGCACCGCCGTGCAGGGCGCGCAGAAGATGGCGGGCCTGCGGGTGGATCATGTCATCGCCTGCCTGTCGGGCGCACGGCCACGCAGCTACGGGCTGGCGGGCGAAGTGCCCCTGGGCGAGGGGCCGGTGAGCGAGCGCGACATCGCCCGCGTGCTGGCCGCCTGCGACCTGCCGGATTTCGGCCAGGGGCGCGAGGTCTTGCATGCCCAGCCGGTGAACTTCGCGCTCGATCACCGCACCGGGCTTGGCGACCCGCGCGGCCAGATCGGCAACCGCCTGGCCGTGGACATGCATCTTCTGACCGTCGAAACCTCGGCGGTGGAACATCTGCTGCACGCCGTCCGGCGCTGCGATCTGGAACTGGCGGGCCTGGCATCTTCGGCCTATGCGGCGGGTCTGGCCAGCCTGGTCGAGGACGAACAGGAACTTGGCGCTGCCTGCATCGACATGGGCGGCGGCACCACGGGTCTGTCGGTCTTCCTGAAAAAGCACATGATCTATGCCGACACGGTCCGAATGGGCGGCGATCACGTGACTTCGGACATCGCGCGGGGGTTGCAGGTCTCGGCCGCCACGGCCGAGCGGATCAAGACCTTCTACGGCGGCGTCGTCGCCACCGGCATGGACGACCGCGAGATGATCGAGATCGGCGGCGACAGCGGCGACTGGGACAAGGATCGCCGCACGGTCAGCCGGGCGGAACTGATCGGCATCATGCGCCCGCGCGTCGAGGAGATCCTCGAAGAGGTGCGCGCGCGACTCGAGGCGGCGGGCTTCGACAGCCTGCCGGGGCAACAGGTGGTGCTGACCGGCGCGGCCAGCCTGATACCGGGGCTCGACGGAATGGCCAGCCGGATCCTGGGGCAGCAGGTGCGGCTGGGCCGGCCGATGCGAATCCAGGGTCTGCCGCAGGCCGCGACCGGGGCGGGATTCGCCGCATCGGTGGGCCTGGCGCTGTTCGCGGCCTACCCGCAGGACGAATGCTGGGATTTCGAGATGCCCGCGGAACGCTACCCCGCGCGGTCGCTGCGGCGCGCGGTAAAATGGTTTCGAGAGAACTGGTAACCGCAATATCCGGTGGTTATCGGCAAGATGCCGCTTAACGTTCACGTATCTATGGCAGATTTTGTGGCAAACGGCGTTTTTTTCGATGACCTCGCGGCAGTGAAACGGTAACCTTTCGTCAATTGGGGAATCTGGCGTGCCCGGGGGGAGGACACGTCGGCAGGCAAACAGGCGGCAGAGATGGCATTGAATTTGATGGTGACGGACGAGCACGAAGAGTTGAAACCCCGCATCACGGTATTCGGTGTGGGCGGGGCCGGTGGCAATGCCGTCAACAACATGATCGAGAAACAGCTTCAGGGCGTGGAGTTCGTCGTTGCGAACACCGATGCCCAGGCATTGTCGCAAAGCCGGTCGGATGCGCGCGTGCAGCTTGGCCGCAAGGCGACCGAGGGGCTGGGCGCGGGTGCGCGGCCCAGCGTGGGCGCTGCGGCCGCCGAAGAGACGATCGAGGAGATCGTCGACCACCTGGCCGGGGCGCATATGTGCTTCATCACTGCTGGCATGGGCGGCGGCACCGGTACCGGCGCCGCGCCGATCATCGCGCAGGCCGCGCGCGAGCTTGGCGTGCTGACCGTGGGCGTGGTGACCAAGCCGTTCCAGTTCGAAGGCTCGAAGCGGATGCGCCAGGCCGAAGCCGGGATCGAGGCGCTGCAGAAGGTGGTCGACACGCTGATCATCATTCCCAACCAGAACCTGTTCCGCATCGCCAACGAACGCACGACCTTTACCGAGGCCTTCGCGATGGCCGACGACGTGCTTTACCAGGGCGTCAAGGGCGTGACCGACCTGATGGTGCGGCCGGGCCTGATCAACCTCGACTTCGCCGATGTGCGCGCGGTGATGGACGAGATGGGCAAGGCGATGATGGGCACCGGCGAGGCCGATGGCGAGGATCGCGCGGTTCAGGCCGCCGAAAAGGCGATCGCCAACCCGCTTCTGGACGAGATCAGCCTGAAGGGCGCCAAGGGCGTTCTGATCAACATCACCGGCGGCTACGATCTGACGCTGTTCGAGTTGGACGAGGCCGCGAACCGGATCCGCGAAGAGGTGGACCCGGACGCCAACATCATCGTCGGCTCGACGCTGGACGAGCAGATGGAAGGCGTGATGCGCGTGTCGGTCGTGGCGACCGGTATCGACGTGGTCGAGGCGGAACTGGAAACCCCGGTGCCGCGCCGCCGGATGGCCGAGCCGCTGGCCCCGGCCGAAACCGTGGCCGCCGAAGCCCCCGCCGCGGCGCCGTCGCCCGCCGTCGAGCCCGCCACGGCCATGCGGAACGAACCGGCGGCCGAGGACAGCCACCTGCCCGGCTTCGAACCGGCCGCGGCGCTGGCCGAGGCGCGCGCCGCCGCCGAGGCGCCGGCCGAAACCGTGCCCGAGCCGGCCTATCGCCCGCAGGCCGCCGCGCCGCAGCCGCAGGCCGACCTGCATGTCGACCATGCCGATGACGAGGTCGCCGCCTTCGTCGCGCCGCAGCCGCGCGCCCCCGGCGCACCGTCGCCCGAGGCGCTGGCAAGGCTTCATGCCGCGGTCGCCAAGCAGCCGGGGCAGGCGGCCCGGCAGGCGGAGGAACAGGTGCAGGCGGTGCAGGGCGAAAAGCGGTTCGGCATCAATTCGCTGATCAACCGGATGACCGGCCACGGCGAAGAGGCCCGCGCGGCCGGTCCGCGCCCGGTGCGCCAGCAGCCGACCTTCTCGGCCCAGTACGAGGACGAACCGGCCGTGGACCCCGACCAGGAGCGGATCGAGATCCCCGCTTTCCTGCGTCGCCAGGCCAACTGAAGCTTGTAACAAACCGACATGAAGGGCCGGCATCGCCGGCCCTTTTTTCTTTTTGCGGCAACAATTTGCCGGTTCATGCCCCGATGTTGCAATGAGTCACAAAGAGTGAGTTGAGCTTTCCTCCCCCGACCGTTACGCCCGATGCTGCAGGGGCGAAGACGTCGTGGACGCCGCGCCTGACGATGGCTAGAGGCAAAAGGCAGGCGGACCGATCCGCCACGGAAGGTCACGTGCAAACGACGCTGCGATCACCGATTTCCTTCTCCGGCGTGGGGCTTCATTCCGGGCAGCGGGTCCGGATGACGATTCATCCCGCCTCGGCGAATTACGGGATATGGTTTCGCCGTACCGACATCGCCGAGGCCGATCCGCTGGTGCCGGCGCGGTGGGACGCGGTCGTCGATGCGCGGCTGTGCACGCGGCTGGCCAACGTCGCCGGGGTGAGTGTTTCGACCGTCGAACACGTGATGGCGGCGCTTGCCGGGTGCGGTGTTCATAACGCGCTGGTCGAGATCGACGGGCCCGAAGTGCCGATCCTCGATGGATCGGCCCGGCCCTTCGTCGATGCGATCCTGGCGCGCGGTCTTCGGCGTTTGCCTGCCGCGGTCACCTGTTTCGAGATCCTCGAACCGGTCGAGTTGCGCGAGGGCCCGGCCTGGGTCCGGCTTGACCCGGCGCCCTCGCTGGTCATCGATTTCCGGATCGACTTCACCGATGCCGCTATCGGCCGACAGGCCAAGCGGCTGGACATGGCGAACGGTGCCTTCGTGCGCGAATTGTCCGATTGCCGCACCTTCTGCCGGCAGGCCGATGTCGACCGCATGCGCTCGGCCGGACTGGCCCTTGGCGGAAGCTACGAAAACGCGGTCGTCGTCGATGGCGACCGGGTGCTGAGCCCGGGCGGATTGCGCCGTGCCGACGAGGCGGTGCGCCACAAGATGCTCGATGCGCTGGGCGATCTTGCGCTGGCCGGGGCACCGATTCTGGCCCGCTACAGCGCCGAACGCGGCGGTCACGCGATGACCAACCGCCTGCTGCGCACCCTTTTCGCCCGGCCCTGGGCCTATCGCGTTGCCGAGTGCGGCGCCGAGGCACGGGCGCGCCTGCCGGGGGCCGGCGTGGACCGCGCCGATCTGCCGGTCTGCGCCTGACCGCGCCGCGGCGTTGAGTTGAAGCGACGGGCGAGAAAGCCGTTTTGCTCCCCCAGTTCTTTCGTGCTAGACGAGGCGCGAACCAATCACAGAGACGGACGGCAGGGATGAAGCGGGTCAGGACGGGCGGCATCGTCTGGGGGTTCGTGCTGACGGCGGCGCTTGCAGGCTGCGGCGGCGGAAACAGCGAACCGCCGCTTGACACGTTCAGCGCGCAGGAAATCTATCAGCGCGGCGAATGGGAACTGGAGAACAGCCGCAAGAAGGACGAGGCCGCGCGCTATTTCGGCGAGGTCGAGCGCCTTTACCCCTATTCGGAATGGGCCAAGCGGGCGCTGATCATGCAGGCCTATGCGTTCCATCTCGACCGCGAATACGAAAGCAGCCGATCCGCGGCGCAGCGCTTCATCGACACCTATCCCGCCGATGAAGATGCGGCCTATGCCCAGTACCTGCTGGCGCTGAGCTATTACGACCAGATCGACGAGGTCGGGCGCGACCAGGAACTGACGATCCAGGCGCTGCAGGCATTGCGCGCGACCTTCGAACGCTATCCGGGCAGCGATTACGCGCGTTCCGCCCGGCTGAAATTCGACCTGGCCTTCAACCATCTCGCCGCGAAGGAGATGGAGGTCGGCCGCTTCTACCTCAAGCGCGGCAATTACACGGCGGCGATCAACCGGTTCCGCAACGTGGTCGAGGATTTCCAGACCACTACCCACACGGCCGAGGCGTTGCACAGGCTGGTGGAATCGTACCTGTCGCTGGGCCTGACGGACGAGGCGCAGACCGCGGGCGCGATCCTGGGCTACAATTACGAAGCCTCCGAATGGTACCAGGACAGTTTCGCGCTGCTGACCGGGCGCGGGCTGCGGCCCGAACCGGCGGGCGACAACTGGCTGCGGCAGGTCTATCGCCAGGTGATCCGGGGCGAATGGCTGTGAGCCTGGCGGGGGCCTGGCCCCTGCATCCGGGTGGTGGACATTCATGCTGAGAAGCCTCGATATCCGCGACATGCTGATCATCGACCGGCTGGAACTGGACTTCCGGGCCGGGCTCAACGTGCTGACCGGCGAGACCGGGGCCGGCAAGTCGATCCTGCTCGATTGCCTGGGCTTCGTGCTGGGCTGGAAGGGGCGCACGCCCTCGGTTCGCGCTGGCGCGGGCCAGGGCGAGGTCGTGGCCGTATTCGACCTGCCGGATGCGCATCCCGCCCATGCCGTTCTGGCCGAGGCCGGGCTGCCCGGCGGGGGCGAGTTGATCCTGCGCCGCACCGCTTCGGCCGACGGGCGTTCGGCCGCCTTCGTCAATGACCGGCGGGCCTCGGCCCCGGTGTTGCAGGCCTTGGCCGAAGGGCTGGTGGAACTGCACGGCCAGCATGACGACCGTGGCCTTCTGAACCCGCGGGGCCATCGCGCGCTGCTCGATGCCTTCGCCGGGGTGGAGGCCGAACTGTCGGCTGTGCGCGCGGCCTGGGGGGATCGGGCACGGGCCGCCAGGGCGCTTGACGCGGCGAAGACCGCGCTGGCAGAGGCGGCGGCGGAAGAGGAATTCCTGCGCCACGCGGTGGCCGAGCTTGACACGCTGGATCCGCAACCGGGCGAGGAACAGAAACTCGACGCGGAACGCCGGCTGATGCAGGGCGCCGAGCGCATCCGCGAGGATATCGGCCGCGCCGCGCAGGCGCTGGGGGGCGAGGGCGCCGAAGGGCTGATGGGCGATGCGCTGCGCTGGCTGGGCGGGGCGGCGGACCGGGCCGAAGGCCATCTTGATGCGCCGATGGCGGCGCTGGAACGTGCGCTGACCGAACTGGGCGAGGCCCATCAGGGCGTGGAACGCTGCCTCGAGGCGCTGGATTTCGATCCGCATCGCCTGGAAGCGGTGGAGGAACGGTTGTTCGCCATCCGCGGCCTGGCCCGCAAGCACGGGGTGCTGCCGGACGACCTGGGCACGTTCGCGGACGAGTTGCGCGGCCGGCTGGCCGCGATCGATGCCGGGGCCGAGGGGATCGCCGCGCGCGAGGCCGCCTTGGCAGAGGCCGACGCGGCCTACCGCCTGGCGGCCGAAGGGCTGGGCGCGGAACGCCGCGCGGCCGCGGGCCGGCTGGACAAGGCGATGGCGGCCGAGCTTGCGCCGCTGAAGATGGATCGTGCCGTCTTCACGACCGAGATCGCGCCGGCCGAGCCGGGGCCGGAGGGAACCGAGGCCGTCAGTTTCCGCGTGGCGACCAATCCCGGCGCGCCGGCCGGCCCGCTGAACCGGATCGCCTCGGGCGGCGAGCTGTCGCGGTTTCTGCTGGCGCTGAAGGTCTGCCTTGCGCGCGGTTCCGACAGCGTGACGATGATCTTCGACGAGATCGACCGCGGGGTGGGCGGCGCCACGGCCGACGCGGTGGGCCGCAGGCTGGCCCGGCTGGCCGAGACCGCGCAGGTTCTGGTCGTGACCCATTCGCCGCAGGTCGCGGCGCGCGGCGCGCATCACTGGCGGGTGGAGAAGCGCCAGGCGAAGGACGAGACATTGTCGACCGTGGTGCCCCTGGCCCAGGCCGACCGGGTCGACGAGATCGCGCGGATGCTGGCGGGCGAGCGGGTGACGGCGGCGGCGCGCGAGGCGGCGCGCGACCTTCTTGCGGGCTGAGGCCGGAGCGGGGGCTTCGCGCCCCCGCACCCCCGCGGGATATTTGAAGACCGAAAATGCTCAGGTGCCGCAGAAGGTGCGGCGCACTTCCTCGCCTTCGGTGGGGGCGTGGCGATAGGGATCGTCGCCGGGCCGGTCGAACGGGGTGGCGAGCGCCGCGTGCAGCGCGTTGAAGGGGGCGAAATCGCCGGTGACGGCCGCCGCGATCGCCTGTTCGACGCGGTGGTTGCGCGGGATGATCGCGGGATTGGCGGCGCGCAGGCGGTCCTCGGCGCCCGTCTCGGCGGCGAGGCGGGCCTGCCAGGTTTCGGCCCAGGTGTCGAAGGCGGCGCGATCCACGAATTCGTCGCGCGCCGAGCCCTCGGCAAGGCCGCGGAAGGTCCGGGTGAAATCGGCGCCGTCGCGGGCCATCAGGGTCAGCAGGTCTTCGATCAGCGGGCGATCTTCTGCCGTGGCCTGCGCAAGGCCGATCTTGCGGCCCATCCGGTCGAGCCAGGCCGCCTGGTAGAGATCGGCGAAGCGGTTCATGTGGTCGGTGGCCAGGGTCACCGCGTCGTCGGGCGTGATGCCGCGTTCCTCGGCGATCAGGTGCACGAGGCAGGATGCGAATTGCGCGAGGTTCCACAACGCCGCCTGCGGCTGGTTCGAATAGGCATAGCGCCCGCCCCGGTCGATCGACGAGAACACCCGGTCGGGATGGTAGGCGTCGATGAAGGCGCAGGGGCCGTAATCGATGGTTTCGCCCGAGACGGCCATGTTGTCGGTATTCATCACGCCGTGGATGAAACCGAGCGACATCCACGCGGCCACCAGTCGCGCCTGTGCCGCCACGACGGCGTCGAAAAGGCCGAGCGCGCCCTGGGCCCGAGGATAATGACGGTCGATCACGTGACCGGTCAGTGCCTCGAGCGCATCGTGATCGCCGCGCGCTGCGAAATACTGGAAGGTGCCGACGCGGATATGGCTTGCGGCCACGCGGGTCAGCACAGCGCCGGGAAGGGCGGTTTCGCGCCAGATCGTCTCGCCCGTGGTGATTGCGGCCAGCGCGCGGGTGGTCGGCACGCCAAGCGCGGCCATCGCCTCGGACACGAGGTATTCGCGGATCACCGGGCCGATCCAGGCGCGCCCGTCGCCCTGGCGCGAGAACGGCGTGCGGCCCGAACCCTTTAGCTGGATGTCCATGCGGCGCCCGTCTGGGGCCACGATTTCACCCAGCAGGATCGCGCGGCCGTCGCCCAGTTGCGGCACGAAGCCGCCGAACTGATGGCCGGCATAGGCCTGCGCAAGCGGGGCGGCGCCCTCGGGCACCGAATTGCCGGCCAGCACCTGCACCCCCTCCGGGCTGCGCAGCCAGCCGGCGTCGAGGCCGAGGTCATGCGCAAGCGCATCGTTCACGGCGATCAGGCCGGGCGACGGGACCCTTGCGGGCGGCATCCGTGCGTAGAAATGTTCGGGCAGGCGGGCATAGGAATTGTCGAAGGGGATCATCATGGTCGAAGACCTAGGGTCTGCCTGTGGCAATTGCCAGAGCGGCCGGTCGACCCGGTCCGTCACAATTGGCCGATCCGTTCGGTCAGCAACGCAAAGAACCCTTCGGCGTCGACATCGCCCAAGAACATCGCGTTCGCCTCGCGCCCCGAGACGCGCCACCAATCCGCCACACTCATGCCGGTGGTGTATTCGCCCGTCGTTTCGATCACCACATTCACGTGGCGGCCGGTGAAAAGCCCCGGCTGAAGCAGGTAGGCGATGACGCAAGGGTCGTGCAGCGGTGCGCCCTGGCTGCCGTATTTCGCCATGTCGAACCGTTCGAAGAAATCGGTCCAGCCGGCCACGGCGTGACCGACGCGCGTGCCGAGGCCGCGGAATGCCTCGACCCGTGGCCGCGTGGTCAGCACCTTGTGGGTGACGTCGAGCGGCGCGACGACCAGGGGAATGCCCGCGCGAAACACGATATCGGCGGCCTCGGGATCGACATAGATGTTGAACTCGGCCGCCGGCGTGACGTTGCCGACCTCGAAATAGGCCCCGCCCATCAGCACGATTTCGGCGATCTTCGGCGCGATGTCTGGCGCGCGGATCAGAGCGGTGGCGATGTTGGTCAGCGGCCCGAGCGGGCAGAGCGTGACGGCCCCGTCCGGTTCGGCGCGCAGGGTTTCGACCAGGAATTCGACCGCGTGGATGTCCTGCAGCGGCATTTTGGGTTCGGGCAGGGTGACGCCGTCAAGCCCGGTCTTGCCATGGACATATTCGGCGGTGACCAGCTTGCGTTCCAGCGGCGCGTCGCAGCCGGCGAAGACCGGCACATCCGCGCGCCCCGCCAGTTCGCAGACGACACGCGCATTCCTGGCGGTCAGCGGCAGCGGCACGTTTCCGGCGACGCAGGTGATTCCCAAGACCTCGAGTTCCGGGCTGGCCAGTGCCAGGAGAATCGCCACCGCGTCGTCCTGGCCGGGATCGGTATCGATGATGATCTTGCGGGGATGGGGGATCATTGCGTGTTCCTTCCGATTGGCCGGCAACCTGCACCCGGTGCATGGGAAATGTCCAGCGATGACCCGCGCAAAAAACCGACGCTTCCAGTCGGAAATACTTGCAATCCGATCCGGCCGTGGTAGTTGATCGAAACACTAGGAATTGCGCAAAGGGAGTATCCCATGACCTCGACACCGAAAACCGCACTTGGCGCCCTTCTGGCCGCGACCATGCTGGCCCCCGCGGCCCATGCCGAAGGCGAACTGAACCTTTATTCCTCGCGGCATTACGACACCGACGAGCGGCTCTATACCGATTTCGAGGAGATGACCGGGATCACCATCAACCGGATCGAGGGCAATGCCGACGAACTGATCGCGCGGATGGAGGCCGAGGGCCGGAATTCGCCGGCCGACATCCTGCTGACCGTCGACACGTCGCGTCTGGAGCGCGCCAAGGCGGCGGGCATCCTGCAAGGCGTCGACAGCGCCGTGCTTGAAACGCGCATCCCCGACTACCTGCAGGACGACGACAACCAGTGGTTCGGCTTCTCGCAGCGCGCGCGGATCATCTTCTACGACAAGAACGACGTCGAGAACCCGCCGCAAAGCTATGTCGACCTGGCCGATCCCGCCTACAAGGGCATGGTCTGTCACCGGTCCTCGACCAATGTCTATTCGCAGACGCTGCTGTCGGCGGTGATCGAGAACCATGGCGAAGAGGCCGCCAAGGAATGGGCCGCGGGCGTCGTGGCCAATTTCGCGCGCGAGCCGCAGGGCGGCGATACCGATCAGCTGCGTGGCCTCGTGTCTGGCGAATGCGACATCTCGATCTCGAACACCTATTACTTCGCCCGCGCCTTGCGGAAGGATGTCGACGGGTTGTCGGGCGAGGCGATGGAAGACATCGGCTGGGTGTTCCCGTCGCAGAATGCGGAAGGCGCGCATATGAACCTGTCGGGTGGCGGCGTGGCCGCGAACGCGCCGAACCGCGAGAATGCGGTGAAATTCCTCGAATATCTCGCCTCGGACCAGGCGCAGGAATATTTCTCGGCCGGCAACGACGAATACCCGGCGGTGCCGGGCGTCGGCCTGTCGCCGTCGGTCGCGGCGCTGGGGATGTTCCGGCCCGATGCCGTCGATCTGAGCGAGGTGGCCAAGAACGTTCCGACCGCGCAGAAGATCTTCAACGAGGTGGGCTGGAAGTAACCTTCGAAAGAACGGATGTCCCGGGGGGGTG
>Ga0180436_10001605_pt1 | contig 21904 bp, 19 predicted proteins | sample SS_ome_2_FD_132434 | JGI IMG/M metagenome (GOLD analysis project Ga0180436, IMG submission 132434) | Hypersaline lake sediment archaeal communities from the Salton Sea, California, USA - SS_3_S_2 metaG | ecosystem: Environmental > Aquatic > Non-marine Saline and Alkaline > Hypersaline >... | reverse complement strand
TCCACGTCCCCGCCCACATACCCCGTCTCCGAAAACTTCGTGGCATCCGCCTTCACAAACGGCACCCCGATCAGCTCCGCGATGTGCTTCACAAGATACGTCTTCCCCACCCCCGTCGGCCCCACCACGATCACGTTCTGCTTCTGCAGCTCCACCCCCTCCGGAAGCCGCCCCCGCTCGTCTTCCATCGCGCAAAGATGCTTGGCGTGATTGTAATGGTCGCACACCGCGATCGCGAGGGCCTTCTTGGCCTCGTCCTGACGGATCACATACCGGTCAAGGTGCGCCTTGATATCCCGCGGTATCAAATTGAAGTCGAAGATGCTCTCCTTCGCGACGCGCTTCTCCTCATCGTCCTTTCCTTCCGTCGCCGCCGGCGCCCCGCCCATCACCGGGACATGGAATCCAACCCTTCCCATTCCCCCAAACATCTCCTGAAACCCCCGCTGCAGCTCTTCCGGGCTGAATTCTCTCCGCTCTTCGTCCGCCATCAAAACCACTCTCCGTCCCCTTCGCCGATTGTCAATCCGCCGAATCCTCTCCGCAAACCCTTCCACCGCCCCCGCTCCAACACTCAAAACGGTTCTCGTCCCGGATCCCAAACGGCCCGCGGGCCCCGCCTCCCCGCCCGCCATCGCGCCGGGTTGGGTTCCGATGTAGCATGGTGCGGAAAACTCCCGACGCTAGTCAGGATATCTTAAGCACCAAGGTGGAAATCCCAAATCATTTCAAGAATCCAAAGTAATTTGCATGAGGTCCCGGGTCGTTCGTAATGGCCATGCGCAAGAGCCCTCCATCACTGCGAAACCTGCAAATTCTCACACGCGAACCCGGTCATGAACACCACCGCCCCCTCCCTCGCCATCCTTTCCATCAAGCCGCCCTCTCCCCCCGTCACCACCTTGAGCGTGGTCATGCCGGTCTGCGGCGACCCGTCCCGACTGGACTCGATCATCTCCCACCTCTCCGGCCTCGCCAGCCGCCTCGCGCAACACTGGGAAATCATCCTCGTCGATTACGGCCCCGACGCGAGGAGATGGCAGGCCTGCCCCCAACCGGGCAACCGGAGCCGCATCCGCCGCTTCCGCCTCCTGAACCGCCAAGGCTTCGACAAGGCCCTCGAGTTCGGGCGCTCCAAGGCCGGCGGGACCATCGTCCTCACCGCCGTCCCCGAGGCCGCCCACCGGCCCGGCGACAACAACGGCTCGGCCCCCAAGACAGCGCCCCGCCACAACGGCCATCCCCGCCCAACCACCCGCGCCACCAACCGGCGCTGCCTCCGCGATCTCGTCCCCAGCACCACTCACCACTAATGAGGCGGGGCCTCGGACCATGATGCAGGATGCAAGACGCAGGGCACACGGGACTGCATCCTGAATCTTGCACCCTGCATCAGGCAGGGCAACCTTGCTGCCGGAAAACTTGACTCATTTGTGACGACTTCCGAATTTCAAGGACTCTCACCGAGCTTCTCGTCGACCTCGTTCCAGAGCCCCTTGAACTCGGGGCTCAATTCCTCCAACTCACGGGCCATCCGTTCGGCCTCCGCCCGGCGTCCCCGCAACCACGCAAAGGCGATCGCCTGAAACAGCCGCCGCTTCCGGTCAAGCGACCCCTCCGTGTGTTCCAACAATTGCTGGTGCAGCGCCAGCAGGGACAAGGGGGCGACCTCGCCCCACCGCAGCATCTTGGCCGCTCCATTCTCATCCACCAACAACCCGCCATCAAGGGTCCCGAGGATGCGGGCATAGGAAGCGCCGCCTTCGACCTGCACCTCCACGCCGTCCGCCCCCGGTCCCAGCACCCGCTCCAATTCCGAGAGGAAGGCGCTTGCGGCATCGCAAAGGCGCACCAGGAGGCGCTGTTGGGTCTTTTCGAGTTTCCCCTCGACCTTCGCCGCCTTGAGCGTTCCGGCAGCCTCCGCGAAGCGCGATCTCCCGATGATCTCCGCCACTTCTTCCCGTTTCTCCTTCCATTGCGGCGCCACCTCGCGGTGCGTGAGTTCCCGCAACCGGCGCACGACTTCCGACTGCCAGACCTTCACATTGAACCGGGCTCGCCCGCGGGTGGTGAGCGAGGCATAGATCTCTTCCAAACGCAGGACCGCTTTTTCGAGGTCCCGCCGGCTCTTGTCCTCGACCTCGTGGTCGTAACGCTGCAGGCGGAAGAAATCCTCAACATAGCGTTCCGCAAGCTGTCTGTATGCGTCCATCCATTCGCCATCCGGCCACGGCCCGGACCGCACCAGCCGCTGAAACATCCCTGCCGCCCGATCGAGGTCGCCCTGTTCCCACGTCTTCAGGCACATCGCAAAAAATACGGTGGCCCGAAACGGATCCTCAAGGCGGCCGGGAATGCGGGATTCCGGAATATCCTCCAACGCTGTCAGCACCTCGATCCCCAACCGCAACCGTCGCCCGAGAGCGGTGTCCTCCGCCCGTTGCGCCGCCAGATAGTTCCCCAACGCCGACAGATGACCCCGCGCATCACCCGGCCGGCCGTCCAGATACGCCACCACCGCCGCCTCGAACCCGGCCCACGCCGCCGTCGGAACCGGCGCCGCCTCGTGCCGCCAGACCCCGATAAACCGCTCCTCCGCCACCACGAAATCGTCCTCCGCCAACGCCCGCCGGGCTCCCTCGTAGGCAGCCTCGATCTCAATCGCTGCCTCCGGATCAAGCCCTTTCGGATCCATCGGAGCAACCACCAGCGGCGCAGGCGGCGGCGCCTCCGACACCAGATCCGGAAGCGCCAAATCCGTCAGGACATGCAGGGTCACTCCCGCCACGATCAGCACCGCCAGTCCCAGCGCCCCGAGCAGCATCCGGCGGTGCGACGCCTCGCGCATCCGGCGCCGCGCCCGCACCGTTCCGTGAACCGGCATCCGCGCCCCCTTCACCCCCAGCGCCACGCGGGCCGCCTCCAGCGCCTGCCTCATCTCCTCATAGCTTTCGAACCGGTCCTCCCGGTCAAACGCCATCGCCTTCTCCACCACCCTGAGGGTCTCGACCGACAACCAGGGAGCGACTTTCCGGAGCGGTGGAATGTTCTGCTTCGCCTCCTTCAACCGGCGCGTCGACAAGTCCTTCGTTTCCACCGGCGACCGCCCCGACAGGCCGTGGTAAAGGCACGCCCCCAACGCATAGATGTCACTGCGGAAATCCTCCTCGCGGTGTTCGAGAGCCTCGGGCGCCACATAATGCGGAGTCGCCCAGATCTCCTCCGCCCGGGCCGCCCCTCCCTCCGTCAGGAGCGACAACCCGAAATCTACGATCTTCACCGTGCCTCCCTCGTCGATCAGGATGTTTCCCGGCTTGATGTCCCGATGGATCAACCCCGCCGTCTTGGCGGCCCGAAGCCCGTCCACCACCTGCAACGCCAACGGAATCGCCTCGTCCTCCGAAAGAGCCCCCCGAACCGCCATGCGCTCTTCGAGGCTCTGGCCGTTCACCAGTTCCATCGCAATGTAAAACCGGTCAAACGCCCTCCCTACCGTGAACACCCGCACCACGTTCGGATGGCTCACCGCCGCCGTCAGGTCCGCCTCCCGCTCGAATTGCCGCTCGCGCTTCGAATCCGCCGAGCATTCCTCGCTCAGGATCTTCACCGCCACCTCGCGGTCGAGCGTCTGGTCCCGCGCCACGTAAACCACGCTCATTCCTCCCACCGCCAGCCTCCGAACCAGCCGAAATCCCCCCAATTCCGTCTTCACCCGCAGCTCGTCTCCGCACCCCGGGCACTCGACCCGCGTGAACGGCCCCACGTCCGTCACATCCATCTCCGTCTGACAAGCCGGACAAGTCGCCAAATGCGCGCCCACCCCGCAATCTTATCCCCCCCTCCACCCCGCGCAAGCGCGAGCACCCATGGCAATACATCCAACCGTCCCCGCCTCCAGAATCAATCCAGAACAATTCACGACAGAGCGCCCTCCTTCGAAAACCAAAAACCAAAAACCGAAAACCTCCCCCCCCACCCTCGACACGCAACCCGCGAAGCGCAACACTCAACACGCCCTGCCACGCACCACGCACCACGCATCCCCATGCAGATCACCGTTCAGGAACCGGCCGGAGATCGTCTTGATGTCTTTCTCACCAGGGAACTCCCCGAACTGAGCCGTTCCCGCATCCAGGCTCTCCTGAAATCGGGTCACATCCTCCTCAATGACGCGACGACCCGGCCCCGCGCCCGCGTTGCTCCCGGCGACCGGATTTCGGTGTGCCTGCCTCCTCCCGAGCCATGCGAAATCCTCCCCCGCGACATCCCCTTGAACGTCCTTCACGAAGACGATCACCTCATCGTGATCGACAAGCCGGGGGGCCTTGTCGTTCACCCGGCGGCCGGTAATCCTGACGGCACCCTCGTCAACGCTCTCCTTCACCACTGCCGGGGACGCCTCAGCGGCATCGGCGGCGTCCAACGCCCCGGGATCGTCCACCGCCTCGACAAGGACACCTCGGGCTGCCTCGTGGCCGCCAAGTCCGACCTCGCCCACCAGTCCCTCGCCAACCAGTTCGCCCGGCGCCAAACCACCAAACTCTACCTCGCCGCCGCCTCCGGCGTTCCCCCGAAACCTTCCGGCACCATCTTCACCAACATCGGACGTCACCCGGTCCACCGGCAGAAGATGACAGTCCTCAACCCCGGCGCCGGGCGCCCCGCCATCACCGACTACTACTTGCTCTCGCGGCGAGACGACCTCGGAGCCTCCCTCATCCTGTGCCACCTCCACACCGGCCGCACCCATCAGATCCGCGTCCACCTCCGCCACCTCGGCTGCCCGGTCCTCGGCGACCTCGTCTACGGGCCCCGCTCCTCAACGCCCATCTCCCCCGGGCGACTCATGCTTCACGCATGGCGTCTCGCCTTCACCCACCCCTTGAGCGGCGCACCCCTCTCCTTCGAGGCCCCGATTCCGGACGCCTTCACTTCCTTCCTCCCTCCCCCTTCGCTTCTCGCGTCCATCCGCCAAACCCACCCCGACGGACTCTCCTCCCTCCTCACGCCGCCCTCCTGACCGCCCCCACCCGTCATCCCCCACACCTGCCCCCCCATGCCGCGCCTTCCCGAATTCCTCCTTTCCGCCGTCGATCAGCAAATCGACTCACCGGAGACCCCCTTCGTCCGCGCCGCTTACCGGCGCCTCCTCGACCATCATCCCGACATCGATTCCGACGAGGCCCGGCGTCTCATCGCCCTCTGCCTGGCCGACGAAACCGAACACATGGTCGCGGAAGACCGCCCCTTCGACCTCGCCCGCTACGAATCCCTTCTCGATCTCCTCCCTCACCCTCCCGGCCGCTGAACCACGCGCCACAACACCCCTCGCCCTCCTTCAATCGAACACATTCTCCACCACGTTCAGCTTCGGCTTCTCGCCATCCGACAAGACCACCTCCACCACATCGAACCGCCACGGCACCTCCCGCGTCCCCAGCAAGCGCAGCCACTCGTTCGCCCCGCGGCGGATCAGACTCTGTTTCCTCCGGTCCACCGCCTCAAGCGGCCGCCCGAATTCCTCGCTGGTCCGGGTCTTGACCTCAACGAAAGTCAACACCTTCCCGTCGCGCGCCACGATGTCCACTTCCCCGCCACGGTGCGTCTTGAAGTTCCGGTAAAGAATCTTCCGCCCGTGCCCCCGAAGATACGCCGCCGCGATCCGCTCCCCCAGCGTCCCGATCTCAAGATGCCCCAGTTCCTCGCCCTTCCCGTTCACCAGCCGGCACGACGACCTCAGCAACCGGCTGAAACGACGCACGAAAAAAGAGGACAGGCTCATGACCCCCCCATCAGCGCCACCGGCCGGAACGACCTCCGGTGGATGCGGCACGGCCCATGCCGCCTCAGCGCCTCGAGATGAGCGGGCGTGCCGTAGCCCTTGTTCGACTCGAAGCCGTACTCCGGAAACTCCGCCGCGTATTCCCGCATCCGCCGATCCCGGCTTGCCTTCGCAATGACACTGGCCGCCGCGATCGACAGGCTGATCCCGTCCCCCCTCACCACCCCCCGGGAGCAATACGGAAACCCCGGCACCCCCAAACCGTCGATGAGACAATAGTCCGGCTCCCGCCCCAACCCCGTCACCGCCCGCGCCATCGCCAGATGCGTGGCTCGCAGGATGTTCAACGAGTCGATCTCCTCCACCTCCGCAAACGCCACCGCCCAACAGATCCGGCCATCCCCCGCCAGATCCTCGTAGACCCGCTCCCGAATGTCCTCCCCAAGCGCCTTCGAGTCGTCCAGAAGACAATGTGCAAACCCCGCCGGTAACGCAACCGCCGCCGCCGCCACCGGACCTGCCAGCGGCCCGCGTCCTGCCTCGTCCACCCCGGCCACCAGCCGGTGGCCGTCACTTCGCATCCCGTCCTCAAGACTCAGGTCCGGCATCGTTCCCCCGCTCTCTACCAGTCCCATGCTTCCTCCGGCCGGTGCCCGTCCCGCTCAGCCAACGAGCATCGCATGTACAAAACCCCCACCGCCGGTATCACATCACCGCCATACAAATACATCCCGCCCCCCGGACAGCGCGGAAGACGCGGGACGAACCCCCCCGGCCCCACCAGCTCTTCCAGAAGATGACCCTCGGGGAATTCCTCCGAAACGTCGTCCCCCGGATCAAGTTCCCTCAAGTTGGAATACGCCCGCACCGACACCTGCATCTGCCGGATGTTCATGATGCAGCGCGCCCGATCCACCCCCTTCTTCCACGCCGCGGCCGCCGCCATCGTCACGCTCAACACGATCAAGGAAATCATGATCACCACCGTCAGCTCCGCCAACGTCATCCCCCGCCCCAGCCTTGCCGCCGGCGACAAATTCCTCTCCTTGCCCATCCTTGTTCTCATGGCGTCGCCCGGCCCCCATCCCCTTGAGACCCTTGGCCGCACCTTATGGCAAACCGTCCCGATCATCAATCCATTCTCGCAAGGCAGAGCCTCGGAACAATCGGCGATTACGGCGTCGATTGCGTGAAGCACGCCTCCCCCGTCATCCGTAATCGCCGCCCGTCATCGTCCACCGAAATTGCGGATCGAAAAACCCGAGCCGTTTGTGACGAATCTTTCGAGGACTCGCGCATGGTCTGACGGCTTGCCCCGCCGGATTCCCGTCCCACGAATTCGACCGTGACCCGCATGATCATTTCTGCTCTATTCGAGGGGTTTCCTCCTCGTTTCTCCCGCTCATGCATGCCGTCCGCCGCTCCCGTCCCGCCTCCGCCGATGTCCTGCGGCTCATCCTCCCCGCTCTCGCCCTCCTGACCGCCGCCGCCGCCCCGGACGAGAACCTTCTCCCCAACGGAACATTCGACCACAAGGGGGGAGAACTCTACGGCTGGATCACTGATTACGAATGGGCCGGCAACAAATTTTACGCAAACAACAAGGACCGCGTCTCGGTCGTCGGGGGCAAGGCCCGAATCACGCCCGCCGGCGACGCCGGCGCCAAAATGGAATGCCTCCCGATCCCCTTCGAACGCGGCTTCCGATACACCTGCTCCATGGAGGTCGCCGGTGGCCCGTATCGCATCTACTTCGCCGGATACAAGTGGAAGCCGGGAATCCGCCCCGACAACAGCCCCGAACTCGCCGACCTCCGCCTGATCTACAAGAGCAAGGCCGTCTCCGCCAAAAACACCTCGTCCAAACGGCAAACCATCGAACTCCCCGGCGTGAAACTCTCCGCGCAGGCCAAGTCCCACTTGAAACAGGTCCGATTTGTCACAGTGTATATCTGGATGCTCCGCGAAGGAACCATCGACAACGTCACGGTCCGCAAATCCGCCGATCCCGCCATGGACTTCTAACCCGCCCCGCCGATCCATGCACGCACCCATCACCAGCAAGCTCGAACAAGTCGGACGCAGGGTGGTCCGCTGGCGGACGCAGGTGGTGGTCGCATGGAGCATCGCCGCCCTCCTCGCCGCCGTCCTCCTCGTCGGACTGGCGGACTTCTGGCTCCGGCTCGGCCGGGCGGACCGCTTCCTCACCGGTTCTCTCGTGCTCCTCCTCGCGGGCGGCGCGGCGTGGCAGGTCCTCAAGGCGCATCGCAAACGTTACACGCCCGAGGGAGTCGCCGCCATGGTCGAAGGCAAGTTCCCGCAACTCGACAACCACCTCATCAACTATCTCCAGTTCGCAAGGGACGCCGGCCGGGATCCGTTCAAGCAAGCCTACCTGCGCCACGGTCTGCCCGCCTGCGATCGACTCGATTTCCGCAAGCTCCGCGACGCCGCCGCCCATCGCCGCAGCCGCATCGCCCTCGCCGTGACCTTCACCCTCTTCCTCTTGCCTGCCTTGTTTCTCGGCAAGGCGTGGGGCGTCGCCGTTTGGCGCGCCGTGAACCCGTTCAGCACCCTTCAGCCCCTCACCCTGACCCGCATCGTCGAGGTCTCGCCCGGCGACACCACCGTCCTGCAAGGCGACCCCCTCGCCCTCTCCTGTGCCGTGCAGGGATTCCCCGGACACGAGGTGCGCATCGATCTCGATCCGGGGGACGCCGATCCGGTCACTTATTCCCTCGGACAACTGGCGGACCACTCCGAGCAATCCTTCTCGCACCGGCTCCCGAGGGTCATCACCCCTCTGCGCTATCGGTTCCGCGCCGGCGATGCTCTCGACTCCGCATGGCACGTTGTCAATACCCGGCCCCCGACCGCTCTCACCGACATCCGGCTCACCATCAATCCACCCGGCTACACCGGCCTCGCGCCGGAATCGCGCCGGCCGCGGCTCGAACCGGCCCTCATTCCGGCCCGTGCCGGGGTGTCGGCCACCGTCACCTCCAACACCCCCTTGAAGTCACTCACCCTCGCGATTTCCGGAGACGACCAGCCCCTCCCCCTCTCCCCCTCTTCCTCCGAACGGACTTCCTGGAGCGGCCGCACCACCATCAGCCGGGGATCATCCCTGCGCTTCGAAGGCAAGGACATTCACGACGCCGCCATCGCCGAAGACGTGACGTTCGCCCTCGAACCCGACCGCGCTCCCGCCATCGAGATCGTCTCGCCGGTGGGTAGAACCATCCTGCCCCCCGGAGAATCCCCCCGCATCGGATTCCGCGTCTCCGACGACTATGGCCTCCGTGAGATCACCCTCGAAAAGATCCTCCCCGGAACTTCGTCCGGACGTTCGGTTCACAAGTGGTCGCCGGACGGCGGCCGGCACTTCGAGGAGGCGTGGACCGGCGACGTCGCGCCCCGGCCCGGCCGCGAACTCGCCTTCCGCGTGGTCGCGCGGGACAACCGTCCCGACAATCCCAACGAAACCGTTTCCTCGACGATCGTGTTCGCCGTCCCGTCCCACGCCGAGGCCTCCCGGCATCGCGACGAACTCGAGAGCAGGGCCATGGCCGGCCTCCAGCAGGTCATCGAACTGCAGAAGAAGAACCTCGCCGAAACCGAGCGCCAGGGGTTGGCCGTGGATCGCGCCGACGATGCCCAATGGATGACCACCGCCGGCCGCCAACGCGAAATCCGCTCCCTCACCAGGGACCTCCTCGCCAACCCGCTCAAGCCGCTCGGCCGCCTCACCACGAAGGTCCGAAACCTCTGGGTCAATGAAATGTCCCACGCCGTCGCCGCCCTCGAATCCATCCCCGGCGCCAGCCGCAACCAGAAGATCCGCCTCGCCGCCGAGGCCCTCGAACTGGAACAATCCATCCTCGACACCCTCACCCGCGCCGAGTCCGCTTTCTCGCAGTCCAAGGTCGATCGCCGCATGTCCGGGATCTCCGCCCTCCTCGAAGCCCTCATCCGCGGTCAACAGCATGTCCTGAATCAGTCCCGCGACTTCGCGGCAGCCAAAGCCGCCGTGAGCGAGGTGCTCGTCGACGCCCAGGACGCGCTCGCCGAAGACCTCACCTCCTTCACCAATGCCTGCCGCGACGAAGCCGGCTCCCTCCGGGGCAACGACGCCGCCTTCGCCGCCACCCTCGATGCGATCGCCCAACGCGCCGACAACCTCGGAATCCGCCAGCAAATGATCCTCGCCGCCGAACGCCTCGACCACAACAAGCCCGCCAAGGCCGTCCCCAGACAGGAGCAGGCCCTCGCCAACCTCAAGATCCTGCGCGCCATGCTCGCCAAGGTCCGCCTCGATGAGGAAACCGGAACCCGGAAAGCCCTCCTCGAAGCCGTCGCCCAGGCAAGGGAGGAACTCCGGAAGATCAAGGAGGAATACCAGCGCAAGCTGCTCGCCATGGAAGAGGTCCGCGGCAGCATGGACAAAAACGACGAGGATTTCGACTCCCTCGAGGAGTCCTACGAGGAACTCGTCCGAAAGACCCGTGAAGCTCTCCTCGATATCCCCGCCGGCCTCCACGTCTTCACCGGCCTCAACGTCGCCAACGACATCATCGAGGATGTCTTCTCGGTCTTCGAGGAGGTCGAACAGGCCGAAGGCACCGGCCACGAGGAATCCCGTGAGATGCTCGAACACGCCTACGCCAAGGAGGACGTCATGCTCGAAATGATGGAGGAAGCCAAAGGCCGCCTCGACGACATGGAAATGTGGCTCGGCGCCGGCCCCGACTTCGAAAAAGTCACCACCGAGGCCTTCGACCGCGAGGAAATGCCCGACTCCGGAATCGCCACCGGCGCCCTCGCCACCGAAGTCCAGGACCTCATCGGGGACCTCCTCGATGAAGACGAACAGATGGAACAGGACGCCCAAGACAGCGCCACCACCCATGCCCTGCCCGACTGGGAAGCCGGCTGGGAAGTCAAGGAGGGAAACATCGCCTCCTACGGCGCCAAAGGAAAATCAGGCAACGAAACCCCCGACCACCACGAACAGGACGGCCGCTCGATCGTCGGCCGCCAGGGGATGTCAACCGGCGAAACCGCCGCCGGCTCCGGAACCGTCTCCGAAGGCGACAAGAACATCGAGGAACGCCGCACCGAAGACCCCACCCAGAGCGGCCAGGTCGACCTCGCCGGAGATGCCGGCACCAAGGCCACCGGCGGCGGAAAACTCGCCACCGGCAAGGCGGACTCCAAGGGCATGAGCGGCGGCGTCGAACGCATGGACTCCAATGAAGAGGGATCATGGGAGGGCATGGCCGCCCTCATGGCCCGCCAGGCCGACGCCATCTATGCCAAGGCCTCCCTCAAGAACATCCGCGTCGACGACCTCAAGAAGGCCGCCCACCACCTCCGCCAGTCCGGCGACGCCATCGCCAAAGGCGAAATCCAGCAAGTCCGCGAACACCGCCGCCTCGCGGTCTCCTCCCTCCGCCGCGCCCAGTCCCGACTCGAAGCCGACCCCACCGGCGCCATGCCCATGGATCCCCCGGCCGGCCTCCTCGATGATGTCGTCGAAAGCGGCCCCGACCACGCCCCGCCCCAGTTCCGCGACCAGGTCTCCAATTACTACAAAGCCCTCAACGACTCTCTCTAAAAATGTAGCCGCCCGATGTCGCGGCGGCGTTGCGCGCCGTCGAAATCCACCTTCGCCGCCTCCCGGTGGGCGCGCTCGACCGCCGCGATCCGCTCCTCGCCCGTAGCCGCCACCGCAAGGACCCGTCCCCCGTTCGTCTCCCACCCTCCGGACTGGCTGCGCCGCGTCCCGGCGTGGTAAACCCGCGCCTCTTCCAGCTCCTCCAACCCGCGGATGACATCCCCCTTGCGCGACGAAGCCGGATATCCGGCCGAGGCAAGGACCACGCACACTCCCCATCCCTCGTCGAAGGACAGCAACTCCGGCCTCAGCCGGCCTCGCGCCCCCTCAAGACAGAACTCCGCCAGATCGCCCGAAACCAACGGCAGAACCGCCTGGCACTCCGGATCTCCGAAACGACAGTTGTATTCGATGACCATCGGCCCCTCGCCCGTCAACATGAGCCCGAAATACAGAAAGCCCGTATACCCCAGACCCTCGTTCTCCAGCCCCTCCACCGTCGGCGCCACAATCTCGCGCTCGATGCGGCCCATCAGATCGGCCTCCAACAACTGCCGGCTTGCCACCGCCCCCATCCCCCCGGTGTTCGGCCCCTCGTCCCCCTCCCCGATCCGCTTGTAGTCCCGCGCCGGGGGAAAAAGAAGATACGACCCGTTGCTTACGGCCGCGAACACGGAAACCTCCGGCCCCTCGAGAAAGTCCTCCACCAACAAGCCTCCGGATCCGAAACGCTCCCGCCCGAACACCTCCTCAAGGAAACCGGCGGCGCTCTCCTCGTCCGGGCAGACCGCCACCCCTTTCCCGGCGGCAAGACCATCAAACTTGAGAACCGTCGGGTAGCGCCCGCCAATGGCCTCCCGCGCCTCCTCGGCGTTTCCCGCCACCCGCGCCTTGCCGGTCGGTATGCCGTGCCGCGCCATGAACTCCTTCGCAAACGCCTTGCTCGCCTCCAGTCGGGCCGCCTCCTTCCGCGGCCCCCAGCAGGCAATCCCCTCCCGACCGCAAAGGTTCGCCAATCCCTCGCCCTCCACAAGGCAACTCTCCTCGCCCGCCACGCACAAGTCCGCCCCGTTCCCCCTCATCCACCTCACCAGCGATTCCATCCCTTCCGCCCCGGCCGGCGCCGCCAACTCGAAAATCGCGTCGCTCCCCGGATAACAGAAAACCTCCGGCGCCGACGCCGACTCCTTCAGCCCGCGAACCAGCGCGTGCTCCCGACCGCCCTTTCCTACCACCACAATCCGCATGACCAAAGTCAAAGAAGATTCCCGCCCCGGTGCAAGACCCCTCCACCCCCGATCCCGAAATTCTCCCCGCCCGCTCTGGTCAACCGGTCCGAGGCCTGCCTCACTGGCTGCACCGGCGGCTTTGGCCGCGCCTCCGGCGTTCGCCGCGCCTCCTCCCGCTCCATGAAACTGCGGGGCCAACCTGCCCCCCCCGCCAGTTCTGAAAACCTACCGATCCGCCACCACCCACGAACACTCGTAGGGCCCCAGAATGTGGCAATGCGCATCATCAAACCGCAACACACTCCCCGCGAGCAGATTCCTGTACGCCTCCGCAGGCCCGAGGTGATGACGCAGGATGTCCCGCGTGATCACCACCTCCCCGCCGGTGAAATTGAATCCGCACAAAACCTTGTAGCGCCCGCAAAGCGACCGTCTCATGAGCGCGAACACATTGCTCGCCGTCTGAAGCACCTCCTGCGGGGCGTCCGGATGAAACGCCGGGCAGTCCGCCCGCGCCCGCAGCATCCGCGTATACACGTTCAGGATCCAGCCGTGAGCGTTGTCGGGGTCGTCAATCTGCCTCTCCAAGTCATGCCAGTCCCACCGGCGGCGATTGATGTCGCGATTCTCCCCGCCCGCCCGCTCGCGCCCCTCGCCCCAATTGACCTCTCCCACCAGACTGTGAAAATACACCGCAGGCATGCCCCGCAACGCCAGCATCACCGCCTGCGAACAGAGAAAGCGCCGGATCCCAAGATCCTCGTCGCACGCCACGCTGAGCGCGCTGCGATAGGTCACATTCAGTTCGTAGGGCTTCTCGCTCCCGTCCGGCATCCGCCGGTAACTCACCAACCCGCCGCGCCGCCGCGTTTCCTCCACCAGCCAGTCCACCTCCGCCGCCGGCAGCAGACCCTCCAGCGGACGCAGCCCGATCCCGTCGTGACTGGCCGTGAAATTCAAATAGGTCGCCCCGCGCGGCGGCTCCTCCAGCGAACGCGCCCATTCCTGGACGTGACTCGAGTCGCTCCGCAGCAGGCCGTGCAATATCAACGGCGGCAACGCAAATTGATACACCATGTGCGCCTCGTCGCCGCGCCCGAAATATGATATGTTCTCATGATGCGGCACGTTCGTCTCCGTCAGAATGATGACATGCGGCGCCACCGTCAGCAGAACGTCCCGGATCAGCTTCACCACCTCGTGCGTCTCGGGCAGGTGCACGCAGCGCGTCCCCGGGGTCTTCCACAGGAACGCCACCGCATCGAGCCGCACGATCCGCGCCCCCCGCGCCACATACCCCGCCAGAATGTCCAGAAACTCGAACAAAACGTCCGGGCTCTTCCAGTTCAGGTCCACCTGATCCTCGCTGAACGTCGTCCACACGTGCCGCTCCCCCCGGGAGGTCTCGACCCTCGAAAGCAGCGGCCACGCCCGCGGCCTCACCACCGCCGAAACATCCGCCTCGGGATCGCCCTCCTGAAAATACGAATCATACGGCGCCACCCCGTTCACGTAGTCCCGAAACCACTTGCTCTGCCGCGAACAGTGGTTCAAGACCAGATCCGTCATCAACCCATAGCTCTTCGCAAGCCGCTCGATATCTTCCCAGCTCCCCAAAGCGGCATCCACCTGCCGATAGTCGACCACCGAAAATCCCCCGTCCGACGACGACGGAAAGAACGGCAGAAGGTGAACCACGTTGATCGCGCCCCGCAACCGGCGGTCACAGAAAAACTTCAACGCCTGCAGCGGCGTCCCCTCCGGCCGCCGAACCATGTCGCCATACGTGATCAATGCCGCGTCCCGCTCGCTCCACCTCACCAGCCGGGCGCTCCCCTGCGGACCAATGTCCGCCTCGCGCGGCCTCACCCCGTAACGCCCCACCAGCATGTAGAACCGGTCCGCCAACTGCTCCGCCTTGTCCTTCCCATACAGGCGGCCGAGCCGCGTCTTGATGCGGCTGAACGTGCTGCGTCGAATCAGTTTCATGAACCCGCTCCGTTTGGCGATCCGGTCACCGTCTGGCCGAAGGCGGCCCGCAGGGCGTTCTTCAGCGCTCCGAACCCGTAATGCTTCCTTGCCAGCTGGTAGTTGCCCTCCACCGTCGCGGCCCGCAGATCCGGATCCTCAATGAGGCGCCTCACCGCCTCCACCGTCTCCCGCGTCACATACCCGTTCATCTCCACCAGCCTGAACCCCTTCGGCTCGATGTCCTGCACGTAGATCGAGTAACGATTGATCATCACCGGCTTCTTGAAATAGAACGCTTCCAACAAAGCGTTCCCGAACCCCTCGTAGACGCTCGGATAGGTGACAAAGTCCGCGTGCGGATAAACATCCCACAGGGTATACATCTTCTGACCCCGCGCATTCCTCTGCCTCCGCTCCCCCACCCGGTCCGAGATGATCCTGAGATCCACCCCCTCGTCCTCCGCCAGCCGCTCCAGCATGTGCTGATACTCGTAGCCCTCGTCGCCGGCATGGTGCGACACCACCAGCTTGTACCTCGCATCGCCCAGCATGCTCACCAGCTTGATGGCATGCTCAATCCCTTTCCGCGGCACGATCCGCGTCGGCTGCAAGATCATGATGTCGTCCTCCAACAGCCCGATTTGCGACCGAACGTCCGACGAATAGGCATCCTCCTGTCGCGGTTCGTCCTCGAACTTGAATACGTTCGGAACCAGCATCGAGCTGATCCCCTTCCGCAAGGCAAGCTGCTCCTGGGCGGCCTGGTTGATCACCGTGTGAACCACGTTGGGCAGGCGCGGCGGAAATGACATGTCCAGAAAGTCCGGAACCGCGTTCAGCGAAAACCTCACCCGCTCCCAATAAAAATCGTGATGATGCGCCACCGCCGGCATCCCCGTCTCCGCCAGAAATTCCGTCACCGCAACCCCCAACGGCAAGTGCACCGGAATCGTCAGAACATTCTCCAGCACCAACACGTCCAGCGAAAACCGTGCCACAAACCGCCTCAACATCGCCTCGAGATACCGCGCCACCTCCCGAATCCGCTCCGTCACCTCCGGCGGACGCTTCGCAACACCCCAGATGCGCTCGTTGATCCAGTCGTTCTCCGGATGGCCGAAAAACGCCTCCGGCACGCACATCGATTCCTCCGCCGCCCGGTCGCACCGCCCGCTGAACCAGAATACCTCGTGCCCCATCTCCCGCAGCACCTCCGCCCACTTCAGACTCTCGAGCGAAACTCCATCCGTGCCGGCAAATCGCGTCGAAACAAATCCAATTCGCATCGCATCAAGGGGGGGCGTCGGCAAAGAGGGCCGAACTGTAGATCCTGACAATCCAATCACAATTCCAATCTGTCACAACCGCCGGAAATCCCGCTCCACTTCCCGCCGGAAGTCTGCTTGAATGCCTCCACGATGGACCCCGCCGCGCCAGTCCCCCCGCCGCTTCACGCCCCCTCCGCCCTGCGGGCCGAACTCGCAAGGGGCCGCGAGGTCCTGCTCGCCAACGCCCTCATGCTCGGCGAGATCCCCTCCCCGTCCGGCCACGAAACCGCCCGCACCCGGTTCCTCGCCGATCGCTTCTCACAAAGCGCCCTCCAGGACATCTCCATCGACGAGGAAGGCAACGTCCAGGCCCTCGTCCCCGGCCGCGCCGGAAATCGCAATATCCTCCTCGCCGCCCACGTCGACACCCTCGTCACCGTCGGACCCGATCAACGCATCACCATCAACGTCGGACCCGAGTCCCTCACCGGCCCCGGTCTCGCCGACAACACCGTCGGACTCGCCACCGTCGCTTCCCTCCCCGACCTCCTGGAACGCTTCCACCTCGAATTCGACGCCAACCTCATCCTCCTCGCACACGTCAAATCGCTCGGCTCCAACGACCTCCGGGGATTGCGCTTCTTCCTCGAACATTACCCCGAGCCGATCCACGCCGGGCTCGTCGTCGAGGCCATCAACCTCGGACGCCTCAACCATTTCTGCAACGGCATGGTCCAGGCCGACATCACCTGCCACGTCCACCAGGAACCCGGCAAACGCTGGGAGGCCAGCGAAAACGCCATCGTCATCATGCACCGCATCGTCCGGCGCATCCTTGAAATCCCGCTCCCCCAGGAACCCCGAACCTCCGTCATCCTCGGCTCCATCCGCGCCGGACGAACCTTCAACCGCCCCCCCGAAACAGCCCGCCTCCAGCTCGAAATCCGCTCCGAAGCCTCCGGCAAGGCCCGCGAAATCCGCCTCGAAATCGGACGCATCCTCGACGAAATCTCCGCCGAAACCGCCTCCGAGTGCGCCATCTCCTTCCCCGCCCTCCGAACCCCCGGCGGAATCCCCTTCTCTCACCCCATGGTCTCCGCAGCGCGCGATATCCTCCAGGAACTCGAAATCCCCCCCATCATGGGACCGTCCTACTCCGACCTCGCCGCTCTCATCTCCCACGAAATCCCCGCCCTCACGATCGGACTCACCACCGCCTCCAACCTGAACGAGCCCAACGAGCAAATCGAGATCGAACCCCTCTTCATGGGCGTCGCCCAGCTCCTTTCGCTCCTCCGGCGCATCGACCGCGAATTCCTCCCCAACAGCGACTGATCATCCCCTCCACGTCAACCACCAACCGGCATCCGCGCTCGTGTCCTGGCTCCAGACAAACACCTTCCATCACTCCGACTTCTCCGACCTCCGGACGCTCTGCGCCGCCAAGGAGGAGTCCGGACTCACCATCTCGCTTTGCATCCCAACCCTCAACGAGGAAACCACCATCGGAAAGGAGATCGTCATCTTCAAAAGCGAACTCATGGACCGCTACCCGCTCGTCGACGAGTTCGCCGTGATCGACTCCGGCTCAACCGACCGCACCGGCGAGATCGCCACCTCCTTCGGGGCCGACTTCTATTACTCGGGCGACATCCTGCCGTCCCAGGGTTTCAAGCGGGGCAAGGGCGAGAACCTCTGGAAAGCCCTCTACCAGCTCAAGGGCGATATCATCTGTTACGTCGATGCCGACATTTCCAACATCCATCCCCGCTTCGTCTACGGATTGGTGGCCCCCCTGATCCATGACCCCGCCATCCACTACGTGAAGGCCTTCTACGAGCGGCCCATGGCCTACTCGCACGGCATCCGGGCCACCGGCGGGGGACGCGTCACCGAGATCCTCGTGCGCCCGCTCTTCTCACTCTTCTACCCCGAACTCACCCAGCTCTTCCAACCGCTCTCCGGCGAATACGCGGTGCGCCGGACCGTCCTCGAAAACCTTCCCTTCCCCATCGGCTACGGAGTGGAAACCTCCCACATCATCGACGTCTACCTCCGCTGGGGGATGCCCGCCTTCGGACAAACCGACCTCGACCAGCGCGTCCACCGCAACCAGCCCACCACCGCCCTCGGCCGGATGGCCTTCGGCATCCTCCAGTCGTTCCTGAACCGCCTCCAGAAACACGGCAAGGTCGGAGTCCGCGACGAAATCTCCAGCGTCTATCGTGCCCTCCAGGCCAACGGAGCCGAATACGAAGAGGTCACCACCGAAATCATCGAGGAGGAACGGCCCCCCATGGTCGAGATCCCCGATTACCTCGCCCGCTTCCCCCGATGAACTCATGCCTGTCGCCCTCGTCCATTACCATCTCCGCCGCGGAGGCGTGACCCGCGTCGTCGAGTCCCAATCGGAAGCCCTCCGCCGGGCCGGCCGCGAACACGTCATCCTCGCCGGAACCCCCTGCCGCGGCCGCGCCGACCTCCCCGTCATCACCGTCCCCGATCTCGACTACCGTGTCACCAGCGGACCCGCCGACGGCGCCGCGCTCGCCGGCCGCCTCCGCCACGCCGCCCGCCTCCATCTCGGCCGCGACCCCGAAATCTGGCACCTCCACAACCCCACCCTCGGCAAAAACTCCCTCCTCCCCGGCGTCGTGCGGGCCCTCTCCGAATCCTGTGACCCCCTCGTCCTCCAGTTCCACGATTTCGCCGAAGACGGACGCCCCGCCAACTACCGCCTCCTCCGCAAGGAAACCGAAATCTATCCCCTCGCCCCGCAGATCCGCTACGTCTTCATCAACCGGCGCGACCAAGGCCTCCTCGAAGAGGCCGGAGTCCCTCCCGCCTGCACCAGCCTCTTGCCCAACGCGGTTCGCCCCCCGGTCATCGGCGCCCCCCCGGCCCCCCCCGGCCTTCCAGCCCCGTCCTCTACCCGGTCCGCGGAATCCGCCGCAAGAACCTTGGCGAATTCTGCCTCCTCGCCGGCCTCGCCCCTTCCAACGCCGCCTTCGCCCTTACCCTCGCCCCGGAGAACCCCGAATGGCGCCCCATCTACGACCAATGGACCCGCTTCGCCGCCGATCACCGCCTTCCCGCCTCCTTCAACGTGGTCGACCGCCTCCCTCCCGCCCCAAACACCCCCCCGACCTACGAATCCTGGCTCAGCCACTGCTCCCACCTCCTCACCACCTCCATCGCGGAAGGGTTCGGACTCGCCTTCCTCGAGCCCGTCGCCTTGCGCAAGCCCCTCCTCGGCCGCAACCTCCCCGAAATCACCACCGACTTCACCGGAAATTCCGAACCCCTCGGGAGTCTCTACGAACATTTGCTGATCCCCGCCGGCTGGATCGACCGCGACCGCCTCCTCGCCGCCCTCTCCCACGGCCTCCGTGCCATTTATGACGCTTACCGAACCCCCTTCTCCGCGGCCGTCCTCGACGCCGCCCGAAACGCCCTCTTCCACGACAACCTCCTCGACTTCGGCAACCTCCCCGAACCCCTCCAACGCGAGGCCGCCGTCCGCGCCCTGCGAAATCCCGAGGGCCCCGTCGTCACCGTCGGGGGACGCCCGGAACCCGCCGTCCGGTGGCTCGCCCGCGCCTTGTCGGAACCCCCGCCGCTTCCCCCTCCGTCCCTCCTCGATCCTTACGACCTCGACCACCATGCCGCCCGGCTGGGTTCCATCTACGACGAAGTTCGTAGCGCCGGGACGCGGCCTCCTTCATGGCTTCCCGCGGAAGCCGTTCTCCGCTCCTTCCTCAAGCCGCGCCGCTTTCACTTCCTCCGCACCTGAACCTCATGACGTCCCCCCTCCTCCTGCTCCGCCGGCTCTCCCGTCCCCTCGACCCCCTCCCCACCGGCGTCAATCCCCGCCTCGTCCCCCTCGAGGGGGTCCGCGGCGTGGTCTTCGACGTCTACGGCACCCTCGTCGTCTCCGCCTCCGGCGACATCGGGGTCTCGGACGCCCCCCAAAAGGAAGCCGCCCTCCGCTCCATCCTCCGCGACCTCGCCGTCAATCCCCCCCCCGGCGACGGCCGCCTCACCGACCGCCTCACCGCCCTCATCAAGAACGATCACCTCCGCGCCCGCGCCGCCGGCATCGACTACCCGGAAGTCGAAATCCGCGACATCTGGCGCTCCCTCCTCGGCCTCGACGACGACGATCTCGTCAATGCCGTCGCCGTCGCATACGAAGCCGTCACCAACCCCGTGTGGCCCATGCCCGCCGCCGCCGGCCTCCTCGCCGGCCTCCGGGCCCGCCGCTTCCTTCTCGGTATCGTCTCCAACGCCCAGTTCTATACGCCCCTCCTCTTCGACGCCCTCTTCGGCGCCTCCCTCGACCGCCTCGGATTCGACCCCGGCCTCAGCTTCTTTTCCTACCAACACCGGCGCGCCAAGCCCGGCCTCTGGCTCTTCCAACAACTTCGCGAGGCGCTCCCGGCCCGCCAACTCGACCCCTCCGCGATCCTCTACGTCGGCAACGACGCTCTGAAGGACATCCATCCGGCCGCTTCCCTCGGCTTTCGCACCGCCCTCTTCGCGGGCGATCAACGCTCCTACCGCCCGCGCCCCGAGACGCCCGGTCTCCTCCCCCCCGACGCCATCCTCACCCGCCTCTCCCAGATTCCGCAATTGATCAACTGAGCTTCCCCATCGACCACTACCGCCTCCATGACCCGCTCGCGGCCCTCGCCCGGGACAAGATCTTCCTCGGAACCTCCTCATGGAAGTATCCGGGGTGGACCGGACAACTCTACACCGAAGAACGCTACACCTGCCGCGGACGCTGGGCAAGGGCCCGCTTCGAACGCGACTGCCTCGCCGAATACGCCGAGGTCTTCCCTTCCGTTTGCGTCGATGCTTCCTACTACCGCTTCCCCGATCGGAAGTCCCTCGACCGCCTCGCGGATCTGGTCCCTGCCTCCTTCCTCTTCTCCCACAAGGTCACCGACACCATCACCGTCAAACACTTCCCGAAGCTCCGCCGCCACGGCCGCCTCGCCGGCAAGGACAACCCTCACTTCCTCGACGCCGGCCTCTTCCTGACCTCCTTCCTCGACCCGCTCCGCCCGCACCACGACCGGACCGGGCTCCTCATCTTCGAGTTCTCCCGGCTTTACCCCCGCGACTTCGAGCACGGCCGGGACTTCATCGCCCAACTGGACGCCTTCCTCGGACGCCTCCCCGCCTCCGACTGGGATTTCGGAGTCGAGGTCCGCAACCCTGCTCTGCTCCAACCGCCATACTTCGAATCCCTCGCCCGCCACGGCGTCGCCCACGTCTACAACCAATGGCAACGCATGCCCTCCCTCGGCGAACAAATCGAACTCCGCCCGCCCGACCGCTCAAGGTCCCCCGGCGCCGCCCGCCTCCTCCTCAAGTGCGGACGCGATTACGAGGAAGCCGTCGATACCTTCCAACCCTACGACCAGCTCAAGGAACCCCAGCCCGAAGTCCGCCGCAGCAGCGCCCGCCTCATCCGCTCCCTCCGGCAGTCCCACCCCAGCCGCCGATCCTACATCTACGTCAACAACCGCCTCGAAGGAAACGCCCTCGCCACCATCGCCGCCATCCTCGAACTCCTCCAATAGGCCAACCCCCGCCGCCCCACGTCGGCCTCGTGCCGGCAATTTTATTGAGGAGAACCCTAAGGAAAGGCGCCAATCGCTCCTCAAGAGGCTGTTTTTGAGACAAGCAGAGAGAAAAACCTTCCCTTTATCTGGAAATCGCCAATTTTCGACTTGCCTTTGCTGTACTTTTGGAGATTTTCGCCTCCGAAAGGCAATTTTCATGGCAACACAAGAATTGGACGGAGCGCAGGCCCTCATCAAAACCCTCGACGATTTGGGTATTCAACACATGTTCGGCTACTCCGGCGGCGCCGCCCTCCCGATCTTCGACGCTCTCGAGACCGTCAAGAGCAACATGAAGTTCGTCCTCACCCGCCACGAACAGGGCGCCGTCCACATGGCCGACGGCTACGCCCGCGCCACCGGCAAACCCGCCGTGGTCCTCGTCACCTCCGGCCCCGGCGCCG
>Ga0180436_10001604_pt1 | contig 21913 bp, 19 predicted proteins | sample SS_ome_2_FD_132434 | JGI IMG/M metagenome (GOLD analysis project Ga0180436, IMG submission 132434) | Hypersaline lake sediment archaeal communities from the Salton Sea, California, USA - SS_3_S_2 metaG | ecosystem: Environmental > Aquatic > Non-marine Saline and Alkaline > Hypersaline >... | reverse complement strand
TGTCAGTGGCAAGGCGCTGCAAGCCATTCTCGCTGCCGCCGTGTAAGGAAACCTCTGAACAAGGCTGGGCCGGGCCGTTGCTGTCCGCACTGTTCGAGTTCACGGCGCGAAGCGCACGTCATAGCGGGCTGTGGCGAAGATTCGCAACGCCGAAATCGGACAGCGCGGGCGCAAAGTGTCGGGGCATCACTTGTCCAGCCGTTCCATGAGCACGTCGACGCCGCGCCACGCAGCACGCCGCGGCGCCCTTCAGATACGGCGGGGGTGACGGACGCCGTTCACGGCCGTCGCCGCGCGACATCCGGCCGCGGCGAGAAACCGCGCGATCGCGGCGTCTACTTCGCCACGCGTGGACGGGGTCTCCGCTGGCAGCACCATGACCCGGTTCGGAGCGAATCCTTCGACGGCCGGCGCCGCGGCTGGATGGACAATGACCTGTGCGACATCACCCAGCGCCAGCGGTGGCGCGAAACACGGGTAGCGGAACACCACGCCCGGATCGGCGAAGCCGAGCACGGCAGCGGCGCCCGCGGCATGGGCACGGGCGAAGCTGTCGGCTGGAATGACGAGAATGCCGCCATCTACCGGTGCCTCCCACAACCGTGCCACGGCAAGCGCATCGGAGACATCCTGGGAGACGAACACCACGCCGGTCTCACGCTCGAGCGCATTGAGTGCATGAGCGTCCTCGCTCGGCATGCAGCGCCCGGCCGCGAGCGCGCCACCCAGTCCGCGCGCCATGCCTCGGAACAGCACGCCCTGGCCGGCGTAACCCAGCGGCAGAAACGCGTAGTCGCGGCGCACCAGGTCCGCGATCGCCGCGTGCCAGCCTGGTTCGCATTGGCGCGCACCGTGGCCGGCGCGTGCATTGTTCGCGTAGACCGTCGTCTGCGCGGCGGCATCGTTGTCGGGCTTGCTCGTCATCGCTGCATCCACTCTCGTGAGACGCACGGTAGCACGTCGTATGGGCGAGACGATGCGCAACGCCGAACCAGGTCAGTCGGCTATTCGCGAAGCGATGCCCGACGTGGTCGTCGGCACGCCGACGCGAAACGCCGCAGCGCTTTCAGCGGAAATATCGAGACCATCGGAATGTGGACAGGGACCTGGGAATCCGACTTCACTCGAATCGGTGAGACGCCCGCGAGCGTTGCTCAAGCTGTCCTCTCGAACGCCGACAATCATGCCGGTCACGCAGCGCTTGCAGAACCATCCGGCGTCGCGATCGATGTCGTCACCCGGCGTAATCGTGAGCGGCACGCGGTGAGCTTGCGCGCGACACGGCAACCAGACGACGCAAGAGCAGGGACAGCATTGAACGCCGGCATACCACCACGCAGCTTGAACGCGAACGACATTTCCGTACTCATCGTCGACCCCGGCCCGGACACCCTGGATGACACGCGACAACGACTGAGCGCCGCAGGTTTGAGCGTCGCGCTGACGGCCTGCCCGGAGCGCGCGCTGGTGCAGGCCAGCGAGCGCCGGCCGGACGTTCTCATCGTTGCCGATGAACTCGATGGCACCGATGGCCACGGTCTCGCCACCGCCATTCAGGCCATGCACCCGGCAGCCGAGATCCCCGTGATCGTGTTGAGCACGGTCGCGACCGAAGCGGCCATCCTGCGCTGCTTCGAAGGCGGCGCCCACGACGTCATCGTCAAACCCGTCAGCGCCGCCGTGCTGCATGCCAAGGTCAAGGTCTTGTTGCGCCAGCGCGAGATGCGCAACACCCTCGCCGCACAGCACGACCGCCTCGCGCAGTACCAGGCGGAAAGCGAGCGCGACAAGGAAGTTGCCCGTCTCATCATCGACAACGTCGGCGCCAGCGCGACCCTCGACCAGGCCAACGTCGACTACCTGCTGCGCCCGCTGGAAACGCTCAACGGCGATCTCATGGTTGCGGGGCGCACGCCGGCCGGCGCACACTGTTTCATGATCGCCGACTTTACCGGCCACGGCCTGCCGGCGGCGATCGGCGTGCTCGTCGCGCACGGCGTGTTCACGGCAATGGTCTCGCGCGGTCATGCGATTGAGACCGTCGCCGCCGAGCTCAACCGCAAGATGTACCAGGTGCTGCCGCGCGATCGTTTCCTCGCCGCCATCCTCATCGAAATCTATCCCGACACCGGCTGGGCCTCGGTATGGAACGGCGGCATGCCGGAGATGCTGCTCCGGCGCGCGGACGGCAGCCTGGCGACGGGTTTTGCCTCGCGCTACCTGCCCCTCGGGATCCTCGAACCCGGCGCCTTCGACGCCACCACCGTGCGTCGCGAGCTGCGCGAAGGCGACGCCCTCCTGGCCTGCTCCGATGGCGTGCTCGAGACCCTGGGCGAGGACGGCCTGTTCGGCCTCGAACGGGTACGCGAATGCCTGCGCACGGCGCGCGGCGGCGTCATCGAAAGCCTCGTCACGGCGCTCGAGCTGCACGCCGCGGGACGCCCGGCGCAGGACGACCTGTCCGTGCTCCACGTACGTTTCGAGCGCGACGTCATGCTCGCGCTCGATGCCTCTCCCGCGCGTACCGCAAGCGGGCGCGCCGCGAGCCACTGGCGCAGCGTTGTCGAACTCGGCCACGACACCCTGCGCGGCAATGACCCGGTGCCCCTGCTCGGTACGATCATGGATCACCTGCAGGGCTTCGGCGCGCGCACGGCCGAGATCTACGTCATCCTGACCGAACTCTACTCCAATGCGCTGGAGCACGGACTGCTCGGGCTGGATTCCGCGCTCAAGGATGGTCCCGACGGCTTTGGCGCCTACTACGCGCTGCGCGAGCAGCGCCTCGCCGGGCTCGACACGGGCGCGATCGGCATCGAGCTGGCACATTGCCCGACACCGGACGGCGGCGTGCTGGATGTCACCGTGACGCAATCACACAACGGTTGCGATCTGACTGAGCGGGGCGGCTGCACGCTCGGCGACAACGGCGGCTACACGGGCCGTGGCGTGGCCCTGGTACGCTCGCTGTGCGAATCCCTGTCGTACAGCGAAGACGGCTGCGTCGCCCATGCGCGTTACCGCTGGCACACGACCCCGGCATGGTCGCGGCACGGCGACGAGGCGAAAAAAAAGGCCCCGGGGGAAGGGGCCTCGAAAATGGCCGGCTGAAGCAGACCGGCAGCGAAGGAAGGAAGGAGAGAACGAAGAAAAGTCGTTCAGGCCGCGCGGGTGGCGGCGGTATCCCAGCTACGCAGCTCCGGCATGACTTCCTTGGCGAAGACCTCGACGGTGCGCTGCGCGACTTCGAACGGCATGCCGGCGAAGCGCGGGATGATGAGGATGTCGTAGTCGCCGATGATCTGGCGACGCTTTTCGAACTTGTCCAGCATCTGCTGCGGCGTGCCCCAGACCTGGCCCTCGACGTAGGCGTCGGCGACCGCGTCCAGGCCCATCTCGTTCATCGCCACGGCAGTGTCGCCGTAGGCTTCGTAGCCTTTCGCGTCCTTGAAATGGTCGCCCATCATCTCGTAGTGGTGCATGACGCTGAGCAGGTAGTCGCGGACGTACTTGTTGGCATTGTCCGCGGCGCGCTCGGCGCTGCTGTCGCAGACGGTGATGTCGGTCATGATCGGGATTGGCGCGGGGCGCTTGTGGTGTTTCTGGTAAGCCGCCGTGTAGGCTTCGATCTCGGCCTTGTGCGTGTCCATCGACTTGTAGGTGAACTGCATCATCTGCGCCCCGAGCAGCGCCGCCTCCTCGACCGAGTCGGGCGACATCGCCACCTGTTTCAGGCGCCCCTTGAACGATGCCCTGGGCTTGGGCCGGATGACCGCACGCGGCTGGTCGAAATACTTGCCGTGATGCTCTTCCATGACGCCGGTCTCGAGCGCTTCGACGATCATCGCCGCGGCTTCGTCGAACCGACCGCGCGCTTCCTCCATCGGAATGCCGAACTGGTCGTACTCACGGCGCGACAGGCCGCGGCCGAGACCGAGAATCGCCCGGCCACCTGACAGGTGATCGAGCAGCGCGGCCTTCTCGGCGACGCGCAGCGGCTGGATGTTCCACGGCAGGATGACCGCGCCGGTGGCCAGCTTGATGCGCTTGGTCCGCCCGGCGAGGTGTGCCAGGTAGACGAAGTTGTCCGGGCAGAAGGAGTAGTCCTCGAAGTGATGCTCGACGACCCAGATATCGTCGTAGCCGAGTTCGTCGGCCATCAACGCGATGTTGATTTCCTCGTCGTAAACCTGCTCGTCGCTGATGCCGGTCCAGCCCCAGCTCTGCATGACCTGTTCGATGCCGATGTTCATGATCAGATTCCCCTCGTGATCGCGTAAGGCGGCGGCGCGCCGGCGCCGCCGCCGTGATTGTTCAGCCTACCGCGCGCAGGAACGCCGGCTCCTGGTCGGCGTCCTGGTCGAACGCGGGACGATCGCCGAGCTGCTTGAGCTCCGGCACGACGTGCCTGGCGAACGTCTCCAGGTTCTTCATCGCGACGTCACCCGGCATGCCGGCGTAGCTGAACACGCCGGTAAAGCCGCAACAGTTGGTGCGGCTGTGGATTTCCTTGATCTTCTCGTAGCACTGCTCGGGCGTACCCCAGACCTGCAGGTCCATGAAGAACTGCGCCATGCCGTCGATGCCGTGCTCTTCGATGGTCTCGTTGAGCTTCTTGTAGTACTCGTAGCCCTTGGTGTTCTCGAAATGCGAGCTCTGCATCTCGTAGTGCTTCACCACCGACTGCCAGTAGCCGACGATGTACTTGCGCGCCATTTCCTCGGCACGGCCGGCGTCCTTGTCACAGCACACCCAGCCGGCCACGTAGGGCGGCGGCGCGTCGACGCCGTGCACCTGGCGGAAGATGCCACTGTAGTCGGCGAGATCCTGCGCGTGTTCTTCCCACGGCTTCTGCGGAATGATGAGGATGCCGACGCCGAGCTTGGCCATCAGCGCACACGACTCGGGCGAGACCGAGGCGGCATAGGTGCGATTCTTGAAGCTGCGGAACGGCTCCGGGCGGATGCGCGCGCGCGGCTGCTTGATGAACTTGCCGTCGTACTCGCAGTAGCCGTTCTCGAGCCCGGTCAGCACCATCTCGGCGGATTCGACGAAGCGCTCGCGGGACTCGTTCATATCGACCTTGAACGCTTCGAACTCGACGCGGCCGAGACCGCGGCCGATGCCGAAGATGACGCGGCCGTCGCTCATGCAGTCGAGCATGGAAATCTTCTCGGCGACGCGCATGGGGTCGTTCCAGGGCAGCACCACGACCATGGTGCCGAGCTTGATCTTCTTGCTGTGACCACCGACCGCGGCCAGGAACTGCACCGGGTCGGGCGTCATGGTGTAGTCGGTGAAGTGATGCTCCACGCCCCACACGGATTCGTAGCCGAGCCCCTCGGCGGCGAAGGCCAGGGCCATGTCCTGCTGGTAGATGGAGTAGTCGCTGACGCCATCGGCGTTCTGCGGATTCTGAAATATCGATGCCATGCCGACGTGCATGTGATGGAACCTCCTCGATTCGGACCTGAGTCGACGCAGCACGGCTGTGCGGACTGCGCTTGATCTGTGTCAACTATAGGCAGGCACCGGTTGACAGGTGAGCGGCGGTGCTGTCATTTTTTAGGCATTTCGTGTCACAAACGGCCTGACATGTCAGCGATCGCCCAGCTTCCCATGCCCAATACCTACGTCAAGCTGATGGCGCAGGCGTCGTCCGATCCGGCCCGTTTGCTCGCCGGCAGCGGCCTCGATCTGACCGAGGTGCTTGAAGGCGATGGCGCGATCGCGGTGTGGCAGCAGCTCGTCTGCGCCCGCAACTCGGCGGCCATGATGACGCGGCCGGACTGGCACCTGGCCTGGGTCCTGCGCGTCGCCGAGCGCTTCCACGGCCCGATCACGGCCGCCTGGCTGTCGGCACCGACGCTCGGCGACGGCCTCGACGTGTTCATCCGCTACGTGCCGACGCGCATCCCCTACCTGCGCTGGAGCACGCGCAGCAGCGGCGACGACTGGGAGGTCGAGCTGCGCGTGCTGATGGACCTCGGCGATATCGGCCCGCTGCTCATGGAAGTCCCGCTGCTCACGCTCGGCGCCTATATGCGCACGCTGCAGGGTGACCGGCTGGACGCCGTGCGCTTCGAGTTCCCGCATGCCCCGCTGACCGCCATCGCCGACTACCAGCGTGTCTTTCCCGCCGCCTTCGCGTTCAGCGCGCGGCGCGCGGCGATGATCATGCCGTCCCGCTACCGCGCGCTGCCCAACCCGGGATACGACGACGTCCTGTGGACCACCGCACTGCGACGCTGCGAGGCCTCGGCGCAGGAGCATGCCGGCGCGGCGCTGATCAGCCAGGTCATCGAAGCGCTGCACGACAGCCTGGAACACCCCTGGGGCGGACGCACGCCGCCGACCCTGGCGGAGATGGCCGCTCACCTGCACGTCTCGCTGAGCACCCTCAACCGCCGCCTGCGCGGCGCCGCGACCAGCTACCAGGCGCTGGTCGACGACGTCCGCCGCCAGCGTGCGCGCGAGCTGCTCGCCAATCCGCGCCAGCGGGTCGGCGACATCGCCGCGGCGCTGGGCTTTCTCGATCCGACCAGCTTCGTGCGCTCGTTCCGCCGCTGGTACGGCACCACGCCAGGCCGCTACCGGCGCGAACTCGCCGCCGGCCGCCGCTGAGCGAGCAGGCCGGGCGGCGCGCGCGCACGACCTACTAACCCGCTATTCGCTGCCGTCCACCCATTCCTGGTTGAGCAGCTTCATGCGCGTGGTCACAGTGAGCAGGAACGCGGTCGACCAGGCGAAGAGAATCCAGCCGTTGGTCGATTCGATCGCCGAGAGCAGGCGCCAGTCCGGCGACATCACCAGGTCACCGAAGCCGACGGTGGTGTAGGACGAGACCGAGAAATACAGCGCGGCTTCGAAGCTCGAGAACTCGTCGAGCCACATGTAGACGATGGCGTAGCACCACATCTCGAGCGTATGCAGCGCGAAAATACCCAGCACCACGATGAGCAGCACGAAAGCCTGGCGCCCACGGCTGGCGAGCGGGCGCAGCCGGGCGCGATGCCGGTGCATGAGGTGGTTCAGGTAGAGCAGCCCCCAGAAGTGGATGAGCACGGTGAGGATGCTCATCCCCGTACCGAGCGCAAGGTTGGCGAAAAGGTTGGAGAAGTCAGTGCTCATGGGTGGCGCGATGCGGCAGGCGGGATGCCGATTGTCGCGCGCCGGACGGACGAGGTGAATGGCCGCGATCAAATTGGCGCGTCGCGGCATGCGTGCGAGAATCCCTGGCATGTCAGCACCCGTCAGCGGAACCCCGTGATGCGCCAGCCCGCGCGCCCGCGGTCGGGCGGCGCCGCGCTCGTCCGCGCCGCCAGCGCCGCGCTCGTCCTCGCGCTCGTCCTGACGCTGGCATGGGCCGCACGCCGGCCGTCGCCCGAGACGGACCAACCCTACGCCCGCTGGCGCAACGGCGTGATCGTGCATGTGCGCAACTGCGAGGCACCGCGCGGCGACGAGGCCCTGCTCAAGTGCGCGGCGCTCGCCTGCGCGCGCCGCGTCACCCAACAACTGACCAATCCGCAGCAGGCCAAGCTGGCCCTGAGTTCCTATGCCCGTACCGGTGACGGCGAGACCATCGAGATCCGCGGCACCCTCGACCAGTACCTGCGCGCGCCGACCCTGCCGACCGGCTTCACCTGCCGCACGCGCGATTACCGGCGTGCCGAGCCCGAGTTCGAGTTCGGGCGCCGCCAAGCGATGGGTTCCCTCTGACGGCCGCGGCACTTGAATCCCGCCCGTCCGCTCTACCCGCGCCCGCTGTTCCGTCACTGCCCGCGCTGCGCCCGCGAGGCCGGCAGCGGCGACGACGGCCGGCGCTTCGTCTGCCCGCACTGCGACTTCCGTTACTACCACAACGTCGCCGCCGCGGTTGCCGCGGTGGTCGTGCACGACGGCGCACTGCTGATCACGCATCGCGCGCACGCTCCCGCCTTGGGCACGCTCGATCTGCCGGGCGGCTTCGTCGACCCGGGCGAAGCGCCGCAGGACGCGCTGGCACGCGAGCTCGCCGAGGAGCTCGGCTGGGCCACCCTGCCGGCGCCGCTGGTGTTCCATCACGGCGCGCCCAATCACTACGAGTACGCCGGCGTGCGCTACGCGACCTGCGACCTGTTCTTCCGCCTGGACCCCGCGACGCGCCCGCCGCTCGCGCCCGCCGACGACGTCGCCCATGCCGAGTGGCGCGCGCTCGATACCCTCGAGCCCGCCGCGTTCGGCATGGCCTCGGTGCGCGAGGTCGTCTCGCGTCTGCGCCCGATGCCTGGAACTTGAGGTCGGCGACACGGTCGGGGACACTGTGCGCCCTTCGTCACAACCCTGTCCATGGAGTCCATCGATGCTCAAATCACGCCTGCGTGACCTGGCCGCTCTCGTCCTCGCCGGCGCTGCCGTCGCCGTGCATGCTGCGGGTCCGTCACCGGCGCCCGAGGGTGCCGAACTCTATTTCATCGCGCCCAACAACGGCGCGCACGTGAAGAGCCCGGTGCGCGTGCAGTTCGGTCTGCGCGGCATGGGCGTCGCCCCGGCCGGCGTCGAAGTGCCGAACACCGGCCACCACCACCTGCTGATCAACGCCGACCCGATGCCCGACATGACCCAGCCGCTGCCGAGCAGTGACGCGGTGCGCCACTTCGGCAAGGGCCAGACCGAGACCGAGGTCACGCTCGAACCGGGCACCTACACGCTGCAACTCGTGCTCGGCAACGCCCGGCACGTGCCGTTCGACCCGCCGATCATGTCCGGCACCATCACGATCACGGTCGAACCCTGAGTCGCACGCGGCCCACGCCCCGCCATGCCGCGCTCACAGCGCGGCGACGAAGTCGTCGAGCAGCGCCAGCACCGCATCGGTCTGCTCGGCGTGCGGCGCATGGCCGCAGTCCGCGAGATCGACGCGGCGCGCGCCGGCCAGCGCCGCGATGCGCTCGGCGTGCACGGGCGTGTTGTACGGGTCGTCGTTGCCGCGGATGCACAGCACCGGCACGGTGATCGCGGCGACCGCGTCGCAGATGTCCCAGCGACGAAAACCGGGATCGAGCCAGGCATCGCACCAGCCGCGGAAAGCACGATCGACGTTGTCGCCGTGGTAGCGCGCGAGGCGCTCGCGCAGGCCGTGCTCGCGAAACGCCCGGTCGGCGGCGGCGATGGTGCGCAGGGTCTTGTCCTCGGTAAGCACGTGCGGCGCCATCACCGCCACGCCGCGTACGCGCGGATCGGCCACGCGGCCGGCGTAGACCAGCGCGATGGAGGCGCCGTCGCTGTGTCCGATCAGCACGCACTCGCCGATCCCGGCGGCGTCGAGCAGCGGCCCGAGAACCTCGCACGCCTCGCGCGTGTGGAAATCGAGTGGACGCGGCAGCGCAATCGCTGACGAGGCGCCGTAGCCGGCCCGCGAATAGCACAACACGCCGAGCCCGGTCGCCGCGGCAAGGCGTGCCGGGAAGTCCTTCCACATGGCGACGCAACCGAGCCCTTCGTGCAGCAGCACCAGCGTCGGCCCATCACGCCGCGCGGGCTCGCGCGCGCACTCGAGGGCGTTGCCGTCGGGCAGGGTGATGAAGTTGCCGGTGGCCATGCGCGCAAGCCGTCTCGTTCTGGCCGTGTGCCGGTGTCCCGTTCGGCGCGGCGCACATGCGCTACCGCCCGGCGCCGCTGGCGGCGCCGGGACGGGATACGCCGAACCGCGCTCGAATCAGGCCGCGAGCAAGCCCTCGCCGTTGGCCCATTCGAGCGCTGCCGCCATGGCACGCTCGAACTTGTCGAACAGCTCATCGACCTGGGTCGAGGTGATGATCAGCGGTGGGCAGAACGCCATCACATCGCCGATTGCGCGGCAGATGAGGCCGTTCGCGTGGCAGTGCTTGAGCACTTCCGCGCCGACGCGTCCCGGCGGATCGAAGGCCGCCTTGGACTGCTTGTCGGCGACCAGCTCGACGGCGCCGATGAGCCCGACGCCGCGCACCTCACCAACCAGCGGATGATCGCGGAAACGCTGCAGACGCTCCTGGAACTGCGGCGCCAGCGCCGCGGCATGCTCGAAGAGCTTGTCGCGCTCGTAGATCTCGAGCACCTTGAGCCCGACGGCGCAGGCCACCGGGTGACCGCTGTAAGTGAAGCCGTGGCCGAACATGCCCATCTCGGGCGCGGCATCGACGAAAGCCTGGTAGATATCGTCCTTGATCACCACCGCCGACAGCGGCTGGTAGGCGGAGGTCAATGCCTTGGCAAGCGAAATCGAATCGGCGCGAATGCCGTAGGTGTCCGCACCGAACGGCTGCCCGGTCCGACCGAAACCGCAGATGACCTCGTCGTCGATGAACAGCACCTCGTGACGCGCGAGCACTTCCTGCACCTTCTCGAAATAGGTCGCGGGCGGCACGATCACGCCACCCGCGCCCATCACCGGCTCGGCGATGAAAGCGGCCACGGTCTCCGGGCCCTCGCGACGGATGAGTGCGTCGAGATTGTCGGCCAGGCGGGTCGCGAAGGCTTCCTCCGATTCACCGGGTTCGGCGCAACGCCAGTGGTGCGGCAGGTCGGTGTGCAGGAAGCGCCCGCCGGCCAGCGGCAGGTCGAAACCCTTGTGTGACGGCGCCAGCCCGGTGAGGCTGCCAGCGGCCAGCGTGATGCCGTGATAGCCCTTGTGCCGACCGATGATCTTCTTCTTCTCCGGCCGGCCGACGACGTTGTTGTAGTACCACACCAGTTTCACCTGGGTGTCGTTGGCGTCGGAGCCCGAATTGCCGAAGAAGACCTTGGACTTGTGCAGCGGCACCATGTCCTTGAGCTTCTCGGCGAGGCGGATACCGACCTCGTGGCTCTTGCTGGCGAAGAGCTGCGCGTAGGACAGCTCCTTCATCTGATCGTAGGCGGCCTGTGCGAGTTCCTCGTTGCCATAGCCGAGCGCGGTGCACCACAGCCCGGCCAGCCCCTCGAGGTACTGCTTGCCCTGATCGTCGTACATGTACACGCCTTCGGCGCGCTTGAGCATCATCGGGCCGGTCTGCTGGTGCTGGCCGAGATGGGTCTGGGGGTGCAGCACGGCATCGAGGTCGCGTGCAGCGATAGTGCCGGGTTCGAAAGTCACGGCCTGTCTCCTGTCGGTGCGAAATCACGGCACCCGGCGGCAGGCATGGCGAACGTCCCGGCCATGCGGCAGCGCTGGCGCGGGGGATCGATCCTGTGTCGACGGGGCCCGGTGCCCATTCTAGTCCGCGCGCCGGGGCGCGGCTATTCGAGCGTGACGAAGATATCGCGCGGCGTCGGGTCGACCAGCACCACCACCGGTGCGGCCTCCAGCGCGCCCGTCGCGGGGGCGCGCACGCGCACCCACAGGCCGTTGCGCGACTGCACCACGGCGAGCTCGGCCTGCGCGCCGGCCGGGGCCACGGCCCGGATCAGGAACGGGCGCATCTCCGCCGGCACGCCGACCTCGCGATCGACATAGTGCGAGGCCGTCCCGGGACTGACCTGCACGTAGGGTTCGTCGGCCAGTTCGGCGACCGCCTCGGCGCGCCGCGCGGGCGCCAACGGATGGACCAGCCAACCGGGCAACTCGACCGCCGCCTCGTCGGCCGGCGGCGGTGCCGTCAGCCAGGGGTGCACCGGCACGGTCCCCGCCTGGTCCTGCTCGCCACAGGCGCCGAGCGCGAGCAGCGCCAGCGCCACCAAACCTGCCCGGGCGGTCCGCGCGCCCGCTGGCCGATCCTGCTTCCTCATGTCGACTCCCCGCTGACCGGCGCCTGTTGCGCCACCGTGCATCCTCGCACATCCGCCGGGCGCGCGATGGCCGGACACCTGCCTTCCGTTTGCCCGCCTGCACGGTAAACTTCCCCCTGCTCAACTAGCGGCGCATCTCGGGGAGAAATTCGTGTTCGATCTGGAAAACATCCAAACAGTTGCCGACGTACCGCGGCTGCAGGCCCGCGTCCGGCCCACGGCCACGGCGCAGATTTTCGCAGGGCGCGAGACCACCTACGCCGACTTCGACCGCCACACCAGCCAGGTCGCCAACGCGCTGCGCGAGGCCGGTGTCGGCGCGCAGGCGCGGATCGGCTACCTGGGCAAGAATTCGGATTACTACTTCGAACTGCTGTTCGGCGCCTGCAAGGCCAACGCCGTGGTGGTCGGCGTCAACTGGCGCCTCGCGCCGCCCGAGATCGAGTTCATCCTCAACGACGCGCGCTGCGAACTGCTCTTCGTCGGTGCGGAATACTACGAGGCGGCCGCGCAGATTCGCGACAACTGCCCGTCGCTCAAGGGCATCGTCGCCATGGACGGGCCGCACGGCGACTGGCCCGGCTTCACCGACTGGCGCGACGCCGCATCGACGGCCGATCCGCACCTGCCGGTCGACGCCGACGACGACGTCATCCAGCTCTACACCAGCGGCACCACCGGGCATCCCAAGGGCGTCCAGCTCAGCAACGCCAATTTCCGCGCGTTGTTCGAGACCGCCGAGCGCGCGCAGTGGGGATTGTTCGCAGCCGGCGGCACCACGCTGACCTGCATGCCGGTATTCCACATCGCGGGGGCGAACATGGGCGTGTTCTCGCTCGCCCAGGGCGCCACCAACGTCGTCATGAAGGAAGTCGACCCGGCAGCCATCCTCGACTTCATCCCACGCTACGGCATCAACTACGCCCTGTTCGTGCCGGCCGTCATCCTCGTGCTGACCCAGCATCCCGACGTCGGCGCGTGCGACTTCACGTCGCTGGAAAAACTCTTCTACGGCGCCTCGCCGATTGCCGAGGATCTCCTCGCCAGCGCGCAGCGCGTGTTCGGCTGCGAGTTCTTCGGACTGTATGGTCTGACCGAGACCTCGGGTGCCGGCACCTGCCTCGATCCAGCCGGCCATGCCGCCGGCAAGCTGCGTTCCTGCGGCAAACCCTATCCCGGGATTGAGATCGAGGTACGCGATGCGACGGGCCAGGCGCTCGGCCCGGACCAGGTCGGCGAGATCGTCATGCGTCATCCCATCATCATGAAGGGCTACTGGAACCGCGCCGAGGCGACCGCCGAAGCGGTGCGCGACGGCTGGTTCCACACCGGCGATGCCGGCTACTTCGACGACGAGGGCTACCTCTACATCCACGATCGCGTGAAAGACATGATCGTCTCCGGCGGCGAGAACGTGTACCCGGCCGAAGTCGAGAACGCGATTTTCGGCCACGAAGCGGTGGCCGACGTCGCCGTCATCGGCGTGCCCGACGAGCGCTGGGGCGAGGCGGTCAAGGCGGTGGTCGTGCTCGGCAGCGAGGGCGCGGCCAGCGCCGCGGACATCATCGCCTACGCGCGGACCCGCATCGCGGGTTACAAGGTGCCGAAGTCGGTCGATTTCGTCGCGGCGCTGCCGCGCAATCCGTCCGGCAAGATCCTGCGCCGCGAGCTGCGTGCGCCCTACTGGGAAGGACGCACGCGCAACGTCAACTGAGTTCGGGCCCCCTGGCGCACGCGATGCACCCGGTGCCAGGGTCATGGTGCGCGCCGCTCAGGCCCGCCCGGCTCCCGCGCGAGGCCCGCGCTCGCGCCAGAGCAGGTAGGCGAGCGGCCCGAAGGAGCCGGCCGCAACGGTCACCAGCACGAACGGCCACGGATTGAGGCCCCGCGCGCGCGCATCGGCGACCATCCAGCTCATCGCCAGCACGGCGAGGATGACGAGGTCAGCGAAGATCTGTGCCGCGCCCCAGTTGTCGAGGCCGGCGGCGAAGATCCCGAGGTAGCCGACCGCGTGGATCGCACGCAGGGTCAGCAGCGCAAACCCGGCGGCGACGGCGGCGATCAGCAGCGTGTGAAGCTTCATCGACTCTCTCCCATAGCTTGAACACGGCCGCCACGGTGCGCGCCCGGCTGCGGCTGCGCAATTACGTTCCGGGTAATCGCATCGACGCGACGTTGCGCTATGGTTGATGCCGGGGCATCCGCCCGATACGGGAATCCTCATGGCCGTCACCGCCGCATCGAACACTCCGGCCGCCTTCGGCGCGCTGCTCCGCGCCTGGCGCGCCGCACGTAAAGTGAGCCAGCTCGAACTCTCGCTCGCCGCCACGGTCTCGCAGCGGCACCTCAGTTTTCTCGAATCGGGCCGCGCGCGCCCCAGCCGGCAGATGGTGCTGCAGCTGGCGGAAACGCTGGAAGTTCCCCTGCGCGAACGCAACGCACTGCTGACCGCGGCGGGCTTTGCGCCCTATTACTGCGAGCGGTCGCTGGAAGACGCCGCGATGAAGCCGGTGCGCGACGCGCTCGAACAGATGCTGGCGCACCACCAGCCCTATCCCGCGGTGGTCGTCGACCGCGACTACGACCTGGTGCTCGCCAATCCCGCCTTCGACGGCCTGATCGGCATTGCCGGAGAGCCGGCCGCGTTGTGGCGCGCGTGCTGTGGTGACGGCCCGCGCAACCTGCTGCGACTGACCTTCCATCGCGACGGCGTCCGGCCGTACATCCGTAACTTCGATGCGGTCGGTCCGATGATGCTGGCGCGGAGCTGGCGCGAAGCGATCGCGCGCGGCAGCCGCATCAGCGCGTTTCTCGAAACGCTGCGCGGCGATCCGGACATCCCATCGCACTGGCACACGCCGGACCCGACCCGGCCACCGCCCCCGGTCATGCCGCTGGAACTCGCGCGCGGCGAGACGACGCTGCGGCTGTTCGCGATGATCGCGACTTTCGGCACACCCTACGATGTCACGACTGACGAACTCCGCGTCGAGACCTTCTTCCCCGCCGACGCCGCGAGCGAGGCGCTGTTGCGCGCGCACGCCACGCTCTGAACCGGCCGTTTCCTCAGGCGCGCGCGCCCGCCGTGCGCCGGCCGTTCCGCCAGCGCGCGCCGCACGCCAGGGAGCCGGCGAAGAGCAGGCCCAGGCTGGTCGGCTCGGGTACGGTGATCGCGCTTGCACCGGCAATGACGTCGAGCGACAGCACACCCAGGCCACCGGGTGTCGGGTCGCTGAACGTCACGCCGATCACGCTGGGGTCGCCGAGCAACGGAAAAATACCAGCCACGTCCAGGCCACCGTTGAGCGCAGCATCGCTGAAGAGCGTGAACCCGCCAAGGTCGATCCAGAAACCGATCGGGCCGGGCACCAGGGTCGGCGTGAAACTCGCTTGCAGATCGAGCGCGTCGAGATCACCGACGATGCCGGCCGCGAAATCGACCGCCGCACTCTGTCCGGGACCGACATCGTCGGCGCCGAACAACTCGATGAGCGTGCCGGGATCGCCCGCGAAGTGGAAGCCGAACGCGGCGATGCCATCGGCCAGGTCGAACAGTTCGAACGCGAACAGCGCAGGACCGGGCTGCACATAGGCGCCTTCGGTATCCTCGGCGAAGAAACCTGGAGCGGGATTCGCCATGGGCACTGCCGCGGCGGTCTGCGCAGCGAGCGTAACGGCGCCGATAGTGAGGCCCTTGAGATAGCGAATCATGGTTGCGTCCTCGTGTTCCCTGTTGAGAAGCGCGCAGGACGGTGGACCCGCGCATGCTCCAAGTGCCCGAGCACTGTGCACCGTCTCGACTTCCAGCGCAAGCGACGCGCGCCAGCCCGGCTCTCCGGGCACCTCGCTCAGCTGCGGCGCAGGCGTTCGATGAGGCTCGACGTGTCCCAGCGATGACCGCCAAGCGCCTGAATTTCCTCGTAATAACCATCGATCAGTCGGGTGACGGGCACACTGGCGCCGTTGCGCGCCGCTTCGTCGAGCACGATGCCCAGGTCCTTGCGCATCCAGTCGACCGCGAAGCCGAAGTCGTAGCGACCCTCGAGCATCGTCTCACCGCGGTTCTCCATCTGCCACGATTGCGCCGCGCCCTTGGCGATGACTTCGAGGACCGCCTGCATGTCGAGCCCGGCCTCCTGGCCGAAATGCAGGCCTTCGGCGAGGCCCTGGATGACGCCCGCGACGCAGATCTGGTTGACCATCTTGGTGAGCTGGCCGGCGCCGACCGCGCCCATCAGGGCACAGGCGCGCGCGTAGGCGTCGATCACGGGGCGGGCGCGCGCGAAGGCGTGTTCGGTGCCGCCACACATCACGGTCAGCACGCCGTTCTGTGCGCCGACCTCGCCGCCGGACACCGGCGCGTCGATGAACTCCACCCCGGCCGCGCCCAGTTGCGCGGCGATCTCGCGCGCGACGGCGGCCGAACTCGTGGTGTGATCGACATAGATGCTGCCCGGCGCGAGACCCGCGAGCGCGCCATCAGGCGCGGTGACCACCGCGCGCAGATCGTCGTCGTTGCCGACACAGGAAAACACGAGTTCGGCGTCGCGCGCCGCCGCCGCCGGCGTATCGGCACGACGCCCGTCGTGTTCGGCACACCAGCGCTCGGCGCGCGCCGTGGTGCGGTTATAAACCGTCACCTCGTGACCAGCGGCGGCCAGGTGTCCCGCCATCGGGTAGCCCATCACGCCCAGACCGATGAAAGCGACGCGGCTCATACGCCGCCCCCGCTCACCCGCAATTGAGCAAAGCTCGAACGTCCCATACGCCTGCCTCCTCTCTCTTCACCGTGCCCCGCGGCCACCGCGACTGGTCAAAAATCAAGCAAAAGTGTCAGACACTTTTGCCCGCTTCAAGCCTGATGATTCTAAGCAAAAGTGTCTGACACTTTTGCTCGGACACCTTTGCTCGCTATTGCTCGCTGCTGCGGTTGCTTTTTCGGCGCGTCGGGCTGCGGGTGTTACCCCGGCCGGCTGTGGGACGGGGGCAGGTGGGCTTGGAGGTCGTAGTCGTCGCTGCCGGTGATCTGCACGCTCACGCGCGTGCCCGGACTCAGCGAGCCGCCGCCGATGATGTGCACGATGCCATCGATCTCGGGCGCGTCGGCGCTGCTGCGTGCGACCGCCACGTCGGCCGCGTCGTCGACTTCGTCGACCAGCACCTCGAGGTGGCGGCCGACTTTACGTGCCAGGCGCGCGCGGCTGATGTCGGCCTGAAGCGCCATCAGGCGTTCCCAGCGTTCGTGCTTGAGTGGCTCGGGCACGGCATCGGGCAAGGCGTTGGCGGCGGCCCCATCGACGGGCGAGTATTCAAAGCAGCCCACGCGATCGAGCTCGGCGGCGGTGAGGAACTCGAGCAGCGTCTCGAAATCGTCCTCCGTCTCGCCGGGGAAACCGACGATGAAGGTGCTGCGGATGGCGAGGTCCGGTTGCTGCTCACGCCAGTGCGCGATGCGCTCGAGCGTGCGCTCGGCCGCCGCGGGTCGCCGCATGCGCTTGAGCACCGTCGGGCTGGCATGCTGGAAGGGGATGTCGAGATAGGGCAGGAGTCCCTGCTCGCTCATCAGGGGCAGCACGGCGTCGACATGGGGATAGGGATAGACATAGTGCAACCGGACCCACACGCCGAGACTCGCGAGCGCCTCGGCGAGGCCGGCGAAACTCGCCTTGACCGGGCGCCCGCCCCAGAACCCGGTGCGATAGCCGATGTCGCTGCCGTAAGCGCTGGTGTCCTGCGAGATGACGAGGAGTTCCTGTACGCCGGCCGCGACCAGGCGCTCGGCCTCTTCGAGCACGTCACCGACCGGGCGGCTGACCAGGCGCCCGCGCATGCTCGGGATGATGCAGAAGCTGCAATGATGGTTGCAGCCCTCCGAAATCTTGAGATACGCATAGTGACGCGGCGTCAGCTTGACGCCCTGAGGCGGCACGAGATCGACCCGCGGATCGTGAACGGGCGCGTGCGGCGCGTGTGCATGAACGGCTTCGAGCACCGCCTCGTACTGCTGCGGTCCGCTCACCGCGAGGACTGCCGGGTGAACGGCGCGGATGTCCGCGGCGTTGGCGCCGAGGCAGCCGGTGACGACGACCCGTCCGTTCTCGGCCAGTGCCTCGCCGATGGCCTCGAGCGATTCGGCCTTGGCGCTGTCGATGAAACCGCAGGTATTGACCACGACCAGCGCGGCATCGTCATAGGTGGGGGAAATCTCGTAGCCCTCCAGGCGCAACTGGGTGAGGATGCGCTCGGAGTCGACCAGCGCCTTGGGGCAGCCGAGGCTGACGAAACCGATGCGGGGTGCATTCATGAACGGAATCTCGTGACGTGTGTTGAGGAAGCTCTGAACAAGTCCGGGCCGAGCAGATTGTGTCCGCGCTGTTCGCGTTCGAGGCGCCAAGCACAACCCATAGCCGGCTACTGCGAAGATTGGCAACGCCGAAATCGGACGGCGTGGGCGCAAGCCGCCGGGTCGTGACTTGTTCTGAGAATCCTGAACTGGCGCGAGGCACAAGCTCGCCGGGGCCGCAGTGTAAATGGCCGCGGCGCAATTTTCCCGATCATCGCCCGCGCCGGACCTGCACCGTGCCATGGGCCCGGCACCGTGTCACCGCCATGAGGTGCGCGTCGCCACTGCGCATTCGAGCCGACGAATGCGCTACCCTCGCCCCGACCGGCCGGCCTGCCGCCGACGGGCCCGCTGCCAGGAGACCCCCATGCACCGCCTGCTCCGCCTGAACGGCTTCCTGCCCCTGGTGCTGGTCGCGTTCATGAACGCTTTCGTCGACCTCGGCCACAAGGTCGTGATCCAGAACACCGTGTTCAAAGTCTACGACGGCGCTATGCAGGTCGCGCTGACCGGCGTCGTCAATGCCCTGATCCTGCTGCCCTTCGTCGCCCTGATGTCGCCGGCCGGCTTCATCGCCGACCGCTTCGCCAAGCCGCGCGTGATGCGCCATGCCGCGGCCGCGGCGGTGATCGTGACGCTGCTGATCACCGCCTGCTACCACCTCGGCTGGTTCTGGGCCGCATTCGCGCTGACCTTCGTACTCGCCGTGCAGAGCGCGATCTATGGCCCGGCCAAGCTCGGCTATCTGAAGGAACTGGCCGGCGTCGAGGAACTCGCCGCCGCCAACGGCGTCCTGCAGGCGGCATCGACCGGCGCCATCCTCATGGGCATGCTCGCCTTCTCGTTCGGCTTCGAGTACTTGATTGACGGCGCCCTCATGGCAAGCGCGAGCGACGCGGTACTCACGAGCATCGCACCGCTCGGCTGGTGCCTGGTCGTCGGTGCCGCGCTCGAGTACCTGCTCGCGCTGCGCCTGCCGATCGTGCGCGACGACGACCCCACGCTCAGGTTCGATGTCGCGCGTTACCGCAGCGGTGGCTACCTGCGCGAGACGCTCGGTGCGCTGTGGTCGCGCCCGGTGTTGCGCCTGTCGGTGATCGGGCTCGGCATCTTCTGGTCGATCGCGCAGGTCCTGGTCGCGGTCTACCCGACGTTCGCCGAGAGCTTCCTCGGCCTGACCAACGTCGCCATGATCCAGCTCGTGATGGCGGCGGCCAGTGTCGGCGTCGTACTCGGTTCGCTCGCTGCCGCGGCGCTCTCGCGTGCGCACATCGAGACCGGCTTCATCCCGCTCGGCGCGCTCGGTGTCGCGGCCTGCCTGGTGCTCCTGCCGGGCGCTGCACATGCATCCATGCAGGGCGCCCTGTTCCTGGCCCTGGGTGCGTTCGGTGCGCTGTTCATCGTGCCGTTGAACGCGCTCGTACAGTTCAACGCCGGCGAGCACGAACTCGGCCGGATCCTCGCCGCCTCCGCGCTGGTGAACAACGTGCTGATGATCGGCTTCCTCGCGCTCACCGTGGTGTTCGCCCTGGGCGGCTTCGACGAGCGCGCCCTGCTCGGCATCATCACGCTCGTCGCCGCGGGCGGCGCGCTGTACACCGTGCTCAAACTACCGCAATCGCTGGTCCGGGTCCTGATGAGCCGGCTGTTCGCGGTGCGTTACCGTCTCGAGGTCACGGGCATGGAGCACATGCCGCGCAGCGGCGGCGTGTTGCTGCTCGGCAACCACGTGTCGTGGATAGACTGGGCCGTCGTCGCCATGGCGAGCCCACGGCCGGTACGCTTCGTCATGGCGCGCGGGATCTACGAACGCTGGTACCTGCGCTGGTTTCTCGACTTCGTCGGCGTGATACCGATTGCCGCGGGGCGCGCACAGCAGTCCCTGCGCGACATCGGTGAGCATCTCGCCGCCGGCGAAGTCGTGTGCCTGTTTCCCGAAGGCGCCATCAGCCGTCATGGTCAGCTCAACGCCTTCAAGCGCGGCTTCGAGCGGGCCGCCGCGAACGCCGGTGAGGCCGAGCTGGTCATCGTACCGTTCTACCTGCGCGGGCTATGGGGCAGCCGGTTCTCCTATGCCGCGGAGACCCTGAAGACACGCCCGGCACGCGGGCCGCGGCGCACTATCGGTGTCGCTTTCGGCCCACCCATGGCGGCGACGAGCAACGCGACGACGGTCAAGCAGGCGGTGGCCGAACTCTCCATCGTGGCCTGGGACGCACACGTCGCCTCGCTGCCGACGCTGCCGCTGGGCTGGCTCTCCGGCGCCCGCCGCGACGGCGGTGCGATCGCCCTGGTCGAGTCCACCGGCGGCAAGCTCACGCGCACGGCCCTGGCCTGCCGCGTGCTCGCCCTGGCACCGCGGATCCGCAGGCGTGTGCGTGCGCGCGCGGTCGGTATCCTGCTGCCACCGGGCGCCGACAGCGCGAGCACCAACCTCGCTGCATTGCTGGCCGGACGCACGGTGGTCAATCTCGATGTCGCCGCGTTGGATGCGGATCGCATCCGGCGCGCGGGCATCGAAGCCCTCATCACCTCGCGCGGCTGCCTGCGACGGCTGGCAACCGGCGGCGCCGAGCAGCCCGCCGGCGATGCGTGCGAAATCCTCTTGCTCGAAGATCTCGAAGCCGACCGCGGGCGCGCCCGCGCGGTGTGTGCCTGGCTGATGCTGCACCTGCTGCCCGCCGCGTGGCTGGCGCGGCTGCATGGCGCCGATCGCGACGCCGATCACACCGCCGCGATCGTCTTCTCCAGCGGTCGCCGCGGCACGCCCAAGGCAGTTCGGCTGAGCCATCGCAACCTGTACGCGAACCTGCGTCAGATCACTGACATGCTCAACCCGGGCGAGCACGACGTGGTCGTCGGCTGCCTGCCGGCCAGCCATGCTTTCGGCCTCACGGTCACCACCCTGCTACCGCTCGTCGAGGGTCTGCCGCTGCTTACCCACCCGGCACCCGACGATGCGCTCGGCGTCGCACGAGCCATCTACCGGTACGACGGCACCTTGTTGTTCCTCACCTCGGGGCTGCTGCCCGCCTATCTCGACGATGCGCGGGTACAACCGTTGATGCTCGACTCCCTGCGCCTGGTCATCGCCGGCGGCGAGCGACTCGACGCCGCAGTGCGCGAAGGCTTCGTCCGCAAGTTTCGCAAGACCGTCTACGAAGGCTATGGCACGACCGAGACGACGCCGGTCGCCAGCGTCAACGTACCGGACTACCTCGACGGCCAGAACTGGAAGCTTCACGCCGGCCACAAGGAGGGCACCGTCGGCATGCCGCTACCCGGCAGCTCGTTCCGCATCGTCGATCCGCAGACCCATGTCCCCCTGCCGACGGGCCGGGACGGGCTCGTGCTGATCGGCGGCGTGCAGCTGATGCAGGGCTACGTCGACGAAACAGCCTCGACGTCCACGCCGCTGCTCGAGATCGATGGCCAACGCTGGTTCAGCAGCGGTGACTACGGCCACCTCGACGACGACGGCTTCCTCACGCTCGTCGCGCGCTGAACGCCGAGACCGGGCCCGGATACCCGTTCGGCACGCGCACCCGCTCGACGCCCGCGATGCGCACGGGACGTTGCGCGACGCGGGATCGTCTTGTGCGGCCGACGCAGTCGGCCGTTCCGCCAGCCCCGCAGCGCCGCCTCACTCGGCGCTATCGTAGGGCACGTGGGGCGCCGCCGTGGCCGTCTCCCAACCGCCCCCGAGCGCGACATGGATATCGACCAGGCGCTGCGCCAGGGCAATTTCCGACACCGCCAGCTGGTCCTCGATCGCGAGCAGGCTGCGCTCGGCATCGAGTACCGTGAGGAAGTCCTCCACGCCCTCACGGTAGCGCAGCTGCG
>Ga0180436_10001601_pt1 | contig 21924 bp, 27 predicted proteins | sample SS_ome_2_FD_132434 | JGI IMG/M metagenome (GOLD analysis project Ga0180436, IMG submission 132434) | Hypersaline lake sediment archaeal communities from the Salton Sea, California, USA - SS_3_S_2 metaG | ecosystem: Environmental > Aquatic > Non-marine Saline and Alkaline > Hypersaline >... | reverse complement strand
ATCGCGGGACAGAGTCGTGTCTCTCTGGAAGGAACGGCCCCGTATGGATGTGATCTCGGAGTACATCGGGATCTCCGAATCAACACAGCTGAAGATCCTGGCTTCGCTCATCACAGTGGTTGTCCTGCTCGTGGGTCGCGCCCTTGTCCTGCGGTCGGTGCGGAATAGATTCGAAGAGGCCTGGGTCGGCTATAGGGCCCGCAAGGTTGCCACCTACGTAGTCACCATTGTGGGTCTGAGCGCATTGGCGTTCATCTGGATCGATGCATTCAATGATCTGCCGACTTTCCTGGGTTTGCTATCCGCGGGTATCGCCATTGCCCTGGCCGATGTACTCAAGAACATGGCCGGGTGGATCTACATCCTCAGTCGCCGGCCCTTCCGGGTTGGTGATCGAATCGAGATCGGTGGGACCAAGGGCGATGTCGTCGACATCCGCCTCTTCCGCTTCTCGCTCATGGAGGTGGGCAACTGGGTCGACGCCGAGCAATCCACCGGGCGGCTCGTCCACGTGCCGAACGGGCTTCTGTTCGGCGAGCAGGTCGCCAATTACACAGAGGGTTTCGAGTACATCTGGCAGGAGATCCCGGTCCTGGTCACATTCGAGTCGAGCCGGGACGAAGCGCGAGCCATCGTCACCGAGGCCGTAACGAAGCACGCCCCCGATATCGAGCAGATTGCCGGCAAGACGATCCGCGAGACGGCCCGGGTCTACCACATCAAGTTCGGTCCGCTCACCCCAATCGTGTATCTCTCGGTCGAGGACAGCGGGGTGCTGTTCACCGCCCGGTTCCTGGTTCCGGCGCGGCGGCAACGGGATGTCGAAGCCTCTATCTGGGGATCTGTCCTCGACGGCATAGATGCAACGCCCAACGTCGAACTCGCCTACCCGACTGTGCGCACCTTCTTCAGTGGTCCGGTGACTCTGCGCCACGACGACCCGGGGCAACCCAGGAGGGGTTGAGTCTTGCTGGAAGGCATCGACTGGGCCATCCTGCTCTGGCTTCTCGGCGGGGCAGTTTCCGGCATTGCTGAGCTGCTGACCGGTGGCCTGGTCTTTGTTCCATTTGCCGTTGGAGCGTTCGCAGCCGCCGGGGCTGTGGCCCTCGGTGCGGGCTGGCCGCTGACCACTGCGGTGTTCGCCGTCGTCAGCGGGGCGACGCTGGCCTGGGCAGTGCAGTACGGCAGGAAGATGAGATCCGTCCCGCCGGCTACCCGCGAGGGTGCACACCGGTACGTCGACGCGGAAGGTGTGGTTACTCGAGCTGTTGCAGGAAGGAACGCCGGGCAGGTTCGCGTGGGTGCGGAGTTGTGGCGTGCGCTATCGGCAACCGGAGCAACCATTGCGGAAGGCGAACCGGTGCGAGTGGTTGCAGTGCGCGGCAATGCCCTCGTAGTTGTGCCCGATTCTCATTGAGATTCGTAGTTGATCCGGAACACCGGGTAGTGGTCCGCTAGAGCCGTCACATCGTCATTGGTGTATTCCGGATCAAGCCCGAAGTAGAACTCAGCCTGCTTGACATACGACGACTCACTGCTGCGTTGCCGAGCGGCTTCCAGGTAGGCGACGATGATTTCCGTGCGTTGTTCTGTGGGTAGCTCTTCAAGGGCCACGCGCCGTTTTCTGCCCCGCCGGATCGTCGCTTCGCCCGCGGCATGGCGGACGTTGCGTACCCATTCCGATTCGCCGGCCAGCGACACCAAATAGTCGGCACCGGCGACCGTTGTCTTCAGAATTGGCAGCCGGCGCGGCTTGCCCGTCTTCCGTCCCGCCACCGTCAACGTCACGGCGTGGCGCGGAGCGAGGCCGATCGACGTGAGCAGAATGCCGGCCTTGTTGAGACGTCGGTACCACGGAGAGGGTGGTCGGTACCCGGTGCGCTTGGAGTAGTCCTGCGGATTCATTGCTGTGGGATTGCGAAGCGCTGCGAGTTCACTGCGGGACCATTCCCGGGGAGCGCCGTGCGGCAACGGCCTGGTGGGCGATCACGATCACCAGACCGAACATGAAGATCGCGAGCCCCTGGTGCGCGATGGCAAACCACTTCGGTACACCGAGCAGCACTACGTAGATGCCGAGGATTATCTGGCCGACTACGGCAAGCAGAAGCCAGAAGGAAGCCTCTCGTGCCTCTCCCCGGGTGCGGTCACGGAGTATCTGGGCGAACACTGCTACGGCAACAATGGCAACAGCAAAGGCCAGCCACCGGTGAATCCAGTGCGAGGCAAGCGCCTCATAAAGATTGCGCCACCAGGGCTCGTATCGGCTCAGCAATCCTCCGGGTATCAGTTGCCCAAACATGTCGGGCCACGTGTCCGACAGATAGCCGGCCTTGAGCCCGGCCACGAGCCCGCCGTATGCGAGCTGGAGAACAAGCGTGCCCATGAGGATCCAACTGAGGCGGCGCACCCTGGCAGTCACGGTCGCTTCGGGCCCCGGGGAGCGAGTCGCCCGGACGCGATCCAGTGCCATCCACAAGACGACGCCGAGCAGAAGGACGGCTGCGAGAAGGTGGATGGTCAGCCGGAAGTGGCTGACCACAGGACGGTCGCGAAGGCCGCTGGCGACCATGATCCAGCCGAGGGCCCCCTGGATACCGAACCCGGCAACGACTCCCCAATAGGGGAGCGACTCGATCAGCGTGAGTCGGCGCCGCCACATGAACCAGAGGAGAGGGGCAATGACGAGGAAGCCGGCGATCCTGCCCAGGAGTCGATGCCCCCACTCGTAGTAGAAGATCCGCTGGTAATCCGAGAGGCTCATGCCCTCGTTGATGAGCTGGTACTCGGGAGACTGCTGATATTCGGCGAACGATTCCGCCCAGGCCGATTCTCCGAGGGGAGGCACAATCCCGGTCACGACATCCCACTCGACGATGGACAGACCGGCGCGGGACAGGCGAACGAATCCTCCAACCACAACCATCAGCACGATGAGGGAAGCCACCATCAGCAGCCAGCGCGTGATGGGGTCGCGATGCGGAGAAGCTGAAGCCGGTAGCGACGTCACGTAGCGCATTCAACCAGATAGCGAGATGCCTGGAATTCATTGTCCGACGGCCGGCGGAGTTATCCGCACTCCAGTTCGACACATGACGACAGGCCGGCACAACTGATGGGCGGGTCCGGAGACCCGCCCATCAGCCGGGGAGGAGGGTTGCTTTGTGATCAGGTCACGATCGGGTTGGCATCTGGGGGTGGTACCGGCGCCGTCGGCTGCGGATCGCGAACCCGGCGTACGCCGTAGTAGGTGAGCAGCCCGCCGGCGGTCATGCCGAGTATTCCCAGCACGATCAGAACAACGCCGATTGCGGTCAGGAAGGGGATCTGGGCCGACGCGGTCACCCCGAGGTCGATGCCGGGCGAGCCATCGCTGTTGAGGGCGACTATCGCCCAGTCCCCAGAACGGATATCCCACTCCAGGGTTCCGTCGACGGTCGAGGCAACCCAGATATCGGATTCGATCGGGCGCGGTGCCGCATAGACGCCGGCCACGTGCACCACATCGTGGTCGTCATCAAACGAGGTCAGCCGATCCTGGGCAACCCCGCTCAGGTAGGCACGAGCATCTTCCTGCCGGGCAATGCCGACGAAGACACTCTTGTTGTTGCGGCTGCTGATTTCGAGTTCAGCCGGAATCTCGCCCCAGCTGACGAAGGTGCGTCCGTTGGTTGCCTTGTGCCCAAAGTCGATTTCGACATTCTCGGCAACAAGTGCCGCGGAGTCTGTGGCAAAGCCAACTGGACCGGTGGTGACCCATCCGTCGTCGTCGGGCACGGCGAGAGCGACGCCACCGCCGACTGCAAGCAGGAAGCTGCCGACGACCATTGGGACTCCGACCACTGCTGCGATGAGCTTGGTTATCTTCATCATTGCTCCTTGTCGTTGCCGGTCGCGGCCTCAGGCGCCCGGTTGTTGTCGGCGAGCAAGGCGGCGGCGGCCAGCAGCACGACTGCGGCGAGGATGGTCGCCGGGGCGGCGCCTGCCAGCACGATCAGGCCGGCGATTCCGATCAGGAACGCCCCGAGGCGCCTGCCCGGTGTCGTTAGGTTGTGTAGCCACTGCTCAGCTGGCGCCGTTTCTTCATCGTCCGAAGGCAACAAAGCCCACGCAGCCAGATAGAGGACTACGCCGAACCCGCCGAAGAGGGCGGCAACCAGAAAGCCGAGCCGGACGAGACCGACCGAAGCGCCGGTGTGGCCGGCGACGGCGGCGGCGACACCGCCGAGGACGCGGCCCTCACGGGGGCGGCGGAGGCGTGTCTTGGGTTGGGAAGTGTGTGTTGTATCCATAGCGACATCGTGTGCTACGGACGGGCCGTCCGCTATTGGGTGTCTCCCTGAACCAACCCTGACTCGGCCCAGTGCCTTCCCCGGGTAAACCCGTACTGTCCGTCGCTAGGTGGCGATCCGGGTGGCTATCAACACGTGATATAGCATGAGACCGCTGAAGCCCACCAGCGCTACGATCGCCAGTTCCAGAGTCCTGCGGTAACGGCGCAAGGCAAGCAATCCGAGCACTACTGCGCCGGCTACTCCCAGCTTCACGAGCGCGGCTGCTTCGGGCCCAATGGAGAACAAGCGTGCCATGACGGGGTTGAGTTCGCTCCCGCCCGCATCGAGCACTCGCAGCGTCAGCAGATAGTCCATGAGATTGAACACAACGATGGTCGCCAAGACGAGCAGCAGCGTCCGAGGTCGTTCGGCCAATTCACGCAGGCCGGCTTCGTACCGCCCCCGCCACCCGCTGCGGCTGCGGCGATCGAACCCGGTGCGCCGCTCGGGATATCGCAGCAGAGTGCGCTGCGCCCGGCGGTCGTCTCCGCGGGCTACCCGTCGTGATGAATCGCTATCCATCGCAAATTCCTTTGCAACCCAAAGCAGAACCTAGCGGGTCGGGACCACCGATGTAGGCGCTCTGCTCAGGATGCGCCAAGCACAAAGTCCCGCATGTCGCCGGCCAGCTTCTCCAGAGACGCGATATGGACGTACATCATGTGCCCGGCGTCGTAGTACTCCATCGCCACATTTTCCTGCAGGCTGGCATCGAGTCCGAGATGGTTGAACGTGTACTCGGTGGCGAAGTACGGCGTGGCCAGGTCGAGATAGCCGTTGGCAACGAAGACCTTCATGAACTTGTTGCGTGTCATTGTGTTGCGGAGAGTCTCCGACACATCGACAAACGCGTTCTTGAAGTCCTCGTAGTCCCAGTTCTGCCAAGTCTCGCTGCTGAGGATCTCGTAGGGCAGGTCGCTCTCATATTCGAGTTCGTCGTGCATATAGGCATTCAGAGCTGAGGTGTATGCGCCCATCGTCGCATCCATGCTCGGATCGGACTCGAAAGCGTCGCCGTCCCGGAAGCGATCAATTCCGGTGTACCGGGAATCGATGCGGCCAATTGTCCTGCCCTCATCTCGCAGCAGCTCCTTGCAGAAACGAAGGATCTCGACACGCAGGTCGTACCGGCTGACATACTCCTCGGAAAGGCCGGTGTACCTGGCCAGCTTCCGAGCGACGCGGCGGAAGCGGTCGGGAGAGATCGACGATCCCGCGAAGAGGGCGAGGGTGTACTCATTGGCTGCGAACTTCTCGACCTCGTCGAGGAACCCACGCAGGTCCCGGCTTTGATCCTTCGGGCCCAGCTTGCCGTGGTACCACGCGGTAGCTGCGTATGTAGGTAGAAACACGACGTACGGCAAGTCGTTGCCGCGCAGGAAGGTCCCCGTGCTCCGATCAAACGCCGCGGTCTGGAAGTTGAGGATTGACGAGATCAGCAGCAGACCGTTGAATACGATGCCGTGCCGGTTGTAGAGGTGACCGGCCAGGCCGGCCGAACGGGTTGTCCCGTACGACTCTCCGGCGAGGAACTTCGGTGAGCCCCACCGCTTGTGCCGGGTCAGGTAGAGGCGAATGAACTCGCCGACCGCTTCGATGTCTTTCTTGAAGTGGTGGAAGTCCTTAGCCTCCTCGTTCGGAATAGCGCGCGAGAAGCCGGTGCCGATTGGATCGATGAAGACCAGGTCGGCGGTGTCGAGCAGCGAGTACTCATTGTCTACCAGACGTCCCGGCGGCGGGTAGGGCATGCCGTCGTCATCCATGAGCACCCGGCGAGGGCCGAGTGCCCCGAGGTGGAGCCACACCGAGGATGAGCCGGGGCCGCCATTGAACGCGAACACAACGGGTCGTTCATCCAGATTGTCGACATCGTTGCGGGTGTAGGACACGAAGAAGAACGACGCTTTCTTCTTGCCTTCCTCCTCGGTCAATAGGAGACGTCCCGCAGTGGCGGTGTACTCGATGTCCTGCCCGGCGATGCTCACCGTGTGAGTTGTCTCGGTCGAGATCTCCTCATGATGCGGCGGGGGAGGGGTGTCTGTCTTCTCGTCCTTCTTGTCCGCAGCCGCATCGGCCACGTCTTGATCTTTTGCCTCAGCCTTGTCGCTCATGAACAGTCCTCTACGTCAGCAGTATCAACTCGCCGACTCTAATCGTGAGCGGCAGTCTGCTCGGCGGTCACGAAGTGCAATTTCGAGCACCCCAGGTGCGTTCGTTGCCCGAACCCATTTCGCCATCGCAGATGAGCAGGGTGCGGGGCCATCTGGAGGTTCGGCGCTGAAGCTGCTCGAGCTACGTTGTCAATCGAGCCCAATCGGACACGAAACCCCGGTGCCGCCGATGCCGCAGTAGCCGTTCGGGTTCTTCGCCAGGTACTGCTGGTGGTATTCCTCGGCGTAGTAGAACGGCGGCGCCACTTCGATCTCGGTTGTGATTGCCCCGTAGCCGGCTGCGGCCAGGTCTGCCTGATAACGCTCCCGGCTAGCCTGCGCCGCCGTCAGTTGTGCGTCGTTGCTTGCATAGATTGCAGAGCGATACTGGGTGCCGACGTCGTTGCCCTGACGCATGCCTTGGGTCGGGTCGTGACCCTCCCAGAACACCCGCAGCAGGCGGTCGTAGGTCACGATTGAGGGGTCGAAGGCAACGAGGACGACTTCGGTGTGGCCCGTCCGCCCCGTGCACACGTCCTCGTACGTTGCGTTGGGGGTGAAGCCGCCGGCATATCCAACCGCGGTTGTATGCACGCCATGCAACGGCCAGAAGAGCCTCTCGGCTCCCCAGAAGCAACCCATCGCGAAGTAAGCAAGTTCGATGCCCTCGGGGAACGGAGGTCGGATGGTATTCCCGTTTACGAAATGGATACCGGTGAGCGGCATCTCGTCCTCGTGCCCTCGCAAGGCCTTATCGGCGGTTGGCATTCTTGTCTTGCGCATCGTTGGTCCCTTCGTTTCCACCACCTACAACTCCCTGTGGTGCCACGATGTTCCCGCCCTCATCCTCCCGCCCGAATCGCTGCGGCCGCTACGACGAGCCCCTCACGCGCCAGGGGCGCCGCAAGGGCGCCCCTCCGGGAATCACGCTGCCTCGAAAGTCAGCTGCCGTCTCCGGTGCGGATGAAGGCGAATGTGGCGTAGCCGCCGTCGGACGATTCGATGACCACGGTGAACGCCTCACCAACCGGCGCCTCCGGGAAATGGACCTTGAGTTCCCATTTGCTCGTCGAATTCGCAGTCGTAGTGCCGGTGCCATATGGTGATTCGACCCAGATCGTTGCTCCGGGGTTTGCCGTCCCATGGAAGACGTCGTAGGGGACTTCGGCGTCACACGACCCGTACTTCTGATAGGCAGTGAAGTCGACTTCCTCTGCTTCCTCGACGATCCAGATGAACCAGAACTCCGCCCGATCGCCGCTGGACGACTCGATGACGACCTTGACCTCGTCGTTTGCGGGCAGTTGCTCGTCGAAATGGAGCTTCAGGAAGAACTCGCCGTTGCTTTCGATTTTGGTCGAAGCCTCTCCGTATTCGGATACTGCCCAGACCGTGTCGCCGGGGTTGCCGGTACCGTAGAACTTCGTCCACTTGCTGGTGTTCTCGGCGTACTTGTGCGTCACGCTCCACTCTGTGGTGCCGCAGACGTACTTGGTCCTGAACTCTTTGCGGTGGTTCTCATTCTCCACTACCACGGTGAACCACTCGTCGCAGGGGGCTTCGGGGAAGGCCACGTAGAAGCGCCAATCTCCATTGGAGTCGATCTTGCCCGACCCTTCGCCATACGGTGAGCCAACCCAGACGGTCGTTCCCGGGGTGCCGGTGCCGTAGTACTTGTTCGTCGGCTCGCCGTCGAAGATCTCCCATTTCTGATTGGCGGTGAATTCGTGTTCCTTGACTTCGCCGTCGAAGTAGACCTTGATCGACTTCTCGGTGATGTTGCCGGCAGCATCCTTTGCCTTGAACTTCACCGTATTGCCGCCCGGGCTGAGCACGAGTACGACCCGCCAGTTGCCGTTTGCGTCGACATCTGCCTCGTAGGCGTTGCCGAAGACCCGAGCCCCGGGCTCGGTTTCACCCTCAAAGGCAACGACTTTGTCTTCGAAGCGCTGCTCGTTCTCCGGGAAGAGAACCTCGAGCGGGGGAGGGGTCGTGTCTTTCTCCTCAGGTGGCTGTGTGTCCTTCGGCGGCTCCGTGTCTTCGGGAGGCTCGGTGTCCTTGGGCGGTTCCGTTTCCTTGGGTGGTTCGGTGTCGTCGGGCGGATCTGCTGGCTGGGCTTCGTCCCGGCTTGCGGCCATCTCTCCGGTGCCGGCGCTCGCGGCAGCGGGTTCAGAGGACCCGGTAGTTTCGGTCGGTGCGGACTCAGGAATCCCGTCGCTCATTGTCGCCGCTTCCACAGTTGGAGCGCTCGAGAAGGTGCCGACCTGGGCAAGGGCGGCACCCCCGAGCAACACAACGACAAATGCTGCGATGAAGACGATTATTTCGCGTCGTCTCATGGTGTCTCTCCATTTCGAGGGTGGTAGCGTGATTGCCACTCTGAGTAGTCACTCGCTGTTGGGGTGGGTTTGGTTTACTCGTTTTGCAGAGAATCTCGAGAGGGAAGTCGATAGCCGACCGGCGGAAGGAGACGTCCGTCCGCAGGTTGGTTATCCTTGGTCAAGCCACAACCGGGAGAAGGTATGACCGACGAACCAACGACGGAAGAACTACCGGCAGCGGAGGAGATCGAGGAAATCGGCGAAATCGGGACGACCGAGGAAGTTCGGGAACCGCTGGAGATCGAGGAAGCCCCGGCGACCGAGGAGCTGCGAGCACCGGTTGAATCCCTAACCGAACCGGTGGAACCGGTATCCACGCATTCTTCGATCCTCGATTCCGTTCTGCACCCCGATGACGAGGACGGCGTCCCGATCAAGAAGCTGAAGCGCAAGTTCTACGAGAAGGAACTGCGTCGCCTCCAGATGGAACTGGTCAAGCTGCAGGAGTGGGTCAAAGCCGAGGGTGTCCGGATCGTTGTCATCTTCGAAGGCCGGGACGCGGCCGGTAAGGGAGGCGTGATCAAGCGGATCACCGAGCGTCTCAACCCTCGTATCGCTCGAGTGGCCGCCCTGGGTACCGCAACCGAGCGGGAGAAGACACAGTGGTGGTTCCAACGGTACGTTGCGCAATTACCTGCTGCCGGGGAGATTGTTCTGTTCGACCGCAGCTGGTACAACCGTGCACTAGTTGAACCGGTCATGGGTTTCTGTACCGAGAAGCAGTACCAGGAGTTCCTGCGCACGGCGCCGGAGTTCGAGCGCATGCTGGTGCGAAGTGGGATCATCCTGGTCAAGTACTGGTTCTCGGTCAGTGACGACGAGCAAGAGCGCCGCTTCCGGTCGCGGATCAAGGACCCGCGCAAGCGGTGGAAGCTGAGCCCGATGGACCTCGAGTCGCGCAGTCGCTGGGTGGAGTACTCCCGGGCGAAGGACATCATGTTCGCCCACACCGATATCAAGCAGGCGCCGTGGTACGTCGTAAACGCCGATGACAAGAAGCGGGCCCGGCTCAACACAATCAGCCACTTCCTGAGCATCATCCCCTACAAGGATCTGACGCCGGAAGAGATCGATCTTCCGCCGCGTCAGGAGAACGAGGGATACGTCCGGCCCCCGATGTCCGACCAGACCTTCGTGCCCGAGGCTTACTGACGAAAATCCGCGTGATTCAAGCAATGTGCTTGCATTTGCAAGCACATTGCTTACAATGGTGGAAGTACCATGATCACGCCCCTACAGCCCGACTCAGGCCTACCGCCGGACTATCCATTCGACTTCGAACGTCATCTCACGCTCGAAAGCGGCCATAGCATCTATGTGCGCCCTGTCGTTCCCGGCGATGCCGCTCTGCTCCAGGAGGCCGCGGCGGTGGCGGATGCCGACACCCTCTATCAGCGTTTCTTCAATCCCACAGTTCGATTGAACGAAAAGCGGCTGCGCTTCCTCACTGAGGTCGATTACGTGCGCCGGTTTGCGCTGGTGGCCTTTTCGCACGGCGAAGGAGTGGCGATCGCTCGCTTCGAACCGGCCGGCGAGGCAACCGCCGAGGTGGCAGTTGTGGTAGAACCTTCGTGGCGACGTCGGGGTTTGGCGACTGCGCTTCTCGACCTTCTCGAGGCTGCCGCATTGGAGCGCGGAATCAAGACATTCGAAGCCTATTTCCTACCGGAGAACCATGCCATCGAGCGAGTGCTCGAGAAGCGAGGCTTTGGTGGTAGATCGGTTGACGGAGGTGTGGCCAAGGTCACCCGGTTCCTGGGCAAGACCGGCAAGTCGGCCGGTTAGCCGTCCGACGCCCGGGAACGCAGCCAGCGAGTTAGCATCGCTTCGATGACAGCAAACATTGCCGATGCCACGTCGCTACTCAATCGATCGTTCAATATCGGCAAAGCCGCGGGCTGGGATGCGGTTGGTCTGCAGTTTGGTGACCCGCAGGCCAAGGCAGTGTCGGTAGCCGTTTGCCACGAGGTCACTCCTGCCGTAGCAGAGGAACTGCTGGCGCGACGGGTAGATCTTGCCGTGACTTATCACCCGCTCCTGTTCCGCCCAATTCGCTCGCTGGTTGCCGGGAGCGGCGCGTCCGGTCGGGCTTTTCGCCTGATCGCCGGCGGGGTTGCGCTCTACTCAGTCCACACCGCCTACGACGTTCAGCCGGGAGGTACCGCCGACAAGTTGGCCGCCGCACTGCAACTTGCCGATGTCCGCGGATTCGGGCCGGCGTGGAGTGATGAAGCCAGGAAGGTCGTTACCTTTGTGCCTACCGCCGACGTTTCCAAGCTCCTCGATGCGATGGCGGATGCTGGAGCAGGAAGAATCGGCAACTACACCCATTGCTCGTATCGCAGCGAGGGAGAGGGGACCTTTCTACCTGAGGCCGATGCTGATCCGGTGGTCGGTCGGAAGGGCATTGTCAATCACGCAGCGGAGACAAGATTGGAGATGATCGCCCCGGCCCACGAGCTCGATGGGGTGGTGGCGGCTTTGGTCGCCGCGCACCCTTATGAGGAACCGGCTTTCGACGTTGTCCCGGTCGATGCCAATGCCGGATTCATTGGACGCAGCGGGAGATTGCCCCGTCCACATTCGATGGCGGAGTTGGCTGATCTGGTTGGGCAGCGCGTCGGCGGCTTAGTGAGGGTGGCAGGAGAAGGCTCGGTGGAGACGGTGACGGTGATTCCGGGCTCAGGGGGTGGGATGCTCGGTGATGTCACCACCGATGCCGTTGTCACCGGCGATGTGAGTCACCATGAGGCACGTGACGCGGTGGTTCGAGGGATTGGAATTGTCGACCCCGGTCATGCCGCAACGGAACGACCAGGGGTCCGCGCGTTGTACGCTGCAGTCGCTGGTTTGTTTGACGAAGTGATCGATCTGACCGACGTCGACTGCGATCCGTGGAAGGAGCGGTGAGGATGGATGAAATCCGGAGCCTTTCGGACCTGCTCGATCTGCAGGAGGTGGATTCGCAGATCGATCGGTTACTCCACGATCGCCAGTCTCTTCCCGAACTCGGTGAGTATCGCAAGGCTCACGAACACAGTGAGGCCGTTAACGGCAAATTGACCGCCGCCGAGACGGCCCTGCGGGATACATCGCTCGAACTCGATAAGACAGAAGGTGAGCTAGAGATAGCTGCGCAGCGTCTTGACGCCGAGCAAAACCGACTCTACGCGGGTGGCCTGAGCGCCCGCGACGCCGAGTATCTGCGTCGGGAGGTCGAGATGCTCACGAGGAAGAGATCGGAGGGCGAAGATCTGGTCCTGGAGTTGATGGAGCGCAAGGAAGAGCAAGAGGCCGCGGTTCGGGATTTGCGCACCGAGGCGGACGACGCCGCCAAGGTAAAGGCGAACATCGAGCTGGTCATCAAGGAAGCTTGGAAGGGCATCGACGCCCAATTGGCGGTCAAAGAGGAGCGCAAGGCGGGAATCGTGCCCCTTATCGAAGAAGACCTGCTCGATCTCTACGAGCAGTTGCGAGGGGCAAAAGAGGGCGTCGCCATCGGCGCACTGACGGACAACATGTGTGGGGGCTGCCATCTCAAGCTGACGGCGGCTGAAGTGCTCGACGCCAAGCGCTCGGATCCGCCTCGGTGTATCCACTGCCGGCGCATCCTCGTGATCTGATCCGGCCATGCTCTTCTGGCATGCCGGCGCCACCATCGCCCTAGCGCGTTACGCCTTCCGCGACGACCGGATGGACCTGCGCATGCTCGTGCTCGGGGCGATACTGCCCGATCTGATCGACACCCCCATGGGACTGCTCTTCTACGATCGATTGGGCAGTGTCCGGCTGGTGAGCCACGGGCTGATCGCGGCAACGACCATCATGGTGGTGGTGGTGCTCGCGACTCGGAGGGGCCGACCGCGAAAGAGATGGATGCCACTGGCAATAGGGATTCTGCTGCACATCTTGCTGGACGCTATGTGGTTGGATCCGGAGACTCTGTGGTGGCCGCTGCTCGGCTGGGGTTTCTCGGCAGCCGGGCCGGAGACGGTGCCCCTTTACCTCGAATCGCTGGCACGGAACTGGTGGATGTGGCTCGGTGAGCTGGTCGGTTTGCTCTACATGGCGTATCTCTGGAGTGCCGCCCAACTGCGCAGTGCCGATAAGCGATTGGTGTTCCTGCGGACGGGGCGGGTGGACGTACCAATCGACGGCGACGTCACCTGCTGAGCAGCCGCACTGCAACGACCACCAGCAGGACGGCAAATAGACGCCGCAGCATGTCGGGGTCAATCGACAGGGCGGCAGCGGATCCCACGAGGCCACCGATGACGCCACCGGCTGCGATCCAGCCCGCGATGCGCCAGTTCACCCGTCCGCGCCGCCCGTGGGCAAAGGCGCCGGCGATTGCGGTTGGCACAATCACCGCAAGCGAGGTGCCTTGGGCGGTGTGCTGGGCGAACTCGAAGAAGACGACCAGTGCGGGGACGAAGACCACCCCGCCGCCGATACCCAGCGTTGACGCAATCAGCCCAACCACAAGCCCGAGGACGAGAAATGAGGCAAACTCGATCATGCCAGGATCATTCGGAGCGCAGCCACAAACAGCAGCACGGAGAATGCCCGGGTGAGATTGCGCGCCGGGATGCGGTGGAGTACGCGGGCACCGAGTGAGGCACCAACAATCGCACCGAGCGTGATCGCAATCGCGGCGAACCAATCCACCGACCCGTCGATCGCAAAGGGGATGAGGCCAGCACTGGCGGACGCAATGATCGTTGCGACGGATGTTCCCGATGCGCGGTGCTGGGAGAAACCCAGCCACAACACCAATCCGGGCACCACGATGATTCCACCCCCGACACCGAACATGCCGCCCACCACGCCGGCGGTGAGGCCGAGAGCGACGGCGCGGGTCGGGCGGATAGTCATACCAGCGAGTGTAGATCTGCCCCTTGGGATCCCGTCCGGTCCGACTGTGCCCCATGTCGGTTACCCTGCTTCGATGCTCCGAGTGCTTTCCCTGGCAATCGTCCTGGTGATGACCGCCTGCTCCGGCAGCGAGCCCATGGAGACTTCGCCCGTCGTCAGATCCGACCCCGCAGCTGTCGCGGCGGACTGGCTGCAAGCCGTCGCAGAGGTTGATGGTCCCGCGTTGACACAGCTGGTCGAGCCCGGCGGGCTTGCTGTGATCGCCGGTGTCGAGACCAATCTTCGCTCCGCTGAGCTCGTGTCTCTGCTGCAGTCGGGCATGTCGGACGATCTTCTTGCGGAGTACTGGTTGCAGTTCCGAGATGACTTTGCCGTGTTCAGTGGTACCACGGTTTCCGATCTCAAGGTCGGAGAGCCTGCGCCGCTGGGTGCGGCCGGGTTCACCGCGGTCGCGCTGCGTGGAGGCAACGGATCTGGTCACGTCATTTTGCGACAAACGGATGCGGGATGGCAGGTCGACTTCCCTGCAACGATCGGTCCATCGCTGATCGGGCCGCTCGGCCAGTACCTGACTTCCGCCGTGGACGGCGACAACGCCGGCTTGATTGCCGCCGCTTATCGGGACTTCGTCACCCCGGGGCTGGACGCCGCCCTATCCCTCGATCCCGCCAATGCGCGTCTCGAGTTCGAGGCCGAATACATCCGACAGTTGGCTGAATCTGTCCCACCTAGTCCGTGAGGGCCCGCAATGCGGGAAGGACCTCGCTGCCGAGCATGGCGATTGTCTCGGTCTGCTGCAGTGATGTCGTCTGGATCGTCACGACCTCGGCACCGATTTCGGTTACCAGCGGGGAGTACACCTCGATGTAGTCGTCGGCGGATGACACCAGGGAGTAGCGACTCAGGATCTCGGCCCGATCCATCGAGTCGGCACGCTCACGCAGTACAGCCGGATCTACTGCCTCGAGACGACCCGGGGCGCGCAAGCCACGCCACGGCGACAGCGCCTCCCACGCTTCGTCGTCATTGTCGGCGCGCACCGACCAGCGCGATGCCAGCACCGGCAGCGGCTCCTTTCCGGCTTCAGTCGCCGCGCGGCCTGCCGGATCAATGACCCTTTCGAACGTGACCGTGGGCTCCTTGACGCTGGTGATGATCCCGTCGGCGAGCCGCGCCGCCAACGCAGCCGACTTCGGGCCACCGGCCGCCAGCCAGATGGGGACCGGGCCCAGTGGGGGGCTGTAGAGCTTGGCACGGTCGGTTTGGTAGTACTCGCCGGAGTAGTCGAGCTTCTCCCCGTCGAGCAGCCGGCGCATGATCTGTAATGCCTCTGCCATCCGGCCGGCGCGTTCGGCGTACTTGGGAAATGCGTAGCCCAAGGGTCCCTCGTTGAGGTTCTCCCCAGTTCCGACACCCAGGTGGAACCGACCGCCCGAAAGGCGGTCCATCGTGGCCGCCGCCTGTGCAACAACGGCGGGGTGGTAGCGAAATAGGGGAGTGGTCACTCCGGTCGCAATGAGAACTCGATCGGTGGCTCGAGCCATGGCTCCGATCGTCGAGAAGGCATAGCCGGATGCGGAGGTGTCGTCCACCCAGGGATGGAAGTGCTCCGAAACAACGACGAAGTCGAATCCAGCCTTCTCTGCCAGCACAGCGTGTTCGACTAGGGTCTCTGGTTGCCATTGTTCATGGCCGCAGAAGTATCCGAACTTCGTCACTGTTGTCCTTTCACCGTTCGCAGGAAGGATAGAGCCGGTGGCGGCGCGCTTCCGGCGCCGCAAGATCACCAAGCCGTGTTGCTCGTGCTCGAGGCGAAATTCGACGGGCCCCATCGTCCTGCGACGCTCTATCGTGGAATCGCATGGACTAGTGCTCAAGGGAGTGGCCCAAATGGCCGAATTACCCGGAGGCGCATTCATCCGGAGGGTCCACAGACAATGGAACAAGAACAGACGAGTGGAGGTCCGCCAGACCTGCTGGTGGTCGAAGACAACACCCTTCATGCGCGCCTGGTATTGACGATGCTGAGTGAGGCTTGGGGTGATGAAGCTCCCGTTCGTCATGTCAAGAGACTCGAATCCGCCCTGGAGGCGATTGATGAGTCACCTCCCGATTGTGTCCTGCTCGATCTAGTCCTGCCCGATGCAGATGGGCTAGAAGCAGTTGACTCGCTTCTACTGAACGCACCGCACGTTCCCATCGTGGTGCTCAGCGCCCACAAGGATGACCACCTGGCGTTGCGAGCGGTGCGGCTCGGTGCCCAGGACTATCTGGTCAAGGGCACCGTGACCGCCGATGCGCTCGCTCGTTCGGTACAGCTCGCCATCCAGAGGCACCACTCGGAAAGCCGGTCTGGTGATGGCGCGGCAAGCCCCGTCTCGGCTCCGGTCCCTGTCCCGCCGGCGGACGGCCAGAGCGATACGGCTATCGGCCCAACCGCAGTTGCCATCCTCGATGCCGACGGTGCTGTCCTGTTTGCTGAGGAAGATGCGGCCGACATGCTCGGATTGCCACTGGCAGAGGTAATCGGGGTTCCGCTGGTGGCGATGTGCCATCCGGCGGATATGGATCGTTGGCGCAGTGCGATCGAGAAGGAGGACGAGGATCTCGAAGAGATCATCGTTCGGTTCGTCCACCCTTCTGGGGCAGAGCTGAGAGTGGGCATCACGCTGGAGCCCCTCTCCGACGGTCACAACCCGCGCGGGGCATTCCTGGCCATGCTGCAGCCCCACTCCGATGAGGGTACCGCCTCATCGGGTGCCTATGCCGTTGTCAGCGGTTGGGGAGATGATTAGTCACTTCACAGCGGGCGGAAACTGAAAGGAGCCCCCAAGCCGGGGGCTCCTTCTTTCAAGTCGAGTTGTAAGCCGGATTCTGTATCCGACTCTCGGCCGTAGAACCGAAAGTCGGCGACTCCCATCTATCTGGGCCCGGCATTGCTGCACGAGCTCTTGCGGCCTACCTGGGATTGGCGAGCGGGCAACTCGCTCCCTGCTTGGCCTTGCTCCTGGTGGGGTTTGCCTAGCCGCCGCGGTCACCCGCAGCGCTGGTGGTCTCTTACACCACCGTTTCACCCTTACCCGTCCGGGCCGTAGGTACGAACCCGCACCGGCGGTTTGCTCTCTGTTGCACTTTCCATCGGGTCGCCCCGCCTGGGTGTTACCCAGCACCATGCCCTGCGGAGTCCGGACTTTCCTCGGCCGGCGAACCGGCCGCGGGAGTCCCCTCGACTCGCTCTCAGCGTAACTCGGCAACCGATGTGGTTCTAGCCGGCAATCGCATCCCGAGCCGCCTCGAGGCGAAGTCGCACCTCGGCCGCGATTTCCGCAACTCCCTCCCGATCCACCAGAGTGAGGACGGCCTCGGGGTCCATGAACTCAACGGTGACGTCGTCTCCGGCGCTCCGGAGCACGACATTGCATGGGAGTAACACGCCGATGCTCGGCTCTGCGGTAAGCACCCGGTGAGCAAACGGTGGGTTGCAGGCACCGAGAATGACGTAGGGATCAACATCGACATCGAGCTTCTTCTTCAAAGTGGCGGCAACGTCGATCTCGGTGAGGACCCCAAAGCCCTGTTCGGCAAGCGCATCAATAACGCGCTGCCTGGCTTCCCCCAGGGGTCCTGCAGTTGTGGTAGCGAAGGAAAAGGCAGTCATGGCAGCTCCTGATTAGTCGCAAAGGGACGGGGCCTGGGTAGGCCCCGTCCCGGTCTTGTCGATCGTGGACAGAATACCTAGGTGAAGATCACCTGGGCGCCCGCGGACAGCTCGATGAAGTCGGTAGCCGAGATGATGTCCTCGACTTCCGGGATCATGTCGTCCTTGGTGAGACCCATCATGTCAACGGACATCTTGCAGGCCCACAGATGGCCACCGGCGTCCGCAATCATCTGGACCATCTCGGGGACCTCGGGAACATCCAGCTCAGCAATCTGCTTCTTCATCATCTTGGTTGCCATCGCTGTCATGCCCGGCAGGCCGGCCAGGCCTTGCGGCATGTGGATCTTGCTTCCGCCGGGGGGATGCATGGCCGTATTGCCGAGCCAGGTGAACTGCAGGTCCTCCATGTGCTTCTTGGTGACGATATCCATGCCCCAAAAAGTGAAGAAGATGTGGGTCTCAATGCCTTCGCCGAGCGCCGCATTGGCCATGATTAGCGAGGGATAGACCATATCGAGGGTGCCCTTCGAAGCGATGAAACAGATCTTGCGATCGCCGTCATCGTCTCCGAAGTCCGGAACAAATGCCATTTCTACTCCTGTCGTTCGATGTCTAGCTCAGACGCAGCCCTGCGGCTTCGGGACACCGGCGATGTAGGACATCTTCTTGGCCGGCTTCTTGGGAAAGAGCTGAAACAGCTGTTTCGTCGGAACGCCACCAACATTGGAGACACGGCGCAGCATCGGGGTCTCCCCCTGTTCCTTATAGTCCTCGCGGAGGAACTTGATTACCTGCCAGTGATCGTCGGTCAGTTCGATGCCGATGTTACCGGCAAGAGCGTTGGCGATCTCCTCGTTCCACTCGTCGTACTCGGTCATGAAGCCCTCTTCGTCCACTTGGACTTCGGCTCCGGCGATGGTTGTCGTGGGCATATTGCTCCTCCTAGTTGTTGTGCTGGTCTGTGTGTTTGTCGAAATGAACGGGCCGGGTCGTGTCGACCTCAGCAACCGCACTGAGTGTGTTGAGCGCCCGGCCGAGCCCGCGGCGGATCTCCGGATCTCGCATCTTGCGGACGAGTTGGAAGAGGCTGGGCGGCTCCTCGGGCTCGGCGGCGATGCGCCGCTGCTGGCGCTGGACGGCTTCGATCATGTGATACAACGCGGCCATAACGTCGGGCTGAGTCATCTCCTTGATCGTCTCCAGAATCAGCACGACATTGTCGCCGAGGGCATCAACGTCTTCCTCGGAGAATTCGGTGACGATGCGGTCGACGATGCGAAGACTACTCCTGGCAAAACCGAAGTAGCCCTTCTGGTCGATGGCGACGAGCCGATCGGTAGCGACGTCCATAGCGTGCTCGGTCAACGGCGTCATGTCGGAGAGAAGCTCGCCCGACATCTCCAGGTAGCGAAGACCCTGGTCGAGGATCGGAGCGACTCTGACGAAGCGTCGAACCAGGTCACCGAGGTCGGTAAGGGTGACGTCGGCACTCAGCTCCTCGAGTTCACGCTCCAGTACCTGGAGCACATCTCCGGCGATGGGCATCACGTCGGCCTGGAGGTCGCTCCATACTTCGCGACGCCGCCTGGCCAGCCGGGCTTCCTCGGTCAGAAACGCCACCTGCTCGGTCAGGGCGTCTATCTTGGCCTCGAGGTCAGCGGGTGGGGCCTGGGTGGTGGTCATTTGACTTCCTCGCGGATCTTGCCCGCCATCGACATCAGGGCCGGGATCGGCATGGCCCTACCTTCGAGCAGGACGTTCCAATAGACCCACTTGAACATGAGCTTGCCCCAGTGATTAGCTTCGGTCTCTTGAAGAAGTGAGAACGGCCCGACCCCGGGGAGCGGGTACTTGCCGGGCAGCGGCTCGGTGTCGTAATTGAAGTCGATGAGCATTCCCTTGCCCCGGCCCGACTCGATGAAGCAGTTGGCGTGACCATCGAACTTCTCCCGCATCGGCCTACCGTCGATGTAGTCGAGGAAGTTCTCGGAGAAGATGTCCACTGCGAAGTGCGCGACCGAGCCTGCCTTCGATGTCGGAAGGGCGGCAGCGTCGCCTATGGCAAAGATGTTGTCGTGCTTGGTCGATAGGAAGTTGTACTTATCCACAGGAACGTGACGTAACTCATCGCCGAGGCCCGAACGGGCGATGTACTCCGCACCCATGTTGACCGGGATGGTCACCAGGATGTCGTAGTCGACCGTTCGCTCGTCGTAGGAAACAAGCTGGTTGTTCTCGGTATCGACCCGCTCGAGGAAGAAGTCGCTTTCGAGGCTGATCTTGCGATCGGCGAGCATGTCGCCCAGGTAGCGGGCCGCTACCGGCTTGGTGAAGGCACCGGGCAGCGGGGTGACATATTCGATCTGGACAGAATCGCGGATTCCTCGCTCCGCAAAGAACGAATCGGCGAGGAACGTGAACTCCAGCGGGGCAACGGGGCATTTGATCGGCATCTCGATGATGTTGACGACCAGCTTGCCGCCCTCCCAGTCCTCGAGCTTCTCGGCGAGGGCTTCGGCACCTTCGATTGTGTAGAAGTCGTAGACCGACTTGTACCACTCGTCGTCGTCGGGCCCCAGGCCGGGCGTCTCCTCGGGGGTGGGGTGGGTGCCGGTGGCAATGATCAAATAGTCATACGGCAGCTCGGTGCCGTCGGTCAGTTTGACCTCGTTCTTCTCCGGCTCGACCAAGTCGATCTCACCCATGATCAGCTCGACGCCCGTTGGGATGAAGCGCCGCTTCGGTTTCTCGATGTCCTCACGCTTGTAGGTGCCGAAGGGGAGGAACAGATAACCGGGCTGGTAGTAGTGCGTCTCGTCCTGATCAACGAGCGTGATCTTCCAGTCGCGTTCATCGAGACGAGGGCGGAGCTTGTTAGCGACCATCGTCCCGGCCGTTCCGGCTCCCAGCACTAGCAGTCTCTTCACTTGGATTCTCCTTGCGTTTCTAGGTGGCCGCTCCGGCTAGAGCGGCGATTGAGTCGAGTTTCTTGACGAGTCGTCCGTGCCCGTCGGCCAGCAGCGAAATGAGGTCGCTGACCCGGGACAGGTTGCGGACGATCCAATCCTGGTGCGATTGGTCGATCCAAAAGACCTCGTTGATGTGCGCGAGGATGGTGGCCGCGTCGGTGCCTGTTTCGGCAGCGACGGCGGCTATCTCCGCTTCGCCAGGAGGCCATTGCTGCGGCGCAACACCGCCGACGATGACCATGCCGGCGAGGTTCGACCCGATCCGAATGAAGGATCGGGCACAGAGGAATCCGAGATGGCTTGGCACGAAGTGAGGCTCGAGGTCGATTTCCTCGCCGAGCCTGCGCCACCCGACCGAGCAACGATCCGGGGTGTAAAGCGCGTCGTAAACGGCCGTGAAGTAGCCACACGGATTAGAGACGGTGGTGAGGGCATGCCCGGCCATGTCGGTCACCACTGCCATCACCCCGAACAGATCGGCGGCGAGATCGGCCACCGCCTGGGCTGTATCGGGGGGGAGAAAGGTCTCGAGCGCTGCTGCGGGATCGGAGCCGTTGTCGGCTGTGGTCCCTGCTACCTGGCCGGATTGGCCGAGGAGGCTTTCGACGCGCTCGGAGGGGAATCGCCACTGGCGGCCCACCTTGACCGCAGGGAGTCGACCGTCCTCGGCCATGCGATAGATGGTTGATCGATCGACCTTGAAGATTTCCTGAACCTGTCTGGTGGTGAGAAGGGTCATTTGTGCCGCTCCATGCATCACATGCATCTCTATGAACACTGTGCAGCCTATGCCAGCTTATGCATATGCGTCTAGGGCCATAAGTCCCTAGAGGTCCCGGATCAGAGAATCGGGTGTGGCGTACCGCGGGATCCGGCCATTCCCGGATGGGGTACGACGTGTGCCGGACGGGGGAGCGGGGTTAGTCCGATTGCTGGGCGGGTTGCTCCGCGGCAGCGCGTTGCCAGCGGGCCAGAACCCCACCGCCGGATCCGAGCACAACGGCAACGACTGTCAGCGTGATGATGCCGGCGAGGGGAACAGTGGATGAGGTTATCGAGATGAGCCCCGAGAGAAAGGCGCTGAGCAAGGCAGCAAGGCCGCCGTGGATCTCGGATGCATCGGATAGGCGCCCGGCGACGTAGCCGGCAACGACCAGGGAGAGGAACTGAATGAACAGGAGCAGGATCTCTCCCCGCCCCGGGGCAACAGCGCCCGAGATGCCGAGAAAGATGAACGCAAGAAGCGCAACCACCAATCCGGCCATCGCCCCGATGGCGACCGCCCCCCATCTGATGGCGGGTCGAGGCGAATCCTCGCTCACGAGGTGTCTTGCAGATGCTCTTCGAGTCCGGCGATCCAACCAAACGGAAGGCTCCAGTGTCGCGAGCCGTCGACCATGAGCCGGAGATAGTCGGGTGAGGGTCGGCCATCCCCGTTTCCGTTGGCGGTTGCGGCGCCATCGAGAAGGTGGACGACAACCTGGTGACGCTTGCCGTTGCGATCCATCGCTTCGACTGTCTGCGCCGCCCGTTGCTCACTCGCCTCGATCTCGT